>JADEYI010000317.1_pt1 | contig 76064 bp, 73 predicted proteins | sample 8542331 | NCBI WGS metagenome assembly JADEYI01 (sample SAMN16510988, study PRJNA670497) | mine drainage metagenome | isolation source: biofilm near Copperflume 1 | place: Germany: Marsberg coppermine Kilianstollen | collected 2018-02 | reverse complement strand
GGTTGCGTATCATCGAAGACCCCAGCCAGCCCTCTAAGCTACGCACCGAGCGGGTACCGCCCCCAGGCTCGAACTAACCCACAAAATCCCCGGCAAGCCTTGCCGGGGATAGTTTTTGGCGGGTGATTATAAGATATCGTCGCGGATACAAGCCTTGAAGTGGCCCGGTGAAACCTCGCGCAGCTCGGGCACGGTTTCGGCGCAGGCCGGAATGGCGTAGCGGCAGCGGGTACGGAACACGCAGCCCGAGGGGGGGTTGATGGGGCTGGGGATATCGCCCTGGAGCACGATGCGGTCACGCTTGATGGTGGGGTCGGGGGTAGGAATGGCCGAGAGCAGAGCTTCGGTGTAGGGGTGTTTGGGGTTGCGGTAGAGTTCGCGGGCGCTGGAAAGCTCCATCATCTTGCCCAGATACATCACCGCGATGCGGTCGGAGATATACTCCACTACCGCCAGGTCGTGAGCGATGAACAATATGGTCAGACCCAGGCGATCTTTGAGGTCTTGCAGCAGGTTGACCACCTGGGCCTGAATCGAGACATCCAGAGCCGAGACGGGCTCGTCGGCCACGATAAAATCGGGGTCTACGGCCAGGGCGCGGGCAATGCCGATACGCTGGCGCTGACCGCCGGAAAACTCGTGAGGGTAGCGGCGTACGTGGTCGGGGTTGAGGCCCACCGTTTGCAACAGTTCAGCCACCCGCTCGTTGCGGGCCTGAGCCGAGCTTGCCAGGTGGTGAATCACCAGGGGTTCGGCGATGATATCCCCCACGGTCATGCGTGGGTTGAGCGAGGCAAAGGGATCTTGGAAAATAATCTGCATCTTGCGCCGGTAGGTGCGCAGCTCGCCTTTGGGCAAATGGGTGATGTCCTTGCCGTCAAAGCTAATGCTGCCCTCGGTGGGCTCGATCAGGCGCAGTATGGTGCGACCTACGGTGGTTTTGCCCGAACCGGACTCTCCTACCAGCCCCAGCACTTCGCCTTTCCTGACCCCGAAGCTCACATCGTTGACCGCCTTTACGTTAGCGACCACTCGAGACAAAATCCCGCCCCGGATGGGGAACCACTTTTTGAGGTTTTTGACCTCCACCAGGCTGGTGGCGACGGCCTTGGGCGCGACAGCGCTCATACCTTCACCCCCTCACCTTTTTGGATTTCGGCCCAGCGTACGCAGCGCACCATGTGACCGCTACCGGTATCCTCGAGGGGCGGGACATCGGTGGTGCAGCGCCCCTCCTGCATATATTTGCAGCGCGGGTGAAAAGCGCAGCCAGTGGGTAGTCGCAAGGGGTTGGGCACATTGCCAGGAATGGCCTCGAGGCGCATCTTGTGTTCGGTGGCCAGGTCGAGGCGGGGCACCGAGTTCAAAAGGCCCATGGTGTAGGGATGCAAGGGGGTTTTGAAGGTCGGGGTAACATCGGCCTCCTCGACGGCCCGGCCTGCGTACATCACCACCACCCGGTCAGCCATCTCCGCCACCACGCCCAGGTTGTGGGTGATGAAGAGGATGCTCATGCCGATTTCCTTCTGGAGCTTTTTCATCAGCTCCAAAATCTGGGCCTGGATCGTCACGTCCAGGGCGGTGGTGGGCTCGTCGGCAATCAAGAGTGAGGGGTTGCAGGAAAGCGCCATGGCAATCATCACCCGTTGGCGCATTCCCCCGGACATCTGGTGGGGATAGTTGGAAAGGCGTTTTTTAGGCTCAGGGATACCCACCAAGTCAAGCATATCGGCGGCCTGCTCGAGGGCATCTTTCTGGCTTTTGTGCTGATGCAACACGATGGCTTCGGAAATCTGGTCGCCCACGGTATACACCGGGTTGAGGCTGGTCATGGGCTCCTGGAAGATCATGGCGATGTCGTTGCCGCGAATCTTGCGCATGGAGGCTTCGTCTTCCTTGACCAAATCCTTGACCTTGCCGTCCTTGCCGCGAAACAGCATGGTGCCGCTGACAATTTTGCCCGGCGGGTTGGGGATCAGGCGCATCATGGCCAGGCTGGTCACGCTCTTGCCCGAGCCCGACTCGCCCACCACGGCCAGGGTCTCGCCCTTGTCAATGTGGAAGGAAACCCCGTCTACCGCCTTCACCACGCCGTCATCGGTGAAGAAGTGAACCTTAAGGTCAGAAACCTCGACCAGCCGTTTATCATCCATTCTTGCTCCTCAAAACTCCTCAATAGATTACGGCATTTTACAGGGTTGTGGTGTGCCGGGCGATGAGGTGAAACTCCCCTTGATGTTGGTGGCTTCACCGCCGCTTTCTGGGGTCGAAGGCATCGCGCAGGCCGTCTCCCATGAAGTTCCAGGAGAGAATCGCCAGAAAGATAAACACCCCCGGTATGAGCACCCAGGGCCGGTTGGTAAAAGAAGCAAAGCCACCGTCCTGGGCCGACTTCAGCAACAAGCCCCAACTGGTATAAGGCTCGGTGATGCCCAGCCCCAAAAAAGAAAGCCCCGACTCGCCCAGGATGAAGCCGGGGATGCTCAGGGAAAGCACCACGATTACATAGCTGGCGGTGGCAGGCAAGATGTGCCGGATAATTACCCGCAGGTCTGAGGCTCCTTGGGCTTTGGCGGCCACCACATAGTCCTGTTCGCGCAGCGAGAGCACCTGCCCACGAATGTTGCGGGCGATGCCCCCCCAGCCGATAAAGCCCAGCAAGCCCACCACCAGATAAAACACGAACAAGGGGCTCAGGGTGAGCGGAAACACCGCCCGCAGGGAAATCAGCAAAAACAAGGTGGGTATGGCCCCGATAATCTCCACCAGCCGCATAATCAGGTCGTCGGGGTCAATCTTCAGGGGTCGCCATAGCACGATTCGCAGCACTAAAGCCAGCGCCAACAGACCCAGAATGATCCAGATCACGCGCTCGAGGCCATTGGTGCTCAGCCGCACCAGCTCAAGGGTGGCCCGCACGACGGCAACGCCCACGATGCCCCAGGCCAAACTCAAGGCCAGCATCACCAGCCAGCCCCCGGCCCCTTTGGTTCCCTCGAGCAGCCAGGTGTACCAGCCGGGACTCAGGCTCAAGCGGGTTCCCTGATAAAACCCCGAAACCCCGCCCAAAAGTAGCCCCAGCACGAAGGAGATGGCGGCGGAGAGAATGCCAATCGTCAGCGAGACTTGTCCGCCATAGACCACCCGGCTCCACAGGTCGCGGCCAAAGTTATCGCTGCCCATCAGGAACAGCCGCGCCGGGGCAGCTACTCCCAGCAGCCGCAGGTCGCTGTGAAAAATCTTGAACAGGCTGTAGGGATGCTCTGGAGTACGCACCAAGAAGCGAATGGGATACTTGGTGGAGCGATCCTCGACATAGGCGTTTTGCAGGGTGTTGAGGTCAAACTGGCGGTTAATGGCGTACACGAAGGGCCGCGACCAGGCTCCGGTTTGGGGGTCGCGCCAGTAAACGTGTGTTGGGGGGGCATAGCTATAGGAGGGCGAAAGGGTGTAATAGTCTGGGGTGTACACGCTAAAAAACCCGGCAAAGGCCGCCAAAAGGTAAAGCACTGCCAGAATCGCTGCCCCAATTACCGCCAGGCGGTGCTTGCGGAACTGCTCCCAGACAATGCGGCCCTGCGACTTTGAGCGACTGGCCCCGGCTTGTGCACTTCTGACCACCCTTTCCTCCTATGGCTAGTTATAGCGAATCCTGGGGTCTACTACCGCCAGGAGCAAGTCGCCCAGCACGTTTCCGATCATCAAAAGGCCGGTGGTAAGGGTCAGAAAGCCCACGATCACATAGATGTCTTTCTGGCCCACCGCGTCGAGCAAAAGCGGGGTGATTCCGGGCCAGTTCATGACTACCTCTACCAGCCCGGCCCCGCCAATCAGGCCCGGCAGCAAGCCCCCGATGGTAGCAATGAAGGGGATAATCGCGTTGCGAAAGGCGTGCTTGTAAATCACCTTGCGGTCGGCTAGCCCCTTGGAACGGGCAGTGCGCACGAAGTCCTGCGAGAGCACCTCGAGCATCTGCCCGCGCATCACCCTAGCCAGTCCGGCGATATCGGCGGTGACGATGACAAAAGCCGGGAGCACCGCGTGCCACAAAACATTCCCCACTTTGCCCCAGGCAGTCAGGGAATCATAGTTGCTGCTGGTCATGCCGCCAATAGGAAAGGGCAATACCTGGAAATGAAACTTGAGCTGGAGCAAAACGAAAATAATAATCAGGGCGAAGAAAAAACTCGGCACCGCCAGCCCTATGTAGGAAAAGAAGCTCACCACCTGGTCGCCCAGGGTGTATTGCCTGGTAGCCCCAAACACCCCCGCCGGTATGGCAACCAGATACAAAAATACCGTCGCCAGGCCAACCAGCACTAGCGAGTTGAGGATGCGCGGCCAGATGATCTCCAAAACCGGAGCCTGATAGGCAAAGGAATACCCCAGGTTGCCAGTGATCAGGTTTTTCATCCAGATAAGGTATTGCAGCCAGATCGGCTCGCTCAGGCCAAACTGCTGGCGGAAGCGGGCGATGGTCTCGGGGGTGAACTTGGGGTCGAGCTCGAGCTGGGTCAGAAAGTCTCCCGGCGAGAGCTGGATGATGATAAATGCCAGCAGCGTAGCCCCGATGAAGGTGGGGATAATCTGTATGATTCGGCGCAACAAATACGCTGTCATGGCCTCACTCCAAAGCTACCCTCCCCCTAGCTCGAGGGGGAGGATAAGCCTGTTTATTTCTTGATAAAAGTTAGCTCGGTTTCCCGACTACCCCAAGTAGCAGTGAGGATGCTATCGGGGTGGTTGCCGCCCGTCCGGTCGTTCCAGGCCGGATTATAGGCTGGGCCAGCGATGTAGATGATGGGCTGGAGTTGGGCCTCGGTCTGCTGCAACTGATAGCCAATCTGTACGCGCTGCTTGAAGTCGAGGGTCTGATTGCCCTTGAAGTACAGGGCCGTCATCAGGGTTTCTTGTGGGGTCAAGCAGGAGCCGGACTTGTTGTACATGTGCAGGTTGGTTCCGCAGGGCACTACGTTCTGCCCAAATGGCCAGGCCAGCCCACCGCCCGAGAGCCCAATCAGGATGGCATCGAAGGGCCGGTTGTCGCCCTTGGCGAGCAGTTGACCGACCAGCGTATTGAAGTCCACCGGTGCGAAGTTGACCTTTACCCCCGCTTCCTTGGCGGTTTTGGCGAAGAGCTGGGCCAGTTGTTCGCGCTGGTTGTTGCCGGTGTTGGTGGTGAGGGTGAACTCCAGGCGCTTGCCCTGGAACTGCTTGTCGGAGCCGCTATAGACCAGCCAGCCGTCTTTATCCTTGGAGCGGAAGCCGATGCTTGCCAGAAGCTGGGCAGCAGCTTTGGGGTCGTATTCGTACCGGGGGATGTTAGGGTCTACCCACTGCTTGAGCACCGGGTATACCGAGCCATAGGTGGGGAAGCCCAGCCCGCCATATACCAGGTCTACCGCAGCCTTGCGGTCGGTTAGCTCGCTCATCGCTCGGCGGAAGGAGACATTGCGAAACACCATCTGGAGGAAGGGGTTATCGGCCTTATTCCAGTTGAAAACGATGAACTGGCTGCTGGCGACGGGTGAGGCATTGACCTTGAGGGTGGCCTTGAGGTTGCCCGCGCCAATGGCCTGCTTGACCTGGGAAACCTGGTCTACCGTAGAGGGGGCGTAGGTGTCGGTCTTGCCCGAGAGGAAGGCCGCCAGGTCGGCGTTGGTGTCCTTGACGATGAGTACGGTCTGACCGTCCAAGTAGGGCAGCGGGTTGCCCTGCTCGTCTTTGTTCCACTCGCCATAGTAGGGGTTTTTCTTGAACTCGGCCCGTTCGCCGGGGCGGTAGCCCGAAAGCACGAAAGGCCCGGCCGAGACGATTTGTGCGGGCGGGGTGGTCAGGCTCCACATTTTCTTGATGCCGTCGGCCCCTTCTTTGGCATACACCGGGCCAAAAATATGGTCGGGCCAAGGGGTAAAGCTCATCTGCTCGAGGGCAGTGGCGCTTATGCTGGGAAAGGTGGCCTGGAGCTTGTAATCACCCAGGGCTTTGAGGATGATGGGTTTGTCGGCAATATACCAGCCATCGTAGGCGTTGGAACCCACTTTTTCGTCGGCCTGAATCTTCCAGGTGGTTATGAAGTCTTTGGAGGTGATGGGCTGCCCATCCGAGAACTTCATGCCCTTGCGGATATCAAAGGTAAAAACCAGACCATTGTTAGATACCGTCCAGCCTGTAGACATCCAGGGAATTTGTTGAGCGGTGGTGGGGTCGTAGCGGGCCAGACCCACCCCGTTGGCCATGATTGTGGGAATGTTGGTGGCTTCAGCAGTAGTGAAGGGGTTGAGGGTGCGGAAATCGGAGATGGTCGAACCCACCAGCACCCCACCGGGCGTGGCTTCTCCTGGCTTGGCTACCGTCCACTTCTGCGGCCAGGTAAAAACCTGAGCCTGCCCCAAACCCGCTCCGAGCACCGCCAGAGTCGCTAAAATCAACCAGCGTTTGTTCATCCGGTTTACCTCCTCTTATAAAATCCTATATCCCACCCACTGACCATTACGCCGGTCAGGATGAGTTTGGACTTGGCACAACCCTATCTAGCCTTTGAATACCTGTCAAGAATGCGGTACAAGTTACAAGTAATAGTCCATCGTTTGGTGGATGTATTTCTGGTTGGTTTTGCCATTTACAAGACGCGGAGGGCTAAGCGCCGAACGCCGAACGCCAAGGGCAAAAACGCCGTACGTCTTAGGCTAAAAACCGAAGGCTAAAGACAAGACACTCTCGGGATAGCTTTTCTCCTCGAAGGCAGGGTTCCCTCTCCCAGAGGGTGAGGGGAAGTGAACAAATGAGCCAAAAGCTACACCAGGACAGCCTTGGAGTATAGGTAAAAACACAAAAACCAGAGGGTCAACCCCCGTGGTTGGTCCAAAGGATCTATCGGGGAATATGGCCCAGCACAAAGGCCAGCACAGCAAAAATAATTCCTAGCGCTACGGTTATACGGTACAGCCCGCCGGTTACGCCCCTGGCGCTGAACAAGTCGGTGCTGCCGCCCATAAGGTCGCCCGCGCCTTGCTTGGGCTCTTGGGAAAGCACCAGATACACCAGCAGACCCGCTGCCAGCACGAAAAAGATCACCACCACCGTATAAAGAATCGCCATTGCTAGTTGCCTCCAAACACCTTCGTTGTGTTTTGGTGCCGAGAGGGGGACTCGAACCCCCATGGCTGCGAACCGCTCGATTTTGAGTCGAGTGCGTCTACCAAATTCCGCCATCCCGGCCCAACAAACCGACCCTAGGGCCAGCAACTCTAAACTATAGGGCTTTTGGGCTTCCTTAGCAAGCCGAAGAGAACCAGTAATCCAGCCAGCAGCACAGCCCAATCACCCAGACGAACATATAACGTCTGGCCCTGAAGAAAACTGAAGCTGCCTGCCAGGAAACCTGCTTGGTGCTGGGGAATTCGGGCCGTGACCCGGCCATAGGGGTCTACGATAGCCGTCACCCCGTCGTTGCCTGCTCTGAGCAGCCAGCGCCCGGTTTCTACGGCCCGGATGCGGCCCATCTGAAAGTGCTGCAAGCCGCCAAAACTGGGGCCATACCAGGCATCGTTGGAGCCTAACTCGAGCACTTCGGCTCCGTTGAGTACCAAATTCCTCGAGACCGAGGGAAACACCGACTCGTAGCAGATATAGGCTCCGTATTGGCCCAGCGGCCTGTAACCCGAGCCCTGTGCCCGGCTTTGCAAATCGCCACCAAAGCCAAAGGCCCGGAAGAAAAAGCTATACACAGGCTCTAAAGCCCCGCGCCAGGGGAAGTTTTCACCAAAGGGAACCAGCCGGTTTTTATCGTAGGTCTCACGAATCTGCCCCCCTACGTAGCGCACTGCGCGGTTGGTAGAGCCGGTCTCGAGGCCGCTGATGAGTTCGCGGCTACCCAAGAGCGGGGGGAGCTGGGGCAAAAACTGGCTCACGGCGGTTTCCGGCCACAGCACTACCGATGCTTCGGGGTGGAGGCTCAAGCCCTGACGGGTGAGATCCAAGTAGGTTTGCTCGGCGGAAACCCCCTCGAGTTTTTGCAGTGGGTTGATGTTTCCTTGCACCAGCAGGGCGTGCTGGTCGCCCTGCGGCCGGGGCAAAGGGATGAGCCACAGACTCATCCAGACCAGCAGCGTGAGCGACAGCCCTGCCCCCGGTGGCGAGAAAAGCGCTGGGTTGGCGTAGAGTTCTCTGCCGAAGCGCCCGGCAAAATAGGCCACCAACAGCACCACCAGCGAAAGCAGATAGATCCCACCAAGGCTGGCAAGTGTGCGCCCTGGCGCATCCACCAGAGCATAGCCCATAAAGCCCCAGGGAAAGGCCACCTCGCCCAGCGAGGTGAGGTATTCCAGCAGCACCCACAGGCCCACTCGAGCCAAGGGTTTGTTCACGCTCAGACCAAAGACCCCAGCCCACATCAGGGCCTTGATCAAGACCAATGGCAGGTAGGGAACCGCCCCCCAAGGGGTGTGAAAAAGTACCACGAAGCTCTGCGGCAACCACACCAGATGCACCGCCCAGAAGCCCACCCCTGCCCACAGGCCATAGCGGAAACCGCCCCGCCGAAGCAGCCAGATGAGCGGTAAGGGAGCCAGAAACCCCAACACCGTAGGAGGCAAGCCCAAAGCCAGCAATACACCCAGGATCAAAGGTTGCCAAATCCGCACAGTCCAAGCATAAAGCTCAACATGAGAAGGTAAACAAGAAACAGCCCCAACAGAAAACCCTAGCCAACAGCAGACTGCGTCCCATACGATGTTTCTCGATAGGACAATTATGCTGTCCTGGTGTAGCTTTTGGCTCATTTGTTCACTTCCCCTCGCCCTCTGGGAGAGGGAACCCTGCCTTCGAGGAGAAAAGCTATCCCGAGAGTGTCTTGTCTTTAGCCTTCGGTTTTTAGCGGTTAGCGTCTGGTGTTTAGTCCTCTGCCCTCAGCGCTCTCTTGCCGGTTTGACCCCTTCGCTTAGCAAAACTCGTGGCAAAATGAAGCGCAATGCGTCTAGGAATCATTGCGGAAATTCACGCCAATCTGCCAGCCCTGGAAGTTGCCCTCGAGGCGTTGCGCAAAGAAGGTGTAAGCCAGATATGGGCCATTGGCGATATCGTGGGCTACGGCCCACATCCCCGCCAGGTTATTCGTAAACTCGACCGCGAAGGCATTCCTTGTGTGCCGGGGGCTGCCGATTTGCGCGTAGCCTATGCGCTGCCCGCCAAGGCCAGGGAGGGCATCGCCGAAGCCACCATCCTCTGGACCCGCGACCAGCTCGGCACCCGCGAGATGAGCTTTTTGCGTAACCTGCGCTCACGTCACCGTCTAGACCTGGGAGGCGGGCGGTTGATGGCTTTTCACGGCTCCCCCGAAGACCCCGAGGCCAAAATTGACCTCGAGAGCCATCCCGCCGACATCCTGAAGATGCTCGAGAGCCTTCGGGCACGCTACGCGGTGGTGGCAGGTCGGCACATCCCCTTTCGCCGGGCTGTCCACAAGGGCGTAATCTATGACCCTGGCTCGGTGGGCCTGAGCTTGGGCGGCGAGCCAGGAGCCGACGTGCTGATCCTCGAGGAAGACCTCAAAGGCGAACTCCAGCACCACTTCTTGAAGCTGCCCTACGACTATGGTCAGGTGGCCTTCGACCTGGCGGCCTGGGAACTCCCCGAGGTGCTGGCGGAAGTGGTGCGACAGGGCCGATTCCCCCGATGATGTCAAACGCCTAAGGCCAAAACCTCTTGGGCTTCCTGGGCCACCACTGCATCAGGGTCGCCTTTGAGTGCCGCAACTGCCTCCCAATCGGCAAACTTGGCTAATGCTCTGACCGCCGTGGCCCGCACTACTGGATTCGGATCCTGGGCAGCCTGGCGCACCAGCGGCAAATGCTCTTTGCGATTGGAAAGGACAATCAAGGCATTTCGGGCCATGTGGGTGCGACCTGGCCGCAGAAAAACTGTTCCGGCGTAGCGCCGGGCGAAGGCATGGCTCGAGAGGGTGAAGAAGTCCTCGAGGTTGGGATGGGCCAGTTCGGGTTGGGGCTGGAATCCCTGCCAGAAATCCTGGGCCTTGCGGTTCCAGGGGCAGACTGCCTGGCAAATGTCGCAGCCAAACAACCAATCTCCAATCGAAGGCCATAAGTGCGCAGGAATCAGGCCCCGGTGTTCAATCGTCCAGTAGCTGATACAGGCTCTTGCGTCGAGGCTGCCATCGCCCAGCAGGGCATTGGTCGGGCAGCCCCTAATGCAGCGGGTGCATTTGCCGCAGCGGTTGGGATACAAACCCTCTCCCTCTGCCGGGGCGAGGGAAGTCAAGACTGCTGCCAGGGTCAGGTAAGTTCCTTCTCCCATGCGCATCAGCATGGCATTTTTGCCAATCCAGCCCAGCCTCCCCAGCACCCCGTAACTGCGCTCGGAGAGCGGACCGGTGTCCACATAGCCCTTGGCCTGAACCCCCAGTTGGGCGGCGAGAGCCTCGAGGCTCTCCAGATGTGGCCCCATCAAACGGTGATAATCCCGTACCCAGGCATATTTCGCCACCTTGCCGAGGCGAGTTCCGCCGACAGGAACGCCAGGGTCGGGGTAGGCGTGGGGAGCCGCCAGCACCAACACACTTCTGGCCCAGGGGAAGCGCAGCGTGGGCTCGAGCCGGGTCTCCCCAAGGAGATAATTCATGGAGGCGTTTTTGCCGTCGGCAAGCCAATTTTGGTACTGCGTCTTGACTTGCTCAGGCAAGCTCACAGAAGCCCAAGCGGTGAGGAAACCCCTCCGCTCGGCTTCTTCGGTCAGGGCAGCTCGAGCGTCCACGTCAGAAGCTATTTTCGGGGCATGAGTGGGCGAACACAAGGTTCATCCCTACATCTGGGTTTTGGCCCTGAACCCCCGGCGTTATAGGCTATCGCTCATGGAAACCATTCGGATAGCACTCTTGGGCGCGGGAACCGTGGGCAGGGCCTTGGTCGAGCTATTGCCGCAGCATCAGGCCCGCTTCGAGGGGCTGGATCTAAAAGTTGAGCTTGCCAAAGTCCTGGTGCGCGACGCAAACAAATCCCGCCCCGGCATCCCTGGCCGCATCTTGAGCCATCAGGTCGAGGGCTTTTTGCACGATGTGGACGTGTTGGTCGAGGTAGCAGGCGGAACCACCCAGGCCGGGGAGGTGGTACTCGAGGCCCTCGAGGCTGGAATCCCGGTCGTCAGCGCTAACAAAGCCCTGCTGGCCGAGCGCTGGGAGGAGCTACGCACATATGCCGAGGAGGGCCAACTCTACTACGAGGCTAGTGTGATGGCCGGAACGCCCGTGCTGGGCGCGTTACAAAGCCTGTGGGGGAACCAGACCCTCGAGCTGAACGGCATTGTCAACGGAACTTGTAGCTATATCATCCGGCGCATGGAAGAGGGCCGGGCCTACGCTGAAGCCTTCGAGGAGGCGGGCGCTTTGGGCTACCTCGAGGCCGACCCCAACCTCGACGTGGGCGGCATAGACGCGGCCCACAAGCTCACTGTCCTGGCCCGGCTGACAGTAGACCCCGGCCTGCCCTGGGAACAAGTTAGGGCTCGCACCAGAGGCATTAGCCATCTCACCCCGCAAATGCTAGCGGAGGCCCACGCCGAGGGCCAGGCCGTGCGTCTGGTGGCTAGCCTTTACCCCGAAAATGGCGCGTGGGTGGCGACGGTGCGCACGGTCAAACTGCCCCTGAACCATGCTTTGGTGACCATGGGCAGTGGGCGCAATGCGCTCGTTTACCAGGGCGACCCCATTGGGGAACTGGTCTTCGCCGGGGCTGGGGCGGGTGGGGGTGTGACTGCCAGCGCGGTGCTGAGCGATTTGTACAAAGTTTTCCTGGGCACGCCGGGCCATTTGCCGATTCCGGCAGCCCTTCCCATGCCGAAGACTGAGGTGGAGCGGCTCGAGGAGGTCTAAGTGTCCATTAAGGGGGTGTTTTTCGACGTGGGCGAGACCCTGGTGGACGAAACCCGGCAGTGGGGCGAGTGGGCCCACTTTCTGGGTGTGACCCGGCTGGCCTTCTTCGGGGCTCTGGGCGCGGTCATCGAGCGGCAGGAGCATCACCGTAAGGTTTTCGAGTATTTTGGTGTTAGCTTTCGTTCGGCCCTGCTCCAGCGCGAGAAAACCGGCTGGAAGGGCGGCCTCGAGGTAGGTGACTTCTACCCCGATGCTCTACCTTGCTTGCAAGGTCTCAAAGCGGCTGGCTATCTCGTTGGCATCAGCGGAAATCAGCCCGAACGCAATGAGGCCACCCTCCGCGCAATGGGGCTTCCGATTGATTTTTTAGCTTCCAGCACCTCCTGGGGCGTGGAAAAGCCCGACCCCAGGTTTTTCAAGCACATGGTTCAGGAAACGGGCCTGGAGCCTGAACAAATCGCCTACGTCGGCGACCGGATCGACAACGACGTGCTGCCCGCTCTAAAAGCCGGAATGAAGGCCGTCTTCATCCGGCGCGGACCTTGGGGTTATATCCACGCGACTTGGCCTGAAGCAGGCCGGGCGACGCTCCGAATTGAGAGCCTGGAAGAGCTGGCAGGCCAACTAAAAGCCTTGTGAACGCCCTGATGTCGTAACATGACAGCCGATGATTGGCTACTATAGCACTCGAGACCCCCAGAAAAACCCCGTGAGCTTCGAGGAAGCCTTGCTCAAAGGTCTCGCTTCCGACGGTGGTCTGTACGTCCCCGACCACATCCCTAGCATTGACCCCAAGAACTGGCTGGAAGCCACAACCATCGCCGAGGTGGGCCTCAACGTCCTGCCCTACTGGCTGAGCCAAGAGGTTCCGCTTGCTGTCCTGGACAGCATCGTCCGGGACGCGCTCAATTTCCCCTGTCCGGTGGTGAAGCTCGAGGAGGGTTTGTCGGTGCTCGAGCTGTTTCATGGCCCCACGCTTTCCTTCAAGGACTTCGGCGCTCGCACAATGGCCCGGCTGATGCAGTATTTCCTGCAAAAACGCGGGGAAAAGCGCATCATCCTGGTCGCCACCTCCGGCGATACCGGGAGCGCTGTTGCCGACGGGTTTGCCGGTCAAGACAGCATCGAGGTGGTGCTGCTGTATCCCAAGGGCAAGGTCAGCTTAGTGCAGGAGCGCCAGCTCATCGTGTGGCGGCCCGGTGTACGGGCTTTGGCGGTGGCAGGCAACTTTGACGACTGCCAGCGCATGGTCAAGGAAGCCTTCGTAGACCCCGAACTCTCGCACCTGCCCCTCAGCAGCGCCAATTCCATCAACATTGGGCGGCTTTTGCCGCAGTCGCTGTATTACCTGTGGGCTGTGGCCCAGACCCCCCTGCTCGCCGAGAGGGTCAATTTCTGTGTGCCCAGTGGTAATCTCGGCAACTTGACGGGCGGAATTCTCGGGTCTTTGGTGGGTCAGCCGGTGCAGCGCTTCGTTGCTGCCCACAACGACAACCACTTCTTCCCCGATTTTCTGGCGGGCCGGGCTGAGGCCTATCATTTTCTTCCTACAGTCGCCACGGTTTCCAACGCCATGGATGTGGGTTCGCCTAGCAACTTCGAGCGGCTGTACGCGCTGCTGACCCCACAGCGAATGCGCGAATGGATTTGGGGAACCACCGTGTCGGATGCCGCTACCCTCGAGCGCATGGCCCATACCTACCAGACCACCGGCTACCTCGCCGACCCGCACACTTCGGTGGGCCTCGAGGCCCTGGCCCGATACCGCGAACAAACCGGCGACACCACCCCGTTCGTCGTTCTATCCTGCGCCCATCCTGCTAAGTTTCCCGAGGCGGTATCGAAGGCACTGGGCATTCCGGAACCCAAAGAAGCTGCTTTAGAAGCCCTGTGGGAGCAGGAAACCAATGTCAAGACGATTGAGCCGAGTTTGCAGGCGCTCAAAAGCGAGCTGTAATACTGACTTCGGATAGAAAATATTTCCTTCGCCCCTTGGGGCCACAGATATTAATCCCCTACCCTCCTTAGTAAGGGGGGCTAAAAAACCTGGCCAAGGTTATGGTTTGAAACAGGGTTGGGGCTCGAGCCTCTCCGCCGTTTGCCGCTCGATGGTCTCGCACACGCCCCCGAAATTGCGGGAGACCTCGAGGTTGGTGAACCGGAGTACGCGAATGCCCAGAGCCTCGAGGTACGTCGTCCGCTCGGCATCGTAGGCCAAGCCCTGCTCGGTGAAGTGCGACTCGCCATCCACCTCGACGGCCAGTTTTGCCGCCGCACAGTAGAAGTCCAGGATGTACGGGCCAAAAGGCCGCTGGTTGCGCCAGCGCGGGGTTTGCCCCTTGAGGTATTCGAACCAGAGCTTCGCCGGGCGGGTCATCTCCTGCCGCATATCCTTGGCCCTACCTATCAGGCTGCGGCTGTACCGCCAATTCATAGCCGTGATGGTAGCAGAGGTAAGCTCGAGGCCCGTGATGATTTGAACAGCCAACAACGACCCCCCGGCACTGGCGACCACCTGGCGATTTCGTACATACCAAGCTTTTCACCGTGCCCCCCTGCGCGCAGGGGGGCACGAAAGGCGCAAAGGTAATCACCCAATTGCTGATGGCCTGGGAACTTGTGGGGGGTCTTTCGAGTCCACCCAGGTAATCGAGGCTTAAGTCAGCTCGAGCCTCAGCTTTTTGCCGAGCACGGCTGCGGCCCGCTCGAGGGTTTGTAGCGTGACCGAGGGATTGTCGGGGTCGAGCAGGCGGTTAACTGCGGCCCGGCTGGTTCCCATCTGCTGGGCCATTGCGGTTTTGCTGAGGTTTTGCCGCACCATTTCTTGCTCGAGCTGAAAAGCCAGCACCCGCTTCGCCGCCACCGCCTCCACGTCACCGAGGATGCCCTCTTCGGCGAGAAAGTCATCAAAGTTGCTGCCGTAGTGCTTGTTCATACGTCCTCCAACATCTTCAAACGCTTTCGTGCGGTTGCCAGTTCGTCCTTCGGGGTCTTCTGCGACTTCTTTACAAATCCGTGCAGCAGCACCATCTTGTTCCCGATCACCGTGAAAAGCACTCGAGCGATGCCATCTTTGGTTCCCGAGCGCACTTCCCAAAGGTTGGGCTCCATTTTCCGCACCAGCGGCATTCCCAAGGGCCACCCGAACTGCGCGGTTTTGGTGTCCTCGCCGATGGTTCGCCGGTCTTCTTTGCTGAGAGACTTCAACCAATCGCGTACAGGCTCGGTGTCTGCGCTGGAGCGAAAGAAGATGACCTCGAGGACAGGCTGAAGTTCGCTCAACAAATCAAGTGTACCAAAATTGATACACTGGGTCAAACAGGCTCGAGGCCACCCAGTTTATTTAGAGTGCCATAATAGTTTGTAGAAAGCCTTTAGATGCTTGAAAAACGCCCCGAGGACATTACTCTTGACGACATTGAGCGTTTGGTGACGCTTTCTCAGCCCGAAGACTATCAACTGGACTACAAAGTTTCTCTCAACCTTCAAGACAGAGAAGCAAAAAAGGAGTTTCTACGTGACGTTACTTCACTAGCAAATACTTATGGAGGTTACTTAATAATAGGTATTGAAGAGGAAGAAGGTGTTCCTACCGGCAATATTCCTGGCTTAATAGTCAATAACCTAGATGCGTTCAAGCTAGATATAGAAAACGTCATACGAGACAGCATCGAACCAAGATTATTTGCTCATACTATTCGTGCTTTCGAACTGAACCCCAGTTCCTACGTCATCGCTATACATATTTCTAAAAGCTGGAATCCTCCGCACCGCCCAAAAACTGATCAGTTCTACGCCCGGGGTAGTGCCGGGAAGTTTCAGTTGAGTGTAGAGCAGCTCAGGCGTGTTTTTACGCAAGGTGCAGAAACACTGGAACGCACACGAAGGTTTTTTAGGGAGAGAATCTATTCTATTCATTCAGGTGATGGGCCGGTACAAATGTCTGCCAGTACACTTAAAGTCATTTTGCATGTTGCTCCTTTAGCATCCTTTGAAGGCCGGGTAAACTTGCCTGTGGGGAGGCAATTGCTTGATAGTCTAGAGACACAGATGCGGCCATTCACCGACCCTAACGGTTGGAACCCTGGCTATAATGCTGATGGTTTGATTTGGGCTTTTCAGCGTACTGAACAAGGGCTTACTACTGGCTTTTACACGCAGCTTTTACGTAACGGAATCTTTGAGGGCGCTGAGAACTGTTGCATTCGCGCTGCTAGCCCAGCTTACGGAGTCCAGAAGATAATCCCAGCGACGTACATTGAAAGAGAAACCTGTAAAGCTGTGGCCCGCTATTTGTGGGCGCTTCAGCACCTCAAAATTGAGCCACCTGTAATTGTCAGTCTTTGTTTAGCAGGTATCCGAGGCTACTCAATTCAGAATTCAATGCGGTTTCTTACACAGCCCGAACCGTTGACTGTTGACCCTTTGCTTTTACCTGAAGTAACTATTGAAGATTTCTCTGGAGTTGCTTCTTCCGAAGCTAGCTTAGCCGTACAAATTAATATCGCACTCAAGCTGAAAGCTGCTTTCGATACTTTATGGCAGGCTTTCGGGTTTGAAGGCTCAGTTAACTACTCGGATCAAAGCTGGAATCCTCGAGAATAAAGGGTGCGAGTTATCGCGCCCTTACTGCTACGAATGATCATTCTACCCGCACTTGCTATATCCACAGCTATAGCACTTTACACAACCCTCTTCCCGTACCAAGTTTTGGTCGCCGCACTCGGGGCACTTCGCCGCGCCGGTCTTGCCCATAGGTTGGATATTGCGCACGATGGGCGCAGTCATGGCTCGCTGCATGGCCTGGGGAACGGGAGCATCCTCGAGCCTAGCCGGGCTCCCACCCTCGCGCACCTCGAGCTTGCTGGTGGTCTCGAGCGCTACCGCAATCAGGTCGGCCTTGCTGGTCACGAAGCGCCCCTGGTAGCTGCCATACAGCCCGCCGTTGATGCCCCGCAGGGTCTTGACCAGCTCCCCCACCGGCACGCCATATTGCAGCGACTTGGAGATGATGCGCCCAAGTGCCTCGCTGTCGGCGTTGGCCTCGTCCCCGGCCTTGCCCGAGGTCAGGATTACCTCTACTGGGTGGTTGCCCTGCATATTCACCGTCACCAGGAAGCCGCGCCGGGTTCCGTCGGAGTTGGTCAGCTTCACCATGTCGGTGTAGCCCACTAGCCGCCCGGTGCGCTCGAACACCGGAGTCCCGACCCGCTCGGCGGGCGAGGTGGGGGCAGGGGGGATGTCCAGCAGGCTTGGCTGCACGGCGACAGTTTCGTCGGACTTCTGGTCTTCCTTCTTCTCGTCCTTGGAAACGCTCAGCACCTGGAATTCGCGGCTGCCGTCGCGGTAAACCGTGATGCCCTTGCAGCCCGTCCGGTAGGCCTCGCTGTAGGCAGCCTCCACGTCTTCTACCGAGGCGTTGTTGGGCAGGTTGATGGTCTTGGAGAGTGAGTTGGCGGCGTAGCCCGCAGTATCGAAGGCCACCTGCACGGTTCCCTGCATCCGCACGTGGTCGAGGGGGGGTACGTCGTGGGCTCCCTCGAAGACTCGAGCAATCCCCCCAGGAATGCCCTCCATCCCCACCACCGTGCCGTGATTGGCCTGAATCGCCTCAATCAGCTTGTCCCAGTCCCACTTGCCGTCCTTCTCATAATCCTCGGACGGGGGAAATTGCTCCATCAGCTCGAGGAACAGCGGGTGCAACAGGGCCTTGTACTGCCCGCCGATGCGCCGCCACATGAAGGGGGAGAACATCGGCTCGATGCCGCTGGAAACGCCCATCAGCATCGAAGTGGTGCCGGTAGGGGCCACGGTCAGCACGGCCACGTTGCGGCGGGGGGCGATGCCGAGCTTCTCGAAGGCTTTTTTGTTATCGCTGTAGACCTGGAAGATGCCACGCTCCTGGCCTAGATTCTCGCTCTCGGCTACGGCCTCCTCGCGCATGGCGTTCATGATGTCGGAGACCACCTTGCGCCCGGCTTCGGAAGAGTAGGGCAGACCGAGCTTGATCAGGGCATCGGCCAGGCCCATCACCCCCAGTCCCAGGCGGCGCAGGGTTTGCGAGGCGCTGCGGTTGTCCTCGAGGGCGAAGACATTCACGTCCAGCACGTTATCCAGAAAGCGGATGCAGATACGCACGTCCTTACGGAACTCCGCGAAGTCGAACCCACCGTTCTCCACGTAGGCCGCCAGGTTAATCGCGCCCAGGTCGCAGGGCTCGCCCACCGTGAGGGGGATTTCGCCGCAGGGGTTGGTGCTCCTGATGTGGTAGCGCGGGCCTAAGTCTTTGAGTGCGGAAAGCTCGTTGATGCGGTCTACGAAGATCAATCCGGGTTCGCCGGTGGCCCAGGCGTGCCAGGCCACCTCGTGCCACAGCCACTTGGCGGGCACTTTGCCCTGGTACACGGGGATGGCCCTGGCTCCGTCTACCTCGCGCTCGGGCAAGTCGGGTAGCGTGCCGGTGTACTCACCCTTCACCGGGTAGGGGTAATACTTGCCCGGCACTTCGGAGGGCTCCACCGCCCACAGTCCGTCGGCCTGAAGCACGTTCCAGAAGGCTTCGGTTGCCAGAATGGAGATGTTGAAGGTGGAAATATCGCCCTCGGCGGCCTCGCGGTCTAAGTCTTTGGCAGTGAGGAAATCCAGCAGGTCGGGGTGGTCAATGGCGATGGTCGCCATGCCCGCGCCGCGCCGGGTTCCGCCCTGCCGCACCACCCGCAATACGGGCGCATACACATAGCGCAGGGTGGCAATCGGCCCGGCTTTGTCCGCACCCAGGTTGGCCCACTCTAAAAAGTTGTCGAAAATCTCGCCCAAAAAGCTCACTGGGCCGCTGGAGGTGCCACCCGAGCCGTTGATGAGCGCACCCTCGGGGCGCAGGTTACTGAAATCTACATGCGGCTCTGCGCCTTTGGTTGCCAGGGCCATAGCAGACTTGGCAGTCTCGATAATGCCGCTCATGTCGTCGGGGATCAGGGCCGTGGAGGCGGGTTTCTCGCGCACGGTCATGACCCCGTTGCGCCGGGCCAGGGCAGCGAGTTCGGGCTTCAAGAGACCGTAGACCACCCTGGTCCAGTTACGCACCGTAATGGGCTCTTTGTTCCCATCGGGGTTAATGGGTGGGCGCATCAGGCCCTTGATGAAATCCTCGGCATCGGCGTGTTCGGCGCTCAGATAGGCGAAGCCGCGCACCGTGCCCCTCGGCCCGGCGTGCTTGCGCGAGACGTAGGGGTCTAAGTTCACCCCGTTGCCGCCGCCGACTTTGGTCACGAGGGCCAGTTTTTTGGCGACCTCGAGCACCCCCTCGAAGCTGCTGGGATCGTTTGCAGTAGCCCCCTGCACGAAGCAGTTCAGCACGTTGCCGTGCTGGGTTCCCGCACCCGCCAGCACCCGCCCGCCGGGACAGAAGCGCTTGGAGGCCATCAGCTCGAAGAACCGTTCCCCCCAATACCCCCTGTCCTGCTCAGACTTTTCTGGGCTGGCCACCCAGCCAGCTACCCGGCGGAACATTCCAAACACGTGGCCATCCCCTGGCTGCATATACTGCCGTTTGGCGATGGATTGCGCGTGGTCGTCGAATTGTGTGGGAACGAAACTTTCCATCTACACCCTCCAATTTGAGCGAATTTTCCCCGAGGCCACTTATGCGACCCTATATGTTGGGGATTCTGAGAGAGATACTACTACCAGTAGTAGTCGGATTGCAAGATGCTTAAGGTCGGAAGTGGATAGAAGGTAACTATAGCTCTGCTTAACCCTGGACACAACCCTGCTCCTCACATTATGTGGGGCTGTATTGGCTGGCTAACTACTATAGCTTGTGGTTATAGTAAAACGCTGAAAGCTTGTGTACATCTCGGGTCATACACCAAAAGCTAAAACTAGAGCAGTTTTCGCAAAGAACCTTGGGGTAGCCTGGGCCTATTTGCTGTGCCCATCTAAGCAGAGAACCACGATAAGGAACCTCTATCAGGACTGTATAATTGCTCAATCAAAATAAGATGTGTAGGACTTGGGCCTTCCTCTGTCGCAGTTTTGGCTACTAAGGAGCTGGGTACGGTCTTTCTATCGGAGTGGAGAGTTCTATGCTTTCTGAAAACCGCTCTAATGCACTGCCTGCCAGACCGCTAAGCTAAAAGGAGATAAGGAAGTCTCGCCCTCGAAGCTGCCCTTGTGACAGACCGCCCTCGAGCCGTGTAGCAGGTCTATGGCCTCCTCGCCCCGCGACCATAGCCCGTGCAGGGGGAAGTGCAGCTTCCAGGGCTGGGCAGAGGTGTTCACCGTGACCAGCAGGGCCTGTTCGCCGTGCAGCCGGGCGAAAGCCAGGTGCCCGTCCTGGGCATAGACCCGTTGATACTTGCCACTGTGCAGCAAGGGGTGCTCGGCCCGCAGCCGGGCCATGTGGCGCACGCTGTCTTGGATGGGCAGATTCCACTTTTCTTTGTTCCAGGGCATCCCCCGGCGATTGTCGGGGTCGTGTCCACCCTCGAGGCCGATTTCGTCGCCGTAATAGATGGTAGGTGCGCCAGGCAGGGTATAAAGCATGCCAAGAGCCAGCTTGGTGCGCTCTAAATCGTTACCCAGAATGCTGTAGAGCCTGGGGGTGTCGTGCGAGGTGAGGATGTTCATTTGGATGGTCACGATTTCCCAGGAATAGCGCTTGAAGAGGTCTTCCAGACGGTGGCTACAGCCTATCGCACCGAGGGTCTCCAGCCGCCCGAGCCCGCTCTTGGCTGCCAGGTCTTTGTCCAGGGTTTCCCCGCCCACAAAGCCCAGAATAGCCCTGCCGAGCGGGTAGTTCATCACCGCATCGAACTGGTCGCCCTGCAACCAGCGCGAGGCATCGTCCCAGATTTCCCCCACGATATAAGCTTCGGGGTTGATTCGCTTGACCCGGCTGCGGAATTCCTGCCAAAACGAGTCATCATTGATCTCGTTGGGCACGTCCAAGCGCCAGCCATCAATGCCTTGGTGTAGCCAATATTCAGCCACGCTCAGCAGATACTCGCGGCACTCGGGGTTGGAGGTGTTGAACTTGGGCAACTCGGGATTGTTCCACCAGGATGCGAAGTTGTGCTTCCCGCTGTAGGCCCCTAGAGGGAAGCCATACACGTGATACCAGTCGCGGTAAGGCGAAGCCGCCCCGTTTTCGACTAGGTGCTGGAAGGCAAAATGAGCACGTCCACAGTGGTTGAATACCCCGTCCAGAATAACCCTCAGCCCCTTGGCATGGGCTTCTTCGATCAGCTTTTGCAGGGCCGGGTTGCCCCCCAGCATGGGGTCTACTTGAAAGTAGTCGCTGGTGTGATAGCGATGGTTGGCGGTAGAGGTAAAGACCGGGCAGAAGTAAAGCGCGTTGAAGCCCATCTCCTTGATATAGTCGAGTTTCTCGAGCACCCCCCAGAGGTTGCCCCCCTTGAAGCCCCTCAAGGTGGGCAGGGCATCCCAGGCCTCAAAATCACTGGCTACTGGGACAGGGCTGGGGATTGGCCCACTGCCTCGGTTAAAACGGTCTGGAAAGATTTGATAGAAGATGGCTTCTTTAACCCAGCTTGGTGTCATCAGTCAAAACTCCTAAAGCCTGAATGAGGCTTAGTTTACGCGCTAGGGCCGAAAACTCAAGTGTATGTGAACTTAAGATTGCTCAAAGCCAAGGTGTTTTGGGGCAGCCAAAGTACCCACACACCGCACCTGGCGCGACCGAGGAGCGTATTCTTAATCTTTATGAGTCTTTTGGGGCATCAATGCTGTCAATATTTCAAGCAGTTCTTGCCTGCGTGCTTAGCCTCGTAGAGCTTGGCATCGGCAGCTCCCAGCAGTTTTTCGTGGTTGCTCAGGTGGATGTCGGCAGCCAGACCGAGGCTGATAGAAATCTGCAAGTTGGGGTGAATGCTGCTCCAGTCGTGCCCTTCCACAGCCGTTCGTAGCCGTTCGCAAACCCGGATAGCAGCCTCGAGGGTAGTTCTGGGTAGCACCAGTACGAACTCTTCCCCGCCATAACGAGCCACGATATCGGTCAGACGGGCGCTTTGGCTCATCACCTCGGCTATGGTTTGCAATACGTTGTCGCCAATCTGATGGGAAAACTGGTCGTTGATGTGCTTGAAATTGTCCACATCTATGATGGCTACGGCCAGGGGCCGATAGGTTTTCTGAGCTTGGGCAAACTCTTCGGCCAGGGTATCTTCCAAGTAGCGGCGGTTGTAGAGCTTGGTGAGCGGGTCTTGGATTACCTGAAGCTCCAGGGCCTGTACCAGAGCACTTTTTTCCTGGTTGGCCTGCTCTAAAGCCTCGAGGGCACGGGCTAGCTCGACGTTACGCAGGCGCTGAATTTCGGCTTCAGCCTTGGTTTTTTCCAGGTCACGGCTGATGCTCAGCACCCGCAAGCGCCGCTCGGCGGACTCGGCCCGGATACCCTGCTCGAGGCGATGATAGGCTTCGTAGTGCTCAAGGGCCAGGGCAAAACTCCCCATCTCCTTGTGGATATCGGCCAACCGTTGGTGAACTTGAGACTCGAGGTCTTTGGCTCCTAAAGCCTGGCTCTGACTCAGAGCTTGTTCTAACTTTTCCAGCGCCTGGGCATGGTTATTTTGGCCCAGGTAGACCCTTGCCATGTTGAGCCAGCAGTGAATCAAGGGCTCCTTGATTCCGCTGTTGTGGGTCTGCTCGAGCACCCATTGGAGCAGATTTAAGGCTTCATCGTATCTGCCTTGTAGCCCCAACGCTTCGGCCAGGTTGACCCGCACCTTGATTTCCAGATCGTCGAGTTTTTGCTCCTGACATAGCTCCAAAGCTCGATAGGAGGTCTGAACGGCCTCCTCGAGCTGACCCAAAGCGATATGACTACCCACCAGATTGCACAAAGCAAACGCTTCACGGGTCGAATCCCCGAGTTTGCGGGCCAGCTCGACCCCTTCTACCTTGACCCGTACCGAGTCCTCCTCGCGGCCCATCTGCGTGTACACGATGCCGATATTGTTGAGGCTGGCGGCAATCCCCGACTCATCCCCCAAAGCCTGGTTGAGGTGGTAGGTGCGCTCGACATACTCCAGGGCGCTTTCTAGCTCACCCAGCCCAGCATAAATGGCCCCGATATAGTTGAGGCTGTCCCGCTCGAGGGTAGCATCGCGCAGTTCCCCAGCGATACGCAAGCTCTGGGAAAGCTGACCCAGGGCCTCCTCGAAGTTGGCGGCCTGATAGGCACAGAAGCCCAGGTTGCGCAGGGCATAACCTTGTCCGCGTAAGTAGCCTTCAGTCTGGGCCAGATTCAGGGCTTGCTGGCTTAGCTCCAGACACTGGATGCGGCTGGTCAGACGGCTCTCCCAGGCTTGGTGAATCCAAGACTCTACACGCTCCAGCACGGTTTGCGGCGGGGGCGGCTCGAGTAGGGGAGAACGGTCTTCTGGTGCCACGCTGAACCTATACTAGCTGGGGTATTTTGACCTGGAAGCCAAATTTGACCATATCGCAACCTTTATAAATACTCGCGCTCAACCGAGTGGTGGATATTCAGTCCGGGAAGCACTTTTCAGCTTTCCCAGCAGTTGCACTGGGCTTAAGACCAATCTGCTCGTTCTCACAAAACTCGAGCCAGTCTCGCGCCCTACAGCTTGCGGGTGTAACGCTTTCAGGCTTCGATACGGCAAAAAATCACTGCCTATAGGGATGCGACTGGCTATGCTGGGCCTACCTTCGAGCGAAAGGAGGTGCATATGCGAAAGCTGATTATCTTGATCCTGGCACTCAGTTTAGGCGCGGCAGCGCTGGCAGCAAGTACATACCCCAGCCCCACCAATCCCCTGCCCACCCCCAAGCCTTTGAGCGCTTCTCAATGGGCTGGCTAGGAGCCCCATCTTGAAAAAGCCTCGAGGGCTACCCTCGAGGCTTTTTATTGCAGGTCAAAGTTGCTTCAGTCTTGGGGGGCAATCACGAAGGCCGAAACCATCTCGTCGTCCTCACCCAGATTCATGACCTTCACGCCACTGGTAGCCCGTCCGTACTGTGAGATGCTTGCCACCTTGGTACGGATGGCGATACCGCGCTTGGAAAGCACCAATAAATCTTCGTTACCCCGTACCCGTATCAAAGCCCCCAGTTGCCCAACTTTTTCGTTGGTGTTGAAGGTAATGACTCCTTGGCCGCCCCGTCCTTGCAGGGGGTATTCGGAAACGAGCGTACGCTTGCCATAGCCATAGGTTCCTACCGCCAGCACTTCACCCTCGCTATCCTTGGGCAAAATAACCAGTGAAACCACCCGGTCTTCGCGCCCCTCCTTGAAGCGGATGCCGGTGACACCCTGGCTGGCCCGCCCGGTAGAGCGCACGTCGCTCAGGTCGAAGCGAATGGCTTGCCCACAAAGTGTTGCCAACATGGCCTGGTCGCCCTCTTGGGCGATAGCGACCTCGATGAGCGCATCGTTTTCGACCAGATTTATAGCGATGAGGCCCGCACTGCTGAGGTTTTGGTATTCCTTGATCTCAGTTTTCTTGATCAAGCCCTCTTGGCTGGCGAAGACAAAGTAGCCCTCTTGGGTAAGGTCGCGCACGTTGAGCAGAGCCGCAACTTCCTCGCCCTCCACCAAGGGCAGCAGCGAGACCACATGGGTGCCCCTGGCCTGACGGCTGGCCTCGGGCAGCTCGTGAATTTTCTCGCCGTAGACCCGGCCCCGGTTGGTGAAGATGAGCAAGGTATCGTGCATGGAAGCCACGAAGACCGAGATGGCCTCGTCTTCTTCCTTGGTTTTGCCCGCTTGTGCCCCCACCCCGCCGCGCCCCTGAGCACGGTAGGCCTCGAGCGGGGTACGCTTCATGAAGCCCTGGGCGGTGAGGGTGATAACCATCTCCTCGTCGTCAATCAGGTCTTCGACGTTGAAGCCCTCCTCAAACTCGGTGATCTGGGTGCGGCGCTGGTCGCCAAAGCGTTTTTTGATGTCCAACAGCTCGTCCCGCACCACCCGCCACAGGCGCTTCTCGTCGCCCAGGATGGCCTCGAGGCGGGCGATTTCCTCCATCAATTCGCGGTATTCTTCTTGCAATTTCTCGCGCTCGAGGCCCACCAAACGCTGCAAGCGCATATCCAGGATGGCCTGAGCCTGAATCTCGCTCAAGCTATAACGGCTGATGAGTCCGGTGCGGGCCTCGGTGGCATCCTGCGAAGCCCGAATCAGGGCGATTACCTCGTCAATATGGTCGAGGGCAATCAGCAGACCCTCCAAGATATGGGCCCGCTCCCTGGCTTTCTTCAACTCGTACTCGGTGCGTTTGCGCACTACCTGACCGCGATGCTCGAGGTAATACCGCAACATTTGCGGCAGCGATAGCACCTTGGGCTCACCGCCGACGATGGCGAGCATATTCACGCTAAAGGTGGTTTGCAGACGGGAGTGCTTGTAGAGCTTGTTGAGCACTACCTGAGGGTTGGCCCCGCGCTTGAGTTCGACCGCGATACGCATTCCCTGACGGTCGGATTCGTCGCGCAGTGCGCTGATTTCCTCGATCACCTTGTTTTTGACTAGCCCCGCAATCTGGGCAATCAGGTCGGCCTTGTTGACCTGATAGGGAATCTCGGTGAAGACCAGCATGGCCCGTCCGTTTTTGTCCTCGTTGCGCACCCTGGCCCGCACCTTGAGGCCACCGCGCCCACTGGCGTAAGCCTCGGCGATGCCCCGGCGAGAGAGCTTGGCCCCGGTGGGGAAGTCGGGGCCGGGCATATGGTGCATGATTTCCTCGAGGCTGATTTCGGGGTCGGCAATCATACCGACGAGCGCGTCCACGGTCTCGGAGAGGTTATGCGGCGGCAGGCTGGTGGCCATCCCCACGGCGATACCCGCCGAGCCGTTGACGATTAGGTTGGGTAGGGCTGAGGGCAGTACCTCGGGCTGCTGGTGGGTGCCATCGTAGCTGGGGTAGAAGCCGACGGTCTCCTTGTCAATGTCTTGCAGCATCTCGAAACCGATGCCGGAGATGCGGGCCTCGGTATAGCGCTGGGCGGCGGGCGGGTCGTTGTCCACCGAGCCGAAGTTGCCCTGCCCGTCTATTAGCGGGTAACGCAGGTTCCAGGGCTGGGCCAGGCGCACCATGGTGTCATAGATGGCGGTATCGCCGTGGGGGTGGTACTTACCCATCACTTCGCCGACAATCTTGGCGCTCTTGACGTGCTTGCGGGTGGGTACCACGCCGTCTTGGTAGGCCCCGTAGAGGATGCGCCGCTGCACCGGCTTGAGACCATCGCGCACATCGGGCAAGGCCCGGTCTACGATGACCGTCATGGCGTAGTTGATAAAACTCTGTTTTACTTCGTCGGTAATTTCTATGGGTAAGACTTGGGACATGCAGTCACTCCTGTTGGTGGGTATGGGCAGAAAAAAAGCGCCTGTACGCGCTTAGCTCAACGCTCTAGTATACCCTATTTGGGATATTATGTCAAAAACATAATGAACAGATAAACTCCCAGCAGCAGGGCAACCCCTACTGGCGGGATAGCCTCGAGCCATCTCCACGGGTGGATGGGCTTGAGACCGCATTGCCTCAGCACGACCCGCCTATGGGGCGCGACTTAGAGGAAAGTCCTGTAACCTGGACATCATGGCGACTGCTCGGCCCCGCCGCAAGCCTGGTGGCCCCCGTCTTTCCTTGTTGCTCCTGGGCCTGGCCTTTTTGGCTTTGGCAGCGGTATTGGCTTTTAGCCCAGACGCAGACCGCCGCTTGCAGGAAGTAGTGGCCCCGCCGCCTTATGTCCCGTCTTCTGCCCAGGAAGTGAGCCTGGTGGTTGCGGCTCGAGACACCGAATACTGTGGTTATCACCTGGCCTGTGGCCCTGGAAAACGCACCGACACCATTTTTTATGTACGCCTGCGGGGTCAGGAAGCGACCCTGGTAGCCCTCCCGCGCGACCTGCGGTTTACTTCGGATAGTTACGACGGCAAAATCAATGCCGTATACGAGCGCAGTGGGGCTATAGGGCTGCGGCAGGCAGTCGGGGACGTGTTGGGGATGCCGGTACAGCACTATGTAATACTCACCTTTGAGGCGGTGATGCGTCTGGTGGACGCGGTGGATGGGGTGGATGTGGTGCTCCCGAGCCCCATGAAATACACTGACCGGGCAGCCGGGCTGTTCATTGATTTTCCCGCAGGAAAACTCCACCTGGACGGCAAGGATGCTGTCAAGTATATGCGCTTTCGCCACTGGGAAGGCTCGGATTTGGGCCGCTTAGATCGTATCAAAGACATTCTCAACCAGGTAGCCCGCAAGGCCCAGAGCCCGCGCTATTGGCCGCGCTTGCCGGGAGTGGCAGGCGCAGTGTGGAACAGCCTCGAGACCGATTTACCCCTCACCACGGTGGTTGGTCTGGTGCCCCAACTGCGCGGCCTGACCCTTAAGAGTGCTACCCTTCCGACCCTCGAGCAAGGCAATAATCTAGTAGTGGACGAGATTGCCAGGGCTTCGTTTGTCTCCGGCCTGCTGGGCTATGCCGCCGACTCCGAGGTGATGGCGCGGCTCGCCCAGGCTGAAGCCAGAGGACTCAAGGTATTGCTGTTGGATGGGAGCGGCACAGCTCAGGGCCAACGCTATCGCCAAGGCTTAGCTCAGCTCGGTTTGCCGCTGCCGGATGTGCAAATCGGAAATGTGGATGGCCCCAGCACGGTATACGTGAAAAGTGGGGTCTCGGTGGTGGGGCACGAATCCCCGGCGTTCAGGCTAGCAAGAGACTACGCCGACTTGCTGAGCTTGCCCTTGCAGAGCAGAATTCGCCTCGAGCCCAGCGGCTACGACGTGGTAGTGGCCTTGGGACAAAAGTAGATCATAACGTCCCCGTCAACCAGCCGGGCCCTCCTGAGCAGCCGTGGACTCTCGAGCCGTTACGTGAAGACCAGCCATGCCGAAGATGACCCAGACCCAGGGCGTTACGTCGGTATAATCTGCGGCATGAACGATATGGTCAAAACCAGCACGGTAGCCGCCGCCCTGGAAGCCCAAAGCCTGGTCAAGCGCTACGGGCGTAAGCCTGTGCTGGAGGGCATAAGCTTTGGGGTACAACCCGGCGAGGTGTATGCCCTGGCTGGCCCCAATGGCTCCGGGAAGACCACCCTGATTCGCCTGCTGACAGGCCTGGCTTTTCCCACCTCGGGAACCGTGCGAATGCTAGGAACCGATCTCTACAACGGGGGCCATGCCGCTCGGCGCACCCTGGGCGCAGTGGTAGAGGCTCCGGCAGCTTTTTATCCCCACCTCACCGGGCGGCAAAACCTCGAGATGGTGGCCTTTCTCAGCGATTTGCAGGGCAGTGAGGTCAAAATCCGCGAGATGCTCTCCAAGCTCGAGCTGCTCGCGGTGGCCGACCAACCGGTGCGCACCTACTCCCTTGGGCAGCGACAGCGGCTGGGGCTGGCTTCGGCCATTTTGCACGAGCCACAGATACTCATTCTCGACGAGCCCACCTCGGGTCTAGACCCTCAGGGTATTTCCAAAGTCCACGATATCCTCTCAGAATTGGCCTGGAAAGGCGTAGCGGTGCTGCTTTCCACCCATCACCTGCGCGAGGTTTCGGCTTATGCCGACAAGGTGGGCATTTTGGGCGGAGGGCGCTTGCTGGACGAGGTAAAGCTGGGCTCCAAGGGCGAGCGCTACCGCTTGCGGGTCAGCGACCCGGCCAAAGCTTATGCCTTCCTCAAAACCGTCCCTGGCGTGCAGAATGTGAGCCTGCGGGATATAAACGTGATTTTTGAGGGTTCGCCCAACGACGCGCTGGCTGCTTTGGTGCGGGAAAACTATCAGGTGCAGTTTCTCGAGCCCGACTACTTCGACTTATACGAGTACTACCGCGAGAGGGTGAAGAATGCGTAGGTCAGAGATGTTTACCATTGACCGTTTGCCGTTTACCGCGAGAGATGTCGCAGGTCGCGGGTCTCAGGTTCCGGGCCAAACCTGCGACTTGCGACTTGCGACCTGCGACTTGCAACAAAGCCTTCTCGGTCAACACCTCCTGCGGAGGCTCCCATGCTAAAAATCCTGATCTGGGAGTTTGGCAAGTTGGTGCGGCTGCGCTCGGTGCAGATTGGCCTGATGGCTGCGCTGGCGCTGCCGTTTTTGTGGGCCTTTGCCCCAGGGCTGCGGGCACAGTTTGGCCTCGAGCTGGTCTCTGGCTGGCAGGTTCCAGCTTTGGTGTTGCGCACCAGCATGGAGTTTTTGTTCCCCTTTCTGGTTGCCATTGCCAGTGCCGAGGTGTTGGGCAGTGAAGTCAGCATGGGCACCCTGAAATCGGTGCTGCTGCGACCCAGTCCACGCTGGCGCTTGCTGCTTGCCAAGTTGGTCATGGTGCTCGTGTACCCGGTGCTGCTGCTGGGGATGAGCCTGCTGGGTTCACTGGTGGCCGGGCTACCCTTTGGCCTGACCGGCTTTTTCGGGGGAACTGGGCTGGGAGCGGGTGACTTTGCCGGGGTGGGATATATCATGCCCTCGACCGCTTTTGGCGAGGTGTTGCGGGCGCATCTGCTGGCGGCGATGGTGTTGTGGCCGCTCTCGGCACTGGCCCTGCTTTTCACGGTGATTTTTCTCTCCACCACCTCGGCGGCCCTGGCGGCGGTCTCGACCCTTTTCCTGATGCGCCTGCTGGTGGTTTTTCCGGTGCTCAAGGACTTTCTTTTTACTAGCTACCTCAACCTTTACGTGAGCCAGAGCGTTGCTACCGGCCTCTCGCTGATGCTGATTTATGCGGTAGGCTTTGGTGCGCTGGCCTTGCTAATTTTCGAGCGCAAGGATATATAAGTATCTCCGGGGTGGCTTTGTCAAAAGCCACCCCGAAAGGGGATGGCCGTAGGCCATAGCCGCAAAGTGGCTACCCGAGCTAACCTGGGTGAGGTTGCCAATATGGAAATTATGCAACCTCACCCTGGAGCCACTTAGAGTGGTTTTCATACACCTTGAGCAGTGTGAGATGTGATTTTTGCAATGGATTGCTGCGCAGTAATTATGAAGAGCGTCATAGCCAAAAGCAGTATGGCTTTCGGCTTTTGGCTTTTAGCTTTAGGCTGCGTATATGGCCAAGCTAACCCATTTCAAGGATGGCAAGCCGCGCATGGTGGACGTGAGCGGCAAAGCCCTTACGCACCGTAGCGCCACGGCGGAGGCTACCGTCAAGCTCCCACTCGAGGCGGTGGAAGCCCTGAAGGAAGGTGGGGTAGGGAAGGGCGACCCGCTCACGGTAGCCCAATTGGCGGGCATCATGGCGGCTAAAAAAACCGGTGAACTGATTCCCCTTTGTCACCCACTGCCCATCAGCAGCGCCGAGCTAGAGCTGACTTTTCACCCCGACCAGGCCAGGGTTTATGTTCGGGCCACCGTGAAAACCAAGGCCGAAACCGGGGTGGAGATGGAAGCCCTGACCGCCTGCGGGGTGGCTGCGCTGACCGTCTACGACATGCTCAAAGCCGCTAGCAAGGGCCTCGAGATCACCGATCTGCGTCTGCTGCACAAATCTGGGGGCAAGTCCGGGGAGTGGCGGCGCGATGGGTATTGAAGCGCGTTTGGCAGCCCTGGGTCTGGTGCTGCCCGAGGTCAGGCCGCAACCCACCATCAAGATGCGCTTGGCTCGGCGCAGTGGAAATTTGCTCTACCTTTCGGGCAATGGCCCTTTGCGGGAGGGCCAACCGGCCTACACCGGCAAGCTGGGGCGTGAGGTTAGCCTCGAGCAGGGCTACGCGGCAGCCCAACTCACCGCGCTCAATCTGCTGGCGGTGATAAAAGCCGAACTGGGCGACTTGGAGCCGGTTCGCTTCGTCAAAACCCTGGGCTTTATCAACAGCGCTCCGGGTTTCAACCAGCAGCCTGCCGTGCTCAACGGCTTTGCCGACTTAATTGTCGAACTCTATGGTGAAGAACGGGGCCTGCACGCCCGCAGTGCGGTGGGCATGGCCGAGTTGCCCTGGGATATTCCGGTGGAAATTGAAAGCATTGTGGAGGTTGTGGAGGGGTAGAATCGCTCCATGAAGCCCTACCGCATCGAGGACGGCAAGTTCCGGCTGAAGGATTTCGACCCCGACGACACCAATGGCTTCAAGGGGAATAAAGAACAAGCCCTGGCTGAGCTAGCCAAGCTGGGGGACAAGCTCAGCAGCCTACAAAACCTGCTCTATGCCGAGAAAAAGCACCGCCTGCTGGTGGTGCTGCAAGCCCTCGACGCAGGGGGCAAGGACGGCACGATACGGGTGGTGTTTGACCGGGTCAACCCCACCGGGGTCAAGGTTGCCAGCTTTGGCGTGCCCAGCCAGGAAGAGCAGGCCCACGACTACCTCTGGCGGGTTCACCAGAAGGTTCCAGCCAAAGGGGAGTTGGTGATTTTTAACCGCAGCCACTACGAGGACGTGTTGGTAGTGAGGGTCAAGAAACTGCTTCCTAAAAAGGTTTGGGAGCGGCGTTACCGGCATATCCGGGAGTTCGAGCGGATGTTGGGGGAGGAAGGCTGCACCATTCTGAAATTTTTCTTGCACATCTCTGTAGACGAGCAAAAGAAGCGCTTGCAGGAGCGCCTGGACGACCCGGAAAAGCGCTGGAAGTTTAAAAAGAGCGACCTCGAGGATCGGGCCCTGTGGGGCGAATACATGAACGCCTTCGAGGATGCCATCCGCGAAACCAGCACCGATTATGCCCCCTGGTACGTGATTCCGGCCAACCACAACTGGTTCAGGAACTGGCTAGTTTCCCACCTCATTGTCAAGGCCCTCGAGGACATGAAGATGAAGTTTCCCGACCCCGAGGAGGGGCTGAAGGGGGCCAAGATTAAGTAAGGCGGGAAGAGGGCTAAACGCAAAACGACTAACGCTCAAGGTCGAAGGCCCAACAGCCTAAAAACACCAACCGCGTCCCAGACAGTGTTTCTTGATATGGCACTTATGCTGTCCTGCTGTAGCTTTTTAGCCCCTTGTATTTTGCTTTCAGCTCTCCGCTCTTTGCCTTCAGCTTTCGGCTTCAGACGTTCGACCTTCGACAAGTTTTTAGCGTCTTGCATCTAGCCCTTGACCCTCAGCGTCTTGCGTTTGGCCCCTGAACTCCAGGCCAGCCGCTCGGTGATTCGGGGAAACAGCCGGGCCAACAAGTCGAATGCCCCCAGTTGCCAGGGGACGAACATCGTCCGGGCCTCGGTTTCTATCGCCCGCACGATGCCCAGAGCAGCCTGGCGTGAGCTGATTTCCGGCAAAAACCGCCCTACCCGGGGGATGCGGTTTTCGGTGTCGGGGTTGCGGCTGAAATATTCGCTATCGCTGATTTTGCCGGGAAAGAAGGCACAGGCTTTCAGATTGGTCTCGTACAAATCGGCCCGCAGGGCTTCGGTGAAGCCATTCAAGGCCCACCGTGCGGCGATATAGCCTGCCGCACCCGGCCAAACCTGGCGGCTGGCAGGCGAGCAGACCGAAAGAATAAAACCCTGGTTGGCCTCGAGCATGGCCGGCAAAAAAGCCCGTGTAAGGAACGCTGCCGCGAAATAGGGAGTGTTCATCTGCTCGATGAATTCCTGGTAAGAAGTCTCCTCGACGAAGCGCCAGGCTCCGGTTCCTGCGCTGTGAATCAGGATTTGGGGAACCCCGTGGGCCTCGAGCACGGCTTGGCCCAAAGCCTCGACCTCCTGGGGTTTGGAAAGGTCGGCGGGAAAAGCCCAGGCTCGTCCGCCCGCATTAGCGATTTCGCTGGCGATTTGCTCGAGCCGCTCGGCATTTCGCGCCACCAGCAACACTTTTGCCCCACGCCGGGCGAGTTCGGTGGCGGTGGCCTTGCCGATGCCACTGCTGGCCCCGCTAACTACGCACAAACTGCCCGCGATTTGCACAGTGCAGCTATTGTATCGCGGTTTATAGCTCGAGCAGGGTGTACTCGAAGGTATTAATCACCCGAATACCCTCCGGCGTGACATATTCCCGCACCGGTTGGGCTTCGTAGAGGTGGACGTGACCGTGAAGGTGGGCTCTGGGCCGGTATATGCGGTCAAACCAGCCCAGGGCGGTGCTGCCCCGATGGGCAAAGTCGGTTCCGGCGTGGGGGCCGGGCGGTGGAGCGTGGGTGAGCAAAATGTCTACGCCGTGCCCTTGGGAAATGCGGCGGGGTGCGAGCACCGGATACCAAGAAAAAAAGCGCGTCTGGGCCTGATATTCGGTGTACTGTCCGAAGTCGCGGTTGTTATAGCGTGGCGAGCCGCCCCAGCCCGCGATGCGTATTCCTGCCACGTCCACGATGCGCCCGTGAGCGGGAATGGCCCCGCCCGGTGGGCTCAGGTGGCCCAAGTAGTCCTGCACGTATTCTTCCTTGTGGTTGCCGTGCACATAAACCACCGGAACGCTGACTTTGGTAGCTACAAACTCGATATAGCTGCCCGGCAAGTCGCCCGCAACCAGCACCAGTTCAAAAGGCGGCAGGTTGCCCGGAAAACGGGCCTGATGGATGAAAGGGTGAATTTGGTCAGAGAGAGCCAGAATACGCATATTCGGCAGGTATAGGTGGGCTATATGGGCTAAGATATCGCCGCTGCAAGGCTAAAGCAGATTGATTACAGTCTAAAACATATGGCGGTGGTTTTGTCCATGCCAAAGGCCTTGCCCTGAACTCAAATATTGGCAATTGATACGGGGTTTTCATCAACCGTGCACTGTCTAGAGCGGTTTTCAGAAAGCATAGGACGCTTCACTCGGTTAGAAAGACCTTACCCAGATCCTTTTTGCCGCCATGAGTGGCGGCAAAAATAGCGGAAACTGCGACAGATTACGATTTGTGCTACACCACAAAAGCTGGATACATTGGTCTAGGTCGTCATAACCGAGGTGTTTGTGGAGGAGTATTGGGCGTAGAAAGTCGAGTCCATAACGCAAAGTGGGAAATAGTTTGCGGCCCTGGTTCTTGAGGGGAGTGGGTTTTTGCTGTGCTAACCACTCACCTACCCGGTGAGCCCAGACCAAAGCCAGACTCATCAGGGCTATGAGGGTTTGTATTCTTTCAGGATGGGTCGGGTGGATAGACTCAAAGTTGAAACCTTGAGATTTGAAAGCCTTGAACGAGGAGCCGTTTCACCCAGCTAAGCCGCTCCACTCCCACTCGGTACGGTCTATACATAGGGTCAGCTTTCCCTGGGCAGTAATTATGAAAACTGTAGGAGCTGAAATTATGGCCGGGTTGGAGGTTTGCGGACTTGAGGCGTACCATCGGCGGGATGAATAAAGTGATTGCCCTGTGCCTCGAGGCCCGACTCGAAACCCGCATATGGGGTGCGAACCACATCTCAGAGCAGCTCGGGCTGCAAAGCTCCGAACCCATCGGCGAACTCTGGCTAGCCTACGACCAAAACCCAGTCAAGACCGGGGTTTTTGCAGGTCACAAGCTATCGGCGGTGCTGCCTGAACTGGGGCCAGCTTTTTTGGGGACTGCGCCCTTGGCTCGCTATGGCCTCGAGCTGCCTTTGCTGGTCAAGTTTCTCGATACCGCCCAGTGGCTCTCGGTGCAGGTTCACCCCGATGATGCCTATGCCCACTCCGTCGAGGCCGCCAGCGGGTTTCACGGTAAAACCGAAGCCTGGTGCATACTCCAGGGCCAGGGCGAGCTAATCTATGGCCTCGAGCACCCAGTCGAAAAAACCACCCTCGAGGTCGCTCTCAAAAGCGCAAAGGTGGAGGGTTTGTTTCATCACCAGCAGGTGCGCCCTGGGCAGGTGATTTATGTGCCCGCCGGAACCATTCACGCGCTGGGGCCGGGGCTTTTGCTCTACGAAGTGCAGCAGCGCTCCGACCTGACCTACCGCCTTTACGACTACGGCAGGCCGCGCCAACTGCACCTGGACAAGGGTCTGGCAGTAGCCAAGCTCGAGCCCACCCCGCTTCCCCAACCCAAACCCCTACCCGCCAACCACAAAGAGGTGTTGCTGGCCTCGGAAGCTTTCGTGCTCGAGCGCTACCGCTTGCAGGACACCCTCGAGATATCTGCTCCCCAAGAGAGCTTCTTGCTGCTTACGCTGGTGCACGGTGAGGCTCTATGGGCCGAGGGAAAGCTAGGCTGGGGCGACACCTTGCTGGTGGGAGCCGGAGAGACCCTCGAGCTGAGCGGGCAGGGCGAGTTTCTGGGCAGTTTGGTTCCGTCGGCAGAGTTGCTTTCCTGGTATCCGCCCTCGCTGCGGGTACAGGGCTAAAAGGGTTGTCGCAAGTCTCGAGTCGCAGGTCACAGGTCAAAAACACAAGCTGCGTCCTGCACAGCGTTTTTTGATAGGGCAATTATGCTTTCCTGATGTAGCTTTAAGGCCCCTTGTATATTGTCTTTGACCTTATCGCGGTTCTCTGCTCAGATGAGCGCAGTCAATAGGCCCAGGCTACCCCAAGATTCTTTTCGAAAACCGCTCTAGCTCTCTGCGTTTTGCCTTTGGCCCTCGGCATCCAAGCCCTCGAGGGCAGAAATTTGCCCCAACCATAAGGGCAGCTTGGTCTGGAGCAAATCCCAGATAATCTCCTCCTGAAGGCCAAAATGTAGTCTGGGAAGCTGGGCCAGGACGGCGATCTGGGGCCACTTGATTTCTGGGTGTTGGTCACGGAATTCTGCTGAGAGCTGGGTAGCGGACAGCCCCAGGCGCTCGAGGTTCAGGAGCACCGCTTCCTGGGTGCGGGGGTCGCGCACGAAGTCGGTAAACTCCAGGTGGGTGGTATATTCCAGCGCCCGCGCGGCGGCTTGCTGCATTTGCTGAAGCTGAAAGTGAGGATTCATATAGACCAAGACCGCTCTACAATCGGCAGGGCTTCGCGCTCGAGCCCGCCCCGAAGCTCGGAGGGGATTTTGCTGGGGCTGACCAAATCTACCGGTGTGCCCAGCATTTCCTCGAGCTCGAGCTTGAGGCCGATGTAGTTTTCGAAAGTGGGCCGCTCGAACTCCACCAGAAAATCCACATCGCTATTGGGTCGGGCATCGTCAGTTGCGGTAGAGCCAAACAGGTGCAGGCTTTTTAGGCCATAGCCCTCGACCAGTGCCGGAAGGCGCTCCTCGAGGATGTCCAGTACGGAGTTGCGCCGCATGGCTTTACGCTAAGCTGTCCCACCTAGACTTGCAATGACCCGCCACGTATACTCTTTGTAGATACTTATGAAAACCCGTGTGCAGATGTGGGGAAACAGCTTGGCGGTGCGGATACCTAAAGCCTACGCTTCGGAGTTGGGTCTCGAGCCCGATGCGAACGTGGAGGTGAGCCTCAGCGAAGGAAAGTTGCTCGTAGAGCCAGTGAACGAAAAGATTTATCGGCTTGAGGATTTGCTCTCTGGAATTACTGAAGAGAATCTGCACCGCGAGATAGATTCCGGGCCAGCTCAGGGCCATGAGGTTTGGTGATGGCTTACGTCCCAGAGCGCGGGAACGTGGTTTGGATTACCCTAAATCCTCAATCTGGGCACGAGCAGGCGGGTCGTTGCCCGGCGCTGGTGCTTTCGCCCGCCGCCTACAACGGCAAGGTTGGGCTGGCAATTTTTTGCCCGATTACTGGTCAGGTCAAGGGCTATCCCTTCGAGGCGCGGATTCCCGAAGGTTTGCCGGTGAGCGGCGTGGTACTTTGCGACCAAGCCAAGAATTTAGACTGGCGCTCGAGACAGGCGGAGTTTATGACCAGGCTGCCCGAAGAAACCGTCCTGGAAGTCTTACACAAGCTAGGGACGCTGCTCGAGCCGGGCTAGGTATCTTCCGAGCCCTCTCTAAGCAGCACATCGAACCTTTGCTGTGCCCTTCACGGTGCTGGATGGCGGCTTCTGTGGCTTCCGATGAACGTCTATAACTTTACCCCTAAACTTCAGTGCCGACTCAAAATTTCTCTCCTGCACAGCCCATTTTGGCTTGCGTTCGATTACCTGCTTAGTCCTCAGCTTTTCGTAGGTTCTACTCGGATATAGCCGGAGCCTTCTTAGGAAATCGCCAGTAGGCCCAGCCCTCGCGGATTCGCAATCTGGACACAGCACGGTCAAACTCGGGCCAGGGCAAGATGATGGGCATGAACGGAAACTTCTGATACTCGGGGGTATCGCTTGATTCGCTGTATAGGTCGGCGATTATCAGCTTATCCCTAACCACTTCGGTTGTTGCTATCAACGTCATGTAATCCCAAAACCCGCACAGAGGGCAAGGTGCAATGGTCGGAGCAACCGCAGCCTTCTCCTCAACGGAACGGTGCCCACCTAATACGATCCACTACGGGGAGATCACGTACTCCATCAACTACCCATAAGGATAGTAAGTTTTTTGTACCTCGAGCATCCACTCGAGCAAAGGCTTGCCTTTCCAGAACAGGAAAGCGTATGGTTCACTGCGCGGGTTTGACGATGCGATGGTTTCCCAACCAAGCCCTAACGCCCAATCTTTATCCATTGCGCTGCTCCTTTGAAACGTCAGGAAACCTTTGGACTGGAGGATTTGAGCTTATACTTTACCTACTCTTCAAAGGACACGCAGAGATAATTCGCTTGATGGGATATTTCCCTGAGCTAAAAGGCCAGCGAATCACCGTAGGTCAAGAACATCTACAGCTTTGACTAAATCCCTTCGTCCCACAGCTCCCTAAAGCTCTTGGGGCTGGGTTTGATCCCCGCTCTTCCCTCAGTCCAGGCTTTCACCACCGGCAAAACCGTGTTGTCCAGGGCTTCTTTGGGCAGCATCCGTAGGGCCCTCGAGCCCAGATTGTAGGCCCAGGGACGGGTCATGGCGGCAGCGTAGCCCTTGATGGCGGCGGCCTCGAGCTGCGGCTGCAAGCCCTGCTCCACCGCGCGGTTGCGCCAGGTCAGGAGCAGCTTGGGGATGGGGATGCGCACCGGGCAAGCCTGGAAACAGGCTCCGCACAGCGAGGAGGCGTAGGGCAGCGGCTTGGTGTTCTCCAGGCCCACCAGGCCCGGAGCCAGAATGGCCCCAATCGGGCCGCTATAAACATAGCCGTAGGCATGGCCTCCGGTCTGACGGTAGACCGGGCAAGCGTTGAGGCAGGCTCCGCAGCGCACGCAGCGCAGGGTTTCCCAGGCTTCGCGGTCGGCCAGCACGCTGCTGCGCCCGTTGTCCACCAAAACCACATGAACTTCCTCCGGGCCATCGCTCTCGCCCGCGCGGCGCGGCCCCTGGATCAGCGAGACAAAAGTGCCCAAACGTTGTCCGGTAGCGGCTCTGGCAGTGAGGGACAAAAACACCGAGAGGTCGGAAAAGCGCGGCAACAGCTTCTCGAGGCCCACCAGCGCCACGTGAATGCGGGGGGCTGAAGTGGAAAGGCGGATATTGCCCTCGTTCTCAATCAGGGCCAGGGTTCCGGTTTCAGCCACCAGGAAATTCCCGCCCGAAATGCCCATGTCGGCCTTCAGGAAGCCCTCCCGCAGCAGTTTGCGGGCGGTGGCTGCGAGCAGTTCGGGGGCGGCCTCGGGGGGGGTATCAAAACGCTCGTGGAACAGCTTGCGTATCTGCTCCAAGCTCAAATGAATGGCTGGCCCGATGATATGGCTGGGGGGCTGGTCGAGCAGTTGGATGATGTACTCGCCCAAATCGGTCTCGAGCACTTCCATTCCTAGCCCCTCGAGCATGGGATTGATCCCGAGTTCCTCCGAGACCATAGTCTTGGCCTTGACCACCCGTTGGACTTGGTTAGCTTTGGCGATATCCGCCACGATGCGCTGGGCCGCCTCGGCATCCTCAGCCCAGTGGACTTGTACCCCGTTGCGCTGTAGGGCCGCCTCGGCCTGGGTCAAGTAGGTGCCGAGGTTCGACAGAACGTGGTTTTTGACCCCCTCAGCAAAGTCGCGCCACTCCTCGGAATCTACCTCGGCGTACATCTGGCGGCGCTTGCCATCGAAGTTGAGGGTGGCTGCTGTCACCGATTCACGCACGCCGGGTTCCTCGCGCAGCACCCGAGCCGATTCTTTGGGGTAGTCGTTAGCCTTAACCTGCACGGGTAGCCTCCTTGACCTGGCTGGCCTCCCAGAGCACCGTAGCCAGGGGCTTTACAGGCACATTCAGCTTGCGGTTTTCGATGCGGCCCGAGAGATGCAACATACAGCCGCCATCGGCACTGGTCAGGTAGTCCACCGGGGGCAGGGTTTGCAGTTTGCGGTCGGCCATGCTCAAAGCCACCTCGGGCAGCTTGACCGAGAACAGCCCGCCAAAGCCGCAGCACTCCATTGCCGCTTCCCAGTCCACAATTTCCGCACCGGCGTTCTTAAGCAGCGCCAAGGGTTCATTTTTGATGCCCAACTCGCGCAGGGCGTGACAGCCGTGGTGATAGGCGATGCGCTGGCCCTCGAGCCCCTGTCCCAGCTTGGTTATGCCCAGCACCTTGACGATAAACTCAGCCAGCTCGAAGGTTTTGCGGCTGAGGGCATCGGCTTTCTCGAAGGTTTTGGGGGTGTCGCGGTAGAGTTCGGGGTAAAAGGCCCGCACCATGGTGGTGCAGGAGCCCGAAGGCAGCACCACGTACTCGGCCTCGGCGAAGACCTCGAGGGTGTGGTCGGCCATCTGGCGGGCCTCCTTCCAATAGCCCGCGTTGTAGGCAGGCTGACCGCAACAGGTTTGGGCTTTGGGGAAGGCCACCTCACAGCCCAGGCTGCGCAGCAGTTTGACGGCCGCCACCCCGGCCTCGGCATAGAATTGGTCGGTCAGACAGGTTACAAAAAGAGCCACTCTCATGCTTAGGAAGCAGTATAGCCTTACCATGAACCAAACCATAGTTCCTCATCCCAACCCTTCCCGCCCAACTCCGCCGATGAGGATGGTTTAGCCAGTCTGGCTCGAGGGCTCTGCTTCAGGGCAGGGCTTGCGTCATCTAGGGTGAAGAGACCTTTAGCTGCCATCTATCCGCCAGATGTGCTGCAAGAGATGAAATATCAGTCCGGGAGGAAACATGAGCGTTCTGGTCAAAGGAACCCTGACCGCCAAAGAATATAGCCGTTTGCACGACAGCAAAAACACCGAGTTGCTGGACGGTGAGATGGTTGAAATCACGCCCCTGGGGGCAATCCACGGGGAGATTGCGGCTGAACTCGCCAGCCGCCTGCGGATCTGGGCCAAGGGGGGCACTCACGGGCGGGTCGGCCTGAAGTCGGGTTTCGTGCTGCGGCGCGATCCCGATCGGGTACGCGGCCCGGATATCTGGTTCATACAGCGCGAGCGGGTTCCCAAAAGCGGAGTGCCCCAGGGCTTTTGGGAGATTGCCCCCGACCTGGCAGTAGAAATTATCGCTCTGGGCGACACCGTTGAAGCGGTCAAGGAGCACCTCGAGGACTACTTCGCTGCCGGAACCCGCATGGTCTGGCTGGTCTACCCGCGCTTCAAACAAGTCGAAGCCCACCTGCCCGACGGCACCATGCGCACCTTCAAGGAGACCGACATCTTAGAGGCCCAGCAAGTGCTTTCGGGCTTTAGCTGCAAGGTCGCAGAACTATTCGAGGGCTAAGAACAGCCCAAAGCTCAAAAGCCAAACCGCATCCTGGACAGCGTTTCTTGATAAGGCAATTATGCTGTCCTGATGTAGCTTTAAGGCCCTTTGGTATCTATGCGGCTAGTGCTTGCACGGGCCAAGCCCGGCCCGTTGGGCCTAGTGCTCTGCCCGTAACCTGGAGGGGGTGGCCGTAGGCCATAGCCGCTCTGCGGCTAACCTGGGCTTTGCTGGAACAGGTGGGCCTAGAGCAGTCTTCATAATGTTTAACCCAACGAAAGCTTTAGGAATTGCCTCCCAGACTGACAGTTGGCTCTGCTCTCAGAGCCAACTGTCAATGAAGGCCGCGATAGTGCTAACCCTCTCCCAGCGGGAGAGGGAACCTGCTTTGCAGGGAGAAAAGCTACCCGAGATTAGCTATAAAGACATTCGACCGTCTTTAGCGCTTAGCTCTCTGCTTTCCACATCCCACTTTTCACCCCCTCTTCAGCTCTACTAGCTCGAGGCTCTGTCCGCCAAAGCTACCCTCGCTGAGTTGCTTGACTACACCCACGCCCTGGGCGAACCAGTAGGTGGCCTTGCCACCAAAGCCCATCCCAAACTGACCCTGAAAGCTGGCCTCGATGCGCAAAGCCTCGAACTTTCCAGCAGGAACCTCGACGGTCTCCTTGGCAACGACGCGGTTAGTAACTTCTAGAAAGCCGCTCAGGTCGAACAGAGCAATCTTGCCCTTGAGTTCGTAGCGGTAGATCCAGCTTTTGCCTACTTTCCAGGTCTCGTCGCTGGGAATAATCACCCCGGTTAGCTTGGTCAGGCGCACGCTTCCCCCCGGAATGGACTGCTCACCTTCGGGCAGGGTGCTCAAGCCCTGGTCGCTGCAAGTCCAGGGGGTTTGTTCGGTGTGGTCGGGGTATTTACGGATTTCGGTGAGCGTGCTGCTGGTGGCGGCAAAAGTCTGCAAGTAGGTCTGGTTTCCTCCTAGCACGTGGTATTGGCGCTGGAGGTTGGGGTCGGTGGGGTAAAAGGTCGGATTGCATGGATTGGTCTGGGCCAGCGTCGCATTGGCTAGCAGTACTCCCACAAACCAGGCTCGAGAACGCCACCATAGGGGCGGCCAAGGTAGGGCAGGCATGAGCCTATGCTCGGGGAAAATGGCTGATGTAATGTCGGGCTATGTGACAAATAGCGGGATATAGACTTCCATTTGGGCCGGATGTGCGTAAAATAGCCCCATGCCTCAGGCCCACAACGCGGTAGATGCGCACTCCTCGGAGGGGGAAATGCACTGGCGGGCCCATCCGAATGGGCTAGGTCATACGGTGGTCGGTGATGTGCGCGTGCTCTCTGGCCTGAAGAGCCCCCAACTGGACAACAAGCGGGATATAGCGGTGTATCTGCCGCCTTCTTATGCACGCAGCCATCGGCATTATCCGGTGCTATATATGCACGATGGGCAGAATATCTTCGACAATGCACTCAGCTACGTAGGCGAGTGGCAGGTGGACGAGAGCATGGAAATGCTCGCCCAGGAAGGCTTAGAGGCCATTGTGGTGGGGATTCCCAACGCCGGAGTGGAGCGCCTCAACGAGTACAGCCCCTTCCGCGACCCCAAACACGGGGGTGGCAAAGGCCAGGCTTACCTCGAGTTCCTCATCCAAACCGTAAAACCCCTGGTAGACCTCGAGTTTCGCACCTTGCCGGGCCGAGAAAACACCGGGGTGATGGGCTCTTCGATGGGCGGCCTGATTAGTTTGTATGCCTATTACCGATTCCCCCAAGTCTTTGGTAAGGCCGGTGTGATCAGCCCCTCGTTCTGGTTTGCCGAGGGGGCCATTTATGGCTACGTGGAGGGGGCCGCGCAGGTTGCTGGCAAGCTCTACATGGATGTGGGCTACCGCGAGATTACCCTCTCGCACGTCAGCAGCAGGCGCTACTTGGAGGGCGTGCGGCGGATGGACAAACTGCTGCTGCAAAAGGGTTGGAGGCCGGGCCAAGATTACCAATACCTTGAGGACAAAGAAGGAGTCCACAACGAGGCCCACTGGGCGCGGCGCTTCCCCGAGGTGATGCGGTTTTTGTTCGGTTGATTTTTGGGTGCTACCCTACAGCCCTTTGTAGATTTCCCCCAGCCCCAGCTTCACCTGCGGGCTATATAGCTCGATTTCCCCATCATGGCCGAGCGCTTGGTAGCGCCAGTTGCCACGCAGGCCGCGCTCGAGCACCTCCACCACCCGGCGTTCGCTATGGATGACCAGGTACATCACCAGCCCTGGAATGCTCTGATACATTAGCAGTTTCTCGCCTCGGTCGGTGCGCTCGGTCTCCCAGGTGGCGATTTCTACGACCAGATTGGGGTATTCGAGGTATTGCGGGTTTTCGCTGGGCTGCGAGACCACCATCAGGTCTGGGTAGTAGACCCGGTTGGCCCCGATTTTCAGCCTGTCGCTGCTATAGAACCGGCTGCCTTCGCGCTCGGTTGGTTCTTTTAGCAGGCTGGTCAGGTTCTGCCGAAGTTGTGCGTGGGCCGGGGACTCCTCGGGGAGCGGGTACACCTGCCCGTCAAGGTATTCGTAGGGCCTCGTTCTCCGCGCCTCGCCCGCTAAATACTCGGCCAGGGAGAGGGTCTCAAGCTTGGGCAGTTTCGCCATCCCCTGATTATGAATCTTCCGCAGGGGTTTGCGGTTGTCTTACCCCACCTCTTTCTTCCTGAAAACCGCTCTATTCCTCTTCAGCTTCGCTCAGCAGCGGCAAAAACACCGTAAACCGGGTCTCACCGGGCCTGCTGGCAACGCGAATCTGCCCGCCGTGGGCCTCGGCGATTTGCTTGGCAATCGCTAATCCCAGCCCGGTGCCACCTTCGGGCCCCCTGGCAAAGCGGGTGAATAGCCTGGGCAGCACCTCGGGAGCGATGCCTGGCCCCGAGTCCACTACCGCGAAGGCTGCCCAGGGCTGCTTAGGGGAGGGCATCTCTGGTGTGGAGGTGATTCTGGTTTCATCTTGGGATGCGTAGGGGTCGGAAGGATGGTCGGTGGGCTCTTTTTCCTGCCACACCCGCACCTGTACCTGGTTCGGCCCTCCGGCGGCCCGCACTGCGTTAGAGACCAGGTTTCTGGCCAGTTGTAAGAGCCGGTCGGGGTCGCCCAGTACCTCGAGGAGTTCCCCTGGCAGCTTCAAGCCCACGCCGGGGTATTCGTTCACAGCTTGCCGTAGCAGGTCACTCAGATTGACGATATGGGCATTCACGCTGCGCTCGGCCTCGCCCCTTGCTAGGGCCAGCAAATCCCCTACCAGGCGGGTCAGGTGGGCGGCAGTGCGCTTGGCCCTGTCCATGTCGCCCGCACTGCTGGGGTTGCGTGAGAGGCGCTCCAGATAGCCGTTGAGCGAGGTCAAAGGGGTGCGCAACTCGTGGGAGACCTCGGCCAGAAAGGCCCTCTCGCGATCTCTGGCTTCTTGTAACTCCCTCAGCAGCTCATTGACCCGTTCCACCATCACCCCCAGGTCGTCCCTGGGGCCGGTATAAGCGATGGGGGAGAGGTTGGAGGGCCCGCGCCGGTCTATTTCCTGGGCCGCGCGGTGCAGCGGAACCAGGGCTACCCTGGCGGCAAACACGATAAATAAGCCTCCGATGGGCAGCAAAAAAGCCATCCCCACCAGTAGGGTGTTGCGCACGCTGCTGCCGATGGCTTCGATATACCGAGTATCCTGGCTGACGGCGATAATAGCCCCCGGAATGCGCTGGTAAATAGCGATGAAGTTGTTGGCATAAAAGGGTTTGGGAGTATCGCTGGCATCGCGGATATAGTTGCGCGGAACCCGTTCCTCGAACTCGGGGTCGGTGGGGTAGATGAGTTGTCCCCCCTGGCTGTAGAGGGTCACATTGACCAAACGGGTGCGGGTCGTGACCTCACCGGCCTTGCCCGAAGCATAAAGCTGGGCTAAATCGCTCACGTAGCGGGTCAGGCTACGCTCAACCTGACCATACAGGCCGAAGCTAATCGAATAAAAAGCCACGGCCAGCGTAAGCAGCAGAATCAGCACCCACAAAACCGCGTAGGCGACGATCAGGCGGGTGCGAAAGGACATAAGTGAGGGGGTTCAAAAAAGACAACGTGCGTCCTGTAGGACGTTCTTTGATGAAGCCAGGGTGCTATTTTAGAGCGAACTCTAGAGGTTCAGCTTGTGGTCTGGAGGTTGGGATTGCCGTTTTGGGTTCTTGGCTTTTGCCTGACTTATATCCGACTACTCCGCTTCCCGCTGGCGCAGGGCATAGCCTACCCCGCGCACGGTACGCAAGTAGCCGTAGGCTCCGGCCTCCCGCAGCTTGGAGCGCAGATTGGCGATATGAACGTCTACCACGTTGGAATCGCGCTCGAGCTGCCTGCCCCAGAGATGCTCCTCGATTTCGGTGCGGCTGAACACCTTTCCCGCGCGGCTGACCAAAAGTGAGAGCAGCTCAAACTCTTTGGGGGAGAGGCGCAATTCCTGGCCGTCGTAGAGCACTTGGCGCTTGGAGAGGTGAACCTCGAGGCCCCCCACCGAAATCTGCTCCCCACCCTCGCGGTGGCGCAGTTGTACCTGGATGCGGGCCAGCAACTCGGCGGGATGGAAAGGCTTGACGATGTAGTCGTCGGCCCCGTCGGAGAGCAAACTGACCTTGCGCTCTACCGCGTCGGCAGCAGTCAATACGATGATGGGCACTTCGTAACCAGCCCGGATGCGCCGGGCCACTTCGCCGCCGTCTAAGTCGGGCAGGCCCAAATCCAGGATAACTAAGTCTGGGACAGCCTCGCGTAGACGAACCAGGCCCGACATGCCACCCGAGGCCCAGTCCACGATATACCCCCCCTCGCCCAGCTCGAGCTGCAACAAGTGTGCGATTTCCGGATCGTCTTCGATTAGCAGGATGCGTTTCATCGAACCTCCGGCAAGACCCGCCCATTGGGCAGGTTCAGGCGATACGTATGGGTCAACAGCTCATTTAAGCTCACGCGTGCTCCTTCAATCAGCAACGATACATCACCCCTCGAGGTGGTTATCCCATTGTAAGGGGGGCGGTAGCCGTCACCTACCTTGAACAGTACCCGCACCTCGCGCCCATTGGGGGCTGCTACCTTGCTTTGCAGCACCATATCGCGGTCGTTGACCTGCCAAACCACGTACACCGTGAGCAAATCTGCTGAAACAACGCGAATCTCACTCCCCGGAGGTATCCAGGGGAGGTTGGGAAGTGGGGCTAAGGCTAAAATCAGTGCAAAAAACAAACTGTGCATCGTCCACCACTATGCCCCAGTACCCGAACAGGCGTATGGGATTCGGATAAAGGGCTTTTAACTAGCATACTTCACGGTATCCGAGCCTCAAGAAGGATCTGTTTATCGCGGCTTTCGCAAAAACCGCTCGAGGCTGGGACATCATAACTAAAACCCAAACAACTGGATGTTTGCTGGCCTAGCGGGCCCCGACTAAGGGTTTCCGAGGCGACTTTGTCCGAAGGGAGCGGCTGGGCCTTCTCGTGAAGTGCGTGACATACTTCTCGCGGTAGTTTGCTAGACTACATGTTGAATGACTCAAACCCTCAGCGCCCAGTCTCTCATTGCCGAGATCAAAACCGCCCTGGAAGATAAAAAAGCCGAGCACGTGGTGGCCCTGGACTTGCACCAGGTCTCCGACTCACTGGACTATTTTGTCATTGCTACCGGAACCTCGCAGCCCCACCTGCAAGCCCTCGAGCGTGGGGTGCGGGAAAAGCTACAAGAGGAGGGCATCCGGGCGACCAAGGTCGAAGGCCCCAGCCCGCGCTGGATTCTGCTCGACTACGGCCAGATTTTGGTTCACCTGATGAGTCCCGAGGCACGTGAATACTACGACCTCGAGGGTTTTTGGGCCGATGCAAAGAGAATCTAGGGATTTTACATAGATAATCCTCGCACCTTCGGTCTCGAGGGTTTTTGGGCGGATGCAAAACGAGTGTAGATAACAAGACGCTTTTGGGGTGGCCCAGACCCCCTGTCAATCTGCGGATAATCGTTTAGCACCTAACTTTTGGCGACCTCGGATGTTCCCCCCTGCGCGCAGGGGGGAACTGCGTCAAGCTCGTTGATGGGTTGATGGTATGAGCCCCGAGAAGTCCACAGCTTCAGGGGGGTCGCCATTGACCCTAAGACTTGGCTTTGGGCCCGGTAGGCTTGGGCTTGGCTTCTTTGGGTACGGCTTTGATGCTGGTTGCCACGACTTTGGGCTTCTCGGGCTTGAAGTTGCGGATAGGTGCGAAGATAAAGCGATTGAAGGCCAGATAGACCGCCACATAGGCGGCGATTTGCACCAGCGGATTGCCTAGCAGCGTGACCTTGCTAGCCCCCAGCCAGGTCATCAGGAAAGTGAGTGGGACGACCACTATAAAAGCTCGCAAAAACAAGCTGGGGAAGACCCGCAGCATGTCCTTGAACGAGAGCTGAGGACGTTGTCCGCCCTTGCGGCGAAGTTTTTTTTCCCGGCGCTTTTTGCCCATAGCCTCGAGTCTACCGGGTTGCCAGGTCTGCGTACAGACTGCGCTTGCCCGTAGAATCAGCCTGTGCTCGAGCTGTGGGAACGTCTTTGCGCCCTGCCTCACCGGGGGAGTGCCAGCGCTTTCGAGCGACTTGCGGCAAAACTCCTCAAAGAACATCTGGAAGCCTGGGGCTGCCGGGTTCAGACCCAGACCTTCAAAGCGCCCAGCAGCTACGGACCCGAGCTAATTTTGGCCGGATTGTTGCTGGCCTTGGGCGGCGGGTTGGCCCAGTGGTGGCTGGCTTTGTTGGGAGTTTATGCTTTCTGGGCACATTTCTCGGGTTGGTGGACTCCCTGGGAGGGCTTGTTTGACCGCTACTGGTCGCAGAATTTGCTGGCGGTTAGCGAGCAACAGGAGGCCGGAAATGGGAAGCTGGAGGCCCAAAGCGTGCTTTCGCCCCCTGCTTTTGTGGCCCCCCCAAAACCCCGAACCCTGCTCCTGATGGCCCATTATGATAGCGCCAAAACTTTTTTCATTTACAGTCCGGCTCAGGTGCGGCAGTTCCGCCTCAACTTTTTGTTCAATGCCGCTTTGGCTACGGTTTTGCCGTTCGCCTGTTTTTTGCCGTTGGCCTCAAAGTTTATTGGTCTTTATTTTTTGCTTCAAGCGGGGCTTTTGGTTCACCGCGAGCTGACCCAGCCCTACGTCAATGGGGCCAATGACAACGCGACCGGGGTCGCGGTAGCCACCCAGCTCTTTCAGGAACTCCGCCTCGAGCCCCTGCCAAACTACCGGGTGATATTGGCCTTGACCGGCGCTGAGGAAGTTGGGGCCAAGGGGGCCACCCACCTTGCGCGCTCCGGCCTGGTGCCTCCAGATGCCTTAGTACTCAACATTGACAACGTGGGCCGAGGAGAGCTTTTTTACGCGGTGGGCGAGGGCATGTTGGTATTTCATCCCTACACTGGGGCCTTGCGCGAACTGGCTCGAGGTATGCCCGGAGCGCGGCCTATGGAATACCGGCTGGCCTACTTCGACACCCTACCTTTCGTTGCCAAAGGCAATCCCTGCCTGAGTCTGATTCGGCTCAGGGAAGGTATCCCAGCTAACTGGCACTGGCTCTCCGACCGACCCCAAAACGTGGACTGGACAGCGGTAGAGGAAACCCTGGCTTATGCTCGAGCCCTGGTGCGCCAACTGCGCTGAAGCCAAAGGGCAGAGAGCTAAACGTTGAACGACTAACGTTGAAGGCTTAAAGGCAAAAACCCAAAAACACAAACCACGTCTCAGACGGTGTTTCTCGATAGGGCAATTATGCTGTCCTGGTGTAGCTTTGTGGCCTCTTGCATTTTGCTTTCAGCTTTCGGCCTTTAGCGTTTTGCGTTTAGCCCTCTGCTTCTTGCTGTGAAGCAGGAGACGCTGCGAAACCAGCGCCTCGAGCTTTTGGGCTGGGGCCTTAACCGATTCCTAATCTAAGGCCCTCGAGGTGGGTTATTTGTGGCGATATAAATGGCAGCATGGACTATACTTCAGGGCATGAGCCTTTAGACCTGCGGCCAGAACATACGCATATATCCATGCTCTAATACCCTCTGGCAGGCTGGGGCTTTAGTGGTGAAACCGCACCGGTTTTTACCGACTTGAACTTATCTTGATGGGCGCTCTGTACAAAAGAGGGAGAAATGGCAAGCATGAGCACCACCCAAACCCCAAACGTCATCGCGGAAATGCTTAAAACCATGGTGCAGTCGCGGGCTTCCGACATCCACCTGCAAGCCGGAGCCCCGCCCACGGTGCGCATTGACGGCAAGCTCAAGTCTTTTAGCAACAAGGTGCTGATGCCTGCCGACGTAGAGGCTATCGTGCGCAGCCTGCTCACGCCCATGCAGCAGGAAGAACTCGAGTACAAAAAGGAGATGGATTTCGCCTACACCATCCCCGGCCTGGCCCGCTTCCGCTGCAATTTGTTGCACCAGCGCGGCAGCTTCGGCCTGGTGATGCGGGTGGTCTCGGAGAATATCCCCAGCTTCGAGGCGCTGGGCCTGCCCAGAGAGGCCCTCGAGGGGCTTGCCAGCAAGGAACGTGGCCTGGTACTGGTTACTGGCCCAACCGGCTCGGGCAAGTCCACCACGCTGGCGGCGATGATAGACCACGTAAACCTGCACTTTCCTAAAAACATTGTCACCATCGAAGACCCCATCGAGTTTTTGCACCGCCACAAGAAGAGCCTGGTCGTTCAGCGCGAGGTCAGTGTGGACACCGACAGCTTCTCCTCGGGCCTCAAATACGCCATGCGCCAAGACCCCGACGTGATCCTGATTGGCGAGATGCGCGACCGCGAGACCGTCGAGGCGGCGATCATGGCGGCTCAGACCGGACACTTGGTCTTCTCGACCCTGCACACCCTGGACTCCCTGCGCACCATCAACCGCATCATAGATTTCTTTCCTCTGCACGAACACCAGCAGATTCGTATCCTGCTGGCCGAGTCGCTCTTAGGTATCCTCTCGCAGCGCCTGTTGCCGCGTGCTGACGCTCAAGGCCGCGCCCTGGCGCTGGAAATCATGCTCAATACGCCCTTTATCCGCGACATGATCAAGGATGAAGAAAAGAGCCTGCAAATCAAGGATGCCATGATGCACGACAACATTCGGGGGATGCGCACTTTCGACCAGCACTTGGTCGAGCTATATACCCAGGGTCAGATTAGCCTCGAGGATGCCGAAGGTTCCGCCACCAGTCCACACGAACTCAAGCTGATGCTGACCAAGTTTACGGGCAAGGGGTTTTGAAACGCTAAGAGCAGAGAGCACAGAGCCGAAGGCCGAAAGCAAAATGCAAGAGGCCACAAAGCTACACCAGGACAGCATAATTGCCCTATCGAGAAACACCGTCTGAGACGTGGTTTGGGTTTTAAGCCTTCAGCTTTCGGTGTTGGGCGCTAGACCTTCGACGTTTTTGCCCTTGGCGTTAGTTGTTCGACGGAGTGCTGCCCCCACGTTAGACTAGAGGGCGGAGGTTTTTATGGCGAAAATGAGCAAGGGAAAACATGCGGGCATTCAGGCCTGTGCAGATGATAAAGGCGTGATTGCCGCAGCAGCGATGGATCAGCGGGGGTCGCTGCGCAAAACCATTGCCAAGGCCAGGGGCGCGGACGTGAGCGATGCCGAACTGACCGAGTTCAAGACCGCAGTCACTAAAGTGCTTACTCCGCATGCCTCGGCCATTTTGATGGATGTGGAGTATGGCCTTCCGGCGCTCAAAGCCCGTGCTCCGGGAACCGGCGTATTGCTGGCCTACGAGAAGAGCGGATACGACACCAACGTCAAAGGCCGTCTGCCCGACCTGCTGCCGGAGTGGAGTGTGCGCAGCCTGGTAGAAGCTGGGGCCGATGCCATCAAGATTCTGCTGTACTACAATCCCTTCGACGATAAGGCCATCAATGCCATCAAACACGCCTATATCGAGCGTATCGGGGCCGAATGCGCCGGGGTAGACGTGCCGTTTTTCTTGGAGCCCATCGCCTACGATGATGCTTTGGGTGACGAAAAGGGCCTCGAGTTTGCCAAAGCCAAGCCCAAATATGTGGCGGCCTACATGGAGGAGTTCTCTAAAGACCGCTACGGGGTGGACGTGCTCAAGGTCGAGATGCCCTTCAATATCGTCTATGTCGAGGGTACGAGTGCTTTCGGGGGTACGGCGGCTTATAGCCGGGCTCAGGCCATCGCCGACCTCAAATCCACCGCGCAGGCTGCGGGTAAGCCCTTCATCTATCTCTCGGCGGGCGTGAGCGACGCAGTTTTCCGCGAATCGCTGGAACTCGCTGCCGAAGCCGGGGTTCCTTTTAGTGGGGTGTTGTGTGGACGGGCTACCTGGCAGGATGGGATTCCGGTATACGCCAAGCAAGGGGTGAAAGCCCTCGAGGACTGGCTCGCCGACCGGGGTGTAGCCAACATCGAGTCGCTCAACCAGGTGCTTGCCAAGGCGGCCAAACCCTGGTGGACGATTTACGGGGCCGAGCCTGCGGCGGTGTAGAGTTACGGGGCTGGGTGCTGTAAAACCCTGATGGAACCAGCAAAATCTTGCTAGGGGCGGGCCGAGGCCTGCCCCTTCTTGTTGCGCGTTCATAGAGCTAAGGTCTTGCCGATAGAATAAGACCCATGCGTTTGCGTACCCTTGGGGGCCTCGAGCTGGTCGGTTCTAACCTGCGGCGTGGAGCCTTCAAGCCCCTGTTGCTCCTGGCCTATCTAGCCCTGGAAGGCCCCAAGCCCAGGCGCTTCCTGGCCGAGCTGTTCTGGCCCGAGGCCGCCGACCCCATGAATAGCCTCAAGGTGGTGCTGCACCGCCTGCGCCAGCTCGAGGCAATTTTTGCCGATGAGGAGCGGGCCTGGACGATGCTTGAGTGTGACGCGCTGGAGCTGCGAGAACACCTGCGCACGAACCGTTTGAGCGAAGCGGTCAACCTGTACAGCGGGGCTTTTCTGGAGGGGGCCGAGGGCGATAGTGGCGAAGAACTCGAGGACTGGATTTACACCACCCGCGAGGCCACCGCGCGCGAAGTACGTGCGGCTTTGCTCGAGCTGGCCCAGCGCGAGGCTGCCGGGGGCCACTTTGCCGAGGCTGCCAGTTCGGCGGAGGCGGCCTACCGCCTGGCCGGGGCTCCACCGCCGGAGCCAGAAGAACTGCCCCGATTTTTTCCTTTGCTGCTGGCCGGAGGCAATCCCCTGGCCGAAGCCATCAAGCGTGAAGCCCACGAGCTGGGGTTGGAGCTTGCGCTTTCCGCTGAGGTTGCCCGGGGGCGCTTGCGTCAGAGCTTCGTGGGACGGGTGAGGGAGCTAGAAAAGCTGATGGCGCTGCGACCGGGGGAGTGGGCTTGGCTGCGCGGCGGAGCTGGGATGGGCAAAACCGCCCTGTTGCGGCGATTAGAAGCAGGGGCCACCTATCTTCCGGCCCGCTCTGGCTTGCCTTACGCCACCCTCGAGCCCCTGCTGGGCAGCGCCCTGAGCAGCCCCCAAGCCTTGCTGCGCACCCTAGCCAGCCAGGAGGGAACCTGGCTTGTGGACGGCTGGAACCGCATAGACCCGGAGAGTCGTGAGCTATTGACGCGCCTGCGTGGGCTGCGCTCCAAGGCCAGAGTGGTGGTGGCCTCGAGGGACAAGCCCGCCTTGGAAGTGGATAGTCTGCTCGAGCTGGGGCCGCTCTCGGCCAAGGAGCTAGAAGCCCACCCTGGTGCATACCAGGCCACTGGGGGGTTGCCGGCATTGGTGGGGGCCTTCTTGCGCGGTGAGCCCTTGGAGGGGGTGCTGGAGGGCCGCCTGGAGGCTATATCGGAAGAGGCCAGAGCAGTTTACGGGGCGCTTTCCCTGCTCGAGACCTCCAATCTGGCCACCGTGCGCAAAGCCCTGGCGCTAGGTGCGCGGGAGGTGGCCCAAGCCCTGGAGGAACTTATCACGGCAGGTTTGGTCGAGCCCTCGGGCACGGTGCGGGCGCGGGGGGTGGCGCGGGGCTGGCTCTCGGCCCGGCCTGCCCTCGAGACCCGTTTGGTGCTGGCCCTGGTTCCCCTACTGCCCGACCTCGAGGCCTTCCCGCTCTACCAGCAGGCCAGGGCGCTCACCGATTCCAGCGAGCTTCCCGGCATGGCGCGGGCCTACAAAGCCTGGGCCGAGGAACTGCTGCGGCGCGGGTTTCCCCAACGGGCCGCCGAAACTCTGGCCGAGGTAGCCTCCGACCCGGAGCTAAGCTTGCTGCGGGCGCGGGCTTTAGAGCGGGCGGGACAGTACAAAGAGGCGCTCGAGGCCCTCAAAGACCTGCCCGACGATTACGAGGTTCTGGCCTTGAAGGGAACCTTGCTGTGGCGGCTGGGCAGGCTTGGCGAGGCCAAAACTATGGCTGAACAAGCCCTGGAAGGGGATTCGCGAGCTCGAGCGGAAGCCTTAAACACCTTGGGGCATCTAAGTTTGGCTGCCGGGGACTTTGCCCATGCTACAGGTTTTTTTCGGCGGGCGGCTAACCTTTGGCAATTGCTTGGTGAGGATGCCCGTTGGGTGGGGGCATTAAACAACGAAGCGATGTCACAAATATATGCTGGCGAATCAGCAGAAGAGTTGCTAGGCAAGGTTTTTGCCTCTACCAAGCATCACCCGGCGGTTCAATCGAAGGCTTTGCTTAACTTGGGGATGGCTCTCGAGCAGCGTAAAGAATACAAGGAAGCCGAAAGAATATATTTGCAAGCGGCGGCTTCGGCACTGGAAGCAGGCACTCTAGACACCTCTGCACGGGCCTGGAACAACGTAGGTGTGGTTTACCACTTTCAACAGCGCAAAGAAGAAGCGGAGGAAGCGTACAGACAGGCCCTAGCTCTAGCCCGGCAGGCTGGAGAGACCTTGATTATGGCGATGGCCTTGGGTAATCTCGCGGAGCTTCTATCGGATGTGCAGGCCCTCGAGGAAGCCATTCTCCTGCTGGAAAAAAGTGGCCATCAAGACATGGCTGAGCGCTATAAAGCTGAACTTAAAGAACTCAAGTCTCATCTGGGCAACGGCCACACTTCATCTCGGTGAGCAAACATAACGCTAGCTTAACGGCACTTTTGATACAACCTATGGTGGAGGTACATCGTGCGTTGGTTTGGATTCATACTGCTAGTGCTTCTGGCAAGCTGCTACCAAGGCAGTTCAAATTCCACCTCGAGCATCACCCTGAGCCCCATGCAGGCGGCTCGAGGAGAAACGGTCAACATAAACCTTACCGGCATTACCCTCGATGGGGCGCAGGTGTTTTTGGGGGGCACACCCATCGCTTATCAGAAAGTAGCCACCCAAACCCTGAGCATTGTGCTTCCCAGTACCACCCCAGCAGGCCCACAAACCGTGCAGGTGCAATCGGGAAGTGCTTCTGCCACGGCTACCCTGGGAGTTTTGGGGAATGTAGTTCCGGGGCAACTGCTGGTGACGCTCAAGCCAGGGATAAACCCTAGCGATGCTCAAAAGCAGATAGGGGCTTTGGGTTTCACATTCATCCAATTACCCCAGCCGCTGGACTCGAGTTCGTCTGACCCCAGCAACCCCTGTTCGGGCTCGCTGGGGGTTATCAATGTCAATGGAGTGCCGCTGGGTCAGGCCCTGGCCGAACTGGAACAACTGAATGTGGTGTATAAAGCTGACCCCCAATCCGCAGGTGGAGCTGATGCCGTGGATTATCTCGGCGCAATTGGGGCGGCGGGGGCAAAAGGGCGCGGGCGAAGCGGGACTGGCATTACCATTGCCGTTTTGGACACCGGTGTTACCGCAACCTCGGTTGTGGGTGCGAGACCAGGGGCAGTGGTCGCGGGGGATTTAGTCAACCTGCTGCCGGGCTACAACTTCGTGGATAACAACACTACTGTCACCGACGATTTTGTGAATCCCAGCAACCAAATCCCGCTCCACGGTACGCCCATCGCAGTGCTGGCGGCTGGGGCCAAACTAGGAGTGGCCTCGCAGGCTTCGGTGCTGCCGGTCAAAGTTTGCGATAAGAATGGGCTGTGTCTGGCTAGCAACGTGGTGAAGGGCGTGTGCTACTCGCTCTCGCAAGTTCCAGACCGCAGCAAGTTGGTGCTTAACCTGAGCCTGGGTGGGGATACCCCGGTGGACGTGCTCGAGGCCATCCTGTCCTATGCTTCGAGCAAAGGCACGCTGATTGCCGCAGCCGGGGGCAACCAGGGGCCAGATGGAACCGTCGCGCCCCTCACGCCCAAACACTATCCAGCCGCCTACAAGCTCCCCGGTTTGGTAGCGGTGGCTGCCCTGGCGCAAGACTCCGCTTCTGGACGGTGGTCGCCTGCTTCCTTCAGCAGCCGGGGGGCCAACACTGATTACTTGAGCATTGCTGCGCCAGGGCAAGACATTGCTATCGGGCAGTACACCTATCAGGGCACTTCGTTTGCCACGCCGCTGGTTGCGGGGGCGCTGGCGATGTGGCGTGAGGCCAACCCTTCCTTGAGCCCAGCCGACATCCAGAACAAGCTCAAAGCTGCCGCAACACCACTTCCGTTCTCGGGGAATGAAGTGGGGGCGGGGCTTTTGAACCTCTCGAGCCAGCCTTAGAGCGGTTTTCGCAAAGAACCTTGGGGTAGCCTGGGCCTATTGACTGGCTCATCTAAGCAGAGAACCCCGATAAAGAGGGTCGCGGCTCTGAAAACCGCGATTGTCCGCAAATACCTCAGGGGCAGTGCTTGAGCGCGTTCAGTGCAGGAACTCCAGCGCAGCCTTGGCCAGCAGTTCGGTTGCCAGAGGAAGCGCCTTTTCATCGTCTATGTCGAAGCCAGGATGGTGATGGGGCTTGTCCTTGCCACTGGCGGGGTCGCCCGCCCCGACCCAGAAATACACTCCAGGGCGGCGCAGCAGAAACTCGGCCATATCGTCGCCGCCCATTACGGGGGGGGTCTCGAGCAGCTTGTCCTCAGCCACCACGCTCCGGGCAATCGCACGGAAACGCTCGGTCATGGCAGCATCGTTGACCACTACCGGTGAGCCCCGTAGCCAGGCGATTTCGACGCTGCCGCCCATCGCGCTGGCAACTCCCTTGCTTAGCTCCTCGATGCGCCTGATGAGCCGCTCCCGCAGCACCGGGTCGAAGGTACGCAAGGTTCCTTTGAGTTCAGCGGTCTCGGGGATGATGTTGTGGGCTCCATCCCCGGCAGTGAGGGTAGCGATGGTGATAACCGAGGTATTGACCGGGTCGGTTTCGCGGCTGACCAGGGTTTGCAGGGCCAGGATGATGTGCGAGGCGATGACCACGGTATCCACGCCCATGTGGGGCATGGCGGCGTGGGTTCCCCTACCGCGCACGGTAAGGGTAAAGGCATCGGCGGCAGCCATGCTGGGGCCGGGCCGCACCCCGACCATCCCGGCGGGGAGCTGGCTGTTGAGGTGCAGCCCCACCACCGCATCCACCCCCTCGAGTACGCCTGCCTCGACCATCGGACGGGCCCCACTGACAATTTCCTCGGCGGGCTGGAAGACAAAGCGTACCTCACCTTCGATTTGGTCGCGCATCCCGACAAAGGCTGCTGCCACGTGGGCGGCGATGGCGGCGTGCCCGTCGTGACCGCAGGCGTGCATCACGCCGGGGGTCTGCGAGGCATATTCGGCCCCCGTAGCCTCATGGATGGGCAGCGCATCAATATCAGCCCGCACCAGCACAGTTTTTCCCAGCTTATGGCCTTTGAGCCTGGCAACCAAACCGGTCTGGGCGATGCCGGTCGTGACCTCGAGGCCCAGCGACTGCAAAAACTCGGCCAACTTGGCGCTGGTGCGAAACTCCTGGAAGGCCAGTTCGGGGTGGCGGTGGAAGTCGCGGCGCATCTCGAGCAAGCTGGGGGTCAGTTGGGCAACGCTATCTTTCAGGCTCATGTTTTCTAGTCAACTCCGTTTACCCCTCACCGTCAACAAGCTCGAGCCCGAGGATGAAGGCCAAAAGCTTGTTTGGTTCGAGCAGTTTTCAGAAAGAATAGGGCCCTCCACTTCGCTAGAAAGACCCTACCCAGCTCCTTTTTGCCGATAGGCCATGTTCCGATGTCCAAGGTGTGGAGGCGGAACGGTCGTGCCCACAGGAGAATCGCGCTTTTCACTTTTTCACAAACTGGCGGGGGGTTCGAGGGATTCGACTCGAGTTGTAGTCGTTGATCACGTCACAGGGAGTGTACCAGCGGTCAATCTCCTGGAGTTCCTGCGGGCTGAGTTTTAGCTCGAGGGCTGCTAACTGTTCGTCGAGCTGGGCTATGTTCTCCACCGCAAAGAGGGTGCTGGTCACACCGGGCCGATTAATTACCCAATTCAGGGCGACCTGTGCGGGCTCGAGACCTCTGGCCTTGGCTACTTGCTTCACAGCCCTGGCAATATTGTGAGAAGTTTCATCGCCATACATATCGGTAGTGAAACTATCGGTCTGATTGCGCAGGGAGTCGAGGTTTCCGCTGAGCAGGCCCCTTGCTAGCGGACTGAAGGGTGTGACTGCAAGACCTTGATCACGGCAAAAGGGAATGGTCTCTCGCTCCTCCTCGCGGTAGGCTGCGTTGAGTTGGCACTGCATCGAGACAAACTCGCTCCAGCCGTGCAGGCGTGAAGTGTAAAGCATCTTTACGAATTCCCAAGCGTACATGGTGCTGGCCCCGATATACCGCACCCGGCCCGAGCGCACGATGTCGTTGAGGGTCTCCAGGGTTTCTTCGATAGGGGTTTCCCTATCGAAACCGTGAATGATATAGAGGTCGAGGTAGTCGGTACCGATACGCTTTAGCGAGGCATCAATCGCATCCAAAAGGTGCTTCCTCGAGAGTCCTTTAGCGTTTGGCCCTGACCCCATCGCGTAAAACGCCTTAGAAGCTAATACCAGTTCCTCTCGCGGGGCATGTTTCAGCAGGGTTCGCCCCACTACCTCCTCACCCACCCCCAGCGAATAAAAATCAGCCATATCAAAAAAGTTGATCCCCCGCTCGAGTGCAGCCTTCAGGATGGGACTCGAGGCGGCCTCGTCGAGTACCCAGGGTCGCCACTGAGGGCTGCCAAAGGTCATGGTACCCAGGCACAAGCGCGAAACTTTGAGACCTGTTTTACCCAAGTTGACGTATTGCATAAATACCCAGAGGGCCGAAGGCAGCACCAAGCAGCGCCGCTCTACAAGCTTCAGCGCTCAGGGCCTCCTTTCGGGGGTGTAGTAGGGATTATGCACATTTTTGCTGGCCTCACTTACGTCGGAGAGCAGCGGCAACATCCCCAGGGCGTTCACTACCGCATCCTTGGCAGCTTTATAGTTATTTTCAAACACCTCGTCGGCGTTGTCGGCACTGGGGTTGACCCAGGCCGCTACAATCACGCACCACTCGTTTTCAGCCTCCTGGGGCAGGATTCCCTCGAGCAAACACTCCTGAATGCCCTTGGCAACCCCGGCTTGGGCTGGCCCCCAGGTCATGTTTTCGTGGTTGGTGCTCGAGAGAGCGGCCTTATTGATAAATACCGTAGCGGGCTTGACTGGCATACCCGGTTGCAGCACCACCATATAGGGCAGGTGTCCTGCCGAAGGGCTGGTGAGGGCTCCGGCCCAGGCTGGGCCGACCGGGCCATTTTTGGGACCAAGCACTGCATTGATGTGCGCGGCGTTAGGGCCGCTACCGACAAAAGCTTCACCGATAAACATATTCATGGATTTCCTCTGGCTTCAGGCAAAAGTAGCCTGCTTACTGGTGGTGGACTCGAGCCGGGCCTCGTCGAGTTCGAGCCCCAGCCCCGGAGCCTCGGAGAGGGTAATCCACCCCTGTGCATCTGGCTCGAGGGTGTTTCTGAGCGGATAGTCGCGGCGGGCCGTACTCCACTCCGGGGGGTCGTAGGGAAACTCGATAAAAGGTGCCCCTACCGTTCCCGCAGTGAGGTGCAGATTGGCTAAGAGCTGAATGCCATTGCCCCAGGTATGAGGGGTAAAGACCTTGCCCGCTTCCACCACCCGCACGGCCAGCGTGCGTAGACCACCGATGCCCATGCTGAGGGCACAGTCGGGCTGAAAGACATCCAGGCAGTCACGCTCCAACAACTCACGGAACTCGTATGGTTCACGGGTCATCTCGCCACCCGCGATGGGAATATCTACCGATTTCCTCAGCTCGCTATAGCCTCGGTAGTCGCCCCGGTGCAGCGGCTCTTCCATCCAGTAGACCTTCTCAGCCTGTAACTGCTGGGCCACGCTGACGGCCTGTTTCAAGTCCCAGGGTTGCAGGGTGTCCCAGGGCATCCGCCAGCCCTGGTTGCAGTCCACCATGAGCTCGAGCCCTTCGCCTACCGCGTCGCGGATGGCCGAGACCACCGCCAGATCGTCCCCCAGGCGGGGGCGACCAAAACGTATTTTGAGGGCTGGAAAGCCCCGCTCCATGACCTGTTGGGCTACTTCTACCATGCCCCGAAGAGAGCGGTGTATTCCTGAGCTGGCATAAGCCCGGATGCGGTTGGAGTGTGCTCCGACCATGCGCCATACCGGTTGATGGAGAATCTGGCCCGCCAAGTCCCACAGCGCGATATCCAGTGGCCAGGGCCTGGCCGCATGGAACTCGATGTTTGCCAGAATAGCGTTGTGGCGTTCGAGGTCGAGGGGGTTGTGCCCCACGAACAGATGCACGTAGTCGTGAAAGCCGTACATGGCATCGCCCGAGCCCACTCCCATGTGACCCTCGTCGTCATAGACCCGCACGATGGTTGCAGGAAATTTGCGCCGGGGGTTGGGATCCCAGGCTGCCGGAAAGGGCGGCTCGAGGGGAAGCTGGTGGTGGGTGATTTCGATACGGGTGATGGTGGGCATTGGCTACTATCCCCTCACCGCCGAGCGATAGCCGTCCCAGAGCGTTACAGTCTTCTGGGCTAGCCATAACCGCTCGGCCTGGTCGGCCAGCCGCACGTTGTTTTTCCACATCGGCTGGTTCTCGGTTGCCATCATGGTCTGGGCAATATCTCTGGCTATCCAGACACTATTGGGCAAGGCCCGCAGAGCCTGGTCGAAACGCACTTTAGTGAGTAGCTCCTCGAAAGCCCCGCACAGCCCGGCAACATCTATCCCGAAACACCCGGCTACCTCGGTATACACCTCTGGCTGGGCCTCCAAGTTCCAGCGGAGTGCGGCCTGAAGCGCCAGGGTTACGGCAACCCCGTGGGGCAGGTGATACAGCGTCCCTAAGGCGTGTCCGATGGAGTGGGCAATGCCGGTTCCACAGTTATCAATGGCCATGCCTGCCAGGAGGGCGGCTTCCTGCATCCCCTGGCGGGCCTCGAGATGGCTGGGCTCCTGAACTGCACGGGGCAGATACTTGAGTACCAGACGAATAGCCTGTAGGGCAATCCCACTCGAGATGGCATTGCGACGCTGTCCTGTACTGGCCTCAAGGGCGTGGACGAGGGCATCCAGCCCGGTTGCCGCAGTGATTCCGGCGGGTAAGGTGACAGTCGCTTGGGGGTCGAGGATTACCACATCGGGCAGAAGTTCATCCCCCCAAGTCCAGAGCTTGCGACCCTGGGTATCGCTCACGATGCAGGTGCGGGTGACTTCCGCTCCCGTACCCGAGGTGGTGGGAATGGCGATGATGGGCCTGCGCCCAGGCCAGGGATGGGCACACAGCAGGTAATGCTCGATGGGCTCGAGGCCTGCCATCACCCCCGCGGCTTGTTTGGCCGTGTCCAGGGTCGAGCCCCCACCCACTCCAATCACTACCGGCTGGGACAGCTTCTGTGCCACTTGCGAGGCCGCGTTGACCACTTCCACACTGGGCTCACCGGGGGGAACCACATACACCTGTTGGGGAAGGTCTAAGGATGCGCTCAAGGTCTCGAGATAGCCGTTGCGCTCCAGCACGCTATCCACCACCAGTGCGGCGCTCTCCCCCCCCAGCGACCTTACCAACGTACCCAAGCCCTGCACGGCCTCGCTGCCGACCAGAATGCGGGGAACTTTGCCGAGTTCATAATGCTTCATGGGTTGTCTGGCTCCTCTTAGGCACAAAGCCTGGTGGGTCTAGAGTTTTTGTGTCTTGGGCGATGGTTTGAAAAAGGCAATTAGAGGCTCCTGGAGGCAGAAAGTTTCTCATAGACTTAATGCAGCTCGAGCCAGGTGGTTTTGAGTTCGGTTACTTTATCGAAGGCATGCAAGCTCTTGTCGCGCCCGTTGCCCGACTGCTTGTATCCCCCGAAAGGGGCGTTGATCGAGGTGTGGTCGAAGGCGTTGATCCATACCGTGCCCGCCCGCAGGCGGCGGGCCGCCAGATGGGCCTTGCTGATGTCGCGGCACCAGACAGCCGCCGCCAGACCATATTCCGAGTCGTTGGCGAGAGCGATGGCTTCCTCGAGGTCGTCGTACTCGATGACTACCAGCACCGGCCCGAAGATTTCCTCTCTGGCTACTTGCATGTCATTTTGCACCCTGTCCAATACGGTAGGGCCGATATACCAGCCACCGCTCTCTGGCCTGAGCTGCCTGCCACCGATGGCCAGGATAGCCCCTTCCTGCTGCCCCAGCTCGATATACTGCCGAACTCGCTGGCAGTGCTCAGCGCTGATCAGAGCTCCCATCTCGGTGGTGGGGTCAAGGGGGTCACCGGGGGCCAGCCGCTCAGCCCAGGGCTCGAGCAGCTTCAACAGTTTGGCTTTTACACCGCGCTGGACAATCAGACGCGAACCAGCGTTGCAGGTCTCGCCCTGGTTGTACCAGATGGCATAGGCCACGTACATGGCAGCTTTTTCCAGGTCGGCCTCCTCAGTAACGATGTGCGGGCTTTTGCCGCCTAGCTCGAGGCCGACTCGCTTGAGGTTGGACCTGGCGCTATATTCCAGAAACTTGCGCCCTACCTCGGTAGAGCCAGTAAACACCACCGCGTCTATGTCAGGGTGCAAGCCAATGGCCTGTCCGGCCTGATGGCCCAATCCCGGCAATACGTTAAAAACCCCCTCGGGAATTCCAGCCTGCTGGGCCAGCTCGGCTAGCTTGAGCGAACTCAGGCTGGCCTGCTCGGCAGGCTTGAGGATGACCGAGTTTCCCGCAGCCAGGGCCGGACCTATCTTCCAGGAACCGATAATCAGCGGATAGTTCCAGGGAATCACTGCCGCCACCACCCCTATCGGTTCGCGGGTGACCAGTACTAGGCTGCTGGGGCCGTTAGGAGCGATTTCGTCGTAGAGCTTGTCTATGCACTCGGCGTACCACTGCAAGCCCGCCGCGCAGGAAGCCACGTCCACGTTCACGCTTTCCTTGATGGGCTTGCCGGTGTCGAGGGTCTCGAGTAGGGCCAGCTCGCGCTGGTGCTCACGAATTAGGGCCACCCAGCGCAGCAGAATGGTTTTACGCTCGAGCGGCTTGAGGTCGCGCCAGACCCCCGACTCGAACGCCCGGCGGGCTGCTGTCACTGCTCGATCCACATCGGCTGCGTCGCAGGCAGCGATATCGGTAATTTTTTGCCCGTTGGCAGGGTTATAGCTGGGAAAGGTCTGGGCGGATACTGCATCCACAAACTGTCCGTTGATAAATGCCTGGTTACGGGGTTTGAGGCTTTGGGCCAAGGCTCGCCAGTTGGTGTCGGCCACGATGCTCATTGCTGAAGTTCCTCCGGTGTCAAAGGTTGGGGGCCGGGCGCTGGATGGCCTCGAGGTTGGCGGCTCGCTTCTCCACGAAACGGCGCACGTAATCGTCAGCGGGACGGGTTAGAATTTCTGGTGGAGTACCCACCTGCACCAGTCTGCCCCCGCGTAAAATAGCAATTTGGCTGCCGATGCGCAGGGCTTCGTCGAGGTCATGGGTGATAAACACGATGGTCTTGTTGAGGCTGCTTTGGAGCTGTAGAAGCTGGTCTTGCATCTCGGTACGGATGAGCGGGTCGAGGGCACTGAAGGCCTCGTCCATGAGAATTACATCGGTATTGGCCGCTAACGCCCTGGCCAAACCGACCCGCTGGCGCATCCCCCCCGAGAGTTCGTCGGGATATTTGTGTTCGTAGCCCCCCAGACCAACCCTACCCAGCCACTCCTGGCCCGCCTGCAAGGCCAGGTCTTTCTTTTCGCCCCTGGTCAGTAGGGCAAAAGCCGCATTTTCCAGGGTGGTCTTGTGGGGCATCAGACCAAAGCTCTGAAACACCATGCTAACCTTGTGCCGTCGCAGCTCGCGCAGTTGGGGTTCGCTCAGCTCAGTCACATCTACTCCGTCCAGCAAAATTTGACCTGCGCTCGGCTGAATCAGGCCGTTGAAGTGGCGCACCAGCGTAGACTTACCTGAGCCAGAAAGCCCCATCACTACGAAGATTTTCCCAGCCTCAATGGAGAGCGACACATCGCACAACCCCACCGTGCAATTAGTGCGCTGCAAGACCTCTTCCTTGCTCACGCCTTGCTGGGCCAGTACCAAGGCCTCGCGCTCGCGCTGTCCGAAAATCTTGTAGACCGAGCGAACCCCAATCATGCCTTTTGCTCCTTCTCGAGCCGGGCCACCCGATGAAGCATTCGGCCTATCGAGTTGGGGTGACGTTGGATTAGTAGACGGCGCTGGCGGGTATCCATTCCATAGGCCTGGGTGATGCGGTCAATTACCACTGCCAGGATTACCACCGCTATCCCGCCCTGCAATCCCTTACCGATGTCCAGGTTGCTAATGCCGTCTAGCACTGTTTCACCTAGCCCTCGAGCGCCAATCATGCTCGCCAGCACCACCATCGCCAGCGCCATCATCACGGTTTGGTTTACACCAGCCATGATGCTGGGTCGGGCCAGAGGGATTTGCACCCCGAAGAGCAGCTGGCGTGGGGTGGTGCCAAAAGCTTTAGCCGCCTCGATGACCTCGGAGTCTACCTGGCGAATGCCCAGGTCGGTCAGGCGAATCAGGGGAGGCAGGGCATAGATGATGGTGGCGAAGATAGCCGGAACCTGCCCCAAACCCATCAGCATGATGGCCGGAATCAGGTACACGAAGGAGGGCATGGTCTGCATCACGTCCAGCACCGGCAGCACTACCGCTCGCAGGGCATTGCTGCGCGAGACCAGAATGCCGATGGGAATACCAATAGCCACGCACAGCAGAGTCGAGACCAGCATGATCGAAACTGTGGACATCAGTTTGTCCCATAATCCGAAGGAGCCAATCAGAAAGAATAGCCCCACATAGAGCAGGCTTTGCAGCCAGCGCCGGGTGGCATGGTAGGTCAGCAGCCCCACTGCCCCCAGCATCACAGGTGGGGGCAACTGGCGGAAAAAGCTCGAGAGCGGCACCAGAAACACCTGGAGCAAGAAACTCTTGATGGCCTCGAAGATAAAGCCATAGTGTTGCACAAAAATCTTGACCAGGTTGTTGATGGTTTCGGTGGCATGGATTTCTGGGAACATAACTCCCCCCAGGAATGCACAGAGCCCCCACAACTACTGCTCTGCACACCCGGCTAACCTGTTTACTTCAGGCTGGCCTGTACCTTGGTCGCCACGTCAGCAGGAACCCATTTGCTCCATACCGCTGGGCGCTCCTTGAGGAAATCCATAGCAACTTGGGTGGGGGCTTTTTTCTCTATGGAAATTTCAGCAATCACTTTGTTGAAAAAGTCCAGGGGAAACTGCACCTTACCTAACAGGCCGTTGATGGCATCCGTAGCAGGCAGCATGTTGGAAACTCCGAAACGGAGATTGGTGCTGGGAGTAGCTGAGCCACAAGGGGCTTTGTTGGCTGGATCGGTTTCGCTCTTATAACAGGCTTCGTTGTATTTGGGCTCCTCGAGGCGGATAAAGTTGAAGCGGGACATGAAACCAGTAGGAGCCCAGTAGTAAAACACGATGGGCTGCCCCTTCTCATAGGCTCCAGCAATAGCTGCATCGAGCCCCGCACCATTGCCCGGCTTGAAGTTAGTGAAGTCCTTGCTCAAGCCATAGGCAATCAGTTTCTGACCATTGGTTTTCTCGCAAACCCAGCCCACCGGACAGTTGTAGAAGCGGCCCATGTTGGGCTGCTCGTCGTCCTTGAAGAGGGCCTTGTATTTGGGCAAGTCGGAGACACTTTTGAGGTCAGGAGCCATAGGCTTGATGCCGCGCTTAGGATCACCCTTGACCACATAATCTGGCACGAACCAGCCCTCCACCGTGCCGCCATCGAGGATGTTACCCACTAGCCGCACTTTGCCGTCCTTGATTCCGGCATTAATCGCGTTGCTCACACCTTCCCACTGCTCACCCCAAATTTGCAGGTCGCCGGAGATGAGCCCGGCCTCGGTGGCGTTGGTGGAACCTGGCACCACCTCGGTCTTGCAACCGTAGCCTTTCTCGAGAATGTATCTCACCACTTCGGTGGTAAACTGCCCGCTCTCCCAGGTAATCCCGGCCAGTCGGATGGGTTTACCTGAGGCACAATAGGCCGAGGTGGTTTGGGCTTGGGCTAGCGAGGCCGCCAGCGTACCTGCGAGGATGAGTCCAATCAGCCGGATACCTTTCATTTGCTTCCTCCTATGGCAAGGGCGACCCCAGACCGGTCAGAAGTATCTGACCCGCCCAGAGCAATAGAGATTTCTCTCGCGCCCCATATTAAATGCTGCAAGGCTACTTCCCGCCGGTTGGGCGTGGGTTTGGGTGTAGCCATGCAGATGCTTAGCGCCGCCACCGCTGAGCCGGAGCTATCGCGGATGGGAGCACTTAGGCAACACAGGTTGAGGGTGCTCTCCTGGATAGTGGAGGCATAGCCCCGTGTGCGAACCAGCTCGAGCTCACGCTGGAGCGCCGAAACTGAGGTGATGGTATGGGCTGTGAGGGCTGGCAGGTCTTCTTGCGGATATAGCTCGCGTAGCTGCTCGTTTTTGAGGGTAGACAGCATGGCCTTACCCACAGCGGTAGCATGGGCCGATACCCTGCGCCCCACGTAGGTAGCCGGACGAATCATCTGGCCGCAGTCCACCTTGGCGATAAAAACCATCTCGCTGCCCTCGAGTCGGGCCAGTTGAACGGTCTCATCAATCGTGCTCACGATACGGTTCGCTACCGTATAGAAAAACTGGGTGATATCAAACTGGCGCACGTAAGCCGCGTGATATTCCAGCACCTTGGGGCCAAGGCGGTACTCGTTGCCCTCTTGCACCACCAGCCGACTTCGCCGCAAGGTGTTGAGGACACGGTAAACCGAAGCCTTCGGAGCCTCGACCCGTCGGCTCAGTTCGGATAAGGTCAACCCTGAAGTCTTGGCGAGCTCATCCAGTACCCGGATAGCAGTAAATACCGCAGGGGTGGTAGGTAGAGTCTCGAGGTCGGTAGGCAGCATAGGATACCCAAACACGAAATGTTTCATATGTGAAACAGTGGTTCATTTGTTTTGTACGCTAGAGTGTGTTCCATGTCCAAATTAGAAAAATGAGTGAGGATTTGAGGAGGGGTTCTCCGCGTCTTACGGTCAATACGCCTTTGAACTCGGTATAAAGTTTGCTACACTCATAGGGAAAGCTAAGCATCACAAACCCAGGAGAGTCCAGATGCAACGACCATGGCTCAAACACTACGACCCAGGGGTATCCGCCGACATCCAGTACCCCGAAGTGTCACTGTGGCGGCTCTTGGAGGCCAGCGCCCAGAAATACCCCCAGCACATCGCCCTGGAGTTCCTGGGCTTTACCCTCCAGTACAAAGACCTCTGGAATGACGTGCAGAAGTTCGCCGGGGCCTTGCAAGCCACAGGTGTAAAGCCAGGAGACCGCGTAGCCATAATGCTGCCCAACAGCCCGCAGTTCGTGATGGCTTTTTTCGGCACGCTGGCGGCGGGTGCGGTGTGTGTGAACGTCAACCCTTTGTATACGCCCAGAGAGCTTCAGCATCAGCTTAAAGATGCAGGTGCAGAAACCTTCGTGGTGCTGGACACCCTCTGGCCGCGCTACGCCGAAATCGAGGGCGAGGTGTCGGTGAAGCGAGTTTTCACCACCGGCATCCAAGACTACCTGCCCTTTCCCAAAAACCTGCTCTACCCAGTAAAGATGCGCCGGGAAAAGCGCTGGGTAAAGCTCCCGGCCCATCCCAAGCGTCTGGATTTCAAAAAGGCCCTCAAATCCGCTGCACCAGTAGAGCCTTACCTCGCCAAGCCCGACGACCTGGCCCTGCTGCAATATACCGGGGGCACCACCGGGGTTTCCAAAGGAGCTATGCTCTCGCACCGCAATCTGGTCGCCAATGTCTACCAAAATATCGCCTGGTCGCCGGAAAGCCGCGCCGAGGAGGGCAAGGGCGTGATGCTGACGGCGATTCCGCTGTTTCATGTCTACGGTATGACTGTCGCTATGAACTTTGGCCTGGCGCTAGGCTACAAGCTCGTCCTGTTGCCGCGCCCGGAGGTGGCGGCCTGTGTAGAAGCTATCGAGAAGCACCAGGTCACCCATTTTCCTGGTGTACCCACCCTTTACGTCGGCTTCAACCACTTTCCCGGCATTGAGAAGCGCAAGATAGACACCGTCCAGATGTGCAATTCTGGCTCGGCCCCCCTGCCCCTGGAAGTGATTGAGCAGTTCGAGAAGCTGACCGGTGCGAAGCTGCTCGAGGGCTACGGTCTCACCGAAGCCGCCCCCGTCACCCACGCCAACCCGGTCAGCGGTGAGCGTAGGGCCGGAAGCGTGGGCCTGCCGCTGCCGGGGATTGATGCCGCAGTGGTGGATGACGACCTGCACGAGCTAGCCGTAGGTGAAGTGGGGGAGCTGGCTATTCGCGGCCCCAACGTGATGCTGGGCTACTGGCAGCGCCCCGAAGAGACAGCCAAGGTCATCAAGATTGACTGGCTCCTGACCGGCGACCTGGCCCGCATGGACGAAGACGGCTATTTCTACATCGTAGACCGCAAAAAAGACATGATTATTGCCGGGGGCTACAACGTTTATCCCAGGGAGGTCGAGGAGGTGCTCTATGCCCACCCAGCCGTCCTGGAAGCCGCTGTGGTTGGCGCTCCCGACGAGTACCGGGGGGAGACCGTAGCCGCCTTCGTGGTGTTCAAACTGGGGCAAAGTGCTAGCCAGGAAGACCTCGACAAGTTTTGCCGTGAGCGGCTGGCGGCGTATAAAATCCCCCGCATCTACCACTTCCGCAGCGAACTTCCCAAAAGCGCGGTGGGCAAGGTGTTACGACGGAATTTGCGCGAGGAGGCCAAGGAGAGGGTCAAGGCGTAGGGTGAGCCAAAAGCGGCGTGTGGCTTCTAGCTCATTGCCCTATAGCCCTCCACCAAGGCCCGCTCGGGGTCAATCACCTCGAGCGGTGTCTTTTCTAGAGCAAACTCCACCCACGTCTCGTGCAACTCGACCTCCCGTTCTCCGTCCAGGGCCAGCGTCCCTGAGCGCACGTAGCGGTGACACGGCTGCCCTATCTCGAGCCGACTGCACGAGGCCACGCCTACTGACAACAGCCGTCCAGGGAGGATTGGGGCTAGCACGGCGGGAGCCTGAGCATCCAACTCGAGCCAAACCCCCCAATCTTCTTCCCTGCCGCATGGGCGTATCGCCGCCCCGACGCTGGCGATTCCCAAGCTCCAAGGCTCGGCGAAGCTGAGGGCGGCGCACTCGAGTTCCCCCGGCTCGAGCAGAGCTTTGGAGCCCAAACTCGGGTTGCGGCTCACCACCGCGTCCACCAGGGCCAAGTCTTCCCCGCTGTCGTAGCGAACTCGGAGCCACTTGGCGCGATAACAGCAGCGACCAGCTTCTAGCCGTCCCAGCGCCAGCAAACCCGCAACTAGCCCCGCGTGTGTTCCGCCGACACGGTGGGCGAAAGCGTTGTTCGTGCCGCCCGGTAGCGGGAGGATGGACACTTTGGGCCGGGCTTTGGCGACTTGCCGCAGGGTTCCGTCGCCGCCAACCACAACAAGCAGCGAGACTAAGGGCTCGAGCCTCCGCGCCGCCTCAAACGTGTCCTGCGCGGTTGCAGTGAGCGGCACGGGGACGACATGCAGCTCGAGTCCCAGGGGCATTCCCTCCAGAGTTGCAGCGATGCTGTAAGGGTCGGCGGGGACGAAGGCCTGCCGCACCCCAAGCCCGGCCGCTACGCCCAGCACTTGGGCCACCAGTTGGATCTTGCCGAACACCGTCTGAACCGGGGCTGGGCTCCCCAGGCGACGCACGTCCTGGCCTGAGACTGGGTTGACGATCACGCCGATGGCGCTCAATCGCTCTCGATCTCCGCAACTCGGCTTCCCACGCGGATGGGCTCGTCCACCTTGCTGAGGATTTTGCTCAGGGTTCCGGCAACCGGTGCTGTGACCTCAAAAGTGACTTTTTCGACCATCCCCTCGGCGATCACCGTACCTTGGGAAACCCGCGCCCCCTCGTCATAAAACCAATTGATGATCGTCCCGTCCACATCCTTGTTATTGCCCCACACGTCGGGGATCTTGACGACCACTTTCGCCATCAGCCCACCATCTCCAACATGCCTTGCGCGGCTTGAGCGATGGTCTGCGGGTTGGGGAGCACGTATTGCTCGAGGGGACGGCTGTAGGGAATCGGCACATCGGGCACGGCGACCCGGCGGAAGCTCTTCAGCGCCCCAGCTTCGGCGACGGTGGCAGCGATCTCCCCGGAGAGGCCGAAGCTCTGGTAGTCCTCGTCCACCACCAGCACCCGCCCGGTTTTCTGGGCCGACTTAATGACTGTCTCCCGGTCGAGGGGCACCAGGGTGCGCAGGTCTATGATTTCCGCCGAGATGCCCGCTTTCTCGAGTTCGGCGGCAGCCTCGAGGCTGCGGTGAACCATCCAGCCCAGCGTCACGATGGTCAGGTCTTGGCCCTCCCGCACCACCTTGGCCTGGCCCAAGGGAACCGTATAATCGCCCTCGGGAACCGGCGTGGAGGCTGTGGCAGGTGAGCTCATCCAGCCCAGCCCCATCAGCCCCTTGTGGAAGAAGTACATCACCGGGTTGTCGTCACGGATGGCGGTGTGCATCAGTCCCTTGGCATCGTAGGCGTTGGAGGGAACCACCACTTTGAGCCCCGGCACATGGGCGAAGAGGCTATACAGCGACTGCGAATGCTGCGCGGCATCGTTGTAGCCGCCGCCATAGGCGGTCATCAGCACTACCGGGAGCTTGACCGAGCCGCCTGACATGTAGGTGTTCTTCGCCAGGTGGTTGTAAATCTGGTCCATGCAAACCCCGAAGAAGTCCACGAACATCAGCTCTACAATGGGCCGCATCCCCTCTGCAGCTGCACCGGTGGCCGCCCCGATGAAGGCAGTCTCAGAGATCGGCGTGTCCTTCACGCGGTCGCCACCGTATTTGGCGAAGAGCCCGGTGGTGGAGCTGAAGATGCCGCCGTAGATGCCTACATCCTCACCCATCACGAAGACTTTGGGGTCACGAGCCATCTCGAGGTCAATCGCCTCTGCGATGGCCTTACTCATGGTGATTTTGCGCTCGCTCATGGTTTGTTCCTTTGCCCTTAGTCCCCTCTCCCCTAGTAGGTGAGAGGACAGATTTACGGGCTAGATTCACTTTCGTTGTCTCGAGCCCTTACCCATCTTTCCTAAACGAACACGTGCTTCAGGGCCTCAGTGGGCTCGGGATAAGGGCTGTTGCGGGCGAAGGCGTATGCCTCCTCCAGTTCGGCTTCTACGGCCTTGCGCAGTGCAGCATCCGAGTCCTCGCTCAGTACCCCCCCCTCCATCAGCTTGGTTCGCAACCGGGCGATGGGGTCGTGGCCCTTGAGGGTGTCCACCTCGCCCTTGGGACGGTACAGTTCGGGGTCGCCCTGGAAGTGACCGAAGTAGCGATCGGTCTTGATCTCCAGGAGCGATGGCCCCTGCCCCTGCCTTGCGCGCTCCACTGCGATTCCGGCAGCCTCGAACACGGCCACCGGGTCGTTGTTGGGGACGAAAGCGCCGGGGATGCCGTAAGCGGCGGCGCGGTCGGCGTTCGTCGGGACGGCGGTAGAGGCGGCTTTGGGCACCGAGATGCCGTAGCTGTTGTCCTCAATGACGAGGATTACCGGGAGCTTCCAGAGCGCTGCCAGGTTCAGGCTCTCGTGGAAGGAACCCTGGTTGGCTGCACCTTCGCCCGCGAAGGCCACGGCTACCCAGTTCTTCCCCTGCATCTTGGCGGCCAGCGCTGCCCCTAAGGCGGGCGGGAATCCGGCTCCGACCAGCCCCGAGCAGCTAAACTTCTTCGCCACGTCGAAAAGGTGCATATGCCCGCCTTTGCCTTGGCCGAGCCCGGTTTTCTTGCCGAAAATCTCAGCGGTCATGGCCTTGAGGTTCACCCCCTTGGCGATCGCCAGGTGGTGGGGGCGGTGCGGGCCGGTTACGGTGTCGTGGTCGCCCAGGTGGGACATCACACCCACCGCCACCGGTTCCTGACCGGCGGCCAGGTGCATCTCGCCGGGAACTGGCCCCCAGCCGATATCGAAGCGGGGGGTTTTACCCTCGAAATAGACTTCGGCCATCCGCTCCTCGTAGCGGCGGATGAGGATCATGGTGCGATACATCCACATCAACTGGTCTCTGCTCGGCTGCATATCCATCCTCCTGCGGGGAACTCGCCCCGCCTTTCCACCCGAGTTGACTTAACAGCTCACCGACCGAGCGGCCTCGAGCACTCTCTCGCTCAGCTGTCCGCCGTGCTTGCTAAAGCGTCCTGGCGGAACCACGATGCCCAGTGAGGCCGCTGGAAGCCCATGAAACAACACCGGCGCGGCCATGCAAAAGATGTCCTCGGCGTACTCGCCTAGGTCATAGGCAACCCCTTCCTGACGGATCTGCCGAAGCTCGCTGTTCAGATCTTCGAGGTCGGTAATTGTCTGCGCGGTAAAGCGCTGCAACCCCTTGCGCTGTACGTGTAGTTCCAGCTGCTCCGGGCTCAGGTGGGCTAGGATGGATTTTCCGACGGCGGTAGCGTGAGCGGCGGCCTCTAAGTCGTCCCCGAGCCGCACCCCAAGCTGCCCCTGCTTGCCCTGTACGTGCTCGAGGCTCACCTCACTATCTCCGTACAGGACAAGATAAGACCGACATTGGGTGGTCAGATTGAGTTCGGCAAGGGAGTCGTAGAGCAGCTCGAGCGTAGGATTCGGCGAGACCGCGCCGGAGGTACACCCCCGGTAGCGGTGGTCTGGGCCTTTCTGGGCGAACCCTTCCTGGCAGAGGGTGTTCAGCAGGTAGTAGGCGGTGTGCGAACTTTTCCCCAAAAACTGCCCCACCTCAACCAGCGTTACCCCACCGGGCCGGTCGCCCAGCAGTTGCAGCACCCGCAACACCGAGCGGGCGGTGCTGAGGCCGCGCGTCTGGGAAGGTTGCACCGGGGGTTGAATCACAAGGACTCCGCGTACATCGCTGAATTCGCGGCGGTTAGGCTGCACCAGGTTGGGCGCGCCTGAAATCCGCTGGTTTGAGCTACAAGCTGATGTTAAGAAGCCGACGGTGAGAAATCAAGAAGCTGAGTTCGTTTGCAAATCCTGCAAACTCTAGATGACCTCGAGCAGGTACGTCACCATGTATATCTCCTTCTGACGGAAGCGCTCGAGCAGCGTAGCCTTGAATTCCAGGAAAAAGGCCCGGCTTTCCGGGCTGTCCTCGACATCCACCGTCAATAAAAACAGGTCGTCATCGTAGGGCTTGCCGTCTTGACTCTGCCACACCCCCAGGATCGAGTTGGGGCTATAGGACATCGCCCCGAAGCGATCTATCACGTCACGCAGGGTTTGCTGCAAAGTCTGGGTGTCTTGCACCAGAATCGAACGTCCGTCGTTGTGGCGAATGGGAAGCAGGATTTCGTAGCGGCGCTTGGTCACACTAACCATTATGCGAAACATCGAATTATGAATTAAACCAAATTTGAGGATATAAAATCAGAGAAATAGGTAGTCCAGCACGAGAGAAGAGCGGCTAAAGCTGTATTCATAGGCAAAAGCCCTGGAGAACGACGGGCAGATCTACAGGCCTATAGGCCTATCGCGGTTTCCGCTATTTTTGCCGCCAGGAGTAGCGGCAAAAAGGAGCTTGGCAAGGTCTTTCTAACCGAGGGGACTGCCCTATCCTTTCTGAAAACCGCTCTAGTTATACGGCGACTCGAGACCGCTCCACCACCTCACTAAAGACCCGTACCGCTACGTCAATCTCGGCCTCGGTGGTAAACCGCCCCAAACTGAAGCGCACCGAGGCTTTGGCTTCAGCTTTGCTGCGCCCGATTGCGCTTAGTACGTGCGAGGGCTCGAGGCTTCCTGAGGCACAGGCTGAGCCCGAGGAGGTCGCAATGCCCATGATGTCCAGATTCAGCAAAAGCCCTTCCCCATCGGCCCCTTTAGCAGTCACGTTGACGTGCTTGGGACTGCGCAGAGTGGGATGACCGTTAAGCTCGACCTCGGGGATTGCCAGCAGGCCGCGCCCCAGCCGCTCCCGCAAGCTCAGGAGCCTCGAGGTTTCCTCTTCCAGCAGCCGCACGGCCTTTTCGGCGGCAAGGCCCATGCCGTACACCGCGGGCAGGTTCTCGGTGCCGCCCCGGTAGCCCTGCTCCTGCTTGCCCGGCATCAGCGGAAACAGCTCGATTCCCTTGCGCAGGTATAGCGCCCCCACCCCCTTGGGGCCATAGAACTTGTGGGCGGCAAGCGAAATCAGGTCGGCCCCTAGGTCTTCAACCCGGCTGGCAACCGTACCAAAAGCCTGCACCGCATCGGTGTGGAAGGGGATACCTCGAGCCCGGCAGATCTCGGCCATGGCCCGCACCGGATATATCGTCCCTAGCTCGTTGTTGACGGTCATCAGCGAGACCAGGATGGTGTCAGGACGCAGGGCCTCAGCGACTTGTTCGGGATAAATCATTCCCCAGCGGTCGGGGGCCAATAATGTAACCTCGAAGCCCAGGCGCTCGAGGTTCTTCAGCCCGCTCAGCACTGCCGAGTGTTCAATCTGGGTGCTGACCATGTGACCTTTGCCCTTCGCCAGCGCCAGGCCCAGAATCGCCAGCGCGTCGGATTCGGTTCCTCCAGCGGTCAAGATTAGCTCTCGAGGACGGCAGCCCAGCGCCCGCGCGAGCCGCTCACGGCCCTCCTCGAGCAGGCTCTTGGCCTCGCGCCCTGCCCCGTGCACCGAACTGGGATTTCCGAACACCTCCAGAACACGCTCTAGACCCGCTTTCACCTCCGGGTCGAGCGGGGTGGTGGCAGCATAGTCGAGGTAAATCATGAAGACGTTAACCGTTTATGGTTGACCGCAAAATCAAAGGCTGTTAGCGATTGACGGTGAACGGTCAACGGTCAACTCCAACTGCACCAGCTTGCGCGACTCGATGACCCGGCGCTCCTCCACTAAATCTTTCAAGGATGTACCACTCAGCACGCCGCGCATGGCGAAATCCACTTTTTTCCAGAGAGTCTCGGTGGAGCAACTGCCAGTCTGCCAGCAGGACTCGGGGTCGTCCACGCAGGTGACGGGGGCCAGGCTGCCCTCGAGGGCCTCCACCACTTCCAGGGCGTAAATCTTTTCCACCGAGCGGCCCAGCTTGTAGCCGCCTTTGGCCCCGCGCACGCTGCGGATGAATCCCGAGCGGCGCAGTTGTGCAGCGATCTGCTCGAGGTAGTGCTGCGAGATGCCCTGGGCATCGGCTACCACTTGCAGCGGAACCGCTGCTGGGGCCCGCAAGCCAATCTCTACTAGAGCACGAAGGCCATACTGCGCTTTGGTCGAAACCCACATGCTTTCACTATAAACTGCTAAATCCCGTGTGGGAATCCAGAGATTACTTTTAGAGCGTTTCCTGCCAATATCCCCTGCGATTGAATGGTCATAGAGAGATGTTGCGCTCTTTGGGCAGACTCCGGCAAAACTCCCCCTCACCCTAGCTCTCTCCCAGAGGGAGAGGGAGCCCGCTTTCGCAAGAGGTCTATTCAAAACCGCAATGGACTGCAAACCTGCTCGCTTGAGCCGATTGCTTCAGGGGAAGTAGACCCAGGCCACTACCCGGCCCTTTTGGCGGCTCTTGTAGGCAATCCTGACCCAGGCATAATCCGCCGGGCTCACCCCGACTACCTCCACCGGGTCACCCTTGACCAAGTAGGTCTTGGTTTTGCTGTTTGGGTCGGGCTTATCGTAGAGATACACCCGGGCTTGGGTAACGGTTCTGCGGGCGGGGCGGTGGTCGCGGGGGTTGTCGTTCCATAGCGTCCAGACCAGTTTTCCTCCTTGTTCGTAGAAATGGGTGGCGTATACTACGTCATTTTGTGTGAAACCGGCTAGGGGAAACATCTGGCTGGTGCGATACACGTAGGGCTTTCCGGCTATAAAGCGGTAATCGGTGTAGTTGTAGCTGGGGCCACTCTTGCAGCTTGTGAGCAGGATTTTCTCGAGCTGGGAGATTTCCGGGTTGCAAAACTGGCCGTCGTAGGCTCCGGGAACCCCTAGCAGTTCGTAGTGCTGGGTACGGGGGTTATAGAAGTAGATTTCGTAGAAATAGTTGACCCCCCCATAGCCCACCGCCATCGGCACGGCCAAGTCGAGCCAGCCATCAAAGTTGAAGTCGGCGGCCAGCACCATACCCTTTGGCTCGAAGCCATCGCTGAGGGTTCCGATAGTCAGGCTCTGGGCCCGGTTAGGCAAAACCAGATCGAGTTGGCTGCTGCCCTGCGCCAGGCTAAGCTGTACCCGTTCTCCTGCCGCACCGCGCAAGGGCAAGCTGGTCTTGAAGGGTTGATCCACGGGGAACTCGAGTGGCTTTTGCGCCAAGGCTAGTGCTGCCAGCAGGGTCAGTCCAACGATCCAAAGCCTGTACATATTGAAGCAATTCTAGCCCCAAAGGTGAGTGGGTGCTCAGAAACCAACCGGGCTGTCCTTAAGGCTTACCACCGGATTCCACCGTCCGAGTCGCCGTGCCATAACCCGCACAGCATCGGCACTCGCATCCACCAGCACGAAGCCCCGCCCGTGCTTAGCCGCCGCCTCGCCAGTAGTACCCGACCCCGCAAAGAAGTCCAGCACGGTGTCGCTGGGGTTGGAATGAACTTTTACGATACGCTCTAGAAGCTTCAGGGGTTTTTGGGTGGGGTAGCCGGTTTTCTCGTGGCTGTTGGTGGGCACTATGGTCTGCCACCACACGTCGGTGGGGGTTTTGCCCCGTGCGGCTTTTTCTGGCCCCACCATCTTGGGAGCCAGGTAGGGGATACGGTCTATGGAGTCGTAGTTGAAGGTGTAGCTAGCAGGGTTTTTTGCGTACCAAAGCAAGGTATCGTGCTTGGCGGGCCAGCGGTTTTTGGGTCGTCCCCCGTAGTCATAGGCCCAGATAATTTCGTTGATAAAGCTCTTGCGCCCGAAGATGCCGTCCAGCAAAACCTTGGCATAGTGCACCTCGCGGTAATCGAGGTGGACGAAGAGAGAACCGGTGGGGGTGAGCAGCCGAAAGGCTTCGCGCAGGCAGGGCTCGAGGAAGGCCAGAAAATTCTGGTAAGCGTCGCGGTATTGCGGCGAATCGAGCACCTCAGTGCGGTATGTTCTGCCAGCAAAGCCACTGCGAATGCCGTTTTCATCCCGGATAGCCCGGATACGGCTGCGCTTTTGGGTTTTGCCGGTGTTGAAGGGCGGGTCTAAGTAGATGAGCGGAAAAGAAGCGTCGGGCAGGGTGCAGATATAGCTTAGACACTCGGCCTGGACGATGCGGTTCACGCTGCGATTGTACTTTGTAAACTCTTCCCCTTGGGCGGGGGAGCAATTTGCTGTATCTGCGCTACACTCCCACCGACTTCCCCAATCCCTGCCTGACCTCCTCGAGCACCCCTTCAATGGCCCTACCCGCCTCCTGGGCGCGAATTAGGGCGCTGGCAATCACCACGCCGTCGGCGGCC
>JADEYI010000316.1_pt1 | contig 76180 bp, 125 predicted proteins | sample 8542331 | NCBI WGS metagenome assembly JADEYI01 (sample SAMN16510988, study PRJNA670497) | mine drainage metagenome | isolation source: biofilm near Copperflume 1 | place: Germany: Marsberg coppermine Kilianstollen | collected 2018-02 | reverse complement strand
TCAGCCGGATCGGCGTGCTGATGCATCATTATGTTCCACAATTCCAGCAGTTTGAGGCCTAGCTTTGATACTGTGGGTTCCCTTCCCGCCCCATTTTAGTGGTGTCGGGTCCGAACGTGATCCTTGTTTTCTCGACTGGCAGCCAAGCCTCCATGTACAGCTTTGCCTTCCATGATTGTTCCGTTATTGGTCAAAGCCAAGAGGGATTGGAAGACACACAAAGGCAGTGCAAGCACCATGTAAGATGGAAGGGTTGCCTCGCGCTTTCTCTGCAGAACGTGCAACCCCTGGCTTGGGTACCGACATGTCTCGTCTTGTGTGTCAATTGAAGGATCCTTTGCTATTAGTGAAGAGTGTGGGAGTCATCCACTGAAGCGCACTGTACAAAATTGGTATTCTTATGGTTTTCATCAGCATATTCCAAGTTACTGAGTCGATATTGTTACATGCCAACGAGTTTGTTACGCTAGCTGCAACATAAAGTTGCAGTAAGTTGCAGTAGGTGCAATATAAACATATACTTTCTCCTCTCTTCGTGAAAAGAATCAAATGACTTGGTCCAAGTCCGTCATGATAAATGCACTTCTGATGTTCCGCGATGCCGAATATCATCCCTCCACAAAAAGCACGAAGCTTCGTCAATCAGATAGCTCGTACTCGTTCAGCTCATCCTCGTCTCCAAACTCCATCATCTGCATTATTGCAAGCTTGTCATCTCATGTTGATACTTATCACTGAGCTGCCGGCAAAAACAGGCGGAAAGACTCATGATACTCATCAAACCCCATCTTACCTGCACTTCTTTAGATGCTTTGCTTGCTTGCGGGTGCTTTTTTGTTACGCTCCTCTTCTCAGGAAGTATGTCTTCAGAGGCTGCGTCATCATCCTGATCATCCTCGCTGCCACTCGCCTCTTCTGCGGCGGCTTCAACCAGCCCGGTACCTCGCAAAGCCTGCTGCTGGCGGGCTTTCAAGCGCAGTGATGCGACGTAGAGGTGCAGAGGCGTCTGCAGGCACTCACACGATGGGCATCAGGACCGCACACAGCCGTCATTGCTCCATGCAGGCCATTCATATTTGAATGATAAAAAATGAGCGATACACATCTGTGCACATTTCTGCATGTTGCATGTCATGCATCCATGCATGTCAACTGTCCGACACAGAGTAGAAAATGTGTACAAGCTAAAAATCATGATGCCCCATATTAGGTCCCAGTCGGCGGAGCTCGTACATCCTGGGCAATCTCCTCCTTGCTCATGAAGCCCTGGGCAGCGCCAGTGTCTTTTGGAGCAAAGCCAGCAGCGCTGCGGCGGGCGCTGACAAGCGCTCCAGTTTCCTCCAAGGCAGGAGCAAGAGCCTTGGCTGCCGAGCGGAAACGCTCCACGCTCGTGGTCTTGGCAAAGCGGCGCAGTTCCTGCAGCGGCATGTGCGCCAGCTCTGGGTATGCCACACTGCAGGCCCAGTGTGAGAGATGTGTCGCCAGGAGCTCCATCACCTGTCAAAACAAAATTTTATCAGCTCACTGTCATGTGTCAAACAGATCAGCATGCTCCTCACATACGGTGCCACCCATACATACGTATGAGCTTACCGACCCAGCAATGATCAACAGACGCATCCCAGCAGCAACAAAATTTCTCTTGCCTGCTCAATGACGTCAGCTTGGAACGAAGAGGTGGCGAGAGTGGCCTTGCTGGCGCGCAGTAGCAGTATGTTCTGGGCGGGCTGCCCTGACCCGGCCCTTACTGGCTTGGACAGCGCGCTCCAGTGCAGCATGTCCAGCAGCAGGGGTGCCACGGGCAGCAGAGTCCTCGTGGAACCCCCCAGGTCAATCAGAGCTCGGATGAGGCGCAGGTGCAGAGGGAAGTAGCGCGGAGTGGGGACCAGCCGCACAGCACCAATCAGCACTTGGCAGAGAGGGTACACCAGCGGTCGCAGCTCCTACAGGGCACACACAGCTGCACCTCACGAGGGCTGCACGGCGTTGACAAGTGGGCAAGCAGAAGGCCCAAGCCCGCCATTAATCCACCTTGCCAAGCAGCTAGAGTTGTGCTGTCCCCCAAGAACGCCTGTACAATTATCTCCTGGGTGTGACCACTGCATTCATGACATGCCATGTCAGAGCAGGCATCTACCTCCTTGTCATTGTGCGCTGCCAACAATTTCGCCCAGAGCTCCAGGGCGTTGACCGTCTGCCAGCAGTAGACTTCCCTGAAGGCATCTTTGGTCTTGTGCGACAGTGCACTGCGGAGAAGGGCAGCAAGCTGGCGAATGTAAGTGAAGGCATGCTCGTAGGCAATTGCCATGTTCAAGCCAAACATCTCCACCACACAGCTGCCTAGAAAGGCAACGTGAGGGACGGAAGACGGGCTCATGAACTTGGCGTTTCGCACAAATGCGCGGTACACACCCTGCCACAGAACACAGACGGGCTGAGCAGCAAATGGATTGGGTTTAGAGGCAGGAGAAGCAGCCACCTTGACACAGCCTTGTAGCATGTAGCATGTATTGGAGAACTGTCAAATGATTGCATTTGCACTCACCTTCACGGCCTGGTCCATGGCAGGCTCTGGGAGCATCACAGCCATCTGGCGGACAAACACCAGCGCCTGCACTCGGGGCGCAGCTTCATTGGTGCTGAAGATGCTGATGGCCTGCCGCATGTATTTGCGCTGCAGGCGCTGGAAATAGCCCATGAATGGGATGGAGGTCCTCAGCTTCCGCAGGATGAATACCAGCATGCCACTCGACATTGCATGCCCTGAGCAGATTGGAACCCATTTGGTCAGGGCACCGTATGCACGTTCCTGAAGCTCAGAAGCCACACCCAGAATGCTGCAGAGCGATCAACTTGATTTGGGAAAGACGGTGACTTCATAAAGGGAAACGCAATGGAAGATCAGGATGTACCCAAAAGATGCAGAGAATTGCCCAAGTATGATTTAAGCAGCGGTTCCACCTTGTGCCACCTGCATCATGTTTTCAAGGTCCACTTACAAGGGTGATACCAACATGACGCAATCTCTGCTGCATGACTGCCTTGGGTTTTGCCTAGTTGACCAAGGAGCCATAGACGGGGAAGGCATGATCACCTTTTCGTCTTCTTGAAGGAGCTGCTGAGAATTGCGGCATCGTCTGGTAAGTCCAGCAAGTTCCTGAAGATGCCATCCGCCTGCTCAAGGCAGGCCACAGCCTCTCAATGGCCATTCCACACCATGTCGGCACAAAACATAAAATGGAAGTGCGGAAGCCACATCACCTCCTTCAGCATGAAGATCAGCAGCTTGTTAAAGACAGAGCTACTGGTCGCCCGCAGGGTCTCGTGCACCTCCGCCTCTGAATCGCCATAATGGCAGGCCACCCGAAACACCTGTATCGCAGTGTTGCACCAAAACGGTCTCAACATGAAACTATGGCAAGAACGATGCGAAACAGTTGCCACACGGACTGGAACAAGGTCAGCATCCACACAGGGCAAACCAAAGCTATCGTCACCTTGAGAAGCTTGCGCATTGCGCGCAAGGATGCATGTTGCGTGGCCTCTAAGCACCATGCATCAAGAGTTTTAGGTGTCAAGATCTCCTGATCTGCAGAACAATGTGCACTGTCAGCAGCAATGTTGACAACAGCAGGTCAAAGAATTCTGCAAACCAAAACTTTGTGGACAGAGCCTCATCAACCCACCTTCAAGCTGCTCTTCAGCGGCTCCGCTCTCCATCACTGGCAAGCGCTCGTTCCCTCTTTCCTCTTCCTCACCGTCCTGCAAGAGGGAAAGTTGGAGGTCTTCATTGAGGCTATACGCTGCTCCAGGAAGCTGTCCTCAGAAACAGCACACCATCACACCTGAATGCTTTCTGAAGTCCCTCCTGCCTCCTCTTCATCACTGTCATCTTCTTTGAAGTCCAGCAGTCCGCTATCTGTCTGTTTTAGGTAATTATAGAACTCCGGGTCCCGTTCCTGCAATGCCTCCAGATCATCCTGGACACAACACAGCAGCAAATTCACAAGACCAGTAATCGACCCCACCTTGTTGATGCATCTTATGCATAGTAAACCAAGCCACAAAGTAGACCGAGGACCACTGGCCTTGAAAGAGGCTCTGGTGGACCCATTGTCATTTCCACGTCTCCTTGCACTCCTTTTCAACGTTTGATCATCTGTGACACAGACATACAAAGGTTGGTAGACTGTGATGCAACGGCGAAAGCAGTCTTGTGAGCAGATTATGATAAGAACGCTTTTTTTTGAGATTCAAAGAGCACAACACCGTACCGTGCTTACTCGCAGACATCCTCTTTTGTTTTTTCTTTTCATTGTCTCCAGTGACATCCAAAAAGCTCCCTTCTAAGAAGTCATCGACGCTGAGGTCTTCAACTGCGCTTGCGAAATACTGATTATCTAATATTAATCCTCGAATGTCGTGTCATAAACTATCCAAAATTGAGACTACCTGTGTACAAGGTATGTCTGGCAAAAACACAGCTTCCTCACCTTTTCTCTTGGACATTGTGTCAGATAATAAGCACAATCCTTCTTATCGACGTGCAACTTTCGCTTGTCCGAAATCAATGTTATCTTTGTCTTGCCATGAAAATTAGCGTCTGTCACACTCTGACCCATCTCATCAAGGCAGTGATGACTCTGGTCATTGCGGCGGCAGTTGCCAGATCAGGATTTCACATGCATGCAGATTTGGAAGGGGATTTGCAGCTCTAACAGCCCCACTCCATTGAAACTGGAAGTAGCTTCTTTGGGACGGTGCTCCCTGCATGTGCATGTCATGAAGACCACTGGTGTCAACAAATTGATCGTTTAGCTCCTTAAGCATGTAAGCTGCAATTGCCAGTACTGCTAGCCCACTGAGTAGCCGCAACTTTGTCAACTGAAGTGATTACTTGAAGTTCATGAAGAAGGCTCAAACCAATTGTGCGGTGCTTTCCTGTGTAGCCACCTGGCAGTATATATCTGATTTAAAAGCTTCCATGGATACTGTAAGCTTAAGAATTCGAGTCTTGGCAATCACAAACTTTGCGGGTAGTTACTTTTGCCCTTGTCACTGCCAGTCAGTGACACCATTGGCACCGGTCACCAGATTCTAGAAGATCTCTTCATCCCGTGCATCCTGGCCAGCTGGGATCAGTGCCACTGAAATTCAATCACACTGCTGGTGAGATCAATTGATCAAAGCATTCTTGACAACGACATCAGCATAGTACTCAGGTCACATGATACCACCACAGCAAGGGTTGCAACGACTCTTTTTGGTAGCTGACCAGGCAGCTATGCCATGCAACACCCAAAGCAATGCTCTAGAGATCTGTACAGATAAGGACCAGAGTCCAATAGAGATTAGGCAGCAGTTCTAGTATCCATATCACAAGGATGTGGACATTTTGGCATACTTCTTCACCATGCTCAATGCCAGGAATGTTGCTATATCTGCTGAGGTGTGCATGCAGGAAGAATAGTCTAAGTCTAACAGCTGCAGCTGCTATGCACACCTTCAAGCTCACTCTCTCGTCAAATGAAATGTTCACGTCTGGGTCGTGCATATGTCATCCAATGAAAGGAGCCCCATGCTCACAGTAGGAGACTTGCTGCCTTGAGCCAGTTACTATGTGTCATCAACATCATTAATTACTAGACAGTGTGGTCGTCAGTTGAATCAGGATCGAGCTCCTCTTGCAAGCAGCTGCTAGGCCCTTACAACCCAGCAGACCCATGCGGCTGATGGAAAGCAATTGCAGGGGACAAGGATGCAAAAAATCATCAAGAGCTGTATCGCTCTCACTACAACACGCTCATAAGGGTAGGCTGTGCAGCCTAAAATTTGAGAACGCCTGGTTCACAGAGGAATAGCACCCTTTGGCATGTCCCTGGCGGCTTGCTACCATAGCATATCATCTGGATGGAGTATAGGACCACCATGGCCACCGTGACCCTGCTGCACCATGCCAGCAGAGCCAGACGGGCCAATGCTCTGAAAGAGGTCCAAGATACCGGTGCTGCTGGGATTGCCGCTGAGGTAGAAGGGTTGTTGCTGCATGTCGGGGGGAAAGTCCAGAGGAGAAAAGATGCCAGGCGACGAGCCCGACGGCGCTGCTGGGCGTCCAGCGCTTGTTGCTGCGCTGAATGAGCGTGTGGTCACGCCTTCTCTGCGTTCAGCCCCTGCAGAGAAGCAGCAGGTGTGTCACACCAACGTTGCTGGAACGTCTCCAGGTGCCTCAAGGCTTTTGGAGTTGTCACATGAACCACAGGGAGAGGATGAGACACGCGAAGGAGCCTACCGAGCTGGGCTGATGTGCGAGGACTGGCGGCGCTGCTGACTGCCGGTTGCTGGCCGGACAAGCGCGCTGCAGACCTATACGACCCCTCCACCTTGATATTGGGCAGGTCCCCAGAGCCGTCGCTCTTGGAGCCCTCGCTTCGGTTCAGCTTTGCGAGCTGCCGCCGGGGCCACCTCGTGATGCCATGCCTCCTGCATGCTCGCTTGAGAGTGGTCGGGCAGATGCGCAGGTTGGCGGCTGCCTCCCTGAGACCCACTCCGAATTGCGCCTGCACAGGGCAATCAACCATGCTCTTCCAAATATGTTCCTGGATTAACATCCATGAATTAACTGGCAAGGTTTGCGGACGATGCAGTGAACAATGCAAAGATTACACAAATAGGGATGCATGCCTGAAGTTCTTGCAGGGAGAGGCGCTTTCCCGCGCCACCCCCAACACGGTTGTTGAAGCTGGCCTCCTGAGTACTGCTGTCTGGCTGAGAAGGGTCGTCGTCCTCCTCGTCACAGAAAGCAAGCCCGTCAGAGGCGCTGCCAGGTCCCCAAGCCATGGCATCCAGGCCTGCTGCAGCCCCAGGCAGGACCATGTCTCGTGGAGGCACTGCAGCATAATGTAATCCGAAGGACGAGAGCTGCCCTTTCAAGCGCGCTTTGTCGCCATCAAACCCGTTTAGCAAGGCTGCGGCAGCAGCCGGCAAACCCACTTCAAGCCGCATGGGAGGTCTTCTGCTCCCGAGGGCTTCGCTCCCTTGTGTCCCGGACTCAAGGCCGCTGTCAAATACACAAGAATGTGAATGCCAGCCTGTAAACTGTCACTTCCCAAAGCATCACCCCCCAAAAGCAGCGAACTCCCTTGTGCATGGCCTCTGAAAGGACAACAGAGAGCATACCAATTCCCTCCTCCTCCTCCTCCTCCACCCTTGGACGTCATCAGCAAGGGCTCCAGGTCGAGCTCCAGGCGGTTGCCCACGCTGACAAGGCGCGCCATCCCCTCGCTCTTACCACCTCCTTTGCAAACACAGTCATTGCTTCAATATAACGTCATCAGACCGTCATCACTGGTGTGAAGAGGAACGATTCTCTCCACCAATAGAATAACTGATGCCGAGAACAGTGGGGGGTGTGAGACCTTGTTTCTGAGACGGGATCCCGTATGAGGTGAGGTGACTGCCACCCTGCTGCGACTGTGGATCTTGAAAGGGCGTGGGGAGCTGGCTAGTGTTGGTGATTGGCATTGCCGGACCCGCTTTGCCTCCCTTGTCCTCACTGTCCGCCGTCTTCTCCCCCTTCGCCTGCTCGGGGCACTTTGCAGCATAACGTGATCCATGACTTGAAGACCAAGACGTCTTATGTGCGTAGTGTGTCATTGTAACAGTAGAAGCGAACCTACCCCGCTGCTGGCCCTGGGCACTTCCTCGCCATGAACGTCGGTGGCACCATTGACAGAGGCAGCCTTCAGCCTCTGCAGGCTGTCGGCACTGCATAGTGTCTCCATATCAGTGCAAGCAGCTGCCTCAGGCGCAAATGTTGCCACGCTGGCAGAATCTTTGCCTGTATAGTCCAGGCTTGAGGGCCAGCACCGGAGCCCAATGCCCATGGAGTGCTTCTCGATGTCCACCGTGTACAGATTCACGTCCTGCCACCGCAAAACCACATTGGGAAGGATGCCAGGCTACGAGACAAAAACATGCCACCTCCTGGCATTGCGCAGAACGCAGAACACATCGTCAGGCAGTTCTCACCTCCAAGCAGCGCTGGAAGAGATCAACCAACGATGGAAAGAGGACGTTCTTCTCAGTTTGGCACACTTCAAACACCGCAAACGGATGGTCGCGCTGTGGATCCATGTACATGGGGAGCAGCATGGTGCTGTGAACCCGACATCGCTGTGCGTCGGACACCCGCAGGTAGACGCTTTTGCTGTATGTCTGCACGTTGTGACTGAACTCCGGCTGCAGCAGGAGCAAACAAGTCAGTTCCAGGTGTCCTGTGGACCCCAGAGACATGTAGTAACATAAACCAGCATTATTGAAGGAATGAGCCTGAGGGCATTTGATATGAGATGTTCAAGTCCCTCTGGATTCCAGGGTCCAGATGTAAAGATGTGATGTGATGAAAGGCACACCTCCCCGGAAGCAAATACTCTACCAACAACCCCCTGCAACCACAAGAACATGTCTCAGCTTCGCAGCCACATTGCAAGGCAAGTGCAAACAAACATATCTTCCTGACACCCACCATGTTGCTCGGGTCTGTCACATCGGTTGTGAACTTGAAGCGGCAAGATATGCATCTGAATAGTGCCAGCAGGTCCACTGTCCCAGACACAGAGAATGGCACTCCCTGCACAACACGACAAGCCATCAGATGCAGCAATACACAGGAATATTCTCTGATCACAAGGACAAATACGCACCAAGAAGCGCGTTCAAGACATCTTTCCTCAGCACTTTGAAACACTTGAAACCAAAAATCCCTTTGGCACTCCAGATGTCGGCACTGGGCTTCAGACCTGAGTGCCCAGCACGACGCTGCCATCTTCAGAAATAGAAGGCAACCAGATTTGGGAGAGAGTTCCGGTGCCAGTGCTGCTGAGGGACGACGTAAACTTCACGACTACTTGCGCGAGCTTCATGTTGAGCTGTGCATGTTGTGACGCGGACTCTCTACTGTTTTGAGGGTTGTATGTGAACGCTGCAGGGTAGCGCATGTCCCAGCTGACAATCGTTTGCCCAGCTGACATAGACGTCACCACGTCGAAAATTTTCTCACGATCTTTCACCAACGGCTGATTCCATTATTGCACTCATGACGTCGCATTCAGCCAAATTAGTTCCTGCAACTTTATCTTCTGTCACTAGACCAGAAAGTCCGAAGGAAGCTGGGCATTCTGAGCTTGCCGAAGATCTCAAAGTCGGCTTTAGGGCATTTTCTACCTTCGCAATGCAATTCCCACGAGGGTTTGCATCATTAGGGTCGGTGATGTATAAAGGGACCCGCGGTGAAAAGCTGAGCTGCATCCTGTAAAAAGCAAATGGATTAATAGCAACTTGTCTTCCGCACTCTAAAAGTACATCTGGATATTTGCTTGCCATACATCAGCGTGTACCAAACCTTGCGCGCTCCGTTGGTTTAGCGTGCACCCAACATTCGTGCGGGTTGTTTTTAGCTGAGGGGATCAGCCATGAAATTTTCTGCACCCCTTGGTGACACTGTCCATGCACGCTTTCCTTGTTCAAAGTTAAAGTTAGACAACCTTTTTTTGCATTGGCTTTCTCTTCAGGAGACACAGAAACTGGTAACCTTCTTTGTCAAGTTTTAATGGTTGCTGTGCCGGTACTACTCTTTAAGCATGATCTGATAATCAGTGTACAGCCTCCTGTCCTGCAATGTGGGTCTGCTGAAGTGTCACATCTGGATGACAAGGCCAGCCTTTGCTGACCCTCACCTGGTGGTCACAGGTCCTGTCGCTGCTCGATGACGCAAAGAATGGCCGTGTGGGTTCATACACACCGCCATCGGTGCCAGTGCCGAGCTCCCCACTTTCACCACCTTCTGCCACAGCCCTCTTCGCAATTTCCATTGTGAGGCCCCTCTCGCAGCCTGTGACTTCCTCCGAGAAAGTCACAGGCTATATTACTACATTTATCCCCTTTTTTTTTCCCGCGGCTGACAGCAGGCATTGTTTTCCGTCGTGCAGCCCCCTCTCTCACCGCAGAAGGCGCAGTCCCCGCGCTCAGAGAGTTCACCGACCAGGCCGCCCTCCGCTTCTGTTCTCCAGAAACAGGTATTATGGCTTCACTCAGAGGAAATGGGAGCACGAGACTGATGCAAACAGAGCCATGGAACATCCCTGTCTTAATCGCTCGAGCAAATTATGCAAGTCCTCACTGATGATCCCGCAGTCGAAGGACGTCGCAGAGATTCCTCAGTTCTTTTTCCCCGGGGGCCCGCGCATACCAGACATGGTGCAGAGAGACATGCAGAACAAGCTGGACCATTGCTTTGCTTCGCCTCCCCCAGACGGGTTCACGATCCCTCATGTCAAAGACATCATAAAGGAGGTGAGTCCCGTAGGCCATTGAGAACCTGACCCATGCTGTTTGCGGGGCGTAAGGATTATTCCATGATCAGGCAGAGCATTGAAGAAGGTGCTGACTGGGTTGGCTTTTCCAGGTGTTCCAGCTGCCAACTGCCCTGGCATATCCTCTTTTCTACAAATTCGCACAGCCCGGAGCATCGACTGTCCCAGTGCATGCTGTGCGATCCTATATTGTGCAGCAGAACGTAATGCAGGTACGGCTTCAAGAGGCACGGTTTGGTGTCTGGTCCGTTTCTGGATCACAAGAACGAGTTGCCAGGTCTGCTCTAGTATGTCCTGTGCTGTGGTGCCATGTGGACCCAAGGATTGAGTGCTTTGCAGGTTGAGCCAGTGGTGAGGATGTTCGACATCCTGCGCACGGGGGGATGCGACTATGTGGTGCAGTCGGATCTCAAGCACATGCTGGCAGGGATCTTGTTGAGTCATCCAGGGCTAGAGTTTCTGCAAGACACTCCCGAGTTCCAGGAGCGATACGCGGAGACGGTTATCCTGCGCATTTTTTACAACCTCGACAGATCTGGACTGGGACGGATCACATTGCGAGACCTGAAAAGGTAAATATGGTTGCTCATGAGGCGTTGCTTGTTTGTGTTTGCATCGTGCTAACGATCTGATACCTTTTTCCAGGGGAGATCTCCTGAGTGCACTCATACTGTTGGATAAAGAGGATGATGTCAACAAAGTGCTCAAGTACTTTTCTTACGAGCATTTTTATGTGATCTACTGCAAGGTGCGGCAGGCTTAATTTCCAATCTGTGGCAGGTCTATTCGGTACTGTGTTTACACTATAGAGAGGCATACGTGTGCTTCACATACTGGGTTTGATCACATGTCTGCTGTGCATCACACAGTTCTGGGAGCTGGACGCCGACCATGACTTCTTTATTTGCAAGGAAGACTTGTTGCGATATGGAAATCATTCTTTGACTTACCGCATTGTTGATCGCATCTTCTCCCAGGTCAGATGGCAGTTTCGTTCTGACATTGACTTGTGCAGTACCTGCACGGGGTCTTGAGCACTCACCTGACTTGATCTGCATTGAAGGAAAGTACAAACCTGTTGGCATGGTGCAGAGCTGCTCCTTGTAGTTGTATGCAACTCTGCCCGATTGACTTGGTGATGTTGTGTATTGAAGGCAGCCCGCCCTTTTGCCAGCAAGGTTGAGGGTAAGATGGGATACGAGGACTTTGTGTATTTTATTCTTAGCGAGGAGGACAAGACAAATAACATTAGTCTAGACTACTGGTTCAAGTGCATTGACCTGGACTGCGACGGCTGCCTGCGAGCCAATGAGATGCTGGTATGCTGCATTCCCAGGAAAGAACGCTGTTGCCTCAAAGTTTCATGTCGATGGCTTTTTTGTAGCCACAGGACTGCTAAGGCACCGCGCTTTCTGTAACAGTACTTCTATGAGGAGCAGCTTCACCGCATGGAGTGTCTGAGCCAGGAGCCCGTTCTTTTCGAGGACGTGCTGTGTCAGATGCACGACATGGTGCAGCCAGAGGCAGAGGGCGTGTTCACGCTGCAGGACCTTAAGCGACAGAAGAGTTTGGCCGGCATCCTCTTCAACATCCTCTTCAACCTCAACAAGTTCATTGCCTTTGAGACACGAGACCCCTTCGTGGTTCGCCAGGTGTGCTCTTGATCTTCTGGCAGATTCCAGGTTGGAGTCATTCGTATCAGTACTGCATTCGTCCTGTCTGCTGGCAGTGGGAGCCTTTGCGAAACACGTCCCTGCCAAATCATCACCATCATACATTGAATCTTTGTAAGCGGCTGCGGGGGTGCTGGAGCCTGCACTGGGCAGATGTCATAGAAACCTGCATGCAGAGGGAGGCCACAGGCGATCCTTTGGCACCTTGATTGCATGCAGGAACGTGAGGACCCAACGCTGACCGACTGGGATCGCTTTGCGCGTACTGAGTATGTGCGCTTGGCAATGGAGGAAGAGGGCGAGTTCCGCGGCAGCGACAACCAGAACGAGCTCTGGGTGCAGCAGAATCTTGAGGGCCCGTTCTAGGCACGGTATCATATGCAAAGGCACTACTGATGGATCATCCATGATGATAAGCTGCCATAAAGGTCTCTGCTAGTCTTGTCTTCTTTCACTGTCTGCATGCATGTGTTTTGAGTCACGTGCTTGTGTGTCATGGGACTCAGGCCTAGAGTGACTGTCATGCACGCCAATGCGGCCACATGGTTCCTGTACAACACAAAGTTACATTGCATTTGTTGCTTATTAGTGCTTAGGCCTTGCCACCGTCAGTATAGAGTACCTTTTCTTCCATTCACACAGTTATTCATGGTACCATGGTCCAGACCTGTCGGCAATTCACGATTGCTGGGACATGATATTAACATCGTTCTCATCAAGGCAATTGCTGGTGTAACTTGCCCAACACAATTTCAAGACAACAATCGTCCCTGTTGACACAATCAATTTTTCATGGTGGTCAACTAATGGCTTGGGAGCTCCAGACTCTGACTTTGATGTTGGAATGCATGACTGTCAAATCTCTCTTGCTGCTCAGCAAACTCCTGCTTGATAGATCAACATGGCTGAAGTTCATGCCGCTACCTTGAAGCGTTCAGCCCTGGCCTGCAAGCAGCGAGGCAGACGGATCAGATTTTAGCTGCCTAGCTTGCATAAACTTGCACATCCCATTTCTATATAATCACACCTTCTTTTTTGCCTCAAACTCAGCTGCAGCGGCAGTCTTAGGTGTGTCTTTTGCAGAAGGAGCCTCGGCGCCAGGTGCACTTTGAACTTGGACCTTGAACCGCTCAGCTCGAGCCTTTAGCCGAACTTGCTCCTGTAGCATTGCATGAAGGATCAGTCACATAAATGGACACCCAATATTAGAGAATCTGCATGGTGAGTGTAAGGTTTTCAGCATACCTCTTTACCAGTGGTCACCAGGGGAACATTGAAGCGAGCGGCTCTTGCCTTCTTCTTCTCAAGCAGTGCAGCGAGTTCCTCCTGCGCAATAACAGTGCTCTATAGAGGGCTGTTGAGTAAACAAATGCAGCCAATGTGGCCAGTCCAGCAAAGTTGCCACAGAAATACTCACCTCTGAGGCTGCCTTGCTGGACACGATAGGCTCACTGGCTTTCCTTTTCTCCAGCGCAGCATTCTCAGCGATGCCAAATCTGTGGGCACAACATTGAATGGATTAAAAACTCTTGGTACCCCACTACCTCACAGGCGCTCATATCCAGGAGGCCTGGGATGCATCACCTTTGCGCCCGCAGGTCCTTCTTCTTGTCTTCTGACGTGTTGAGAGGCACACCAAAGCGAGCAGCCCGAGCTTTGCGCTTCTCCAATTCAGCAGTACTTGAATCTTCAAAAACAATTTTTCCTGCCTGTGCTGCTGCCTCTGCCGGACCTTCGTTGACCTGCAAATATATCACATAGTATATCACATAGTATGACCCATACTCAGGCAAACGACTCATTGATGATATGACAAAGCAGGTGACCCACCTTCTCTTCAGCAGGAGCCCCCACTGCAGGTTGTCCAGAAGCAGATCCGTTTGTCAGCGTGGCTGTGGAGTTTTGTTCAGCATCAGGTTCTGCCAGTGTGTCAGCCTTCACTGCCTCCTCCAAACGTTCTGTCAGGGCCGCTTTCAGTCCACCGGTATCCAAATTTCGCTTTTGCAATTCGTCTCGTAGTTCCTGTAGGAAAGACACTGCAGAATCTGAGTTGATTGCTTTGAGAAATTTACTGATGAAACATATCAAGGACACGGTCACACGAATTTGGACAATCACCTGTACTTTCAACTTTTTTATGTCATCAACTGTTAGCGTCATTCTGATTCCTCGTTGCAACGCTTCGTCTCCAGCAACCTCCCCTCGCTTCCACTGATCTTAAGTATTGCACAGACAACAAAGCCGCCAGCTTAGGAGCACAGCTTAGGTATTAGAAGGTAAAATGCAGTTTACCGGACAGGTCATCTTGCAGACGAGCAGGAATTTGCATACATCTCGGTTGTTGCCCAACTCGAATTCTATTTCGGGTGGCAGGAGGCGTTCCCTCTCGAACCCTAAGGTGTGAGGGCACGCCGCTGTCCAACACATCCGCGTCAACTTCGAATTCGAAAATTTTGTCAGATCCTCCTCCATCCGTATTACACAGGACTTCAAGCACAGCCCGCGACTTCACGTCCTGAGTTTCCTTTAGCGCATTCGTACTGCGCAATTGCAGCATGCTAGATATGCAGGTACTTGCACTGCATGATAGCATCTACTAGAGCCTATAGTACATAGTATGACATCATGCAACAAGATGCCACTGCAAGTTGTGTACTGGCATTCAGCTGATAAAATGGTTCAATACTACAGACACGCATCCCACAACTGTTGATTGGCCACTAGACCTCTAACCGGCCTGGGATCACATGATGTACTACATCGTGTGATAATTATTAGTAATAACTATCGCTGACACCTTGATAGCAACTTAGAAGCTGCAACCTACGTGGCCTCCGAGGTAGCCTCCTGCCTCAGTGGGTAAGGCTACCTCGGAGGCTACCACTGAAGACCACTGTGACAGTGTGATATTCTCAGCAACCTGGACTTCCAATCGAGTCCATTCAATGATGATGGGGTCTACCGGCATCACTGTTCTGCTTCTGAAGCAGATTGCATGTATTCTGCACTCTTCAATCAAGTTTTCCAGAGGTCCTCTGTCATTAATAAACCACTCGCTGTTGTCCAAAGACGACCCAGGAAGGAGGCACATTCCATCCCATCCCATCACCCATCCTGGGGTGACTGCTCATGCACCTTTCTAGTATGTCTGCCGCCGCAGAGGCCAACACCTTGGAATCCATTAGATTATCACCCTGCATGAGCAAGAAGGCAGCAGCTCAACAAGTGGTCAGAGAAAAGAGCTGCTTTTTTCCGAGCAAGTCACAACATGCTCTACTCTGGTAGTGTCTAACCTTCATCATGCAGGCTTTCAGGCAGATCTTCAAAGGTCAGGCAAATACGACATATCATGAATGATGACGGGTTAAGCTTGTCTCACCTCATTCACAGGAATGAGGAGAAGACATACAGGCAAGCTGCGCGCTTTTGCTGCCCGGAAGAAAGGGAAAGGGGAAAGGTGCTGGTCTTCATACGGGGTGCCTTTGTGTGGATCCATGTCCTGTATATGAAGGACACAATGAGTTTGACACTGGCTCCTCCAGTGCTGTCCAGGAATCTTGCAGTAAAATCAATGTGGAGGAGGGGCCACCTCAAGCTCCTGCCAGGACGATGCAGCCAAATTGTACGCCTCTGGACATGAGCACTTAATCTTTGATGCAGAAGTGCGGATCGGCCCCATTCCCTCAACAGAAGCTAGGCTCCCAAGCATCAGGACCTGATCCACAAGTGTAGATCAACAAAGCATTGAAGCACCAAATTACCATGTGGACATCAGCACCCAGAAAATTTTGACGCGTGAGACATGATTGAAAGGCCTCACCTTCCCAAATCCTACCGCTTGGATAAAATTGGCAAGGGCGGTGGCGAATGTGGCTTGCCTGCAAGATCAAACACTCAGGCAGAAGCGGAAGCGGCAGCAAGAAGGGACAAGCAAAAGAGGACACTGTTGCTGACTATCTGGCGCACAAGCTGAAGTAAAGTTGACAAGCCCTCGACATCTGGGAGATTGTGTAATCACCTGCCCAAGGCAATGGGCCCTCGCTGTTGCAGGACAACGAACGTTGCATCAGACTCTCCAAAGATTTGGAGCTCAGAGGAGATGCTGCCTGAGGCAGCAAAAGGATTGTTTCCTACGCATGGGAGCACACTGTGGTGGGCTCTCAGGCTCCCCATGCATTTCAAATGCGCGTTGTGGATGATCAAATCCACCTGCAGACAGCCCAGCGTCAGTAATTCCCCACAGAAACTTACAACCCCAAGGAGAAGCGTTTTATCCTCCTCCTCACCGCAAGTTGGCCAACATTGCCGATGCCCTCAGCTGGTAGCACAAGCATTTTTCCTCGAAGAAATGTTTCATCGCATCCTTCGTACTTCACTTCCATCCTATCTCTAAAGAATGTCTACGACAGGTTTGCAAAATATCGTGCAAGGTAATGACAGTCGTTCGGAGCTCTTTCAGAATTCAAAGAATGCACAAAGAAATGGTGTGCCGATCTTGATTGAAAACAAGCGACTGCCAGGAAGAGGGTGCCCGATCCCAGGTGATCAAGAAGTGATCGGAAAAGGGTGAGCCCTGCAGCGATTTCCAATCCTGACTATGCACAGTTCGGTGTGCTGCGATGATCGCAACACCGGTATCCTCAGGGAATTGTTCCTGTTCTCCTGGGCTTTGGACATGTGCATGCATGACTGATACTGAGTAATTTTGGGGAAGGTCTGGACGAGATCCGAGAACTCCTCGGAGAAGAATGCGAACAAAGAACGAAATTCATGAGATGAAGGGAAAGAAGAGACGACGAGATATGTGCTCATTCGCCTGCGTCAAAATCGTGCCACTGATCTGTCTCCCATGCAGCAGCGAGAATGTCACCTAGCGCTTGAATTGCCATGATCCTTGAAAATGCTGTCTTAAGCGACAGTGGGAGACCGGTTTTTTCAGGCCAGGGTGAGGTCGAGCTGCTTATTGTGGATCAGGTACGCAGGTCACATCCTTAGGTTCGCTTGTGTGTACCGCACAGATATCATTCACAGATCCTGATGCTGGATGCAGGTCGATCTGCAATTTACAGAGCCGGGAGGTGTCCCAGGATGTTTTGCAGAGAGGTACTCCGGCGGATATGCAGTCCTGTCGAGCCATTATCTGATTTGGGTGGATGCATCCAGCCTTCCTGGCAGATCATGCAGGATTCCTCTAGCGTCTGTGACAGAAGCATCATTGCGAGCATCTCATGTTTTTGCAGCGCTCAAGCTTTGCATGCATGTGCTGTGTGATGGACAAGGCTGCCCAAGACCGGGTGGCCAGCAGACTGAACAGGTGAACCTCCACTTGTGTGGGTACAAATGTGGAAAATCTGATGTGTCACACAGCACAGGCTTGCAGAGGGATGAAAAATGGGAGTGTGCCCCAGGTGAAGGTAACGAGCAGGCAGTCCTTGACACACTTGGTGGAAGAACTGCTTGTTGCTCTTTCTCGTCGCGCATGGGACACCCCATCCAGGCAGACGGAAGCACAGAGCGCATCACCAGCATTTACGGTGCGGAGCACAACACTGACATCAAGATTGCACAGGAGGTTTATGATATTGTATCCCACAGAGACTCACCGGGATATATCCTTTCTGTGCAGACTGGTGCAGGCACTTTTTCACCCCTGCAGGACTCTCTAGCGAGTCAGTCGCTTGTTGAACAACTTATATGCATGGGCTTTGCCCGTGATAGCAGTCTGAGAGCTGTGGCAGCAACACACAATACAGGTATATACCCTACTCAATGCAACTTGACCCCAAGGAACTGGGAGGTGACACTGACCTGGCTCAATGGAGAGCCGAGGCCTGATTGTACCAGCTAATTGAAATGCTTGAGGGCATGCCACATGTGAGCAGGGGTGGAGGAGGCCGCAAATTGGCTCATCGAGCAAGAGCAGAGGACGGAGGCTGCGCCACAGAGCATGCAGCGTCATGCCGCGTTCTCAACACAGAGTGCTGGAGTGGCAGGCATCTTAAGACGAGAGGAACAGCTGGCTGCCACCACAGACAGGCATGTTCACGGCAGCAAATTTTGGAATGAAGCACTTTGATTTTGCTCATCCCATAAGCACTCCATAAGTGGGCATGCTTTGGGTGTTTCATGAATGACATGTGCAGCGAAAGGCAAGAATCACATGCTTTTTGCTCAATTAGCAATCAGCCGCTATGACTGGCCAGCAGGACGCTGGAGCAGGCGTTTGCAGACCTGAGGGGTCTCATGGCGAAGGCAGGGGACATGGTGCAGCTGGCGGAGCGATTCAGGCAAGCGCTTGCAGAGAGGGCTGGTACATCTGAGGGCACGGATTGGATGGATGCAGACATGGAGGCAGAGCTCATCAGCATGGGCATTGCGTCACCTGTCACAAAAGCATCTGCTGGCGCTCTTTACCACCGCGAGTTATCCCGGCAGGTGCGGGCTGCAATGCAGGGAGCTTCAGCATCCCATGATCGAGCCCGGCAGGTTCCAGCATCGCATTTGAGTTGCAGTGTCAATCTACAGGGTGCTCTGCTCACGCAAGGTCACTTACATTCTGTTTGTTGCAGTTGGCAGATTTCCTTACACCCCGCATTGAGAAGGCTGGGGGTATGATGCCGCTCCCGGACACATATTGCCTGTTCAACCGGGCAAGGGGCGCAGAGCTCATATCTCCTGACGATATCCTGACCGCTGTGAAGCTCTTCCCTACCACAACCTCCAAGCTCAGCTTCCGCCAATTTGCCTCTGGGGTCTTGGTGGTGCAATCCAGTTCTCACACAGATGAACAGGTGAGCTTCCTTGCTGTATGAAGGAAAAGGGGGTGCATGCCTTTATTTCGCAATAGCAATTTCTGCGTTTGCTGTGCCATCAAGAACAGCATCATGCTCATCATGTTGCCCATGCAGATGTGCGCCCAGCTACAAGGTCTTACTGGCTTGCAAGGCTTGGGCCGTCCTCTCACCTCCAGTGATGTGGCTGCTGCTCTCTCAATTCCATTTGCAATTGCAAGTGAACATCTTCTTGCCGCCGAAGCACGCGGTGTGCTGTGCCGTGATGACGGCCCTGAGGGTCTTCGTTTCTTTAGGAATTTCTTTTCAGACTCGGAGTTTTGCTTCTCTTGACCAATCTAGCAGACTTTTGAAGGTTCGGTTTACTAGAGGAAGAGCGGGGATACGCTCTTACGGATGAGGTTGACTTTCCTTGGAAACATGTGCATGGCTGACTGGTGACGTCAGCAGGATAGATAGACCTCAAAAAACAGTTCGAAGCATCAAATTTATTTCAGTGAGGTAGATCGGAACTTTAAAAATCTTCTTGAGGTCTGATCTAGGCAGAACATGCATTACTGTCGAGTAAGATACAAACCAGAAAAAGGGATCTGATGCATCGAGTTTATAGAAATGCCGAATCGAATGCGGATCTCAGCTTGTGCAAGCATTGCGTCGTGCAATGTTTGATCTTGTAGTTTGCAGGTTACATGTTGAATTCTACGTTTAAGGTGTTGGGGTTGCCGCTGCCCCCTCCATCTCAGCTTTGATCAGCTGTGGATTGGTCTCTTTCTTCTTTGCATTGGGCAGAATAAACCTATATAAATAGGCTGGATGGCCTCCACATCTGCCCTGGCACTGTTGTCGAGCAACAGAACTGCACAAGCAGTGCCTAGTCCACCTCCATGTCAATTCAGATCTTTGCAAAGGAGACCAGGTCACCGCAATTTTACTGGCTACCAATGTCGTCGAGTACAACCCTTGGCTGCTCTCATTCAGCCTATTGAGGTCTGGACGGGCCTTGCAATATGCGGCGGGATGGCGCAGGCAAGACCTATACCAGTGTTGTCGGATAAGTAGTCTCTGCCTGCCCTTTTATTGAGGATTGCAACAACGCCTCAGCTACTTGCTCAGATTGGCTAGGACAATACCACGCTACCATGCCACCTGCAGATTGCACAGGAGAGTGGCGTTGGGAGATCTTTAGGTGGCCCAGTGCTGGCGATCATTGCTGGGATGGCCTGCAGCTCAACAGGCACGTTGACACCTATTTCCATTTTCGCCGATCTTGATCCCTCATTGTAGACATGTCTGAATTGAGACCCGATCGCAGGCCTTCTGCCCATGCAGAGCCCTGTGTTTGCCATGGTGTGGGAGATTCTTATGCCTCTGGCAGCTGCCCTGCTCCTGCTTGAAGCGAACCTGACAGAGTGCGCTGATGTTCTCCATCCTTTCGCTCCCTTCCCTAAGCATGACCCCTTCTTCCAAAAGCAGTTGGTCATTGATGCGTGTTTAGTACAGGCTGTTCAAAGTGGCCAGGACGACTACTGTAGCATTTTGTTTGGCGACATTTGCATCCGTTGCAGGTACCTTTGTTGCCTTTGCCCTGCTGGGGCAGAAGCTAGGAGTTGACGGTTGGAAGGTGATGTTGCCACCAGAGGAGCTCTACATCCCATTGGCATCTCGTGCTAGTCCTTGTCAAGCTGAGAAGGAATGCATGGTGTCTATTGAAGCTTTTCTGTGCACAGGTTGCTGCCTGTTTGTGCGGATCATATATTGGTGGATCTATTAATTTCTCAGCCATTGCTGCGGGCCTGGGAGTGTCTGGTTCATCCCTTGTTGCAGCAATGACAGCAGGTAAGCTGGCATCCGCTTCCTGCAAGTATCATGTCTCATCTACCATTGCCAATATATTCAGCGTTATCTTGAGTCTTGTGCCACTGGCCTCTGAACCGCCAAATTCAAGCAATGCTGCTGCAGATATTACAATCATGGCTTGTTACTTGGGAGTTCTTGGCACCATCCCAGCGGAACTTGAGTCAAGAAGTCAGGAGGAGAAGGCGCAAAAATTATCCTCACCACATGCAGGTGGGCTCTTTTGCAACCGCAACTTGACCATCAATAATTTGCAAAGCCATGTCTTTGTGGGTAATTATTTGTGTTTGTCCAACAATTGCAATGATCAGGCAGAAGTTGTGCCATTGTGTTGAAGGCTGATGATGCAATTCTGCTGCAGAACCTGGAGTGTCAAGCAACATTGCATTCAGCCTGGCTTGCGCGGCTTTCTCTTGCAGTTGCGGCAGGTGGGCTGCAGGCATGCTAGGCATGCCAACCTGCAACCTGGCATTTTCAGCCCTGGTAGCTTCATGCATCGCATATGCAGCAGCACTGTGGAGCAACATATATACGGGCTCAATCAGCGCCATTTTTGCAGGTGACATTCGGCCTATGCATTGATGCATCGTCACCATCACTCTTGTACGCGTCACAATATTTGTACGGCTTTTCTTGACTGTTATGCGCCAGAATCCAGCTAGTCGAATGCCATATGTGTAGGATCTGAGGAGCTGGCCGAAGCTCTCATGCTCATCTTTTTTGTCACAATTGGAGCCTCAGCTGGCTCACCAAGCTCTCTCAAAGACTGCGGGTGGCTTTCCTTGTTCATCGCCGTACAGCTTTCTGTGCACCTTTCGCTTCTTCTTTCTCTTGGAAATATATTCCAGCTTCCAAGACAGGTCAGTCTCAAAAGAGTTTCTGCTGCAATGAAGTTAAGGTCCAAAGACTGATAGGGGTTATGGTTGTCATCAAGCTGCCAGTGTGTGCCTGCCTGCCTGTCATTCGTTCTTATTTTTGTGTTCAGCGCTTAGCCTAACGTCCTCCTGTGTCAGAGATACGAAATTCACATGAAGGTTGCACGTGCACTCTTCTGCACAGACCTGGAGGTCTTTAATAGCATTAGCGTGACCTTCTCATGTTCTGCAGGCATTATTAACGGCATCCAATGCTGCAATTGGCGGTCCAGCTACTGCAGTTGCAATGTGCACATCGAGAAGTTGGTCAAAAATGGTCACCCCAGCTCTTCTTGTGGGCACCCTCGGCTATGCAATTGGTACTCCACTTGGAATGTTGATGGCATTTGTCCTTAGGAACTGGTCACTATAAATGCTGGGATTCTAATCAATTTGCTAGCTTAACTCAGCTTATGATTGGCAACTCTATATGCAAGTCTTTATTTGGCATCATCGATATTGCACCAAAAAAATCAGAAAACCCGCAATATTGTTCATTTTATCTATTGCTGAGAGACAAGGTGCATGCCTTCACGCCACTGTCAAACAAGCGCACACACCTGAGGATTTACTTGCAAGCAGATCTGGGACATGGCAACAAAAATTGCACCAATTTTATGGCGTTGAATGACTGTAAGTCTCCTCTCAATTTCTGGGATCCAATCGTGGCATGTGCAGACATGCATATGTAGAGATGCTTTTCTACAGGAAATTCACCCCACATGCCCCTTCCTTTCTTCTTCCGCTGCAGATTGGCTTTCAAGCTAGCTGATGCCTTACACTCTATGCCTGCCTTATTGCAATGTACATGTGGCATGGAAATTTTTATGATAGTAATGGCATGCAAAGGAGCAACACAGGGGCACGTGCCCATCAGAGATCCTCCGTCTGAGCTTCAACAGCTCCAGGATCACGAAGAATGAAAGCAGATATTGACCACAAGACACACACCATGACCGAAAGTCTGGATCATCACACAAGATTAGTGTCAGGCTTCACTGCTGCAGCTTGTATCAGCTGCCTGACTGTCCTATCTGCACTGTCAAATCTGATGCAGAGATGACAGCAACACGCATACCCAGAGACACCCGACCCCAGGCCTCAAATGAAGACGCAAATGTGCTTTGGCTTGAGGCAATTGATGAAGTGCCAGAATATATGTGCGGCGAACTGGTGTCAGCTGCCTCAGCAAGTGCACTGCTCCTAGCCTTGCATCTAGAGGAGTCATTTCTATGTTGGCAATTCACAATGCTACCCATGTTATGCGGTATTGATGGTAGACTGCTTGACCAGTCAGAGAAGTCGCTGCCTTTCTGAGCTACTGCCTGAGGGAGGAAGTCCACAGAGTAGATGACAACTATTTTGTCCTGCCCCAGGACAGGATAACAGTAAGCATGAGATTGACCACAGCTAAGTCTGTTAGACTGACAGTCATAATAAGACATTCCTGCATTGGAGCTGCACCTGGCTGGAGAGGAGAAGGATGGAAGGATAATGAAAAGATCCGCGGCTGTCTGCCTCCAGCACAGCGCGGCGGGACCAAGTGTCTCCACCGTCTATTGAGGTTGCTAAGGCCAATGTTGATCGCGATGCCTCCATGTTGTCATTGTATGCCAGAAGCAGAACATCCTTCGGTATTGATATGACATCCACCTGGAATGCCCAAGATCAGCATCAATGCATGGACAATGTGCTGCCACGACCCTGCTGGACACTTTCGCAGCATGCTGAGCACAAAACGTCTCACACTGTATAGTGATACTTCAGACCAAAAGACTAATGCACTAGCAGGATGCGTACCTTGGAGTTGGGGTTGGGAAGCTGCGTCCTTTTAGCTGCTGTCCAGTGCATGCCGTCATCATGGGACTCACTGCTGTAAATATGGCCAGCACTCGTTCGGAACAGGAGGATGTACATGGAATTGTGATTCCCCTTGGTCAGCGCCCCCTCTATCAGCCATGTAGGAACTTCCCTTGGGTCGATAGTAATGTTGATCACCGTCCAAGACTCCCCCTGATCACAACATCGTGATCAGAAATTGATGAGCTCCTACATCATGAGCTCTTGCAAAATTAGAAGGAGCAAACGGTATTTATGTCCATGTATTGCTCCCTCGTATAGAAAACTCACCTTATCATTAGATATGAGCAGTCCAGGCATGCCGTGCAAGGCCGCCCGCTGATTGCACTCCGGTTGGCCCCCCATTTCCCTCCAAAACGGTAGCAACAACTGGCCTTTTGAGTTCACCATCAATTTATTTGCGATCATCTTGGCAATGCCACCCTCCTCATCGAAAGAATACACAACCTGATGGGGCAAAGAGAATGAGTACAGTGTTCGATCAGGAAACGCTTGATGGCCTCTGCCCACAGCCTGCATACGTACTACGCCCACCCTGCCCACCTTGGGTTTGTGCCAAGTCCTTCCAGAGTCAAACGATCTCTTTAGAAAGATGTCTCCACCACATGCCCAATGCATACCTCCCTCTCCTTGCCACCAGCACTGTTTTCGTGACACGGCGTAAATCAGGTAGACGCAATCATCCTGCCACCAGATATAGATCTCATCAGGTAGGTAGCCTGATGGGAGAGCTGACGGGGCTTCAAGCACTGCATTTTGCGAACAAGAAAGCACAAGAGGCAGTCACTGCACATGTGCTGTCCTTGCCTCAACATGCAGAACAGGACCCCAGAGAGGGAGCTGATCAGTTGGTGGTGCGAGGACTTCATGCGGTCCCCAAGACAAACCCGCATCATTGGAGATAGCCCAATAGATTCCCTGTTTGCTCCCACCCTCCCACCAATCTTCTGAACCCTGCCCACAAGCTCAATTAATTCTCTCAGAGCAGTGGCGATCGCATATTCTTCTTAGGAAGAGCATTGACATTTTCGATAATTTGAAGTGAAGTACCTGCCACGCTGCAGCTAATGATCCATTTGGGAGAACGCCGAGCATACCCATGTGCGAGTATTTCAGCAAAGAACTTGTCCCATTCTCCGTTGAACTTCTATAGACCCACCTACAAATTCAGCTGCATTAGACTGTTCTTCCCAGCAAAGTAATAGAGCGTCTTGTGTTGGGGCGAAATAGAGCGTCAGATCTGAGGTACCTATACGCGATTGTGACATCTGAAGACCCTTGTTGCGCGAGCTTCGCAACCGAAGCAGTTGAGATCAGGGAAACAATACAAAGGTACCGGGCCAATGGCCTGACCCTGAACCTGCAGCTTGGTCTGCCACAACACATTCGGTGAGCATCTATCACGTCCTAAACAAGATCACGAATTATATGAAGCGCTCTATGTGTTGTCCTCCAACGCCATCGACCCACAAAGAACCAAAAAAAGCACTCAAATTTCTCTGTACACTGCAAACTGGCCAAAATTTTGCACAAGTGAATCTCTTTGGACGCTTTTTTTACAACAAGAGTTTCGAAACTTGAATGAAATTTAATTGTCAAGGTCAGTTCTGAGTCCACATGGGTTCACGTGACAATTTGCGCACGTGCGAGTACCGTCAGATGAGACGTGGCAATTTCAAGCCCGCTCAACATCTGATGACCACGTCTTACTGCCTTTGCGCGCCTTTACATTCTGAGAAAGTTCTGATGTCAACACCAATCATCCCCGACAATCACATATCTGCATCCCGCTGAACACTTTATTGCCTCCAGGCTCTCCACGAAGAAGTGGGAATTTGCCACAGCCTGCTTGTTATAGAAACGTTGTGAGCGAGGTACACTGCAGGATCCATGTCAGAAGAGGAAAATTCTCCTGTGTTGGAGACTTGTGATTTGGATTTCTCGTATCCTGACATTGGTGCGGTACGATGATTATTCTTGATGAGCTGATGCTAGGGTTGGACATAGTGAGCGATCTCTGTTTTGTGGATTGGAGTGGAAGTGTGGATGACGGCTAGGTTCACTGTGCAGATGGCAGGCCCATTCCTGGAGTGCCACCTGTCGTCCAGAATATGTCAATCAGAATTCCAAGGGGTGCCCGCTGTCTATTGCTGGGAAGCAATGGAGCTGGGAAGACTACCCTGTTGAAGGTCCTTGGTGGAAAACACATGGTCCCCAAGGAGGCAGTCACAGTGCTGGGTGTACCACCATTTCATAACACGGACCTGACAGCAAGTGGGAGGCTCTCGTACTTGGGAGGTAACTGGGAGAGGGACATAGCTTTTGCAGGTTACAGCATTCCCATGCAGGTGAGTAGATGGTTGCATCAATTGCTGGAGACGCTGCCAAAAGGATGCCACTCTGGTCTGGTGATGTTTTAGAATGTGCCATGCTTGGCAGGGGGACATCTCTGCCATGCAGATGATAGAAAGTCTGCCAGGTGTGGACCCAACACGGCGAGCAAAGATCATGCAGGTTCTGGATATCGATCCCGACTGGCGCATGCATCGAGTTTCAGATGGGCAGCGTCGCCGCGTGCAGATTTGCTTGGGTCTGCTGAAGCCACCTGAGGTGCGTGCCGCGTCCTACATGGTGAATAAATAGCTTGTCTGATCATGATTTGCATTGGCCACCCTCAAAGGCATGTCGACAACATCAGCGGCACCCTGCCCAATGCAAGGCATGCATCAACACGTACACTTTTGCTGACCATGCAAACAGGTGCTGCTGCTGGATGAGATAACCGTCGACTTGGATGTACTGGCAAGGGCAGACCTCCTGGACTTCCTGAAAGAGGAGTCCGAGCAGCGGGGAACCGGCATAATATATGTAGGGGTCTCCCTGCATCGCCTCTTTCCTGGTGCTCTGATGCACAACCGAATTTTATTTGCTGTGACGCATAGCTATGACTGCAGCCATGACCTCTGCAATGCATGAATAAATGGCACTGCTCTTGAAGCACACCTATGAGACGTTCTGTTGCTCTCTGCAGGCCACTCACATATTCGATGGCCTGGAGCGCTGGCCAACCCACATCATGTTCCTGTCCGGCGGCAGGCTGAAAGTGTGGAGCAAAGCTGAGGACATCCCCGAGCTCGCCAATGATCAGTTGTTGCAGCTTGCTGAGAAGTGAGTGATGTGCCCACCTCTCTTGCTCTACTGGCCGGCACGTTTCATTTGCACCTTTGATGCTGCTGCTGGTTCATTATTTCCACTTTCCCATGATTGGCATGTTTGGCAGGTGGCTGAGGGAAGAGAAGCAGTTGCGAAGGATTGCCAGCGCCAGCAAGGAGGGCAAGGGAGGTGACAAGCCGTCTCTGAAGCTGGCTTCATGGAGCAACGGCTGGGCCCCAGGAAGACTGACCTCCACATTGAAGGACAGCTCCAACGCTGTGCTGCGCATGTGAGATGTGCAGACTCCGCAACGCATGCACAATGACGTATTGACAATTATGATCTACATTATAGTAATGTAGGGTTACGCCGGAGGCTTGAGATGTAACCCCATCAGTCTATTATTAAGCCGCGGCCCGCCAGGTTACCTTGCAAATTGGTGGTGCAACACACTGCCTGTCCATTGCATCCATCATTTCGACACCGCACCGAAGTCTAATTAATATGATCACTTAAAACTTATAGCCTGACTTCAAGTCCAATTACTCACTAAAAGTCAAGCAAAGCTTGCCGTGTGAAGCTGCCAGCAATGATCAGCTTCATGAACTTAACTACGGAGAATTATATAAGGCACCTGGCAGCTCTTACACAGCTGCCTAGGCTGCAGCACACCTGCATGCACTTTGGCAGCATCTGGAAATTCCAGACTGGAATTATGCCAAGCTCTTCTTCAGTCATACGCATAGCTTCATGCAAAGATTGAGAGATGCACCTTGATGTGAAAGACTGCATGCATGCAAGCACACGTGGGCAGGCGAAGGCATTCGAAACCTTCCCTGTTCAGTTAACATTGGAAACAATGTCGTCTAAACGTACAGGAGCCTTCGTTCACAGCTGGCTTCTGAAGCTTGAAGAAGTGTCGAAAATTGTCGATGCGAAGGCAGAGACGTTAAAGAAGCAAAAACAGGATCTGCACGAGCTTGAAGAAACCTTGTTGAATCATCGGAGATGTGAGGCGCGTTGCGCTGCCGGTCAAGATATGAAACCTTACTATGGTGGCAGGTTGTGTGTTCGAAAGTGAACTGATTCTTTGGACACAGGGAGTCAAGCAAAGCCATCTGCACAACCTGTACATCAAGCGTGCTCAGCTGGGTATCCTTCTTACTAAAATACATCAGTGTCAGAATCATGTGAATGAAGAACTCGATGAAGGCGGCGGACTACAGCTTGTGCAACAGAGGCAAGTCTTTTAAGATCCTCGTACTGAGGCTTGAGGTGTATGTGCTTTGGAGGCTGTTTGTGGTGCAAAAGAGGGCATTCTCAGGGATTTATGTCTGGCTGTTTGACAGCAGGGATGACAGCTTATTGCAACAAGTAGCCCTAAAGCGCCTCTGCCTCAAGGAGGTGGAGCAGATGCATGCATTTGATGCTCTCATGGTCCGGTGTACAAAAGAGGTTGTGGAGCATTTACAACAGCGATTGCAAATGGTATTCTGTCCTTTCGTCTGATCTCTGTTATAGCACCGTGGTAAGAATGTGCTTTGGGCTCATGCAGAGTCAGTGATTGCATGCAGTGATTGCGCAACTCACCGGATCTGATGCACAATCTCAGGAGATTCGGAAACAGGAGAAACTCTGCACAGAACTGGCCTCCAGAAGCGAGACTGTCAGCAGACTGGAAAAGGAAATTGAGGCGATGGTACAGCAATCTGGCGCATTGCAGGCTGAGATGGCGTTTCTTCTCCATCAGAACAGACCGAGTTCTGACAGAATAGAAGAGCTGAGGAGGGTTCTTACTCAGGAAAAGCCAGAGACGCTGTTGGTAAGCTTGACTCTTCACTCACATGTGAATGCCATCTACAGCTGCAGCTGCACAGGGGTAGAAGCAGTTACACTTGTACATAGAAATAGTATCAGCAAAAGCAGTTCCAGTTGGAATTTCTTCCAGCCATCTGTGCCTCACAGGCTGCCGAGGACGGCAATAAATCAACACTCGCCAAGCTGCTTGCCAAGCGCAGCTCATGCATAGGGACGTGAGTGCTGCGCTGCAATGCCGTGGTATCTCACAAATTTGCTGTGCAGTGCATGACACACTCTCCCAGACATTGCTTGCTGACAACACTTCAGTCTCGAATGTGCAATGCAGGATGAAGAAGGTCAATGCGGAGTTGGCGAGTCTGAATGCAAGGAAATCTGAGGTCCAAAAAAATATCTGTGAAATCAAGACAGCAATGAAGTCATTCTGCACCTAGCTATGACACACGGGCCAAAATATGACTTTACATTGGCATGTCCTCAGCATGCTGAAACGGTGGCAGCATGATATCCAATCGATACCGGTATTGCGTGCTGATCAGGTTTCAATGCAATGTGCAAAACCTCGCTGCAGCCCGAGCTAGATAGCTGCGCATGCGCTGCTGGTCTCTGATAAGTACTTCTCTGTGGTGAGCCATTGACATTGGGTATTCAGGTCTGGCCTTTACAGTAGAGAGACATAAATGTGGTCTTTGCAAAACATTTGGGTCTGTCCCGGACCAATTAAGATTGTGCAAATGCCGTGGCATGCAACAGGCCCTGCAACTGGGCAAAGGCGGGGCTGTAAGCTTGCAACTTGCCGGTTGGCGAATCTGCGAGTGCGCCTCTATATTCACGCCCTCGTTTGCCCCTGCGGCGGTTGTGCAAGCAACACTGCTGACAAGCACACCTGGCAGCACTGGCAAACTCCAAGCAGAGCTCTAGGGGAGTAATCCAAGCGCACCATGTCACGACCCGTCACAACGTTCGCGTGGCAATGGCCACGGTGGCGGCTAATCCATGCGGCAGGTTCAAGGCTTGAAGTTCAAGCTGTGGTTGGACTCCAGCACTCAAGGGGCAGCCTGCCCTGACTCAGAGGGCGCCCTCCGGCCCAACCGTGGTGACCAGCGTGCACATGAATCCGACATTTTATCTATGAGCATGCATGCATCCTGGAGCATCGGAGGGCGCCACCGTGGTGATCAATGTGCACATGAATCCGACATCTCATCAAAGAGCATGCATGCATACTGGAGCATTGCCTTGACCACCGAGTGTAAATTAATGCTCTTCAGAGGTACATGGCACGAATTATATCCCACTAATGCTTGCTTTCCCTCTAGGCTTAAAGTTCGCAGGTTACCTTTCACTCGACATTCCACTGACGTGGCATTTCATGGCAGGCTGGCCCATGGAGTGCTCTTTGCCTTGACAGAATTTGGGGGTACCTTTTATATTCTACCGTCCGTACTTGCATCTTGCGGTGGGGTTGGTTGCCTATGGCATATCGAATATGCGCACTCCTCCTTAGAGAGCGCGATCTGATCAACAGGCAACTCCTGCCCAGGCTCATCACTGCGGTATCAAAGTCTCACGACAGGTAACATTATACTACTTCCACCATTATTTCATCGAAAAATTCATTTTAAGTCGGCTTCGCTTGTTCTCTGGCATGTTGGCAACTTTCTTGGACACTGCAGGATCCCCTGTTTGGAAACGATCCCCCAGCTGCAGCCAAATGCCAGTTGTGTAAATTGGGGATACGCAGCGCTGGGCGCATTGGGGGCGGCAGCAGCAACAGGGATCACAGTATTTGCTGAGCCTGAGGTGCACTCTCTTGAGGAGTGAACGTTGTTTTGTGCCACCTCACCTTTCCTCTCTGTGTCTTCAAGAAGGCCGCCTTCAACTGCTGATTGACGCTGCCTACAGGTCTCTGTTGGGAGTCTGAGTTCTAAAGATCCATATTCGCCACCTGTGAGGCTCCAAGGTCTACCTAAGGAAATCATCCTGTACCAATACGAAGTGTGCCCATTTTGCTGCAAGGTGAAGGCATTTCTTGATTATCACAAGGTGCGATGCGCATGAGCTGTTAGTTCAGCCATGACACTCTTGCTGCAATGATTCTGTGATATGCTTCAGCGAAACCTATGAGCTGTTGCCTTAGCTACCTTGTCTTGCTGCACTGATTCCATCACCTGCTTTACTGAGCGTTGCAAGCTAATCTATAATAGTGTGAGCCTGAGCCGCTCATGTCTGCCGGGCAGTTACCCTATCGCACGGTGGAAGTCAGCCCCCTGACAAAGAAGCAGCTCAAATGGTCAGAGTACCGCAAAGTTCCAGTGGCGCTGCTTGATGGCGAGATTGTCACAGACAGCACAGCCATCATCACACGCTTGGCAGCAGAGATTGCTGGGCAGGAGCAGCAGGAGCAGCAGCAGCAGCAGAAGTCGCATGGGTACCTTTCCCTGTCAGGATGGAGGAATCTCATAGGAGGAGGCAGGAGAAGAGGGGAGGTGGGTGGCGCGGAAGCAACAATTTCCTCTGACATTCTTCTATTTGGATCAGACAGCCATCATGTGACTGACTGTTCACGTCATGTTGTGCAGGCGTCGGGAAATTCCTCTCTGGACCATTCTGAGCAAGCAGATGAGGAAGAGTGGCGCCGGTGGGTAGATGAGCGCCTGGTGCGCCTGCTCACAGTCAACATCTACCGCAACATGCGCGAGTCCTATCAGACATTTGACTACATCACGGCGAGCAGCTGCAATTTTGGCTTCTTTGAGAGGGAGGCCGCTCGTGTGGTTGGCGCCGTCATGATGTGGGGCATCTCTGGCCGCCTGAAGAAGAAGTACGGTATTGAGGGTGACGTCCGGGAGGAACTTTACCAGGCGGCCAACAAGTGGACAGAGGCTCTTGGAGATCAGAGGTATTCTCCTCAGCAGACAGAGCACTTGCATGTCTGCATCTTTTGTGCAAGAATTACATGCGGTGAATGATGCGCGAGGGTCTCAGCCTCCTGTATGTGCTTCTCGCAATCAAGCATTCATTGTAATCACTGCGTGCGCAGGTTCCATGGCGGATCAAAGCCGGACCTTGCGGATCTGTCTGTTTTCGGGGTCGTTCGGAGCATCACATGCACAGATACCTTCATGGACCTGATGCACACAACAAGAATTGGGACCTGGTATGAGCACATGATGGACGCTGTAGGCGACTCCACACGCCTACCCACCTCCTAATTTTTGTACTTGGATTAGCCACTTTAAGCTCTGAGTCACTAGTTCAACCCTGAGTTCCATATACATGACAGGCGAGTGCCACAGCAAAGTCATCAGTGGCAATGACATGGTGCCTCTGAGGGATAATGACGTGTGCACAGCACCGGTCACTGCAATGCCTTTCAACCTGAAGTGCACAGAGCTATTGGTAGCGTACCGATGACGATTGCAAAGCTAGTGCCAGCCAGCTTACCATCATGGTGATGTTGCCTTCATGTACAGCAGATGTGCGTCACAATGACAGCCTGTCATACTGAGTAGTCTCTACGCATAGTCCCAGGCGAGGGGCCATAGTGGCGGGCTTGAGGGCCCCTACCTGGTATAGTTGAAGCTCAAGTGCAGTTTGAAGCGAGCCTAAGTGATCAACAGCATGATGCACATATACATGCATGTTTAGTTGGGGTTGGGGTTGTTCACCCTACACCTCCACCCTACGCGTATGCGCATGCAGCTTCATTAGCTGACTGTCTTTTCTAGCAGGCATGGGCATGCCTACCACTTGTTTAGTGTCAAAATTTGCACCCAAGAACAGAGACTCTCAGCTTTGGAAGCTCCAAGAGCTCCCACACTCCAGAATTGGTCTGAACTGCTTCGTAATTCTGGGTCGTCATTTGATGTTCTTATTGAACCCCTTGCATTGTCACGTTGCCAGGATTCGTAAACGGTGTTCCTTGTATCCTGAGAAAATTTAGCAAATTCTCAGCATAAAACCAATCGTGCACTGACTTGATCTGTTGAATAACCAATGTACGCTTTTACCCCCAATTCATTCCCTTCTGCAAAGGTATGCAAGTGACTATACCGATCAGGCCAGCCCCATTATCTCTCCTCAAAGGTTTGCAAGAAAGAGCGTACGTTAGTCTTCAGGACCCTCAATCACAACTTGATCTAGCTTCAAATCACCCTCTGTGAACCCTCCAATGGCGCCTTCTGCTACCGTCACAAAGCCCACCTTCGTGGACAACCTGCTGGGGCTTGTAAGCCGTCCAGCTCTGACGCCACATCAAATTGGCGCTGTCCCCACGACCGCGCACCCGCTCGATCCCCTGACCGCTGCCGAGGTTTCAGCCGCTGGAAAGGCCTGTCGACTGCATGCGGACTCCCTGGGGCTGACCCAACTCCGCTTCAATGCCATCACCCTCGAGGTAGGGCAGTTCTTGATCTGCATGCATTTTTATCCAGTGTGATTTGTCATCTTCTTAGTTTCATTCCATTCCAAAGCCATCTGCCTCAGCAAAATTTGGTATGTCGCAACCTCGGATTCCTCGACTGACATATTTTGATCGCCTTTGAAATTCGCAGGAGCCACCAAAGGCGGCATTGCTAGAGTACGAGGCAAGCGGCCGGCGATTGGCCAAGCCTCCTCGCCGTGCGCACTGCATTGTGCAGCTTCCCTCTGAACCCAACTCGTCTGTGGCCGAAGTGCTTGTGGATCTCTCCTCCCCTGTTCCGGCCGTCCTCAACTGGGTCAAGGCGCGCATTCTGTCATTGTTTTCTGGTACAACATGATGTAATCAAGTGCACGATCGCACTTTCTCCCTGTCTTACATAGTGCTAGGGCTCTGAGGATGCTTCATAGCCCACATCTTGGGACATTTTTTGACATTCTCTGATTTATTACAGAAATGAATATGCGCAGCAGCATTGTCACGCTCGAATTTGTCACACAGGTGGAAGGTGTGCAGCCCATGGTCACAATCGAGGATTGCGTGGAAGCAGAGGAGATTGTGAAAGCCGACCCAGGCATAAGGGGTCTTCTGAAGGACCGCTATGGGATCACCGATATGGACATGGTGGCTGCTGATCCCTGGTATTACGGAGATCGCTTTGGTGCGCTTCCCATCCCGTTGTGCACGCCCTGCACTGGCAAAGCTGCGGTGTGCAACATGAGCTGATGGTGGACCTGTGCCAATGCGCAGCTGAAGAAAGCAAGTACAGCGATGGGCGCATCATACAGTGCTTCATGTACGTGCGCTCCGGCTCGGTGCACGACAACCACTACGCGCACCCCCTGGACCTGGTGGTGTTCCTGGACATGAACACCGGCCGTGTGCTGGACACCCTCATGCAGGCCACCTCGCCCGTCATCCCCCAGCTCAGCACCAACTACCTCGCACCCCTTGTGCAGAAGGAGCGTGGCTTCCGCTCAGGCGCGCTCACAGACCCTTACTGGGGCCCAGTCAGACCTGGGGCCTCCAATGAACTCGTGCCTTATAGTAGGTTGTGCTGCATTGCTTCCATGCATGCGTCCTGACTGATTTGGCGCGCATGCAGGCCTCAAGCCGCTAAACATCGTGCAGCCGGAGGGCCCCAGCTTCCAGGTGCACGGCAACGAAGTCAGCTGGCAGAAATGGAACATGCGCGTCTCCTTCAACTACCGCGAGGGCCTGGTGCTCCACAATGTCGGGTCAGTACTCTCTGCTGTGCTTTTGTCCTGCCACACGTCTTCACTCCGCTGTGCTTTCATCTCACAATGGCAGATGCAGCAGCCTTTTCGCATGTTGGCGTGCATCTGCATGTGAGAGGGTTGTTGCAGCCCAGCTTGTGTCATTCATATGTTTGAACGTTCTGTTGTATTGATGCTCCTGTGCCCAAGTGAAGTCAGAGTGTTTGCGCTGCCGTAGGTATGAGGATGGGGGCCGCGTTAGGCCCGTCCTCCATCGCGCCAGCACAGTGGAGATCATTGTGCCCTATGGCGACCCACGCTCGCCCTTCCACAAGAAGTGTGCTTTTGATGTCGTCGATTATGGACTTGGTTTTTCCTGCTCCTCGCTGGAGCTCGGCTGCGACTGCCTCGGCCATGTAAGTTCCCTTTTATTTGCTGTTATTTTGTTGATTGTGTCCCTATTCACCCCCAGAGTTGCCGCATACAGTAGATTTCTACAGCTCACAAATGGCATGAGGACTTTTGTGGGCCACTGCTCTCACTGCCATGTCGAGAAAGCTTCATCCATTGCACCCAGGGACTCATGCTCCTCAGGCGGTCCTGACCTTATTTTGTCTTGCATCGCAGATCCACTACTTTGATGCCATGCTCAACACGAATAAGGGAGAGCCGATGCTGATCAAGAAGGCAGTTTGCATGCACGAGGAGGATCATGGCCTCCTGTGGAAGCATGTGGAGTACAGGACTGGCCACAGCGAAGTGCGCCGCAGCCGCCGTCTCGTCCTGTCCTTTGTTGCCACGGTGGGTGCTTCCTGCTCAGCCTACTTTGCGTTTGCCATGGCTCTTCATAAGCTCGTGTGCTGGGTTTGCCTCGATATTATTTTAAGGACCTGGTATGACTGCGCAGATCGCAAATTACGAGTACGGCTTCTTCTGGTACTTCTACCAGGATGGCACCATCGAGCATGAGGTCAAGCTGACCGGCTGCTTATCGACCAACATGTTGTCTGAGGGAGAGGGGCCCTTGCCCACCCATGGGACCCTGCTTGCCCCAGGCCTCAATGCTCAGGTGTGACTTCACTTTGAACCAAAGCAGTTAATATTGCAACAAGCACTGGAAGATCATCAACGCCAGTGCATTCCCTGAAAGTCCTCTCAAGTGCTGTGCGCACTGTGAAGCTGTAGCAGAGCAGACAGATGTTGGTTGTAAGATGCACTGATCAACGTGCAAATTCTGTGTTCAGATCCACCAGCACTTCTTCTGTGTGCGCTTGGACATGGCCGTGGATGACCCCCATGGCGGTCGCAACCTGACGGTGACCGAGGTATGCACATCGATATCTGCGCAATTTGAAAAGTATTACTGATGCAACCACTCCTTTTGTCGGACAAGGAGGAGATATTGGGCTGTAATATGAAGCAATCGCAAGCTTGTTGCCAGAGTGAATATAGCATCTACTTTCTTAGATGTGACAAGTCAGACTGAAGCGCGTGCGCTGCATGTCAGGTGAACTGCGACTCCATGCCCCTGGGGCCTGACAACCCGAATGGCGTGGGCTTCACTGCCACAGAGACTCCCTTCGAGACAGAGCTGCAGGCCGTCCGTGAGGTGGACCCCCGTCGCTCGCGCGTGTGGAAGATCAAGAATATGCACTCCCGCAACTCCATCACAGGTGCCTTCCTGGACTTGCTGCTGGAAATCTGACAACCCCTGCTTGCATAGAGTTTGCCTCGTTTATGCTGGATGCTCAGGTATCCATGAGAGGCCAATAATATCCTGAGGCAAGCATGCATGCTCTTGGTGTGCAGGTGTGCCTGTGGCATGGAAGCTGATGCCTTTTGCGTCGCCGCCTGTGTACGCACATCCGAGCAACGAGCACAGCCGCCGCGGGGCATTTGCCACCAAGCAGCTGTGGGTGACGCCCTACTCGGATGACGAGAAGTTCCCAGCTGGAGACTACCCGCTGCTTGCTGGTGACACCAACAGCATCGCCAACTGGACCAGTCTGGTGTGATTTTCTGTCTTGTCCTCTCTCTGTGTGTGGAACAACTTCATACTCTTGTTGTGATTGCTGAGTTTACAGTCCCGCTCTTCATGTTGCCGACACTGTACATGGCATGGCTTGTCCGTACCTGAGAAGAAGCTGTGTGTGTTGGGGTGCAGGACCGCAAAATCAAGGAGAGCGACTGCGTCGTATGGCATTCCTTTGGAGTCACTCATGTGCCGCGCCTGGAGGACTGGCCTGTCATGCCAGTGGAAAGGGTGCGCGCCTAAAATTACAACAGATTAGGAGGATGTACTGTCAATATCTAATGGTTGAACACGTAAAATTGTTTCGGCTCGCGTCTTCTGACTGACAAGTGTTGGTCATTCTGCTCAGGTGGGATTTCATCTGAAGCCCGTCAACTTCTTCGACGCCAATCCTGGGATGGACATTGCGCCCCTTCCCAACAAGGCATCCCGTGAGCACCAGGGGAGCAGTGCTGCCTGCGAATCTTGTGGTCCCCAGAGCAAACTTTGAGCACGCGGAAATTTTGCCATTGTGCAGTGAGACATACTTTGAGCAAACTAATTGTCACCATGTCACAGAACCTGGGATGGTATTGAGAAGGCCTTGCAGTTGGGTATTGAGGCCTTGGGTTGTTTCGTGATCATCTGGAAGGTCAGTGCTAACAATACTGCGCAGCCTGCAAGCTTGAACTGACGATTCCATAGATCAAGTCTTTTGTTCTTACCTGCCTGCCTTCATGTTTTGCGCACTTTTTTTGACTGCAATTAATCCTGTCCCTCTGTCATTCCTTGGGTGACATTGTCAAGCAACACATTTGGCCCACCCTTGAAGGTGTTTTGCCAGGTCACGTGCTTACCAGTACTGGTCTCAAGTCTAGCTGTAGCTAGCTATGCCAGGACCTTCTGAATGCAAATGGGTGCAGTTCACTGGATTCACGTTCGAACATGTTGCACCTGCTATCTTTGGTGGTATGTGCCAAATTCACACTTTCCAAACAATCTCTGCTCTTCATATGAAGCAAGGTGCTCGGCCCTGCCTCAGCTGGATCCTGGCGCCTATATGGGCGTTACGTCCGTGTCCACACCCGAATAATGCTATTGTCTTCGACATCTATTGTCATTGGGATCGTTAAGCTAGCAATTCTTCTATGATTTTGCGGGCTCAACATCATGCCATATAAGTTGTACTTTCGCAAGTGCATAGCCTGACGACGTCAGTGCCGATGCCCCGACGCATAATTATATTGTGTCATTCAGAACAGCCTCATAAGATGAGTTTGAATCAAAGGAACAGTTAGTCCTTTGATGAAGGCAGAAAATCTCGTTCAAGCGTAATGGGCAACTGTTGCTTCTCGAGCGCTGCTGACAAGAGAATGTCACCGGCACCAGATATCCAGAAGCCCAAGGTGATCTCCCAGAGATTATTTTGCAGCTTGGTTGAAAAGGAACAAATATTTGTACAAATACTTCACGCATGGGTTCTGCTTCTTGAATGTCTTGAGACTCGACACATAGCCACTGGACGCAGGCAGCACAGGTGGTGGAAGCTGGGGCCGATTCTGAAGAATTGATGAGGATGAAAGTCGCCAGGAAGCGTATTGCTATAGCTGCTGACGCCCTATCAAATGCTTCTGACGTCAAAATACCCAACATACCCAAGACTGAAGCTGTGTTGCGGGTCCTTGGTGCGGCTACTCCACGCTTGTGGCCTGATGAAGATAGATGACTCTCCTTGCCTGTCTGCTGCTCAATTGCCAAGGAGCTTTGACGCATCCATTGCATGTGCTGGCAGAAAGGGCGGTGGAAGGCAACTTGCTGTTTGACATGTTGTCTCTCCCGGCGCGGCAAGCAATCTTCCGCAGCATGTCCTTGCACATGGTCAGTGCTGGGACCACCATCATCAATCAGGGCGACACCGATGCCACCAAGTTCTATGTCCTTGAGAAGGGCACCTGTGATGTGCTGATAAACAATGAAGCCACCGGCTACATCCCAAAGAAGGTCCACACCTACCCATCCGGCAGGTACGTGGGCTGTGCTGCTCTGGGATATTTCTCGCAAATGCAAGTTTTCTGACTGCACATCACATGGGCCATGCATGGGCTGACGGAAGGTGCTGGTGAGAGCAGTGGGTTTGGGGAGCTGGCCCTCCTGTACAGCGCCCCTCGAGCTGCAACCGTGCTGGCCGTCACGGACTGCAAGCTGTGGGTGATGGAGAGGGCGGTGTACAACTCCATAAAGCGCACCTACCAGGAGCAGGTGGCAGCACTGAAGCGGAAGATGGTCAGCTCCGTGCCAATGCTGGCAGTGCTGTCAGAGGTGGGGCTCACTACACTGCTGTGAAGATGTCTGCCACCATCTTGCATTGCTCTTGCATTGCATGCAAAAACAAGCAGACATGAATGTTGGCTGAGCACAGGGCAGTACGATGCAGTCCAGAAGATGTATATGATGACAAGGGGAAGCTGGATCTCATGATAATGTGATGGCGCAAACAGGAGAGCCGTGACCTGGTGGCTGGCGCGCTTGAGGCGGTGGAGTTCAAGGCTGGGCAGACAATATTCAGGCAGGGCGAGAAGGGCGACCGCTTCTACATCGTCCAGGAGGGAGCCGTGACGGTGTCCAAGACCAGCGCAGGGGAGCGCACTGTGCTTGCCAAGCTGGCAGAGGGGTCCTACTTTGGTGAACGCGCCCTCATCAAGGATGATGTCCGGTGAGCCACAGCCCCTTCTCAGTACTGCTAATCCTTTGTTCATCTGAGCAGCACATGCACAAGAGGAAAATGCCCCAGCAGATATCTGATATGCTGGAGGCACATTGCAGGGCGGCGGACGTCACAGCTGACATCTACACAGTCTGCTACTCTCTGGGAAGGAAAGCGTTTGATGAGCTGCTGGGGCCGATTGAGGATGTCTGGCGGTTTGAGGCGCTGCGCAAGGTCCCGGTCCTGTTTGCGCTCTCAGAGCAGCAGCTGTTTGAGTTGGCCCACTGCATGAAGAACCATGCCATTTCTGCCGGCCAGATGGTGTTCCGGCAGGGGGATCCAGGTACCACACATGTCCTGCAATCTTTGAAGACACCTGGATGGCCTTAGCATGCAACTGCATGTGCAAGCCAGTATATTTATTGAGCATGTCACACTTGCACGTGTACAGATTAATATGTCCTTTTTCCTACAGATCAATGAGGCTGATTCCCCACAAAGGAGCTGCTTTCTGACAGAAGGTGTGCGCAGGTGATGTCTTCTATGTCATTGAGGAGGGGACCTTCACCATCTTTGACAACAGCGGCAAGGAGTTGGCGCGCGTGTCAAAGGGATCATGTTTTGGCGAGCTCGCGCTGATGCATCAGGCATGGCTCCACAATCTCATGAAGCTTTGACAGATCGCAAAGATTCTATTGGTTTTACACGTACAACTCCAAAATCGGAAATGTGAGCCTGTGGAGCTGAATGTTGACAAGTCCTGTGCACATGCTCTCATTGCGCCGTGATGACCCGTAGGATCTGAGGGCGGCAAACGTGAAGGCCTTGACCGATGGTGTCCTGTTGGCGTTGCATCGCGACGATTTCAATGGCCTTCTGGGGAGCCTCACCCACATCCGCCACATGTGGCGCTTTGAAGCACTCCGCAAGGTGCACTACTCTATCGCTGAGAGGTCTGCAAAGTAATAGTACCGGCTCTGCAAAAGTTCGGCTTTGGGGATGATTGTGCATGCTGATGAGACTTGTCCAGCATGCTGATGCTGCATGCATGGGCAGGTACCACTCTTTTCAACTTTGACGCCACCGCAGCGGTCGCAGCTGTGCACAGTGCTCAAGCCACTGCATGTGAAGGCTGGTACAGCCATTGTACAAGCCGGCAACACAGGCAACACTTTCTACGTGGTGGAGGCTGGCACTTGTGTCGTGCACAACGTGGCCAGTCAGGTGTGCTGCTCCTTCCACAGTTCCCCATGCAGACCTTTCGAACACTTTGAGATTAGGGTTGCTTGAAACACTGAAGTGTTAGTTGGCATAACATCAACACATCCTCTTCCAATTCCTCTGCAGGAGATTGGCAGGTTGGGACCCACGATGTACTTTGGGGAGTTGGCTTTGCTGCGCAATGAGCCACGCGCAGCCACAGTGTTGGCCCTGACAGACTGTGATCTGCTTGAGCTGGGCCGTGCAGACTTTCTGCAGCTCATGGGGCCCTTGGCAAAGGCTTTGGAGTCACAAGCTGCAAAGTACGGTCTTGCAGTGTCAGCAAAGAAGGTGAGCAATATGTTGAAGGTTTTTGCAGTGACCGGATGCTTGTGCCTTTTGTGATTTCATCCTCATGTTACCGGTCATCTGTGGCGCAGGACATCAAAGCCACAGATCTTGTCAAGATTGCTGTTTTGGGGTCCGGAGCCTTTGGCCAAGTAATGCTGGTCAAGCATGAAAGCGCATACATGGCGCTCAAATCCCTGAGCAAACAACAGATTCTTGAAATGGGCCTCCATGTAAGCATGCTGCTCTCTATTCCCATTGATCTGTTTCAAATGCTGGCAATCCTTGTCTGCATGAATACAAGCGCAGTCCTGCATGCCTCACTACACTTCTGTGGTGATTAATTGCCAGGAACATGTGAAGCGGGAAAAGCAGATCATGGCGGAGTGCGACTGCCCCTTCATGGTGAACCTGGTGACGTCCTTCAAGGACGGCTCGCACCTGTACATGCTGATGGAGTGTGTCATGGGCGGGGAGCTGTTCACCTACCTGCAGTCACGCTCAGGCCCTCTCAAGGAGGACCACGCTCGCTTCTATGCTGCCTCCGTGGTGTGTGGCCTGGAGTACATGCAGGAGCACAACCTCATGTGGAGGTGCTCACTGCAGCTTCTGCTTGCTCTCTGTCTTGTCTGTGCATGCATGCATGCTGCCAGCCTCATGTAGAAGCAGCAGAACGCAAGCTCAAATAATTTCACGAAGCCCCACCTCTCTGAGGGGTCAGAATGGCAAAACACTCATGAGTTTCTCCTTCTGGTGACACAGGGACTTGAAACCAGAGAACCTCCTCATCGAAACAACAGGCTACGTGAAGATGGCCGATTTTGGCTTTGCCAAGAAAATGCCTCCTGGACAAAAGTCCAACACCTTGTGTGGGACGCCAGAGTACCTCGCACCTGAGCTGGTCACACAAGCTGGCCACACTCGGGCAGTGGACTGGTACGTGCCGATCCCACACATAATATCTGCCCAATGTGGGTTTGCATGGACCAGGGATTGATGCATATAGCGCATGACCTTGCAACTAACAAGTGGATTGTTGCGCTCTGCTCACCAGGTGGGCTCTGGGGGTGCTGATCTATGAGATGGTCGCCGGGTATCCGCCCTTCTATGATGAGGATCGCGTCGCCATGTTCAAGAACATCTGCCAAGTCAAGTACAGCGTGCCATCACACTTCTCAAAGGTGGTGGTCTGCTCAATCTCTCTTGTGTCCAGGTGAAGCGCAAGCCAGGTGTATCAGATACGCAGCTTAGTGGACTCTGTGATGCGCAGGAAGTAAGGGATCTGATCAAGCGGCTGCTGGTGCACAATCCCAACCAGAGGATGGGTGCTCTCAAGGCAGGAGCTGCTGATGTCAAAGCACACCCTTGGTTTGCAAATTTTGACTGGGCTGCCTTCTCCAAGCGCCAATTAAAGGCCCCATACATCCCACAGGTGATCCCACAGGACTTCTGGCCTCGAATGTGTTAGGACATTTGAGCCTTTTTGTAGTACTATACACGTGTCACAAGAAATTAGATGTACGTGGCACACGTCAGGCGCATTGCAACTGCTGACATCTTGTTGCATGACCAGGTGACACACCCTGAGGACACTCGCAATTTCAGCGGTGGCCCTGAGGATATGCATGCATCGAAGAGCAACAAACGCTATGTGTCAACAGGGGTCTTCAAAGACTTCTGATCTTGTCTGTCACAGTGTACACACTCCAACTTCAAGTTATTTATGTGATAGAGTCACAGATCATCCTGGCATAGTGCAGGCTGCGCAATGATATTTCAAGTTTTCATATGACCTAGATGATCTGAGCTCATCACATGATCTGATCACATGATCTGACCTCGAGGAGATACATCAGTGGCAGGCTGCTTAAACTTGAGCCCAAGTGCAGCATGTTTCGCTAGATGTAAAATGCCATGTGCTTTTGTCTGAGTTCCTGTTACAGCGCAAATGCAAAAGACATTAGATATGTTCAAGTTTCACATGGACTACAACTGTCTGAGATATGTCTGGATCTGTCTTTTTATTTTTCAAACCCATAGGAGCCTAATCGAGCAGGGTTTGGCGGGACTTTCCCTTGCACTTGGGTGTGCATTTGATCCCAAAGTATTGATCTCAAAGCCAGGCACAGGATTGATACTCATAATCGACAATCTGTAGAAATGTTTCTAGATCAGACGTCGTTTGCCTCTTTATTGTAAGAGAACAGGACAACAGATGGTACTCGATCTTGACAAATAAGAGAACAAGGTTGTAGCAGATGGTGCTCAACCTGAGCAAGCAAAGCGTCAAGCAGTTATCGGCATGCCTCTCGTATGGGGCAGTGTCAGTATCTATGACACTGTTCAACAAAGCAGTGTTCTCTGTGTACCAATTTAACTACCCCAACTTTGTCACAACCCTGCAGATCATCATTTCCATAGTGTACATGCTCATACTGGAAAGCTTCAAATGGCTGGAGATTGAGCCTATCTCAATGAAGACGGCTCTCACGGTAAGTTGGCTCAGGTTCTTATTTGCATCCGCCTTGTTCAACGTGTAGATGCTCTTTGCGCTTCACAGGGTTGTCATTTGATTGACTCTTTGATCGCAGGTGTTGCCTTTGACAATATTCTGGTGGCTTTATGTGGTGTCTGGTGTAACTGCGCTGCGATACCTCACAGTACCAATGTTCAGGTGTGTATTTCAATCTTGGCTTGGAGTGTGTCATCTGGATGCCTTACAGCAGATCCTCAGCCCCATCCTTTTCTGTGTTCTTGCAGTGTCTTTAGACGGAGCACAACCCTCTTGGTGGTTGGTGGCGAATGGCTCCTGCTCTCCAAGACACCAACACCGAGAGGACTGGTGACCTCACGCTTTACCCCCGAACATAAAGTGGCCTGCTGAAAGAACTGTATTGCTGCAGCATATGCCCATCATCTGGAAGTGTGATCAGCCTTCCTGCATTTCCTCAGTCACCCCAAGCTAATGACATGTGCTGCTTGGTGCAGAGTTCAATTGTGCTCATGGTGACGGGAGCAGTTATAGCAGGCGCAACAGATCTGACCTACAGCCTGCCGGGTTATGTGTATGTCGCAATATGTGCTGTCAGCACAGCCGTCTACTTGCTCCTCATCAGACTCCTGAAAGACAAGACAGGTGTGTTGTCAGCCAAGTTCCACCATGATCTCCTTGTTTGTTGGCAAGATGCCTGGAAGGTCTTCATGGCAATGACTCGCAATTCTAATTTGTTCCCTGCGGATGCTGAGCAGGGCTATCGCAGTCAGCTTTGTTGTTCTACAACAATGTCCTGGCTCTGCCAGTTATGACGAGCTTCATGCTCACAACCACAAATGAGCTTCGAGACGTTGCGCTGTACCCACAGATCCACAACGCCAGTTTTCAGGCAGGGCTGGGGATGACCGCTCTGCGCTTATTTTGCACGGGCTTTGCTTTCTCATCTTTGAATCCATTATCATGACAGCATAGCAGCCTTACCTTATTGTGGTCAAGAGTGTAACCTTGCCAGCACAATGTCAGCTTTGATGTGCACATTGGAATAAATACAAGTCTGACCAGTGATGCCCTGCTTGCAGATCTTCCTGTTTTTGTCTGCTTCGCAAGCATTCCTCCTGAACATGTGCATATTCTGGTGCACAACGGTCAACTCGCCATTGGCGACCACAGTAACAGGTGCTGAGCTGCAAAATTATTGATTGACGACCCCTTCTTTGCACTGGAGCCTCATTTTTGTGACTGTGCCTAATGGGAGTAATGGTGATGCAGGCCAAATGAAGGACATCTTGACAACAGGGCTGGGAATGTTTATCTTTGGTGACGTCAGGTTTGAGCCACGCAACGTTGTGGGTGTCGTGATTGGGCTTGGTGGCGGGATCCTGTATTCCTACTTCAGCTACCAAGACTCGCAGCAGCGGGCCAAAGACACGGTGGGACTTGGTCTGATCACATCTGAGGGCCCCAACCCCTCCCACAAATAGCATTATGCGCGCCCCTGACCCATCCAAATGTGCAGAGGGATTGAGACAGGTGTACTGTGCGCAGGGCTATGCACAGGCGCCCGCGTCTCCGCCTCCTGGAGAGCCGGCCGTCACCATTGCAGTTGTGAAGCCAGCCACACGCTCGTTGGAGCCAGACACCGGGCTGACTATTGATCGCAGCCGCCTGAGGAAGTCTCACACAGCTGCAGTGACTTGATGAGCTCATAAAAGGTTTGCTGTTGGCCTATACAAGTCTTGTTGATTTCGAAACCAGGACTTCCTGCATTCAGAGCAAATGCTGGCACCCTGTCAAGCTCGCCGATTGTGATGGATCTCGAGTAGTATACAGGCTCTTCTGAGGGCTGATGCGTTCGATGTGGTATATTTCATTTTGCTAGGAAGCATCTGTGCCAACTTCGCTGGCTTTTGACACCTTTTGGAGGTCATCTTCAGTCTTTAATGGTTGACTTCGTTTAGTTGAGGCAGCACACTGAGTGCTGCGCACGTGTGAGCGCTGGATCCTGGGATGATCTAACAAGAACGAGTGACCAGCATTTAGTTGCAGGCCCATTTCAAAGCGGTTGGATTTGTTTGTAGAAGAGAGGTCTTGTCCTCAATCTGGTTTTAAAATGCGCAATGATGGACTCTTCCAGCGTGCGCCAGGCAAGAGGCCATCAGCACAAGAGAGCAATATTGCGCTCAATTGCCACCGTATATCTGTAAGGGAATACTTACAATGACATAGCCACACCATTATGCCCAGCACACAGTGCTGATAAATTCTTCTGCAAATCCTCTCAAAAGCTCTAATCCACTTAAAAATCCTCCCTGAGACCATGGGTAGGTGGCATATTGCCAGTCAAGATTGCAATAATGAGCCTGCTCTGCAAGCGCTGAAATCTAAACGGCACCATCTAAGACAGCCGCTGCGGCAAAGCACAAACAAGATGTCACTCTGGCACAACAGAAATAATCAGCTCTCATCCTTGCCACAAACAAATTGTGTTGCAGGTTGAGACAAATTTGACGCGAGCAAACCAATACAGACATGCTTTAAACCCACACCAGAGACTCCGAGTGAGTCACCAATCCGCGATTATCTCTACACACTCTACCAGGTAACACGCATGCAATCTACCAGCTGAGGCCCTAAAAGTCAAATTGGCTGTGGCTGACAAGTGTCCTTGTGGAAGCACAAGGTTGTCGTGCTCACATACAAACACAATGGTACTTCCTGATCCATAGTACACAAAAAGACACAAACACGCCTAACACTCCGGGGCTCATACGCCATTCACCTAAGACTGTATATTGACGAGGAACATGCAAAGTGAGCTCTGCGCTTAGCAGTTCATGCGCCGTTGCTCCATCATGCCTTGCCATTGACAGCGATGGGCTTGAGGTGGCTCACTGTTGCCTGGTAGTAGGGGGAGGTTGTGATCTTGCCGATCGCCGGATCAGTGTAAGGCGAGATGCGCGAGTAGATCTCTGTCTCCTGCACCTGTACATCAAAGGAATGCAGAGATGTGAGCAAACCTGCACATCCATGCATGTCTGAAGACGCCTACTACTGACACAGCCACGCGAGCACAAGGCACTTACAGCCAGTGTCCTACCTTTGACAGGACAAAGGATCCGTTGTCAACAGCCTTGTTGTAGTATGCGTGATAGTATGGCGAGCCCTGCAACATCCACAAGCCTGGTCAGGTTCTGCAGCACCCAAGCAAGATGCAACGTTGCCGATCTGAGCAAGAAGCTTGCTGAGTGGCATCTGGAGTGGTCCACAGCTCACCATGATGGTGTCATGCGCCTGAGAGTACTTCTTCCAGGCAAAGTCGATGGAAGGCTGTGCTGTCGCCAGGAGTTTCTGAACTGCAAGGCAAATCAAGAACAGCAGGTCAGCAGTCAGTGCATGAGTGGCATGTCCTTACTGAATTGCACTGGCACAGAAAACAACTAGCAGCTGTGCTGACAAGATGTACCTGCTGGGTAGCTCGCAAGCTTGTTCCAGGCCTCCGTCACACGGGACACAACCACCTGCGTCAGCACATGTTGAGCTGTCAAAGCCACTTCCTTCTCCTCAGGGCACTGCAAGCTCATGGAAAGAGTTTCCTTGGCACTGTTTTGCGATGTGACATGCCATAATTGGGTGTGCGCTCAGACCTTGGCCTCCTTGTCGATGTAGGCGGGCAGCTGCTTCGCGTCTTCCACACGGGCGACGACGGTGTCCGCAGCGAGCTTCGCGGCGCCTGAGATGCCCTCCTTCTTCAAGAAGTCCACCGTCTCCTCGATGCGCTTCAGGTAAGCCTCGCGAGCCTGCTTGTAGTGCTCCAGGTTTTTCTCGTGGAACTTCTTCTGATGGTTGACCTGTGTCTGCAGCTCCGCCGCCGAGCTGTCATACAGCTTGCCGGCCTGAATGAAAAGGCTGTCGACCTGCACACGGCACACTCAGCGCACGTCAGCCCACGCCCCGCGCCGCAAAGAAGCTCACAGCCCGATGAGGTGCACAGCTTTAGGTGAAGCTCCTTCCAAGGGACACAGAAGAGCAGCATTCATCCGGCCCGCATGACTACGGTGGGGCCAGCATCACTAGCAGAATTCAGACGACGCAGCAGAGCACGGCGCAGGGTCTCACCTTTGAGTCCAGCGTGTGGAGCACATTTTCGCTCCGATCCTGCAGCTTGGAGACGAGGGGCGAGCCGACCTCCGTCACCTTCTCTTCCACAGCCTTGATGCGGGGCTCTAGGCTGGAAGGCGCATAGCCCTTGCCGGTTGTGTAGAGGTTGGAGGCGATGCTGTAGGTTTTGTCCAGAGCAAAGATGGAGTAGGCCTTGATGAAGTTCAGGCGCTTGAGGTCGCTGTTGTTCTCCACGGCAGCACCCATGGCGTAAAATTGACAGTCACAAAGCACAGTGAATCAGGCGAAGCTTTGACTCTAGAAAGGATTTCTTCTGGGAGAAATGCTAGCTCTCAAAGAAATGAAGGCGCGCCCAAGGGTGAATGGTCGCCGGGGGCGTTCTTCCAATCCAGGTTAGTGACCTGGCAGTGGGATGGCTGGAAGCCAACAGGCATCAGTCGTTGATGATTGGCAGATCCATTGCACCTCTCTCCTCACGTTTATGAGCCATACAGATAGAGTCAAAATTGGGCAGAAAATTCCGGCTGCCCAGGTGTTTCATTGGAAATAAGAGTCCATGAGATACCTGAGCCTTGCATAAAGTTGAAGCCTTGAACGAATTCTGGGGAGGTTGGGCCCCGTGGGCACTGGCATGGGGGTCCGCTGTTTTCGGGTCGCTGTTGGTCCATCGCCCCCAAGTTCAGCAAGCACTTTCATCGCTCATCAAGTCCTTCCAGCAAAGCTTGGGCATGTAGCCTGGCTGTCTGCGCCAGTGCACGGATCCTCACTGCGCCATAGAGCACACGGGACCGCTTGGAGCCCATTGGGAGCCCAAAATCGCACAGCTGAAGGGGCAAACCTTGCATATCAGAGTCAGGAGGAGGCCCCAAGCACCACCACCAACGGTGCCACAGCAACTGGTCCACCTCCAGAGCTGTTCCAAAATGCTCTCAGTGCATTGGATCTGTTCAGTCCTTCTGCAAGCACAGTCACGGACAACATTGACACCCCAGAGGAGATTGCTGTTGACCATGGGCAGACTGCTGCGTCAGTTGGCCGTGCAATCTATGAGGTGTGGTGCATGCACGAGCTTTTCTTCTGTTTTTTGTTCCCAATTTAAGGATCCCTGTGAGGTCCTCAGCATCAATGGTTCCAAAATGAGATGTGGTTCTAATAGGCTGTTCCTTGCCAACGCCGGCTCACATTTGGTGAAATGCATTCTCTGCAGGTGCTAAGGGTAGATCCTGCAGGAAAGACTCGGCGCATCTATGTCAAGCGGCGAGACTTGCTTCGCGCAAACGGGCTGCAGCCACGTGATTTGCGGCGGATCGACCCTTCTCTGAGCTTGACAAAGACATCGCCTAACATCACCATCAAAGACAATGTCCTTGTCATCAACCTGGGAGGCGTGAGGTGTGGCAGCCATCACATGCAAATTATCCCCAACTAGTTGATGCAGCTGTTTTGCTTGTGATGTCTTGTGCAGCTGAGCAACATCTTGGTTATTGAGCAGGTCTGTTATACGTGCGGACAAGTGCCTGGTTTTCGAGCCGAACAGCCCCTGTTCTCAGAAATTCTTGGAAATTGTCTGCCCGCGGCTACAAGCCTCAGAAGGCGCGCATGAGAGGCAGCAGAAGCATGGGCAGAATGTTTTGTTCCCCCAGGACGAAGAAAAGCTACCGCCCTTTGAGCTTGAGATCCTTGAAGGCGCTCTCATGGTCGCCACAGGTATGCTGGGCCTTTTCCTGGCGCAATATGTTTGCTGCAACAGTGATCCTGTGAGTCAGGGTGACATCTGATGCTAATTGCACAGCACAGCAAGGTTGACCAGAGCTGTGCATGGGCAGGGCGCCTGGATGCCGAGCTTGTGGCTGTGTCAAAGAGAGTCAGCAATGTACTGATGAACCTACCGCGCGACATCACACCTGTGAACCTGGAGGAATTGCGACGGGTCAAGCAATGTCTAGTGGAGTTGGAGTCCAAGGCAGACAACCTGAGGTCAGAGTCTCGCACAGTCCAAAGCAGTGTTCTTGCTCTATACCAACCTTCATGTAATGACAAAGGTGCTCATACGATGAGTGAGATATCCTAATGTTTTGATGCTGACTACCAGGGACATGCTAGAGGAACTAATGGATGACGATGATGAGGTGTGCAAAATGAACCTCAGCAGCCGTCCCATTCGAGAGGACCGTCGTCGTCTGCGTGAGAGGGAGAGACTGGAGCGAGGCATGGAGCGGTGCGAGTTTTGCCCAGCCGCCTGCCCTGCTAACTATCATGTGTCTTGAAATGTGCTTAAGAATGTAAGGGATAGCTTTGCTGCATTGGGAGCTTGTGTTCCCAGTCCATAATTTCTCAAATCCTGCAGATCCTGCTTGGGTCCTTTAAACAAGCTGGGTGCCTGCAGAGAGAGGGAGTTGGCGCGCAGCAGCGCGGCTAGCAGTTCCAGCGACAACGGGAGCCAGGGTGGCCCTGGGAGCAAGACCCGTGGCAGCAGTTCAGAGGATAGGGAACGGCGATCAGCGTCAGAGCCTGGCACGTCCACACCGCATAACAGCGAGGGGCATCGCCCTTCCTCGTCTTCCTCACTCCGGGGCGGGCGCTGGGATTCAGATAGGGAGAGGTGATGCCAACTTCTGTCTGTCTTCCATCTCTGATCTCAATGATTGGCTGGAGGGTTAGCATGCTTTGCAGCAGACTCCCTGATGAGCGGACCCTTGACATTCAGATGAGACCCTTTCCTGCTTGGCTGTGCAGGGGCTATGAAGAGGATGGAGAGGGGTATGTGGAAGCCGAGGCTGCGCTAGAGGAGATGGACGATGCAGAGATGGAAGAGAGAGAGGTGGAGGAAACTGAGGATTTGCTGGAGTACTACCTGCAGAGAGCGGCCGGCACTCAGAGCGAGGCAGAGCGCCTGCTTGCAGGGGCACGCGACTTGGAAGAGTCCATTGGTGTCTCCCTCTCTGCACGGCGCTTCGAGGTGAGCGAAGGGAAGTCCGTGCACTCGGAAGGCTTGTCCATTCTGTGCTCTGTGTTCAAAGCAGTGTTCGAGTGAGTGGGTGTTGGGGCGCGCCACACATGCGTTATTGCCACATGGCTCATGAATGCATGCATGCTGCTGCTACAGGTGAACCGGCTCGAATTGACCCTCAGCATCGGCAGCTTTGCTGCAGCACTGGGAGCCATGGTTGCCGGTATATTCGGCATGAATTTGAGATCCACGCTAGAGGACAGCATCATTGGCTTCTGGGGAACAACCGTGGGGATTGTGCTGTGCTGTGTGTGGGTCTTCTTCGCCCTCTTCTCGTACACGCGCCGACGTCGCATTCTCTGAGGTCGAGAGCTGGTGGTGTATATTAGAGGATCGGAGGAGGAGCATATAAGTATTTTCTGACAGCTTTTCAGAGATATGCAGAATTGCGCCAGAGAGTGAGATGAGAACATTTTCAAGTGGGGCCCAGTTGCTTTTACATGTAGAATTTCCTTCCTGGTTTCAGGAGCGCTCACAGAGTTGCAGGTTGACAAGCAAGGTGACACGCAGCATAAAAGTAAACAGCATGCCTTGAGCGCAGTGTGTCAAGGTCAGGGATATCCCGACTGACAGAATTGCTTATTTTCGAGTGTTTGAAACCCATTGTGAACGTGTGGCTTAGAGCATGGAGACGATGGGCAGCGCTTCAGGACGGCTCTCCTTGGCAAGATTGCTGATTGTCTTGAAAGCTGGGTGCTGCACACAGTCACCAAGCAGCACAGTTATTGCATGCAGCTAGCTTAATTGGCCTGCTGATGATGAACATAGATATAACAAACAATGCAGAAATAACAAAATCCTCACCTTTGAACCACCCGTCAGTTGGAAGAGCACCATCTCCGCTGTCACAAGGAAGCCACCACTCTGAGCAATTCTCTGCATCATTCAAGCAAACCGATCACTCGGCAAGAAGACGCTCCAATTTTTGAGGGTATTTACTGCAGCCAATCAATGTCAGGAGAGCTCTCACCTGAAGACCAACTGCTCTGTCCAGCCATCGAGATGAGGACACCCCATCAGCCACAACGTGGACCTCATACCCCAGTTCTGTACAACATATTCACCATGAGGAAGGAGGAAAGAAATCAAAGAGAATCCATTGCAATTCAATCAGAGAGAGCGCATGACATGCAAGGCACTTGAAACGTTTGACTTGTTGCATGTGTTGTGAGACACATGCAACAAGTCCCAAAATATATGGAATAGAGTTCAAGCATTGCATGCGCTATTAGCATCCATAGCTATGATTTGCCAGGAGAGCAAGCCTCACCCAGTAAATCCAAAGCTGTTTGAAAAACGCAGACATGGCCTTCAATGCCCACCAGCACAATTTGCTTCACATGGCGCATGCTGTCCAGCTGGGCTTTCACTTCTGGAACTGTCGTGCGCAGATACTTCGATCAATCCACCAGGTTAAAGTGCATGTCAGCCCAATAAATTGAATGCCAACATTGCTTTCACTATTCATTGTTCACACCTTTCTGCAGATCTCAAAGACATTTCTCAACTAGGCATTGTGGTCGACTCACCCAACATCGTAAAGTCGGTCTTTGGAACAGGCTTGCAAGCATCTGGCAAAACTTCCAGCACTTCTTGGACTGTAGAGCCCAATGCTTTTGGGTACTGTTCGGTGCATATTATAGGGATCTCCAAGGCTGCTGCCCCTCTGACCAGTCTCCTTGCAGCGTCAATGACAGCAGGGTAACCCTTGATTGTTGTCCTGAACCTCTCCTGCGAGTATAAAGTATCATTAGTAAACGGCATCGCTTCAGGAACGGCGACACAGTAAACGTATGGCATGAGGATCTGCCTTACCTGCACATCACAGATGAAAAGAGAGGTCCGACTGGGAAGCAATCTGCCTATGCGGGGTGCAGACACTGACATCTTGTTACCATTAGTCGTCAATCGATCTAGCAATCTGTGTCTTCAATGCAATCTTCGCCTTTGTTCATGCACCAGGTATGGAACAGTCAGCAGGTGACGTCATCAAAGTGAATTCGCTGAAACCCAAATTCAACTCACTGTGTCGAACATCTGCACTACCAGACTATTCGAACAGGAATTGGGTGCCTGATGTAGGCATACCTAGTGCTGTACCGGCCCCCAGCGGGCAGCCGAGTTTTGGCAGACTCCCGAGTCCCGAGTCCCTCGAGTCGGGTCAGATGTCACATGCACGGTGCATGCAATTGCATGCAGAGGAGAGCATCACTGTAAAGACAATGGTGAACGCCCTGGTAATCGATGCATTGCCGGATAGCTTTCACATCGTAGATGGGCAAAATCATGCGCTTGCATGTGACTGACTGCATGCCCGGGCCCGTGCCGGCACACGCGTGCCAGGTGCCACCATTACCATTATGCCATTACCATCACGCCTCTAAGTGCACGTACGTGCACCCAGTGGCAGTCAAACGTGAGTCAGGGAGGGCAACAAGAGAGGATGCATGCCGAAGCATACACGAAAACAAAGGGAACTCCTGACCACCTTCAGTATTTTACTGGTGGAAATTGAACAGATTACATTCAGCCTGAGATCTGAGATCAGAGTCACATCCGATGGAGTCCACATGCCATGAGCCACTGAGTGTGCACAAAATGTGAGCCTCCATCCCTCTGAAAAGGGGTCATAGTTGCTATGGGGGCCTGACCAGTGGAAAAAGTAGATTGTCCTCAGAGGACTGCTACCATTCAAACTTCTGGACCCTCAAGAGGACTCACTAAATCTTGGCCAAAATCTCCTTCCCCAAATTGCGCAATATCATTATGTAGACTCTCTCGTTTATCATGACACTGTTACAATTGAAGAAATACGGCGCAAAACAATATGCATAAAAACCCAGGGAGCCTCCTGCGAGTGCCTGGCATTCAATGTCTTTCCGTATACAGAGATTTCAAAAAAAAAAAATCAACACTGTACATAAGGTTTCATCCAGGCTCCTGAGATACAGATCACAGAGGGAACTTTAGGCTACAATGTTGCATTGCGGATGCGGTGAAGCTTGGGTGTTTTCCCCACAGTCTCCTGCTGCAAACTCATGAACTCGCTGCCCTGATTTGCAAAAAGGCGCCGAATGTTGTAGACCGCGAGTTCTGAGAGGGATACGACTGAGAGGTCAGCCTGGTGAAACTGTCTCCTCCGCACAGCAACAGCCTGCATGCATGCCAAATAACACAAATAACAGCTCGTCTGCATGCGCTCATGAAGCAGGAAAATTCATTTGTGGTGGGGCCTAACCTTGGAAGTGCAGTTGTGAGCTGCTGTCAGCCCTGCAAGCGAGGAGGTGAACACCACGCATTGGTTGGGCGGCCTCGCAAGCTTGATGGCCGAACACAAGAAGCGCTGACTCAGTGTCTCCATCCCATCCTCGCTAGTCACAGAGGCCACAAAGAACTCCAGGATGCCCATTTTCTCCAGCGCCTTCCGCACAGAAATCCTGCCCCATTCATAGAAATCTGAGCAGCGCTCACCCAAGAAGTGAAAGTCACAGCTGTCAAAACGTGAGCAGCTGGTACAGCAACGAAAAGGAAATTTCCAACAGCGCTGACCTGTCAAATGTGGACACGACTGCACATGGCACATTGACCTTTGACAGCACATGCAGCCACTCTCGCACGCCGGGCTGGGGCTCTGAGGCTGCTGCAAACTCGTCACCATATGCACTCGCCACTCTCCAAGCCAAATCCTTGGCTCTGCTCCAATCTTGAGACCATCGAAACACCTGCGATCACCAAGTCTTCCCTTGGATCAAGGTATGCAGGCAAGGACTAAAGAAGGGTGCATCTGCATGTGTGCTCAAAATCCCCACAAATCCCTGGACACAGGCTGGTAGGCACCTCCATGATTGCTCTCTCCAGACGCATGTCCGCCACCTTGTCAAGCTGCTCGTCGCTGGGAACTCGCAAGCCCTCTTCCTGGGCAATCTTCTGCCACGCTCGCCTCTTCATGTGCTTTGTGTCAGCGATCACACCTGCATGGTGTGGTAAGGTCTTGCATGGATGGACTAGATGCCTGCAGAAGCGATTGCTTATGACAGGCACAAGGCGACAATTATAAGCAGTTCAGAACGGTACGCACCTTCAAAATCAAAGATCATGCCAAAGGCTGCATCTGGATTTATCTGAAGCCTCATTCGTGCCACACCCATGATCCTGAGCTCCTCGTTTAGGGTGTCAACGTCCAACCTTCGAGGTTCTCCACAGGTCCTATACTGAATGTAGCCCTGAAGCAGGAAGCCCAACTAGTCTTGTTTCCAGTAGGCCACCTAGTCACGGTACACAACACAACAGGACTTTCTTTAACTAGACTTTTGACCGGCTTCTGAGCTCACCTCGCCATACTCTGAACCAATTCTATCTTCGCTTTCAATTCGCTGATTCCACCGTCCCACCTCTTTTGCATGGCAGATAACTTGTCTTCTGGCATACCTCTCGGAACCATGCGCTCGGCTGCGTGCTAACGATTGCCTAGTTTCAATTGCATTTGACCCAACACCATATTTAGCTTGTCTCAACCAAAGCGACGAGCAGAAACACGAAGCAAAAGTACTAGTTTTCACAGTTAGCATTTTTCACAGCCCACAATAACACTGTAAATATGCAGCTCGCAATTAACGAGCTTATCGAAAGGGCATGGAACGTTCGAGAAGTTTCTCAGAAGGATTACAGCTCTTTCGCGTGTCTTTGTCGATAAAAGGTCAGTGAGTCACTCAAGGCCACACCCGCTAGAATGGGTCAGTTTACTAGGTGGGTACACAGTTGCTTGCTAGCACCCTGCTGAGTGCTGTGCATGGGCATGTGTGGAAGTTACAACCTTTTGAGTACCCAACCTTTTGAGATTCGTACCAAGGATTGTTCTGGTCATCCGGATGCTGGCAGGCGCAAGTTGGCCAACTCATGAGTTTGGCGACAATTTGCGCAGGCCCAAATGATTAACTTAATGTTGAACATTGCCGGATTGATACTTGTTTTTGGATAAATACAGCCATGGCCAACAGAATTTAAACCAACCTGTTGGTTACAGACAATGCCACAACTGCAATGGGCCCACAAGATCTTGCATCCGTATAATAGTTATGTACTACAGCTATGTACTATAGCTATGTAGGCCTAGCAGGCACCACAGGTGGCACATCCTGCAACCGTTGTTACAGCATGGCGGTGTCTTGATGGTGCTGTTCATTGCAAGCCTATTTATGACCAAGTGGAACTCGCTCAAATGCAACGAATCCTTGTTGGTGCATACATGGCCTGTAGACTCATTTACCACACAACACACTTCTGGCTTCCTCATGAGCATGCGTTTTCAGAAGGTCCAGGGAGCCTGATCTCTCCGACCTTTCACCGAAATTTGTGACAGCGCGGCACGGGTCCCCAGTGCCACATCAATGGGACTCCATGGTGCACCGTTCGGCAGCACGAGATCAGAGACCGAAGGAGCGGCGAGGGGTGGCTGACGGCGTGCGCATGCCGGGCGTGGCAATCGCGCTGCGTTGCGACGCGCGCACGGCCGCGTCTTTGGCCGCCTCCTCGGCACGCAGCTTGGCGGCGGTTGCGGCAGCGACGCCCATCTCGGTCTCCATGGAGGCCTTGGCGGCCCTCTGCTTGGCGCGCGCATCCAGCCGCGAACCGTGCCCCTCCTTGATGCTGAAGAACATGGGCCCCAGCTCGGCCAACCACTCTGGGTCCACCGCCGTAACGCACTGCATGTACTCCTGCTCACAACAAACACACCATGCTTCAGATCCCACCTCCATGCACCACAGCACACTTCCTTTATTCCCGGAGCTGCATGCATGCCTGGAGTGTAGGTCTAGAATGGCGTGCAGAGGGCAGGCACAAGGTGCGGCTGACCTTGGTGGTGTAGACAAGTTCGTGGTAGATGATGTAGTCCGGGGTGTAACCGAGGCCGTAGAGCGCGGAGGAGGGGTGCAGGAAGCAGGGGATGCCGGTGCGGCAATTGACGTACTCGCCGATCCCCTTCAGCCGCGCCGCGTTGTGGAAGTAGGCTGCGCAGATAGCCTTGCGCACGGTGTCCCAATCGCTGCCAGCTGAGCGAATGGGAATCTTCTGCTGCTCCATGATGTCCGCCAGCTGCTGCCGCACCTCCTTCGCTTTGCGAAGCACTGCACAGCACCATATCCATGACTAACAATAGTAGAAAGCACACCATACTTGCTTGATCTGTTGACCATGATTTTTTGACAAGAGAGGCTGATTCCTTTTTATAGACTGCAATAGAAAAGAGATGAAGCACACCCTTGGCCTGCAGGAAGTGGTCGGAGCACCAGTCGGCACGGTAGCCGTTCTTCTTCCACTGCTGGTACATGTGCAGCATGGTGAGGTGGTCCGACTCAGGCACGAAGAACTTTTCGCGCGCGGCGTCGCTCTCCTCGGCGCGGTCCGGCGGTCGGAAGAATGCGGACGGCACGCTGAGCATGCTGACGATGATTAGCACCTCGTCCGCGCAGCCCAGCTCCGCGCCCACCAGCAGCATCTTTGCCAGCGGCGGGTCCAGCGGAAACTCCACCATCTTGCGCCCTGCCACACAAAAGCCCACCAACACCTCAGCCGCTGTGCAAATCAAATGCAGCTCCCCAGCCTAGTTGTAAGCCCCAAAAGCCTGCTTTGGCTGCAGCCGCAAGAACGTCCATCTTATGACGCATGATGAGATTGCATGCTTGATGCCAGACCCCACTATTGGTCAAGGTTCCCAGAGTAATGGGAACATGCATTGATTAGAGAGTGCAGTTAATAGGCAGGAGGTGGGCGCTGCACCAGGGCTCACCAATGGGAGTCAGGGCGCCGGTATTGTCGAGGGCGCCCAGCACCCACAGCTGGAACATGGAGTTGACCAGGTTCTCCTTGGGCGGCGGGTCCATGAACCCAAAGTCCAGCAGGTTGTCCACGTTGAGGCTCTTCAGCAGCAGCACCACGTTGCCCAGGTTGGTGCGCTGGATCTCCGGCACCGACACCGCCAGCAGCTCCTGCAGAGCGCAGGACCACACATCAGCTTCAGATGGACACAAACATCAAAGGTCTCCCAAAGTCCCCAACAGTATGCCCTCTATGTTTGCCAACTACCCTAAACTCTCCCATGCAGCAGATGCTCTCTTCTGCCAAACTCAGACAGAGCGCTGCAAGACTCTCGCGACAGCTGTCTAACAGAGCATTCCAAAGCACTGAGCAGCGCTGCACCTGGCGGAAGGCAGTCTCGGTGAAGAGGCGCCAGCAGGTGCCCGGGCCCGTGCGGCCAGCGCGGCCGGAGCGCTGGTTGGCTGCGGCCTGGCTCTCTGGGAACACTTGCAGCGCATCCATGCCCATCTTGGGATTGTACACCTGCACACATGCATGCTCCACTTTCTCAACCGGCTATGCGCCAGACGGAATGAGTCATGCCCACATTGTTGCACACAGGCAAGCACGCCATGTGCAGCAGCCAGAGCGCACCTTCATCTTGCAGTAGCCTGTGTCAATGACGTACAGGATGCCATCAACGGTCAGGGATGTCTCTGCGATGTTGGTGGACACGATGCACTTGCGCGACCCCTCAGGCGCCTTGTCGAAGATCTTGGCCTGCAGGTCGGAGGGCAGCTGGGAGTAGATGGGCAGGATGAGCAGCGGCGGCACCTTCTCGCCCAGATGGTCAATCCTCTCCTGCACGGGATGAAGTAGAACTTCAAGGGAGCTGCTTTGTTGATGGGCTGCAACAAGCATGTGTTATCCATGCTACCAGAAGAGATTCGCCAAGAAATGCTGTCAAACAAGGCAAGGTCAGGAGGGAGCACCTGCAGAGAGAAGCAGGTGGCCTCGATCTCCTCTTGGCCAGTCATGAAGATGAGGATGTCTCCTGCGGGATGCCCCAGGTGCACTGCCACTGCCTGCTTGACTGCGGCTTCCACATAATCCTCCTGCAACACGAAAACTTTGTCAGAAAAAGCATTACAGGTCAGTGATACGTGCATGATGAGTAAACCCTTGGCGGAGGAGTGAAACGGTGCAGCAATCGCACCTGAGGTGTCTTGGAGAACATGACCTCCACGGGGAAGGTTCTGCCAGGAATGTTGAAGACAGGGACGCCTCCAAAGAAATCCGAAAACTTCTTGGAATCCAGCGTTGCAGATGTGACCACCAAATGGAAATCGCGCCGCCTTGCTACCACCTGGCAAAAACAAGCAATGCTCATCAGGCAACAAATCCGACCCCGGTCTCTCCCAGCCCTTAAACAGTTCTACAACCACATAATGCCTCGTATGCGCATGCAGAATATGCCAAATTTAGCTCATCACTTGCATGCGAATACTCTTTACACAGCCGAGGAGAACAGAAGCTCACCTGGCGCAATATACCAAAGAGGACATCCGTGTTGAGGGAGCGCTCGTGCGCCTCATCCATGATGATCGCCGAGTAGTTGTCCAGGTCACCCTCTCTGAGCGTCTCCCTCAAGAGCACACCGTCTGTCATGTACTTGATGACCGTGCTCTCTGAGGTGCAGTCCTCAAAGCGGATCGCATACCCAACCTGTCACCAAGATATCACACAATATTTGCACAGGCCAATGACAACTAATCGAACCATAAATACCGCAGCAGCAAGAAGGGATGTTGGTTTCCTAGAAATGGATTGTGATAGCTTTTCGCACCTCCTGACCAAGCTCCCCCCCCATCTCCTCACTCACACGCTTCGCCACACTCATGGCAGCAACGCGGCGAGGCTGAGTGCAGCCAACCATGCCCACATCCGTGTAGCCATCCTCATGCAAATACTGGGTCATCTGATGGGGCAAGCACACAACACCGGGTTCAACATCTTCGTAACTTTCAATTCGTACGCAGAGAAGTGGGTATGCGTCCAATCTGCATGCAACCAAATGGCATGAAGTTCTGAAGTTCAGCAAGAATGTCGAGAGTGCATGTACCTGAGTGGTTTTGCCAGACCCCGTCTCGCCCACCACAATGACCACTTGGTTCTCCCTGATCACTTGCAGAAGCTCATCCCTGACTTCATACACAGGGAGGAAGCGCCGTTGCTCTGACATGGTCTTGTTGCGGGCAAAGTCACTGTTAGCCTGCGTCAACATCATTCAAATGTCAACATGGCTCCCTGATCTGTGTCGTTGCCACAGCAACACAATTGAGTAGGAGCCCCAGGTTGCACGAACGGCGACACAAGTACTAACCTCTGACTTCTTGAGGTGCGTGAAGAACTGGGATTTGCCCTTGTAGTTGCCATCCTCGTCCTCCTCTCCCCCAGCTTCCTCTTCCAATGCATCCTTTGCCCTTTCTCCCTCCGCCTTCTCCTCCTCAGTGAGCCCTGCAGAGCATCAAGTCCAATTCAGAATTTAATCTGCATGCAACATCCGCACCGCTATCCTGTTTACTCCCACCATAATGTACATTTTACCATTCCATCAATCAAGCCGGCTACAGTACAGAAGGCCCCCATGCAGCAGCAGAGCACGCACCTGTGATCTTGCCCATCTTGGAGCCGGCGAGCTCCCAGAAGCGCTGCCTGCTCTTGTTCTTCTCCTTCTTCTCACGCACCTCCCGCACCAGCTGGGAGCCGTTGCGCGCGATGACGGCCATGTCCGAGGTGGGGTCCCGCAGCGGCAGAATTGCCTGCGACTGCTTCGTATACACCACGCGCCCGTCCAGAAATGGCGGCTTGGTGTCATGCACGATCAGGATCGGCCGCGAGTCATCATCATTTGCAAAGTCTGTGTCCACCTGCGATGACCACATGCCGACTCAGCCTCACATGCAGACATGCTGCAATGAAGTACGCCAGCATGCATGAGCTGCCTGACGCCCAAGCATCACGGAACAATCAGTACAACCAGTCACATTTAGGTGGCTGCCCTGTACAACCAATCACATTCTGAGGAGGCAGCCCCACCTCGCGCAAGGAGACAACGCCGGAGCGGAAGAGCCGGTTCTCCTCCCAGGCGGTGATGTCCCGCTGCAGCTCGCTGGCGCGCTTGGACTGCGCCAGCGTCATCATGCTGCCATCCCTGCGAGTCAGCTTCTTCTGCATCTCTGCAGCGCGTTTATCAAACAGCGCGTCGTCCCCCACGAATGGCTCGTGCGTCTCGTCCACACCGCCCCCTTCCTCCTGGTCGTACCTGCACAGCCATCCACATGTGCATCTATTGCCCGCATGAGAGCCACACCACATCCACACAGAGCAATGCGCTCATTTCCTGGCAGTCCACAGACTTAACCACGGGAAAGATATCAATTTGGTTACTCCGAAGGTACTTAGCTAGCACTGGCCACGGGCAGGAGCTCACCAGTCACGATCCGCCTGGGCCTCCGCGTGCTCCCACTCTGCGTCACCGGGGGCGGCTGCACCACCGGCGCCCCGCAGCTCGGGAGAGCGCTCGACGTCCGAGCCGGCAGAGCGCGCCGCGGGCTTCTTGTTCCACGCCGCCGACTTCCAGCTTGGTGTCAGCATTGGCGAGTCCTCCACAAAGCGCACACTGCTGCGCTTGCGGGGCTTTGCAACACCTGCACACAAACACTCTTATTGCCATGGCACCTCTCCAGAGCACCTCTCAGGCAGACAACCCATCAGCCGGCTCCTAAACAAATCTCATTGAGCGCTGGCGCTGCAATCTTTATACAAGAGTACCCAGCACGTGACAATAGAAGACCAAGAAGAGCACCTCCAGCGCTGCCTGCGCGGACGGGCGAGGGCGCGGGGGAGGCCAGATAGTCCCAGGTGGATGCCCCAGTGCCGGGCCGCTTGGAAGAGCCGCCCCTGTACAAGCCCTCACCCCCTCTGGCAGGAGTGGCTTCCCACTCGTCCTCTACCGCAGACTGCCTCCGCGGCGTGGCACGCTCCCACCCGTCCCTGTCCTCCCCTCTCTCACTCCCTGGCCGCGACCTGCACCAGCCGCCACCATAAGCCTGCATCTCCCTCCCTTCACAGGTCTGAGCATCGCGAGACCTAAGGTGTGTGCATTCCTGTAAGGAGTGATTCTTCAGCACAGCAGATCACCTGTGGCCGTGTCGGTCGTTGCGAGAATGGCGGTCCTCCCTCCCTCTGTCCTTGTCTGACCTGCTGCCCCTGTCCCTGTCCCTATCTCTGTCCTCTCTGTGGCCTTCGTTGCGCCTGCTGTCCCTCTTTTCATCTCTGTCCCGTTCCTTGCGAGAACCGCCATTCTGAGCGTCACCTCGGCCAGCCTGCTGCACGGTAGAGGCATACAACCCCTCTCTCCCCCGTTCCCGTTTTCGCTCTGCTATGTCGTCACGCACTCTCTGATTCACTCCACCTGCCGCAACAAGGTGGCATGGTCATTACTTCTGCACAACAGCCTACTTGGAAGCTCCAATGGGCACAGGCAAACCATCACCAAAGATACACGGTCACCCACTTGGGAGTGGGTCAAATAAGAACTCTGCACCAACCTGGATATGATGGAGTTTCAATGCGCTGGCCACGGTATTGCCGCTGGGGAGCAGTGCCTGCCTCTTGGCGCCCAGATGTGCTGGGCAGCATGTCCATATCCTCGTCTTCATCTTCTCTCAACCGCTTCCCTGAGGACAAACAGGGGTGCAGTGAGCAAGAGCACCATGTCTCACAAGGGAATCTGAGGACAACCTCCCCAAGAGAAGATCTCTGTCTGAACAAAATTAAAAAGAACGCCACTATCTCTGAACCCACCTAGCAGCGCTGTGGGTTGGCCACTCTCCAAGCGCTTCTGTTTGGCCAATCTGTCCAAGCCTGCATGATGAAGCAAATTCATGTGAAGAAAAACACGGCATCTGAGGATCAAGTTAAGGAAAATTCTTGATTGATTGGGGCATCTATTATGGCAGAAAACAGTGTGACACCTTTGCTCTGCAATGAGCCTGAGCTCACCTAGCAGAGACGTCCTGGGGGCTGGCGCTCTAAATTCGTGTTTATCTTTCCTTTGAGGAATTAAAAGGCCTCCTTCTTGCTGTCCCTCTTCCATGAAAGGCTGGACAAAGTGCACCAAACTGAGACTAAGGCTTGGCGATTGGGCTAGCAGCTGTTCCTTGCTGCGCTGCTTCTTGCTGACGCTGATGCTGATGCTTACCAATATCAACTTTGTTGAGCTATGAAATTCCAATATATTACATGACGAAGCCGATCTTAGGATGAATTTACAGATGCAGAAGCACAAGCTAGGAAGCTACTTCTTTAGGCAACGGTCCCATCGCCTCTTTTGCAAGATTCCATGAAGATTTGTGAAGTCTTTGATTGCATGCTTCAATAGAAGGACTCAGAACAAATCGTTCCCCAGGTACCAAGCACCACGCCGTTTTGCCCACTCAGTTCGTCTTCTAGTGACTGGTGATCGCAGAGGAAATATTTGAATGGCGTCTGAACAGAAGCTAGGAGAGATTTCTAAAGCACTAAATGAATCCATTGAGAGAATAGATGCCTTACAAAACCGCAAAGCACTCCCTTTGAGTATGAAGATCAGACAGCATCTAGCGAAGAATAGTGGGAGTCTCACGAGTGTTTTATTAGCTGGTTGCATTTTCGCAGTTGCAGCTGGGAGGCTGAACCTGAAAAGTGAATTCCAGGTGCGAACAGTCCTTTCGTCCAGCAGATCTTGTATGACTGTTTGGACACCTGAAAGTGAACTTCTGTGCAGGCAGAGAAGGAAAATTGGGAGGAGGAGAGAAAAAAGTTGGCATCAGAGAAAAGCAGGTACACATTATTGAGGTTGACTGCATGCATTGTGTGAGCACAATCGCTATGACGTCAAGTCCAAGGATACTGTCACCCAGGCATGGTTGCCATCATGCAGGCTACAAGAGGAGCTCGGTGGATGCAAAAGAGCAATGCAATCATTGGAAGCAGAAGTGCAAGCCGAGCTGGATTCAAAAGGTTGGAACAAAAAGTCCTTGCAAAACCGCATAAATGACGTTTTGCAGAGGAGGCGTGTGAGCTCGTTCCTGACAGGTGACCCGGCGATATCACCAGCCACAACAGCTGAAAAGGTGCGCTCAGAAGCAGCTGCCGACAAGCTGATGTCAGCTGTGTAGACATTAGCTGCGGAGATGGTTTCTAGACGTATTCACAGTGCCTGTATCTTGAGTGGCAATGGTGCTAATCAAAGTTAGTCTTTGGATCCTGCCTGAAGAGCACATTTGTGCTTGACCAGCGTTTCATGCATGAAGTGTGGCTTGTCTGTGCAGAAGAAGATGGACACAGGAAAACCCATGATATAATCCAACTACCAGATTGCCTTCTCAGAGGGTCTCTTGTTTGGCTCCAAAGCAACAGAGTGATGAATGTTGCCTCGTCGACAGTCTTTTTTCAAGTTAACAGCCATGTCTCTGTAAGCCTCGCAATGCCAAATCACGGCCTTCAGGCTAATGTTCAGCATTCCAGGAGACTCTACAGTGGGTTCGGAGTATCCCTCATGTTTCTACGAAATGTTCAATGAATCTCTTTGGAAATTAACAGCACACAGGTGTTGCAGACAGAGCGTACAAGGATTACAAGCAGCCTTTCTTCCTATATAGTACACCGAGTTCCCGATTAAGCCCTTTCTCAGACACGGAGCACAGAACTTGTGCTTGCCATGGCGTTGTATATCAGCGTGCCTCCCACAGGCACAAACTGCCGGGTGATGAACTTGATGATCTCCTGAGCAGCGATCCCGCCCATGATGGCAGCAACGACGTGCAACTCCGAAGCTCCAAATCGCACCATCTCCTCAATCAGGTCGTCAGACACAGCGGCCGTGCCCACGCCAGAGTCAGCCGCGACCGAAGCCATTGTTGTCTTCAGAAGGGCCACATCCTCTTCAAGCTCACTGCATGCATAGCACCATAGAGGATGATCAGAAAGGCAGCGCATATAAGCAACTCAAAACAACTTATCGGACGGCATAATGTCCCTCCATGCCACCTTCAGCACAGAAATACCATGTTGCAACAGGGGCGACGCGTTTGGAATGGCGCACCCATCAAAGGTGCCAGGAAAGCGGTGGTAGGTTCCTTGGAAACGGTCCACCGCGCGCAGCAGCAGGTAGAGCGATGCATTTGCTACTGTGTCTTCGGCTGCCAGCGCCTGCCTCAGAGCCCCGCTTCGCACTGTCTCTGCCCGCAGCTCCTCCTCCAGGGTGCGGTATCGCACAACCCTGCCAAGACACAAGATAGTAAGGATGCAGAACAAACACTGAGCCAAAATCCTCATTAGCCCGCTCAATAATTGAGGAGGTGCTCGCCAAGAAAGTGGGGCATCAAGATGCAAACCGAGCTGCAGGAAGAATGAATTCAGAGCTCGAACAATCAGCTCACAGAAGAGACTAGAAGGTCATCAGTGAACAATTGGAGTGCCTACATGGGCACCATCTCATATTGCAATGCTCTGGAACACAGGAGGGTGTGACTCAGATTGTGAAGAGCACCTCAAGTTGCGCGCATTCTTCACGAAGGCTGAGACAGAGGAATGCGGGATGGAGGCAGGACTGCGCCCGATGTTTTTCAGCAGCACATGCATGTGCATCCCAACAGCGCTGATGTCCAGGTCAGCCTGCTCACGGTACAGCCTCTGCAGCTGCAGGTACATGTCCGTTGTGGATGTCATGTCTGGAATGGAGCCCTGGCAACACATGAAACGGCTCAGGCGCTCCGTTTCTGCATTCCACATATTGCTCACGCCAAAGAGTGCTGGTCCCATTCCTGGTCCAAACATGAAAGAGATCTCGCTGCAATTACCTCAAGCGGTAGATCACCACCGTTGTCGTCATACACGAATTGCTTCAACGCCGCTGCCAGGATCCAGAAGTCTGAAGAGCTCGCAGTCAGGCTTGTCCGCTCGTCTTCCAGAATCTGCTTCACTTCAGGGGCTGCAACCCACATATATTTGTCACGTGCGGCAGTTCCCTGGAGATCATTCACACAAGCAGAAGCTGCACAAGTCGGCAGAGGCAGCTAGATAGTATGGCTTAAGGAAGCCATACCCCTGTATGGCCTAAGGGGCCTGTTGCAAAGCCAAAGGGCATAAGCAGCTCCTAGCACCATAGTAGAGTTCGGCGGAGAAAACTCACGTATGGTCGGAGGATAGAAGAGTTTGTGAGCGTTGCTGATAGCCTCTCCAAAGTTTTCAGCCTGCAATGCAATGCAAGAAAACTTTCTGACCCAGGATTTCAGCAATCACCACAGGCCCTGCAGATGCCCATGTTGATCATGTTGATGATTTCATTATAAATGCGGAGTGACCTCACCTCGATAGGAACCCCATCTATACACCTCTGCCATGACTTGAGCATGGATCGAAATGCTGCTTTCTCCTTTGCTGACGCAGGCAGATTACTCCCATGCTGTTTCTGCCATTGCTGCACCGCCTTCAAAAGTAGAATACCTGCAACACATGCAGTCTTCATGTTTCTGCTTCTGAAATGCAGCCTCATCACGCATGCATGTTGAGCCGCAGCATGACATGCCTGAATAGCTCACCATAGGGGACATGTCGATGAGTGACGTCGTCAATGTTGTCAAGATCCATGGAAGCTGCATACTCCTCAAGTTTTGGCCATGGCTTGTTGAACCTGCATGCATAGAGACTGTAACAGCACAGCGGTGCGTTGGGTGACAGAGGGCTACACTTAAGACTTCCTCGCACCTCAGGTCCTCCAATTTGTTCTCTGGCTTTGACTCGATGACTGTGTGCTCTGGCAGGCTGGCCTGGGAAGCAGTCATCAGACATCAGTATCCATCATTTATCGACATGCCTACCTGGGCCTTGAATCTGTAGTGACACAAGACAGGGAGACTCACTCGTAGGTATCCCACCAGGCCATAAGACCTGATGCAGATCAATGGTATTTGCAGATCCCGGCAGATTTGGTCAAGCTTGATGTGGATGCTCTCTGTCATCTGCGTGATCAAGATGGCACGCTTGTCAAACTTTAGCAGAGATCAATGAGTTCAACCCATCATCCAGAGAAGACGTTAGTAGCATAGCTTGCCAGATGCCATATGTGAGAAGTGTATTGCCTGCGTTGCCAATATGAGCTGAAAATCAGCAAAGAAGCGAGGATTGCTGGCCAGCAGGTGTTCGGGGGATTCCTCTACGTAAGCTCCTGCAACGTTTTCGTTCAGTTCTAGTAGAAGTTCTGTCGCAGCAGCTGCTCGGTTCTGCCCCAGGGCTGAGGCTTCCAGCAGAAAATTGTTGCCGAGATCAGAAGCCTGAACTTTGGCGTCATCGATCACTGTGAAGCTAGCAATGCCGCCAAGGACCAGATTTTTCAATGTCTCTGTTGCTGTGCAAGCGCTTCCTAGGACACACACTCGAGCTGCCTCTAAGGCTGTCTGGCCATGAGCACCCCATATTCTAAGCTGGCGATCGTATTTCTTTGCAGATGCCTTCATTTGCATCAGACTTGAACGAATTAGGATCTGTATAAGGGGACAGTCAGGCGATATGGGCCACATGGGATCGCAACAAAGACAATAACGATGTGGCTTGTCGCTCCAGTTGGGCAGAATCGCTGCCCGCTGGGGAGGCGGGCTGCCCAACACAACATGCAGCCAGCTGGTGTGGGATGTCCTGCATTCACAGGCGGCTGGATGATGTGTAATCTTCCTTCCTTCCTTCTCACATGAAGTGCCACTTTTGTAATGCAGATGACAATGGACATGCTTGTCTCACTGCAAAGGTGACAATGCAACATGCATGTACGTGTGCTCCGTCGCCTGAAGTGGCTGCAGCTACTGGTGTGCAATACCCCGGGTATTGGGCCATTTGGGCCATTTGGGCCATGGGCCATTTTACTTCAGCAATGTGTAACACCCATTTCTGGGAACAGGTCCATCAGCATGACGTTATCATTATTATTATCATTATTATTACACGCTTGTCCAGCCCTCAGGGCTAGGTGCGTTGCAGCGATCTCTCAATAATTACTCTCCAGCCTTCCCTGTCTTAGCATGACGTTATGTTGCAGTTGAATCTTTGCAAGGCATACCTATGAAGGTCATGACCGGCATTTGGGCAGACAGGGGCCCCATGACATCCCAGGGCCCCCCGTGACTTCCCAGGTAGCCCCGTGACATCCCAGGGTCCCCCGTGACTTCCCAGGGGGCCCCATGATGTCCCAAAAGTTTGTCAAAGTAACTTCCAACGTGAACAACAGCACATGCTGTATTGTGTCTTGCAGCTGTCAGCAGCAACCTATCAAAGTGGCTTTCAATTACTGTTATGCATGATGTCTTGCACTCAAAGCAGTAGCACCCATCAGGCCAAGATGCCCTAGCCTCAATTGGCCTGCACGCTCTGCCTCTCCTTTTTGAAAAGTGCCACCTGCATGCATGCATACAAGGATTACAGATGCCTTGCTCTCCTCTATCAGAAGTCTCTCGAATGTTCAACATCTGCGGTGGAGTGAGTCGATCAATCAAGTCCCTGGAAGCAATGACTCATGATGATCTGCACTGGCACCGCTTTAGGGTCACAAGCCAACAGAATGCACCTGAGTCGCACATCCTACATCCACTATTCCACTGCTGGCAAGGGCTGTGGCTTCCTGGATGGCGTTGCCAAGACCTGTAAACTCGGCAGTGTAGCCATACTTGCTTGCCATGTCGATGCTCCACCTCTGGAATTCTTCTTGGGTCCTGCAAAACCATAGCATGCACACACAGTAACATAGAGATTAGGATGCGGAAAGTCATACTCTGCATAACATGTAAAAAAATTGGATGACAAAATGTGAGTTCAACAACTGGGCGTATGTCTGTTTTAGCTCATGAGCTTAGAAGATTCCGAAGATGCAGCACACCACGGGCTTACCATTCAAAGCGGTGGTCTGAGTTGCGCAGGCCGTTGCCCAGGAGCTGACAACCCATCCGCTGCAGCACCAGATTGTACTCACGATTGGGTGTGCTGATGATGACCGTCTTTGGTGCCAGATTGTGAAAGACCGCCGGTCCAACCATCCTGAAGCACATTCATGATGCATCATCCTCTGTACAAGCGCTGACAATGAGGCATTGTCCACTTGTCTGAAGCATGTGGTGTCAAGGGCATGCATCACAGCATGTGCAAGGCTTGAAAAGATATGACAGAGATTGTCTTACTCTAGGACATCCGGATCCAGATGCTCGATAACCTCAATCATGATCGCCATGTCAATGTCCTGCAGTTCACCCCAAGAATCTGCATGCCAGAGAATTACATAGTAAGCAGTGTTCAAAGCACACAAGGTGCAAGGTCCCAATTTCAAAATTATGCAGATGATCTGCGATGAAGGCAAGCAGGTAAGGGAGAGCAGCTACCAGGGTCTGTGACTTTGTCGGTGATGTTTCCGTGCAAGACTTGAGCCTTCGCCCGGCCCAACCCACCAGTCGGGCAAACCTCCACTCTGCTGTCCTCTGTCACAGGCTCATCAGGGAAAATGTTCCCCAATGCATTCCTGATTCTCTTCTCTGCCTTGCGCACAGCCTCGGCAGAGCAGTCCAAGCCTGTGATGCTCTCCACCGGAGCTTCCTGGCATGCATGCATGACGCCTTTCGGAGCCTTGCTTCTGTTCTGACAAGTCATCAGTGATGACTACTGCAAGCTCTTCTGTCACAGGACTCATGTAACGCATATTTTGAGGGAAAATGGAGAGAAACACATTGTGCAGCACCTGTGTCAGCAGGTGCTCCAGGAGGCGCCCCTCCCCACAGCCAATGTCCAGGACTGTTCGAGCCCCCTGCTCCTTGATGAGGCCCAGGGCAAAGGCATAGCGCTGCTGAGCCACTGGAATCTCAAAGAGCTTCTGAGGGGGACTCTGAGAACGAAGCCATCAAAGTATTCAAGACTGTGATTAATGAGACTGTCCCATCGCTGTTTCACCATGAGAGCACGCAAAGGGTCAAATCATGGAAAGAGAGACCCACACACCTGAGGGGGCGGCTGCTTCCAGGCAAGCAGGTCCACCTCCAGAATGACCTCTGCCCAGGGACCAGGGTCCCACAGCCCCTGTCACATCACCACCTCCTCATCCACTCAGGATATGGGCCTGGCTCCATATCTGTAGTGTCATGCAATGGGCAGACCGTACTTGGACAATCTGCAAGGGTAGGTAAAATCTGCAAATTACCACATGTGCTTCTCCAAAAAAAACATGTGCTGGGCTGGCGAGCAGGAGGCAGGAGGGGGCACATTGGTGAAAAGGAAGATAAAGAGAAAGAAGGAATTTTCATGTCATGTCGCATGTCGAATGGCGTCCTCACCTTGCAGGTTGCTTTGCCGTACAAGCCCAGCTCTACCACCATGGCATCCAACTCTGGAGCAACACCGCCACAACCAAATTGGAAGCAGCACTTCTGGCTCTTCTCGAGCACGCCATTGGAGAGGGACGGAGCACTCAGCTTGTAGCTGATCGTGGCGAGACTGCCCCGGGTCTTGGGGATGGCCTTATCCATCTCCCCTTTCTCCACCACTTCAATGCCAAACTGCAACGTCCACACCACTGCTCCCTGAGCGCTCTCAACAGTAGTGTCCCGTACCAAGCCAAATGTGTACTAGACAATGAGGCAGGTAAGCCAGCGCTTGAGAGGTCCAGCGGCTGCACGCACTGCTGTAAAGGCAAGGGTGCAGAACGACTCCTGGCAAGAAGCATTAAACGTGGAGCTGCACCTGGGCAGCATCTGTCTCAGGTCGAGCAGGCAGCAGAGGCAGGCAGGGAGGAGGCGCAGGTGTGTTGGCGCGTAGGTGCACAGAGCCGGGTGGGAACATTGTAGCACGGATGTGGGCATCCAGGTTCCGGAGCAGCGCAAGAGCGCTGTCCTGCCTGGCAACCGCCTCGCTGGAAGCTGGCGCACTGGTGGCACTGCCGTGGCAAATAGGCAAGATTAGACTTTGAGACCGTTTGTTCAATTCAGGGCTCCAATGAATTTGAGTACGATAGCAGGAAGGGAAAATATTTACCTGATTGGCTCCTCACAGCCCAACACATTGACAGTGGCTGTGGTTGTGAAGCTGTCAGCATCCCCTGCATCACAGTCCTGCAAATCCACATGTCTCTGGTTGAGTTAGCCAGTGCACGTACTTTCTTGTCGGAATGGCTAGACAGTACATACCACTTTGATCCTGGTAAAGCACTCACTCATGCATCCACAACACACAGCTAGCCACTAAGGCTCTACAACTGGCCAAGCAACCAAGAGCCCTTGGATGGGATGAGTATTATATTGGCACCTGGGACACAAAGAAGGGGCTTCCATTGTTGCCAACCAGGCTGGGGCTGCAGACTTTCTTGAGTAACTTCTCTGGTGAAGCTCCAAACCACCCACTGGTCGACCTGAGCATGCGCAATGAAGCACACATCATCAATGCATTGCAGTGCAAACAGAGCTGAGCCTGGGATGGGAGCAATCTTGCAAGGTCTGGTGTGTTTGTCAACACATGCGCACACCCAACATCACAATGCTGCTGACAGCTCCAGGGAGATCCCCTACCTATATTGGGCAGGCAAGCAGCTGAGGAGGGGCATGTGCTTGTCAAGCGCATATCTTGCTGAAGGCATCAACGTCGCCATCCACTCCTGTCCAGTAATGCAGTCCCCAACCATCACATGATGATGCTGCAAAGTCTTGGAGTCTTGACTTTCATCAGTCTCAGAAACGACTCACCTCACAGAGTCTGACGTCAAAAGTGCCCCATCGCTGAGACGGGTGTCCCCACCTGGAATTTGAGGGAGAAATGGTTCAGTGTCACAGATCAGGGTGAGAATGTGGCGTCTGGTACCCTGCATTCAATTTGCTGCACATTATTACGCACACAAGTCTGGCTTACAGATATTTATGACTCACAGAAAACTGCATAGCATGCACATGCATGATGGGGAATATTACGAAGTCTATGACCTCTGATGGCCATCAGTGTTTAGGAGGGAGCCTCACTCATTTGGACGCAGCCGTATCTTGGACAGCAGCGCATCACCCACCACGACTTTGCCAGCAAGAAAGCTCGCCCGGAGATTCACCTGGCCCTGTCCCTGCATACTTGCAAGCAGATCGATCCTTATTGCAGGACACGCTCCCTCCCTTAGGGCACATGAAAATGCTTTCAAGAGATTGAAATTATCAACTTGGTGAGGGGTGATGAGCACCTGCTGTGGAGGAAGTAGAGAGTAAAGAATCGGGCTGCGGATTTCTATGACAGGGAGCTTGTCAATCTCAGCGGCTTCGGCAGCTGCTAGCAGGCCAGATCCCACAGGAACTCCCTGCTCATGCGCCTGAAAAGTACATCCAATCAGCCCTGGGCGGCTGGAGTTGATGTGTAATTTCCTTCCTTCCTTCCTTCCTTGGTTCCCTAGTCAAACAGTGGATCCTCCAAGGCTTTCTGAACACGGTACGCTTGGTAAAACGCTGATGAGCTCACCTTTGCAATCTGGTTACGCAGCATGCCCGCTGCAGCCGTGGCCTCCTGAGCAGGCTTCTTCTGCCTCGGAGCCCTCTCACCAAGATGCTTGTGCAAGATGTCCTGAAAGCACCACACAATCCTTCCTTCCAGAGGATATCGGAGGCCAATCTGCCCACGATCTTGGTGAGGAGCACTGCTCCTTGTCAGGACATCAAAATGCTCTGCTTCTTCTGTGCGCACGCGTGTGAGAGAATTTACTTGCAGCTCCTTGTCATTGTCGGGGTCTGCAGTTTCTTGACCATGAGGAATCACTCTGTGCAGCGCATGGCCGACCTTGCCCCAGCACAGCATCTCTGATGTGTCTGGGTCCCCGCCCAAGGCAGAAATGACAGCGTTCCAGTAATATCCACCCCCTCGCACTTCGATTTCTCGCATGCTTGACCTGTCGGCAATGCAGTCCACCAGCTCTTGATTAATGGCATAGACAGCATTGAAAGCAATGAGCAGCAATAATAATCGTAGGACTGCTGAGTCGTCACCTGGGATCAGCAGGGAGCAGGACAGCACTGTAGAATCGTGACTCGCCCAAATTGACAGAGGCCTGTAGGGCATCATAGGGGCTGGAGAAATTGGGCTGTCCAGTGTAGGCCTCCTTGAGCATCAGGAGGGTTGGGGGTCCCTTGCTGGCAACTTGCAGCTCGGAGCCTGCGGTGTGCATGCATCACATGCATTTGTTTCTCATGACCCAAGTACCCAATGGACAAAGGTAGCACCGTGCTACACTGGTGGCCAGTGTAGGGACATAATGACAAGAAGACTGCTCGGTGACAGAGCTCACCCTCAAGATGAGGCAGTCTTTCTAGCAGTGTGGACCGGATGTGATAGGCCATCGCTTGCAGGTCGCCTGCACAGGAGGGCTGTCGGGCATTGAAGTACTTGATGACAGACCGTGCATTGCACAGAGTGGTGGCAGGGATGCAACCACGGTTGTAATCTTGGGCTAGCAAGACATGGCCTTCAAGGTATGCATCCTTGTACAGCACCTGCAGTCATTTCGGAAGCCCCTCAGCTGCTGCACAAATTCAGATTCATTAGAAAGGAATGATGGCCCCACAACTGGCACCTTGCTTGCCAAGGCAGAAGTCACGACAGTGCTGAGTTCAGTTGGGGGCTCCAATATTTCAGCAACTCCTGATTCCTTCAGCGCTCTCCAGGCCTTATCAGCAGCAGCTAGAGCAGCCAACTTTTTGTTAACGGCTTCTCCAGTGAAACAGGAATCTCCGATGCTTCCAGTAGCACTGGTTAACGCAGAAATTGTGCATGTGCAAAGCCAGTGTCCATCGGACTTCTCCTTAGAAATGACAAATTTGGGCGCGGCACTATTGAGCCGCGTAGAAAGCTGCAGGAGCAGGGCCTTGGGGTTCTGCATGCTGCCAAGATCGATGCCCCTAGGACAGCCCAAAAAATGAAGACGCTGCTGTTCCAATAACCTGAACGAGTCCTTTGTTGCCCTGTCGAGTCAGAAAAACCTCATCATCACATCCATGCATTCAGGACCCACCTCCGTGGGCGGGACTTGTAGGAGGGAAGCCCATAGATCGCCTCTTTGAAATCATCCAGCACGCACATATACTGGCATCAAGTTCACTTTTTCGACATTCAGCAAAGCAGAAACTAGGGTCGTGCAAAATCCCTCTTCAACTGTAATATATTGCAAGATGGCCATCTAACATGTGAGAGGTTCCGTCAGGAAATCATGTCGGCATTGGAGGGACAACCTCAGGATCATGTTGAAGAACGGAGACATACTATCTGGTAGGTTGACGACTCTGATCGGGATCAGAAATCCACTCACATCAGGGGATCAAGTAGGTTGTCAGAACTTACTGATAGCTCAGAAATAACTTGTATGATGCAACGCAGGTTGATACTATTGTGCGCCATCTTATGGACATCGGGATGCCTCGTGTACTCATCAATGTGTAGACAAGGAAGAGCACTTCATTTGCTGCTGCAAGCAGCACCGTGACACCTTGTTGTAGAGACAGATAGTACGGTTTTCGCTTACATGCTCTGTAGAAACCTTTGCATCAGATCCATGCGAACGCAAGCTGTACCTGCAGCTCCCAGCTAGCTGACTCCAGATACAGCAATTCTGCCAGAGTGCACAGAAGTGCAAGTAAACTTCAGATCAACTCACAGGGTTCGAAAGCACTGAGTCTGAAACAGCTGAAGAATGCACAGATAAAAAAACTTGCTGGCCTGAAAACAGCTTGTAAGCCCTAGTGAATGGACCATGTGCCTGCCATATGACCACTCTCATGATCACGCAAACAGCTTTATCACAGAATTGAAAGGTGTGGTGGCACAAAGGAAAGTCAAGACTTCCCAGCACTCATAAGATCTCAAGTGGTAAATGCCGGGCTCTGCATACCGTGCATGCATGCATGGCACGCCGCACTGCCTGCATGCCAGTGGCATGCGGCACCATTCTGATATGACTGCAGTGGCTGCAGCAGCTGAGGAGACCCACCAGTGCCGCATCACAGACTCCCATGCTCTCAATCCAAGTACCTGACTCCTTCTCCCACTCTTCTTACTCGAGTCAAACGCATAGTGTCTCAAAGTTAGACAGCTGCCCCAGGCAATCCCAGTACTGTTCATGTTCAAACCAGTTCCTCGACCATCAGGTGCTTCAGGGTGTTCATGACAGGCAGCTTCTGTAGCTGTGCAACCCTCCAGCGGAGTGTTTGCACATTCACTGCTTTGCTCAGCAATTCCTTCACGTTACTTGGAAGGCTCGCCGCCTCTGATGAGACAGTCTTGTCAAGGTTGCTACTCAATGGAAGAGGATGATTTTGCAGATGTAGACTACCAGCATGAGTATAACGGCACAGACGAGGAACATTATACACAGGACCATCCCGCTCTGCTTCTGCGACTTTTCTGCCTTGAGCAACTGCTTCACACCCTCATCCACCTTCACAGCAACCTGCAAAGGCACAGCATTCTGACTCACGACACCCCACAACCACTCACTGTGACAAATTTTAACATCTGCAAAGCACTTGAAGCATGCGCGCACCTGCTCCATGTTGTAATCTATCCTGTCCACAATCGTCCCTTGGTCAATCACAAGGACAGAAAGGTCCTTCATGATCTGCGCAAGGTCATTAATCGACTGCAGTATGTTCCGCACTTCGCGATCGCGCTCCTGAGCAAAGAGATCCATCGTGTCCACCCGCATCGTCTGCACAAGAGTCCGGGTCAGTGGGCCTGCAGCGAGGACCCCTACATAAAATCTCGCCAGAAGATCAGTGATGTGTGACAGGCACCTGGCTCTGCAAGCCTGATGTCACCTGGATTTCTGAGAAGCCTGGGTCAAAGTCCTCATCTCGCCCAGAAGTCCCCGCTTCATCCAGCAGAGAGAAGCTGGAGGAGGATGCAGTATTCTTCCTCAATTTGTTGAGGTAGGACTTCTGCTGCTTCCGGAATTGCACTGACAGCTTCTGCAGCTCGATGGCCAGCGTCCTCTGAACGTTCTGCTTCACCTGTGAGGGCAACAAAGCAAATATGTTCAGCAATAGCGCTGTCGCAGGGCCATTTTTGTGATGCATGCAGTGGTCACATGATGACATGATGCTGTGGTTGCAGTGAGGTGATGTTCACCTTCTCATCTGCTTCACTGGTGCACGTTCCACCTCCAAACTGCTGCAGGCGGACCTCTGCCTTGCGGAACAGTCTTGTGATCTCTTGGGTGAGCACCTCGATGTCTATTTCATGACTGTTGGTGTCATCAAAGGTGGTGAGAGCTGCTTTGCCATGCAAGGCTCGCAGGTCGTTCATCTTCTGTTTGATACTAAGCATCTCAGAGCGGATGGCCTCCTTGAAGTCAACATAGCGCGGTGGCAGGGCAGAGGCGACACCTGCAGAGCCGAGCTCTGCTGCACTTCCATTGTCAACGGTGCTCGCAAGAGCTGCTTCCAAGAGACGGTGGGTCCCACTGCGCAACATGTAACGGCATTCTTCAACTGGATGCTGCCACTTCTGTCTCTATTCCTCACGATGAACCTTCCAATTAACAGAAGCTACAAATCGTGGAATATTAATCACTGGACAGAAGTCACAAAATGCTCTTATTATAATCCCACCTGTCGTCTGATGCTTGTCCTAGTGCCCTTGTTGCGCCCCTGGCCTGATTGCGATACCTGAGAAACAGGTCGGTCCTATTTCTTGTTGCACCAACACTTCCGCTGTTCATACCGTTTCCGGTGCAGAAGTATCAAAAGAGTGTATTGCAGACTGTTTCACACTGACACAGGGCCACAGGGAGCCTCTGTGCACCGTAACGTTTGTGTATTCTTGCAATGTTGTGGTTTTTGTTGAGTCAACCGCATTTAAAAATATGGACACCCACAGCTTTTCAAGAAAGTACTTCTCTTAAAGTTCCGCCGAAAGATGTCAATGCACCGATCCCAGAACATCCAGATGGAAGACTTTCTCTTTCGATGGCAAGACCCTGTCAAACACCCTTTTCAATACAGCACTGAAAACTATTTAATATTGCCAGGTTTTCTGTGGCCACATGGGGGACCAAATTAGGAATATTCAGAAGCCTCTTGCGTTGCAGCACTCATTGGAATAGGCAGTGCTGCAACGCAAATGAACTTTTTATGGGTCAATGCCATGCATGCATGCATTGACAGTGGTACATCCCAGCCTGTGGTTTTGTCATCTTCAACACACCTTTGGCAGTCACACGGTGCTGCTGAATAGGCTATTCAGATATAGAGGGGTACTCATCCGGGGCAGGGAGTGCATGCATGTATTTATTATTATTATTATTATTATTACAGGTCGGCAAACCCAAAGCCAGAGGCCA
>JADEYI010000315.1_pt1 | contig 76308 bp, 137 predicted proteins | sample 8542331 | NCBI WGS metagenome assembly JADEYI01 (sample SAMN16510988, study PRJNA670497) | mine drainage metagenome | isolation source: biofilm near Copperflume 1 | place: Germany: Marsberg coppermine Kilianstollen | collected 2018-02 | reverse complement strand
TCTTCTCGAACTGGTTGTCGGTATCCCCCCACAACACTATTCAGAAGCGATATTAGTTCAGCGGTGCGGAGAGAAAGCAGTGTAAAACAGACGAATAAGCGGAGTCGCCGCCAAAAACAAAAAAAAAAAAAAAAAAAAAAAAAAAAAAAAACCCTACTCCCTGCTGCATCAGCAAAACACTCAAACCAAATGGCAAACTGCTGCGTCAGACGCCAAGATGCAGCCAAGATGCATGTATTCCTGACCAGGACTCAAGCACCACAGGGTAGTCCTATCCCTTGTGGCGCACTCCAGCCCGCCAGCAACGCAACACCCCATGAGTGGCGTTGAAGGACCCACGGGGCCTGCATTTGGAGGCAAGACTCAAAGCCATTTGCAAGCAGGCAATTTGCTGACCACGGCAGGCAGGCAAGCACAAACAGCATGACAAGCCATCACAAGCAGCCACATGCACACAGCAAAGAGTATCCTTCCAGTGCCCAATGCACTGAGAGTGTGGTCAGAGAGCGCTGACAGTTGAAGCTCTGCTGGAGAACAAACTGCCTAGAACAACACGACGCCTGTCTGCAACAGCGTCCCTCTACCTGGAGCTATTTAGGCAGAGGCCAAAATACGAATTCAAACGGGACATAATCTGATGCTCGTACTCGGACCGCCGGGGAGCTACAGCGGCGGAACTGCCGGAGCGGGCACCTGGGCTGCAGTCTCCAACTGTACATGTGCTGTTATGCCGGCCAGAATTTTGTGTGGGCTGTTGCACTCAATCGGGCTGGCTGGGAGCGACCCTGCACCGTGTCACCCGCTGCTGTGGCGTGGAAGCCGGTGTCTCCCACTCAATGGGTGTCGCTGCTTTGGCGGTGCCGGCTGCGCATCAATGTTCATGTCTGCCTGTGTCTGGCTCACCGCTGAGTGGATCTCTGCACCTCCGGCAGGAGTGCAGTCCCATTGGAGGTTGTGTGTCGCGAGCCGGCAGGTTCCGCCTGCCGGGCCTTTCTAGGCAATTCTCGATGCGCATGCTCGGAATATCGGAGAGCTCCAGCGGTGGAGCTGACTAAGCGGGCACCTCGGCTGCTGTGGTCTTCTGTGTAGGGAATTTCCTGGCTGGGAGCACCTCCTGTGGGCGACCGCCCTCCATTGGGCTGGCTGCAGCTGTCTGGCGTACGAGAGCAACTCTGAGCCGCGGTGTGTGCAGGCATTTACATGTCGGCCTGTGTCTGGCTCAACGCTGGGTCACCTCCGGGAGGATTGCAGTCCTTCGGAGCGGCATCTGAGTGCTGCGAGCCGGCAGGAAACGCGCCCCGGTCCGCAGCGGCCAGGCTTGCGCGAATTCGGAGACTTGCACTCCACGCGGGCCATGCTCCAGATTCAGCGTGCTGTTTAGGACGCTGCCAAACTTGCACTGGTCCCCATGCTACCTGCATACCAATGCCTCTAAATTTGCTGGAGAGGCTCATCAGAACCACACAGTGTTTTGTTGCAGCGAAGAGGTCAGTCAGTGATAGGCAAGAAGAAATTCCAACTCCCAGCACCAGCGGCTCAACAATCTCCAGCCCGCAAATTGCTGCGACGGCGCTGTTGGTGGAAAGAAGTTTCCTAGAGCCATTCCTTGCAATGTCGAAATCCCTTCCAGGAAGGTCGCAAATTCTAGTGACGGAGCGCTTAATGCGGGTATGTGTAGGCTGCCGATGGGCAATAATGTCCAGAGGTGCTGGCAGGACAAGCATCGGCCGCGTAGGTCTATGCAGGGGTCGCTTTGATGGGAAACGATCGGCCGATCGTGCTGGCCATTGGGCAGGTTGAAGCATGCTAAGGTGGAACAACAAGAACTCGAGAGCAGCACACTCACCGACGGCACAGGTGGGGATAGGCAGGAGGCATGAATGTTCAAATCCTAGACACCCGCTCAATGTGGTGCACATGAGACAAATGCCGAGGAGGCAATCAAATTTTACTAAGGCAAAGGGCCACGAATGACGATGATGCAATGGCCATGGTCGAGAAAATGGCTGAAAACTAAGGTGGAACAATCAGAAAGGCCTGGTGAGGCTCAAGGTGAAGCATGCGAAGGTGGAACACAAGAACTGACTTCCGAGAGCCCTGGGCATGGTGATATGAGCTTCTGCGGGCAACGGCGCTCCGGCGCTCCGGTGTTGATCTCCACTGGTAGCGGGGCCCACGACTGAGCCGCCCGGCCGAGGGAAACCCACGGTGTGAGCAGCCCGAGCACGGTTGGTGGGGGGCGAGGCCACCAACACTGGGTGGTGAGGCCAGTGTCCCGGGGGTGGAGGGTGCACCCCGGGGACCGTGCAGAGCTGAGCTCGGCGGGTCCCTCAACCGGTGGTACCGCGTGCTTGAGGCTCCATTCCGCGCTGGCAAATGGTGAAGGCGCAAGCTTGGCCTTAAGGAGCTCCGTCGCGGCAATCTGTGACCCCAGGGCTCTAAGGGAAACATACAAGGTGACAACTGACCATTGAGGGAAAATCCCTGTATTACATACATGTCAGACCATTGGATCGCTTCAGTGACAGGGTTCTTCGTACTTATCAGATTTCGATCTTCCATTCTTCAGACTGTCTGGAGAGCTTGCAATGCATGGCATGGCAAAGCATAGCAGACACCATCATCGCACTAAATGAACCCTTAAGAGGAAAAACAGTCCACTTGCATATGCCTCATCTGTCACATCGTTGTCCTAAAAAATGCACACACGGATATCGTACATGTGCTCACTTCAACCTTCAGATCTGATGCGCTCACATCCTGGGGACCTGGGCGATATGCATCACAGCATAGCCTCATCATCGTCGTCATCGGCTAGGGGCAGTCGGCTCAGGCGCCTTAGACAGGCCTCGGTCAAGTATGCTTTGGCTGTGGACCCGGCTCCAGGCATGCTGAGGAAGGTATGGACTGCTTCAAGCCCTTGGTCAATCTGCGAGAGCAGACCAGAACAGCGTCAACCGCATGATTTCTTGCTGTGTCCTTCAAAAGTACACGAAAATGTCGTGGGGTGCCAAAGGACACCGGTTGCAAGGGCAGTCACCTGCAGAACGCGGCCCAGGGTGCGATCGCCAGCCAGCTTTGTCGGGCCTTGGGTCTGCTGGAGCAGGCTGACCATGCTGGGTATGAGGGATGTGTAATGGGGCACAAGCGCTTCGGCTCTCTCCACAGCCACCTTGCGCAGCACCTTCGCAAGCCAATGCACAGTCAGCTTTTGCTAGCGCAGCAGTGAGTCCACCCGACTGCAAACACATGCTCGTTTATAGGCAGATACTGTAAAGAAAGGCCGCCCACCAGCAGCATCTGCCGCTGCACTTCAGAGGACTGATCTGTGCCGATGAGCGCCACCATTACTGGCAGCAGCGGCGAAAGTGCAGCGTCCTGAGGAAGCTGCCCGCGCAGCTCTGCAAGCGCCATGTGACCAGTCGCGCGCGCAGACGCCAGCCGCACTGCGTGACCTTCGTCGCGGGAGAAGCGGGTCACGGCCGCGACTGCCTTCCCTGTCAGCTCCACCTGCTCCAACCTGTACATGAACACTAGTTCTTTACCGCTTGATGAGCACTCACGATAATGCATGCACATGTTTGTGCGATGATTCATCTTAGCTATTATAACAGATAATCAAGCCAATCATATGGCGCTGCTTAGAATCACACTCATGCATGGAAACTGCAAGGAGCATGGTCGAACTACCTCTCAGGGGCGCTCAAAGCGACGGCTGCAAGCGTGAGGGCGTGGCCAAGGCGGTCCCGTTTGTTGGGAGCGGGAGGCCCCAGCGGCCCCTTCAGCAGCACCTGCCGCACTTCCTCCGCTGACGAGTGCTTCACAAACACTCCAAGACATGATGCCAGAGCGCCACGCAGCACCTCATCCTCACCTGTACCATCATCGCGACTTGCACCTTCATGCTCGCGGCACGGATTCAATTCTAAGCCTCACGACCTCATATTCATGTTATGTGGAGAGCACACCCAATATCGAGGAAGGAGCTGTGCCCACCTGCACCAGCCATGAGCTCCTGCAGTGCAGCCCCGGTGCTGGACAGCACAGCGGGTGAGATGCGCTCGCCAACGGACGAGAGCATGCCCCGCAGCGCTGTCAGGTACGCCTCGGCCAGTGCCGGCTCGGCCACCTTGGCGTTGTTTGTGAGGTCTGTCGCAAGCTGATCCACCCGCATGCTCATCTTTGTGAGCTCCCCAAGATTCTCCGCAGCGCTCTGGCGCACCTGGCGGGCCTGTCACAGCATACCAACCTTGGAACACCCCCTCCCCCCCGCATTCCATGCCTTTGTGAATCCTTCTGGAAATGCACAATGAAACGTATGGCTGAAAACAAACAGGCCCTCTTACCTGATCCCCCAGGCACTTCAGGAATGTCGTCTGTAGCTGAGGCACAAATGGCTTCAAGCCAGGCCCCGCCTTGGCAATGAGAAGCCCGAGGGTGTGCAAGATAGCGGCCTTGACTTGCCACGCGAAGCGGTCCCCAATGATGCGGATCAGCGGACCTTAGCCATCAACACCCATGGCAGTCAGTCCCAAGTCCATTTCTACTTGTGCTGAAGCACAAAGAATTCAAGGTGGCATCCAACATGAATTTCAGATGATTGATAAGATTTTGAGAAATGCTGCAGCACCTGTGATCTGCACAGTGAATGGTCGCAGGGCCTCCTGGCTCGTCACATCTACCAACTCTCCAAGCGCCTCAGCAGCAAGCTCCCTCAGCTCAGCAGAAGACCCCTGCGGCCCATCGTGCCATTACTGTATATTCTTGAATGACTAGCAACAGTCAACTTGAGAGGAATGGAGGATCTGTCAGATCAAGGGAAACATTTGCCACCACAAGTGCAAGACGCGCATGTCCAGTAAAAGCCGGACTCAAGTGTGAAGTAAAAAAGGTGTTCTGCTGACCTGGAGCACTCCCTGCAGGTAGATGGGCAGCACGGGCTGCAGAGCCTTGGGCAGGCAGAAGCCGGCCAGCAGCAGCGGCCCGGGCCGGCGCTTGCGGCGCTCCTTGTCGCGCGCGGTCTGCACGGCCTCGCGCATGCAGCGCACATAGCTCGGCTGCAGCTCCTTGGGGATGCTAGCGATGACTGCTCCCAGCGCGGTCCAGCACGCCACCAGTGTGTCATGATCCTCCTCCATCATCAGCCCCACCAGTGCCTGACCATGCCAAGGAGTCCTTGTTGGCTGGCCATCTCGATGCACATCTCAACAAGTATGGGATTTTGCTATCATGGCAGGGAGACATCCATGCAAGCGCTGGCTTGAGACGAAGCCAAGCTCATAGAATGTATGTCATTGCATGCAAGTGCTCACCGTCAGCAGGCTGGGCACGTGCTCCTGGAAGTCATGCTTTGAGGCCGAGCAGTAGTGGGCAATGGTAACCGCTGCTGCTCGCCTCCGTGTGGGCTCCTCCAATCCCTTCTCCAACTGCACAACCACGAGTGAGTTGGTCCCCATAATCCAGGTGTTCAAAGGAGGGCTTTTGGGCGAATTAAATTTCCACACTGCAAAGATTACCTGAGCAATCAGAAGGTAGGCTCCGTCCTCTGCCACTGCTGCAGACACCTGCCGCACTGCCTCCCTGGCAGCCTCTGCCTCCTCACTGTGGCTGCCTGCTTCACTGGCCAAGGACAGGAGGGGCGGCAGAATTGTGCCAAGGTGGGGATGAATGGAAGGACCTGGCAAGTCAAAAGAGGCTCAGAATGACGCAGTCAAGTGAAAACAAAGCAATCCAAAACGTGTAACAGAGTTACACTCAGCATTATATAGAAATGAAGCGGGTGTCACCTGCCACGTCTGAAAGAGACCCAATGGCCCGCAAGGCAGTGGCATGCAGAGGCGGCTTCAGCAGCTTGGGCACCTGCAAAGCATGTAAAACCCACGTTACACCTGATCATGTCTACACAGATTGATCTTGCACAGAAGGCAAAAGATGGAACCCAATGCCGCCAATGTGGGTGCGCACCATGCTGCCGAGCGTCTGAGGGCGCACGCCCAGAATGACTCGCAGGCCCTCCAGCGCTTGTGACGCCTGGTGTGACTCGCCCTCCAGTCCCGCCAGCAGGGCGGGGATGACAGAATCCACCGCGCTGCCCGCGCCCCCCTTGAACAGGATGTTGAAGGCGGACCCGGCCGCCTGTTCCGCAGCAGACACAACTCACTTCCTTGCACCGAGGGCAAACTGTCGCCCTCCCGCGCTTGGCACAGAGATTGGCTGCCCAGTTTTTGTCACATGTCTTTTGCAATCTGCCAGGGCGGCCTTGTCTCCGTACTACCACCATCATCACATCTTAGAGAAGCAGATGGTGTGACACAGGAATGGAACGGGGCGGCTTCTGTGACTGCATCACAGCTTTGTGTGGACACCTCTATTAATTCAAAAGTACTTTACACTTGTCTTGTCAGCTGGAAATTTATCAGCAACACAATTCCTTGAAAGGCAGATTGCGCAGCAGGAGGTGCGTGGGGGCTGGCCTGGCGGACGCCTGGGTCAAGGTCGACAAGGGCAGCCTGCACGGTGGGTAGCAGGGCGCCCAGATGCTCGGCCAGCTGCTGGCGCGTGATGTTGTCCAGCAGCTCTTTCATACCGTAGCAGACACCCTGCCGCGTTGACGCCTCCTCCGCGCCCATGCCCTGCTGCAGGATGGGGATGATGTGGCCCAGCACTCGCTCCCCCATCTTGCGCACCAACTCCCCCAGGCACCGCCCCGCCATCTGCTGCTGCTCCTCGCCTGCTCCACCACCCGCACATGCCTCAGTGGTGTCCACAAATTTGACTTTGATCTCTGGCCATGAATGAGGATAGTGCACCAGGGGAGACTACTTCGGTGGTCATATTGGGTCCAGCAGTGCACGGTGGCGCCAGCTCACCAGGGGAGGCAAGGGACGCGATGATGCTCTTCATGAGAGCCGGCAAGATCTCGGCCAGGGTCCGCGGCGTGTTTGACACGATTGTCTTCCACACGTGCAGCGCTGCAGAGCGCACAGTGTAGGCCACATCGCTGCGTGCCATGTAGAGGCTCGCCACAACCTGCAGAGAGACAGGACTGTCCTGGGCAAAGACCTGGCATATCTTGCCTTGCAACAGAAATACCAGTACGCCCAAATGGACGGTGCAACTCTGATGACTCTGATATTCATTGTCAGCAAGGGAAGGAAAATGCTTGCCTCATTTCGCCGATCCCAGCCCAGAGCTTCAATGATGGCGCTGCCATGCTCCTCACTGGAGATACCCTCATCATCACTGTCACCATCGATGTGAACCTTGCCTGACGTACCCGCCACCTGCAACACACCAAACATGTAATTCAGTTTGTTTGTCCCCGTGGGCCGCAGCAAAAATCTCCAGCTCATGCCTTTTGCTGTCAGTCTTCAAGTGATGTGAAGGGCGGCTCTGCAATATAACCAGCACCCAGCACCTTGAAGAGCAGGTCGCCCAGCAGCTCCACAGAGGATTGGCGGATGCGCCAGTTGTCATTGATGATGCCAGCCTCCACAGCCGGCAGCAGCAGCGGCAGCGATGTCTGCGCAAACAGCTCCACTGCTGTGCGGCCGGCTGAGAGGGCAGCCTCACGGACACCTTCAGACTCGTCCGCCAGGCCGTCCAGGATTGCAGGCAAGACCTCGTTGAGATGCTCCTGCACGGTGCTCACATTCGTCACACTCTTGTATTTGGTAGGCGACATATTGTGCATTTTCCCAGGCATGTGCTCAAGTACGATCATGTAATGTATGTCACAGCATGCAGAGATGGTGCAGCACCTGGAACTGATCGGGGATGGCGTGGGGCAGGAATCTGAAGAGGGTGAGGTTGCCCTCGCGCACAAAGGGTGAGGGCGCCGTGCACGCTGCCAGCACATCCGGCAGCAGCGCCTCCACATGGTCCCTGCCCAGCACCGCCAACACTTCCGCCATACCCTGCGCTGCGCCGGAACGCTCCACACTGCTTTTCTGCAGCGACAAAACATCCAGAATTTAGTCACAGCAATGGACTCCATATGCATCCTTTTCGCCTCTCGGCAAGGTAGTTAGGGACACAGATGGAGAAGGTGCATGTAGCCAGGTACCTGTGTACTGCACTTCATAAGCCAGCAAACTCACAAGCAACAGAACAAGGAGTAGAGCAGTATAGGAGCCTCACCTCTGATTTGAGGGTGGCCAGGAGCCATGGCATGAGGCCCTGGAAGTGCTGCTCGCCCATGCCCTTCAGCAGCGAGCCGAGCGCCTTGGCAGCCGTCGCGCGCACCTCCGGCAGAGGGTCCACCAGCGCGCTCTGCAGCTCCGGCATCAGCAGCGGCACGTACGGCGCCATGTCCTGCACGCGCACATGCCGTCATGTCGTGTCACACCATGCATATAGATCATGCCCACTCGCCGTCATTGCAAGTCACCAAGCAATCTGTGACCGTGAAGTCCTCATCAAGGGAATTGTGAGGGCAGTACACAAGTGCAGAGAGTCATCTACACTTCTCACCTTGGGCTCGTTGATGAGGCCGCACATGTTGCCCACGATGCGCGCAGCCTTCTTCTTCATGTCACCCGAGCGGTCCCTCAGCCCGCGGTGCACCACCGGAACTATCAGCGCCAGGCTGGGAGCGTCCACCGCGTTCACAAACTTGGTGACCAGCAGCGTGTCCAGTGCAGGCTTGGCCTTTGTGTTCGGGTCGGCGATGGCCGCCAGCAGTGCCGGCACCAACTCCTGCACCTCTGCGTTGCGGATGACGAAACCCACCTGCACAGGGCGCACTGGCAATACTGAGGCCAAAACTATTTGAAGCGCAAATTTTATTGCAAACATGCGCCATGGCCTTCCTCTCTAGAATGCTCTGAGCATGACAATAGGGCTCCGCCGACCAAATACAAACCAAGGCAGGGGTAATATCAATAATCAAAAGGAGGATGTTTACCTCCTTGAGGGCGTGGCGCGCGGCGGCTTGGACCTTGGGGTGGGGGTCTGCCAGGATCTCGGACAGCTTAGGCACGATGGAGGGCAGCGCTGTGCCGAGCTGCTTGGGGGCGCAATAAGCCATGGCGCCCAGCATCTGCACGCTGCCCTGCTTGCTGCGCCAGGTGCGGCTGTCCACGCCCGCCACAAGCGAAGGCAACACCAGCTTCACCCCTGCTCAGGAGCACCATTCGTCTGTCATTGAATGACACTAGTCACATCCTTGTGCAGGCATGGAGGGCAAGGACAGTCAGCAATGCTCAGCAAGACTTCTGCATGCAAAACACAAACAAAGAACTATCAGAAGCGTCTATGTGTGAGAAATTTACCCTGGCTGGACAGGTTACTCATCACGGCCCGTGCTACGTTGTTGGTGGCATGCCGCACAGAGGCTGACACATCGCCAAACCGCTCCAGCAATTTGCCCATCAGCTGGACGATGTAAGGCTCAAACAGCCTGAGACACCCAGGAGATTAATGATCTAATTGGCATCTGTGGGCAAGCCCAATGCACGAGCTCCATGAAGTACAAAGTAAACATGAACACAGGTGCAATCAAGCCAACCGCCACGAGGTGGTGCTTTGCGTACCTTCCAAGCTTCTCACACAGCGACTCAAAAGCAAACAGGGCACCCTCTCTAGCATCCGCGCTGCTCTGATCATCCAGAGCCGCCTTCAAGGCATCCATGATGCCAAAGCCATTGATCGCTGATACACCCAAGCCCTTGACAATGCCAGCCAGTCCATAGGCAGCACCTCGCCTGCGGTGGCACAGCAGCCCATTATGTATCAACTGAAGTTGGGATGCGTCCAGCTTCCCTTTTGCTATCTACCAAAGCAACGCTTGCCAACCACATGCATGTCTTTTTACTGAGGCAGTGCGCACCTGTCACCGTAACTTTCGCCCTTTGTCAAAAGTTTGAGAACTTTCTGGATCAGAGCCTCGATGAATGCCTGGTCGGTGGCAAGACCCGCCATGAGAGGCACAAGGCAGTCCGAGACTGCACGCTGCACATCTGATGATGGCGTCCTCAGCACATCTATGAGCGTGTTGAGGATGTTCCGGACCTGTAAAGGACGTAATCATTGGTGCTTCACACAGGAAGCATTCATTTGAAGGCATCATTGCCTTGTGCCAGCAGATCTTGCAACTTTACGAGGTGAGGCATGGGCCAGCATGCACGTATGCAAGATTGTACCTGCAGGTGCAGAATAGGAAAGAGCAGCACCTTCTTCTCGGCAGGGTCCAGATGCTGTGCCAAGGTGCCCAGGAACACCACAACACCCTCCCTCACTCTGTCATAGCTCTCCTCATCCGCAACATTCTTCGCCTCCAGGTAGCCCTCAAACAGCTGGAGCATCTTTGATGTGCTACTTGCCCCATGCTCCGTGACTACAGCCATGCCTGCAAGACCAGTTCACACTCTTCATGACTGCTTGGCCAATGCTTGACAAAGACGCGCAAGAGTTGGAAAGAAAGTGAGGCGCACCCGCAGTCACCATCTGCCCCCTCACATCGTCATCTGCATCCGCAAGACCCTCTCCAAGCAGGAAGTCCAGCGCGATGGGTACTTGCTGGTTGGTCAGCTGTGGAGCGCAGGCCCTGAGGGCGAGAGCAGCTCCGACCCGTCCCTGCTGTGAGCCTCCCTCATAACTTCTAATGATTCTCTGCACAGCCTCCCCCACAGCTTCTGGATGTGCCTGCAGCATTTTCAGACAGTCAAAGGTACAGCATATTCAATTGTGGCTCCGACAAAAATGCAAGAAGACAAGCAAAATAACTTGATGGTTGATCTGATCATCACCTGTATGCCCGCAGAAAGGGCAGCTGCTGCAGCAGAACGGACATCACTGTGCTGATGAGCCAGTGCTGTTGCGACCGGTTCGACAAAGTTGCGGGGCAGGCTGAGCTTGGAGGCTGCAAAGAGCTCGCGCGCTGCTTGTGCGTTCGCCTCATCCACATCATGGCAGGCAATGAACAGCGTAGTGTCAGCGCCTGAAGACTGGGGACATTGACCTGCGCAGAGACAGCGTCAGCAATCAATCACTATGAACTTTAAATTGACAAGGGATATCTTCACTTTTACAGAGTTGCACCTCTTTACCCCAAGCAAGCAGGAAGTTTTCAGAATTGGCAGTGAAAGTTTTTTAGGGGAATGCCCAATACGATGCTGTTGGTCCTCACCAGAAGCAAGGTAGGGGACATGTGGGAGTGCAGCCAGTGCGGCGGAGCGTGTGTCTGCTGATGAGGTCAGGAGACCTTGGAGCGCTGCAGCCGCGTCCTCAGGCTCAAGGCCCCTACACAAGTCATCTAGGAGCGGCTGCACCTTGCCCCTGTGCATGCCACATCGATGAATTATGATACATTCTCGATTGCAAGGACGCACACTGCGCTACACGCAGCAATTCCAATAGAGTTGGTTTCGGAGTTATGATGGCCTGCATGCAAGCAGGCAATACAACGCATGGCTGCATGACAGATCAAGGAAGCACCTGAAGCTGGGCAAAATCTCCAGCACGTTGTACAGCAGGGCGAGCGTCGCTCTGCGAGGCAGCGAACCCCCCGGTGACACATGCAAGGCCACAGCTGCCAACGCGTCCTCGTGCAGGGGCGTGCGCTGCGGCCATTTCAGAACGGCGGCAAGGATGGGGAACAGCATCATGTATGTCGGTGTTGGCAGGGCAGAGCCAGCAGCAGTCGCCGAGGACAGTGCCATGATGCTCTCCACAAGGGGATCACGACTCACCAGTTCAGGCTCCCGTGGTTCCTCTGCAGCCACACCGTATCACTTGGCAGCGTGTTTGGCACTGTGATGGGCATGTACCGCCGACTCAGCAAGTTAAGCTGTAGAAGAACTTACAGTGCTCCACTCAGTGAGTTGATGGATCAACTATAAAGAGAGTAGACTGTCAAGAGCCTTATCCAGCAACACATGCAGGGGGATTCTATGCTCACCATACTTGTCAAGCTCCACAAGGCGCAGAGCACGGGCCACAGCCAACCCGTGGCTGCCAAGGGTGCTGGGCAGACACTGCGCCAGAGCGTGCACAGCCTCAAAGGCGGCCCCCTCACCAACAATGGGGGACCCCAGCAGCGGCAGCACCAGTCCCAGGAAGTCCTCCAAGTGATCAGCGGTGAAGCCTCTGTTCCCCTGGGCTGCGCCTGCCAGGGCATACAAGCCCCGCTCCAACTTGTGCTGAACTGCAATCACTTCCTCGCGCACCTGCACAAACTCCAAACTTAATCTGGCCCCAATTTATGCCTAAAATTCTTTGTGAGACAAAGTAACAGGTTGCAAATGTTAGATCATATCCCTCAATGACAGGACCAGGGAGCAGTACCTCTGCTTCCTCTGCAAGCTGCTTCTCCCTCTTGAGGACAGCAGGGTCTTTCTTCTCTGCGCCCTTTGCACCAGGTCCCTTGCCCTTGTCAGCGGGTTTTGGGCGCCCGTTGGTGGTGGCTGAACCATTCATACTCGGACGAGGAGCTGCTTTGGCTTGCTTGGCTGCAGCTGGTGCCTGTCCGGCACTTGCTGGTGCTCCAGAATCTGATAGGCTCAATAAATTGATGTCCATCTGTATTGCTATCTGGCCTGCATTGACGAATTAGGCCAACTGTTAGCTCAATGGAACAGAAGATATATTGGATGCGTTGCAAAAATCTTTCACCCTCGTAAGCTGACGTGGAAAGATGCTGTCCAGATCTCTGACAGCACTCACCAGGAGGGGTCTTGAAGATCAGAATGTGTGATGGCGGCAGCGCGTCATGCTGCGAGCGATCAAGAAGGTCACTGAGATGCGGGAGCACAAGGGGGTGCACGCCCTCAGCATTCTCCATCATTGCGCTGCCGAGCGCTGCATCGGCAGCCTGCCTGTCTGCAGCGCTCCCACTCCCCACGCCCTCACTGCCCATCAGCACACTCACAGCGGCCGTTGTGCCCAGACTGTCCCCAACACTGCCCAGCCTCCTCCGCAGAGCCAGCCTGGGAAAGACACAAGCATGTCACTCGTTCTGCATGCTTCAGGATTGACCACCATCCTTCAGGAGAGCACATCAGGAGAAATACAGGAAAGTTCTGCATGGTGTGTGTATGAGACCACATCTGCATTGAATTCGCACCAGAATGGGCGGGTGTATGCGCCAGTAGGACTGATGATGGGGTAATTCGCAGCCAAAAGGAAGCGAGCCGCGACATCAGGGGCCAGCGGCGACACGCCTCGGTGCTGCTGTGGCCGTGGCGAGATGGCCGTCAGCGCATGCTGGAAACGCTCGGTGAGTGCACTGCTGGACACCCCGGCATCATCTGCGGACGGGGTTGCAGGTGTGAGGACCTGCACAGGTGACTCCATCAGTATCACATGATCTCATGTGAGAAAGTATAATTAATATAAACTCCGCACGTTGTAGAGGTGCGCAAGCCACTGCATCAGCAAGGGTTGAACTGACTGCAGAGTAATTTTTCGTGTGAATATTGTGCCAAGAATGCTGATGAAGGCGCGGAATTGCAAGACAGTACCGGGCAGGATGTGAAGGTCGCGAGAAGCTCCTGCAGCGCTCGAATAAAAGATTCTGCCAGAGAGGCAGATTCCTGCACACAGCGTGCGGCGCCCTTCTGTGCAACTCTCCGCACCGATTGGTCATAGTGTACCAGCGCCGCCATCAACAAGCGAGCACAGCTCTGTGTCGTCTCCCGCCCAATACGGTCCCCATGCTGCAGACCATCCAAATGGGCTCATCACTTCTAGTACAGAACGACCACAGACAACGTAGTAGAATCTGACCTGAGATCGCAACACTGGAATTTGCCTACTACCAAAAAATTGCATGACATGACTCACCTGCAGTAACAGTACTTCTGCGAGCTCAGCGGCGCAGGCGGCTTCTGCGGCAGGCAGCTTTGCAAGAGTGGCAACTGACAGCAGTGCTGCATTTGGAGCGCTGAGAATGGTCCAGAAGGACTCCAAGCCCTTGCTGTTCTTCACGTCAGCGCCTGCAATGAGGGCAATGGCAAGAGCGGCTGTGACACCCTCTGCACGCTGAGCTGCCTTAACGCTGCCGTCTGACGCTATCTTGCTCAGGGGCGCCAGCAAGCCACCCGCAGAGCAGCACAGGTCATGGCTGCTGTGCAGAATCTGCGCAGCATCATACCCTGTACTCATTATATGCAGGGAGCAAGTGCATGGCCTTCACCTTGGTATGAAATTGAAATGATAGTGTCCAGCAGCAAGCTGATACCCACCTGCAAGATTGCACAGAGATGAGCCTTCTGCAGAGCCTCCTTGTCCTTCAACCCCTTGGTAAGGAGCTCCAGCGCAATAGTCGGAAGGGTCTCGAGAGCCGACGCCCACAGCCCGAGACATCGCACAATCTCCAGCTTCACACTCTCGTTCACCTCCTCCCTGCTCCAGTAGAAGTGGGTCTCATCAGGTGCAAACCATGATTTTCCAAACATCCACATAAGGATGCAATTACCATTATCCAACTACTCATCACGAAGCCATGCTTTGATACTTTTAAGGGCTCAAAGGCTCACCCATACAGCTTGCAGAGGAGATCTGCAACACTGCAGGCAAGCTCTGTCCGGGCAGGGCTCCTGCCAGGCGCAGCACTGAGCGCTGTCACTGCGCTCACAATACCTGCCCTGTCCTGCACGCTGCGCAACTTGCCCTCTGCTTTCCCACTCAGCAGCGCATCCGCCACCGCAAACATGGCCACCAGCGTCTCTGTGTCCCTGACCTTGCTCGCCACTGTGCGTAGGCATGCATGCGCCGAGTTCCTGTGAGATTAGCCAGGTGTCACGACAATGCTCTGTGATCAAAAAGTGGGAAGTTCTTCCAGGTGCAAGGTCCTTTTAGACCAGCGCAAGCGAGCACGATAGTAAACAAGACATAGGATTATATGTGTCAGCAAGGTGGCCACCTGACAGTGTCCTTTGGGTGGCGGAATTGCTGGACGAGGTCCTTCATGAGGGTCTCTGAATCCGGGCTCAGATCGAGGGTCATCATGCCGATCAGGGCGTCCGCAACGGGCAGCATGACCTCCGGCAGCCGCTTGACCACCCTCAGCAGGGCCGGCAGCAGGGCGTCGGCAAATGCCTCCTGCGTCATGTTGGCAAGGAGGGGCCTGTAGCACTCCATGACGGCCGCCGGCACTGGTCCACGAGCACTCAACACCTGCAAAGCACCGCTCTGAGCTATAATTTTGTTAGAAAGATAGCGACGGGCACAAATCATTGTCCTAGGTTGAGATGCTGTACCTGGTCTATCAGGATCTGCAGGAAGGTAGCTTCATCCTGGGCTACTCCATCTTGCTGCGCCTGAGCGTACTCCAAAAGAGCTCTGACTAGCCCTGGAGATCCTGGAGCACATTTACTCCGCCTCAGTAGTCAAGACAGCTCATAGCCACGTAGCTTGCAAACAAACTTTGACCTTTAACACACAGTCCACAGAAACACCCACCAGTAGACTTTGCCAAACTGCGGTAGGAATCCCAGAGCTCATGCGCCTTCCGCAGAGTGCTGCTCAGGGCCTTCACGCTTGGACGACATGGTGCGTGGGTCCACACCAACGCATCAAGATAAGTGACCTGCAAAATGAAAGACACCAGGATTTGCAGCACCAACCTGCATTGTTGGATGACTTGTGGTCTCACAGCACACACCGCGCTTGCCCACTTGGACATTTGCTAGTTAGGTCGATTCATAACATGCAAGCCTCATCATTTCCCGCAGGAGACAGCAACTGAGCACAAACCTGGCGTTCCATTAGCTTCTGAGCGGCTTTCATAGCAGCAGGTAGCTGGAGAGCCTGTATGGCTGCAGAGCTCCACAGAAACAGAATGCAGCTCTCCTGCCTGCTGACTCTGGCGCCATCTGTGCGCATCAGCATGGCTGCAAATGTCTTCAAGAAAGTTTCGTTGCGCAGAGCTACCCGCAAAACGCCCAGGACTGCCCGCTGTGACGCCAGATCGGTGTACAATGGGAGGGCTTGGAAGAGTGTGGAACACCACGACGCCGCTGATGCTTCCACGGTCCCTGCAATAAATAAGAACTCTAATATTGAATATTTCAGAGGATTCCTCACGATAGTTCTATAACAAACTATGTTAGCTGGGTCTCCAGATTGCAGTGGCGTCGCACCAGGGTCTTCTGCAGCCTTCTTGAGTCTCATGAGAAAGAGCATCCTTCTCTTCCCTGGAGAGAAGGCATCTGCTGTATCTAATTGTCCCATTGCCATCTGTCAGCGGGAATTGATAGTCACAGCAAAGCTGCCATTATCACATGTGGTGTTTCAGCGTGTTCACGATCGAACTAGCTTGCAAATCTAAATGTTGCACTTCTCGAATAGAAAGCATATGATGAAGATCAAAGCAAGATGTGGGACATGTCGATCTCTTTGCGAACATTTCTGCCCGAGGTGGGCCGCCTGATCTGGCCCCGTGCATGCATGGTTCGATTGATCTGGTCAAAGTAGGCTTTTGGTTTTGCTGATGCAGAATATATAAGATAAAGCAAGCTTCATGTGGCATGCAACAGCGCTACAGCAGCTTGCCAGACATTGTGGGATGTCAGGCATGTGTATGGCTTCGGAATTCCATGCCGAGAAAACGATCATTCGTGATTCATGAATTTATTGCGGCAACGGTCGGTCACTGTGTCGGACAATGCGCTCATCAACATCATGCGCCGCACATCGATTGTCAGTCTGCAGCCAGGTATACAGCCAGCAATACAGCAGTCTAGAGATACAGTCCAAGACGCTTGCAACACAAGTGTACAGTTAAAAAAGCTGTCGCCGCTGCGTCAATCTGCGGGACAAAGTGTACCATACTAGGAAGCTTGCACATCAGAAAAGAGCAAATGCTCGCAACAAGGCAATGCCTCCAGTAATCATGCCATCACATGCCCCATTGTGTTCATCAGATCGTTGCATTCCAGCAAAATGCTCATGCAGTATACGAAGAGATGACCGCTTGGCATTCTCTCTGGTGTGGTCTTGGCAGAGGGTGAATCATAACTCAATAATCTCTGGGTTACCATACGGCATCGATGACATCATCTTCTTCAAGATCCAGGCCAGCAGGGGTTTCCTTGCCTCCCAATTTCTCACCATCCCACTTGAAGATGACTGCTGCGCCTAAATCAAGCCACCCCTCCTTATGCCCCGCCTGCTGATATGCTTCAAAAAGCCTGCTCAGGGGCTGACCCACACCGATGCGCATCTTTTTGCCCTCCTGATCCCTGGCACTTTTAATCCTCAGCATGACCTTCTGCTCCTCAACAACCACACTCTCCTCGGCAGCATTAGTGGCTGTGCTCGTGATGACCACCTCGTCATCGTCATCCTCCTCAGAAGCTGCATGCATGATTGATCTTAAGTTACAGCAAGCACACTCTTGAACATAGTCAGCTTGTAGTGCACAATGTGTCAAGTTCCTCCTGTGTCTCACCTGAAGCTGCAGCTGCCTCTTCAGCCTGTCTCCTGATCCTCTCCAGATTGGCTTTGGCTCGCATGGCCTCTGCCTGAAGAGCAGGATCCAACCGTCTTGGCCTTGCAGGAATAGCACTGGTAACCTTGTGTGTGAGGGCCGCCACCTCCAGCTGTGGTCTAGCGTCTGTTCTGCAACCGAATGTCTCGTAGTTCCTCTCCAGCTCTGGTGCTGGCTTCCTCTCATCGTCCTGCAAAGTACTGACTTGCCTTCAAACCAAAACTGTCTGCATGCCTTACAGTAACATTGTCACTGCCAGAGGAGGGCTGCCAACGAAGTGGAAACAAGCGACATCAAATTCTTACCAGATCGTCAATGTCATCAAGAAGGCTTATTGGCCTTGACCCATGCTGCCCCAACTTTATACGAGCTCTTTTCGCTGCAGGAAATTTGTGAGCAGGCTGGTTGCCAGCATCTGCACCCGCAATTGTTTTTTATTTATGTTGTTGTCATATCCATTTCAACAGTAACTCTTCATCAACATGCCCAACACAGGAGGAGCAGTTCTTCTGAACAAAGTGGACTGACTGCAGAAATCCTGCTGCACACCACTGTCAGAATCCAGAATTAATTCATCATCGTCGTCATCGTCGGCGTTGAATGTCCAAATATCCATATTATTCCTTCTACCTCGATGGATGTTGACTGTGTTCTGATATCACTATAAAACCAATTTCGTCGCCCTGGGGTCGATGGCGCTGCGTGATGTAAGTTGCAACATGCATTTGTTCACAAGGGCAATGCTATTCAATCGGTAGAACATGCTTCGTGCGACCAAGGAAGGGAAGGAACTTTGTTGTCTCCACCATGACGTCAGCAAATCAGACAGCTGGAGGGGGAGATCAGGAGCCCCAAACAATGAGCACAGCTGTGCAAACAGATATGTGTGCAAAGCTGCAAGAGTGTTATGCGGAGCTGACATGCAGGACATGAACATCAACTTCAAGTTTTTTCAGGTGCCCATATATGCATCCAAGCGCTAGCTCATGATCATGCACATGCAAGTTTTGCATATTGAATATGAATGCGCGCAAAATTTCGAAATGCCGGGCGGCGCCTCTGCGGCATTCACTAGTGTACTGCACACTCTGGCAGAATAATAATGCAATCTTGACTTGTACACATACACTACTTGCTCATGATTTCCAGAATTCATATTGATGACTTACGGTGTACTGTTTATCAACAGTAGTGAATTCAAACTGATTAGTTTCCTGATCGTGCAATGCCTTCATCAACTGATTAGTTTCCTGATCGTGCAATGCCTTCATTAATTTGCAAAATCATAAATTAAGTTGCCAAGCTTGCTGATCAATTGAGAAGCTACAGGGTGAGCTATCGGAAACTCAAGATACACCATCCCCATGATGTGTACCACTTGACCAGTGAAGTCTAGTGTTCAGGGCCAGATGAACGCCTGATCTTCCGGGAGCGATGGTTTGGACTGCCATCCTCTTCCACCTGCACCCTTGGAGTTTTGGGGGCACGTCCGCTGCTGCTTCCATCCGTTCGCGCTGTGTCAGGCGCGCGGCTGCTGCCGTCACCGGTGCTGGAGTTTGTTCGGCAGCTGTCAGGCCCCCCGCTGCTGGCGGCCCCATTCTCAGCTTCCAAGAACATCTGTAGGCAGGAGCACCAGAAGGGTTTCAAGAGAGATCAGGGATCATGAAGCAATAAATTTGTCCCAATAAATTTGTCAGCAAACCACCACTGATCTTGGCAGCATGCGCTAAAATTTGATATAATTCCAGCAAATACATCCATCTCTGAAATCTGGCAAAGGTCAATAAAGGTGGAACCTTACAGAAGTCCTTGATGACAAGAAGCTCACCTGGTAGTCCGCATTGTAATCGGCAACCTCCTGAACAGCATTCTCGATCTTGCCTTGCAGGCCCACGCGATCAAACTCTGCAGTGCTCGATCCCTCAACCATGACGACGGCTGGACTGGCAGCGCCTTCATACTTGGCAAGCTGTTTCGCTGCCTTCTCTGCAGCCTCAAGGTATTTTGGATGGCAACGGGACCCCTGCATCAAGGTGGTCGCAGCAGTGCTGAGGTGTAGTGTATACATCCAAATAGATGAATCTACTTCACTGCATCATTTCAAAGCCAAATGCGGCTGTGTCATTTCAAGCTGCACAATCTGGTCACGAGCTCACCTGCCATATTATTGTGTGCTGGGTGTGCTGCAAGATGAAGGCACCACGAGGGTCGAGCGATGGCAAAGAAGGTGCCACCGCCTTTGCGACCAAGTTCAGCGGAGCAGCCATGCACTGAGGTGAAATCCTGTACATGCTGAGGCCCCTGTTTCCTGCTGCTCTCCTCCTCTGCCAGTTTAGCAGCTGCGCAAAGCAAGCAAACAAGTCAGTGCGGCTCATCTTCAGCCACAGTTGTGCAATGGCTGTGCACACAGGGGCACTCAAGAGCAACACAGCAAGTGCTCACCTGGCATGTGAAGCCTATGTTGGGGTTGGCAACACCGCGGATAGCCTTGACAGAGGTCAGGACCTCATCAAACGGTCGGCTCCTCTTCCACATGAGGTAGGCAATGGCCAAGGTCGCACTCCGAGACACGCCTTGGGAGCAGTGCAGCAGGACGCGGCCACCATTCAGCCTCGCCGCCTGTCAATTTAATAGATGATCATGACCTTGCCATTGCTGAAACTGCTGCGGCCCGCAAATGGATCCCCAAGCCACATGGAGCTGGACATAAATGAAAAGCAGGAACTTTTGCGCACCTCTATGAAGTCAAAGACGTTGTACAACACAGAGGTGATGTCTTCGGCTGGTGTATCTGCATGTGCACCGACAGATACTCAGATGTCCGGTGTTACGATTTCCACAGGTTTGACCCTCTATGTAATAACAGCAGATTGGGTTTTTCTCAGAAACGCTCTACTGTCTCACCTTGCAAGAATAGGACCAGGTAGGTGAGCTCGTCCTTGAAATACGCGGGGTACAAAAAGCCGACGCAGTTGATGACGTGCGTGATGCCAGCTGCTCTCAACGTCTCACGGTTGCGTGCGACTACATCGCTGCCAAGGAAGATGCCGTCAGCAACCTCAGAGCAATGCTTCTCGAAAAATGCATACTTCTCTCGCCTCGCCTGGAGCTCGCTTGGGGGCCCATCTATGCGTGACAATGCCCTCAGATCCAGGTTTGCCAAACCTGTGAGCAAGCATGTATATTCCACCATCAGGACTGACAGGAAGCAGGTGCTTGGCAGCTTTTACAGCGCGCTTCAAGATTCCTGAGACGTCACATCCTCTTCAGCTTCCGCCTGTGTGTCCCTCCGTCTATGAGGTGAACCAATAGAACGGAGACTGGAGGTGACCAGGAGATAATCACCTTTGGCGCCCTGGACTGACGGTGGGAATGGATGAGCAGCTTCGGATGTGCTTGGCATGCTATCCGCATCTGCACCCGTGCTCCAGGACGCTCTGTCAATGAAAGCCTCTCTGAACAAAGGAAAACAACAACTCTCCTGTTCCATCACCAGCATTTGCTTACGCTCACCCAAATCAAGCAAGCTGCAGCTTGGACGGCAATTTAATACGATTTCTGTCCTATTTTGTCTATTGATGCACTGCTACTGATCAATGAATGAAACTGTCTCATTCTTGGATACATGAGTACAGTCGTACTGAGACAGGTCGGCAGGAACGCCATTGAACCGGCGAAAAAGTTGCGGTTACTCGGCAGATCACAATCTTTGCGATGAAGCGTAGTTTTGCAGATTCAGCACGGACGAGGAGTGTGAAGGCAGAGATTCTGGTGAGACATCACGATGTTGCAGTAGTACCACTCTGCCGTGCAGATCGGATGCAGACTGGCAGTTGGCGAGGTGTTGACCAAGTACGACGCCCTTTCGAGGCCAATGAAATGCAGGGTGGGGAGACAGAGCTGCTGGAGATCCTCATTGCCAAGGATCGGTCCGACAGACCTGGAAAAGTCACAGAGTATGATAACGGCGACATTTTTCTGCCAGTGTCCTCGGAGTCCTTTTCGGGCGGCTCCAAAGCTGCCGTGAAGAGGGGCATCTTGAAGAAGGGTGCGGCTTTGCGGCGTGCTTCTTCAATGACATCGGGTGAGCCGTCCTTGATTGTATTATTTGAAGCTAAACAGATTTTTTTCAAAGCAATGGCTCCAAAAGCTGGAGGAAATGAAAAAAAAAATACAACCTCACAAAACGAGATGCAAAGTCTATGTTGCTGTCTGCCCGCACTTCAGGACATAAGTACGCAGAGAAGGAAGTTTCAAGTACCGCTGCGGCAAGAGCATCACTGCATGCGCACTGGCACCACGACAAGCCAAGTGACTCTGGAGCTTTGTTTCAACAATACTGGGATGCTCTGCCACCACTCCCTAAAACGTCCAGCAACAGGACACGATCCCTCCAGCTTCCCATCGATTCTGCACCTCCCCAGGATGCGACCTTTGAACCCACGGTCAGTTATGCAGACCCAGTTTCACAGCTTATACAACTTCAGCGAAGAAGATTGACTGCAGGCATGCACAGCTGCCCTGACAAATTTCTCTGAAACTGAAATCAAATTTGTTCGACGCATAGGAAGCTTTGGAGGATGTGCGTTTGGATGAAGACATGACTGAGAGTGCAGATTCCGTGCCCCTCAAGAACTTCAGGTGAAATTGAAGACCTCACCGATGCATAGCTCTCCACCCAGCTGCTTGTCTCGGCTGGAGAACCTTCAGGTCAAATGTGATTACAAGCTCACCTCCCACAAGGTGCCAAGGATAGCGTGCACTGCTCGCAGGATAAGGGCAGGGACGACATCTAGAATGGCACGCACAAGCACCGCAGCAGCAGATGTGCAGGCAGCAGAGGCACGGCGGCGGAGCTCACAGCTGGACGACTTGCCGATGTACTTCCCAGAGTTTGACAGGCCCGCGCGCAGAGGCTCCATGATGATGCCTGCAGCGCTTCCCAGGGAGAGCAAGCCCGACGATGAGGTCAGCTGCATCCACCAACCTTGCATAACAAGAGTATTCGTGATGACCTCATCTCCATCTCTAGCTGCCTCCTAATACCAGATTGAATGGCATCCATGAAGATCCTTTGACAACAACTTCATCTGAACGCAGGATTCCCAAAGCAGTTCATCGGAGACAGTGTATGATGCCGAGGATGAGGAGGAACATAGACATCGTCCATTCTTCCGGCGCAAGTACTTTTCTAGGCTGGTGCTCCCCTTCCTGGCCAGCCTGGCCCTCTTCTTGGCTGGCATCCTCGTCTATGTCCTCATGCCGCATCTGGTGAGGCTCTAGTCACAGCTCAGGCCATCACTTCGCTTGCAGTTTCTTCACCTTTTAGTGCCCTGTTCATGTCTTCACAAACACCCATGCAGGTCTCTAACCACCTTGCTGCACCTCTGTCCAGTCATCAAGGCTACCAATTGTCCTTTTGGTGCTGCAGGCATTGTGGAAGTTTGAGGCCTGGCGATGGCTGGTGTTCATTGCTGGCACTGTCCCCCTCTATGGCATCAGCAGGCTGGTCATGTATCTGCTTGTGGTCGGCCTGGAAAGCAACTTTGTTGCAAAGGGAGCCCTGTACTATGTGGTTGGCCTGCGGGTATGACGCTGTTTCTATGCTTCTCATTTGACCTCGGCCTTGCATGCTGTGACTGTTACTTTCAACAATTCCCTGCTCCACAGTGACAATCGCACCAGCTCATGTGATTCAGTCTCAAAGGGCAGTCCATCGAGTATACAGGATACTTATCCTGTGTGCAATGCGCCAGAAATGGCTGCAGCGGACGCTCTGCGTGGCGTTCTTCATGGCCCTCTTTGCCGGGCTGTTCCAGCAGTCTGTCAATCAGACTAAGGACCCGGATCTGATTGACGCATACTGGATCATCATGAAGACAGCAGGCTGCATCCTGCTGGCCTGCTCCGCCAACGTCCTCAAGACGCTCTTTGCCAAGCTCATGAGCAACCACTTCTACAGGGACTCCTACTTTGACAAGATGCAGGATGCCCTGTGCAAGGTGCCTCCTCCCAGCCTTGTCAGCAAATACGTTTGCCATGTCTTTGTGGGTCACTGCTGTTCCTCTGGAACATAGCTCATCAGGGTCTCTCATGTTGCAGGAGTATTTCTTGGTGGCGCTCGCACAGCAGCGGCCCAGCACTGATGACAACAGCCCCACGGTGGCCAAGTCAGGCGTCAGCGCTGCAATGGGCAAACTGGTGCAGATTCTGGACCTCCTCGCCCTGCATATTCCATCAGAACTGTCTTGCAGAGGCTGTGAAGCATGTCGAACCATCATCAGCGTCACATTGTTGAGAGCCGCAGATGGCATGTAAGTATTTCCCATTCAGTGGAATAGGCGCACTGTTGGGATGCTCACAACTTTCCCCTGTCACAGGCGGAGTCCATCCGCGCAGCATCGCATGCGGTGCTGCCGCGGCTGAGCCCGCGGCCGACGTCGCCGCAGAGCGAGCCGGGCGGGCGGCGGCGCGCGTCAAGCAGCGACAGCGAGAGCGACCGCCACTCGGTGCTCAGCCGCGCCAGCCACCTCAGCGAGGCCCAGCGCAGCCTGGCCAGCATCACCAGCCTCATGAGCAGCGACATGCGCCGCGCCCGCCCGCAGCGCACCCGCCGCCAGTCGCAGGTACCTCATTTCCCTCAAGCAGCCGGCAATGAGTCCTCCTGTGATTGGCCCGCATTCTGCATTCTGGATTGGGTCCTTTGTGGCCAGAATTGTTAGGCGAGTGCCAAATCTCTGGGAATACCAGGGGTTCCAAAAAGTCCTTAAGCCATGTCAGGCCTTGCCATCAATCAAGGCGAACAGGCCTTAAGCATATTGGGGAGATGCTCTTTGATTGATCTGATTCACAATCAATACTACATGCAATGCATGCATGTCTAAATGCATCTTTTTGATGAGGCAGATCGAGTACGATGATGTGGTCCCGGTGCTGCCGGCCAAGTCAGCGACCAACAACAACAACAGCTTTTTGGACCGGCTGCACCGTGTGGAGAAGCATCTGCGCAAGAACAAGCTAAAGCTGACGCTGACAGAGCGCCTGGGAGCCGCGCACAAGGCTGATGAGGTGTCCAGCCAGGATGAGGCCAAGAAACTGGCCTTCTACCTTTTTTGGAACTGCAAATCATCCTTTGAGAGGTGCGCCGCCATCTTCCCACCTTGATATTGATAAGCCGAAATTTAGCCATGCTTGTGCATTTCGGTGGGGATTTGTAGATAGTGCAATTTGAGGTGTTGAGTTCATGAATATTCTGGATGTAGACTTTGAGTGCAGAAGTCCTTCCAGAATTGAAGTGCGGCAACAAATATAATTTTCGACGTTTGGCCTTCTTGCAGCACCTTTGTGGAGCTGGAGGACTTGCAGGTCTTTCTGCCAGAGGAGCAGGCGCGGGAAGCGCTGGATGCATTCGACTGTGACGCTGATGGCCACATAAGCTCAGATGATATGAAAGAGGCAGTGCTGCAGGTGCAGACACTGCCCTGCATATTCTTGGGCTGTCATGGCCTCACAGCCCAGTATTCTGAGAGTCGTGACACTTGCTGCGCATGCAACAGAGCTTTTGTGCATGCTGACCAGCACAGTGCCATTTTGAGCTCTGTCCTGATGTCAATCGAGTGCTGTGCAGATATATGACAATCGCAAGAATCTGTCAGCGACGCTGAAGGACACAAAGACGATTGTGGGCAAGCTGGAGCGCCTGCTGGGCATCTGCTTCCAGCTCCTGTTCATCTTCTTCTACCTCGCCATCTTTGATGTGAGCTCCACAATGCATGCCCTAAACCACCTACAACACCTTTACAAAATATTTTTATGTACATGTGTCCTTTGCCAAGGTGCGCATGCTCTCAGGGAATGCTGAAGAAATAGCTGTCTGCTTTGCAGGTGAATCTGACACGTACCTGGCTGACTGTGTCCAGTCTGCTGCTCTCTTTTGTCTTTGTGTTCGGGAACAGCATCCGCGCCATCTATGAGAGCGTGGTGTACCTCTTCGTAGTGCGGCCTTTCGACGTGGGCGATGTGATCCTGCTCGGACCCGCACAAGACTGGTGCACGGTATGAACCAGCCTGAGCCACCGCCAGCTGCACTGAATACCTCTGCCTTGCTGTGTCTGTCCATACTGCACTGGCAGGCGGGACAAACTTTCCTTTTCTGGTAGCATTTGTGGCAGCCAGGTCTTTGCCTACGTCCCACAAGAAATACGATGGCGTGCAGGTGGAGGAGATAACGCTGATGAACACAATCTTCATCAAGTGGGAGGGCAGCCGCATCCTCTGCCCCAACGCCAAGCTTTCAGTTGATCTGCTCACCAATGTGACGAGATCCCAAAAGAAGGGAGAGACCTTCAAGGTGTGCAGTTGCAAGCCTTTCCAAATGCAATTTTTTTTCCAAATGCATATTAACGTTAGGGTGTAGAGTGCGAGCCTTTGAGGCACTGTGCACCGTAATTTCCAAAATGAAAGCTGCAGGTGCCTGCCACTTCCCTCTGTCTTGTGCAGGTTCTTATTGATATCGGGACATCCTCTGAAGTATTTGACCGCATGGATGAGGCAATTGGGAAGCATGTGAATGCAAACCCCCAGGACTTTTCTGGCGAGTACAGTGTGCATTGCAACATCGGCGCAGACCCCATGAAGCTTTCTATGGTGATCTGGTGGTCCTACCTCTACAATGGTGCGCACGAGGCCTTGCATGCACTTTTCGGCATTCACCTCTTGACCTTCCTTCATATATCTGACTTGCAGTGTTTGATGGCCTTCTGTGTGTGCCGCTGTTTGCCATAGACAGTTATTTAAATTGCTTTGTGTTACAGCCACGAGCGGGCGCATGCAGGCTGCGCGGACGCAGCTGCTGTTGGCGGTCAATGAGCAGCTGCGCAGCGAGGGTGTACTGTACACTCTGCCGCCCTACCATTCCAGTGGCGGGCCCAATGCACCGGCATACCCTCCAGAAGGCGTGCCAGAGCCTGTCCCTGGACTCCTTTCCCACTTTAGGAAAGAGGGATGCTGAGATTGATTTCAATACAGCAATGCTGCTATTGTAGGGCCTGGAGCACGTACTTCTGCACTGGTCATGTATTTTCCTTTATTTTGCTGTCCTTCTGCAAGCCTTGCTCTGAGAGCTGCCAACTGTGGCTCAATACTTCTGATCTAAAAGGTAGTGATGCAAGGCCAAGCAAGTTCTCTTTCTCAGGAGCTTAGTTTTCTTCATGCTTCTCTCATTCCATTGCCTTTTAGGTAGGAATGACATCCTGGATCAGAGGGTGCATCATATGCATGTGCCTGAAGGCAGTATTGTGACGCGTGGATGCAAGGTTTGGCAGACATTATATACTGTACATCTAGGCTTCTTTCCCTTTCTTGATTGGCTTCCTTTGTGAGAGCATGCTCAGGGATCACTAATAAGGTATCCCGAGTTTTTCAGATCTCGAGACTTTTAGACACTGCATGCCCCGGTTTCCTTGGCATAGCATGTCGTGCTAGGTAATATGATCGGATCAGTCTGATCAATCAACTCAGGTCAGGGACATGAGACGCGCCGTATCAATACATGAACTAGGAGCGTGATCTAGATCTAGATGGATTGATTGCGTACAGCTTGTAGCATCAAATGCCGCGGCAGATCAGTACTAGGAATCTCTTATAGACCGATGGGGCATTGCCGCGTCCATTACGGTGTGCGACTGTCCACCTTGGGGGCCCAAGTACTTTTGGACAAATATTCAAGTATATACTTTATTTAAGCTTGAAGGATTACTTTATTGAGTCAGAACATTGGCTGAAAGTACAATTACAAGGACTGCTGACTGACGAGTCCTTCCTCGCTGTGGGGATTGGTTTCAAAATTGCTCTGTGGTGCTCCTAGTATCACAAATCGTAAAGTGCTGTCAAAAGTAACTTGCTAGGAAGTGCATTGCTCTATCACTAGTGCCAGCAGTAAGGCCTAAAAAAAAACATCGTGAAAACAATGCATTGAATACTTCACACAATCATACTCTCTTGAAACCAAACAGCAAGTTTTGTGATTGCTAGCAATAAAATGCACGAGTCACGCAATGCAAACATATCTTCCCCTAATCACAAATCAGCTGCGATGCTACAAAATGAACGCCCAGATCCTTTCCAGATGCCAAGATTCTCACTGGCTCAGGCAGCTGCCAAAGCTATCTATCTGGGCAGGGGCGGCGGCGTGGTCTCTGAGGAGTACTGGAAGATGAGGGTGCGGGGGTAGGGCGAGGATGAGGCGATGTTGAACTGCATGCGCAGCTTGGAGTTGAGCTGGTAGTTGAGCGTCCACTGTGTGGCGATGTCAGAGTCGCGCAGCTTGCGCGCCATGGCCGCCTGCAGGCTGCGCCCAAAGTGCACCTCCACCTCCGTGCCCATTGTCAGCGACGACAGCAGCGACGTCGGGTCGCCGCTCGGGTCCAGCGACAGCAGCCCTGTGTGCGTGACAGTACATGTGTTCAGCTTGCATTTGCTCCCTCTTCTTAACACGCTGACAACAGGCAGACATTACTTGTGTCCAGTCTCCACTTACTCCCACCTCTATCAACTCCCCGGACAAATGTAGGGTGCTGCAAGACCCAGCAAAAGACAACATGCCTGAATCTGCAGCCGCCTGCACCTGCCAAACTTAAGACCAGATTCCTTAGCAGTACCTCTTTTTACTAAGGAACCTTCTCAATTCAATATGTATGTCTTCTGACTCGCAGCCAGGGGAGTCTGATAGGTGAAAGCTGGGCACAACCACTTGTTCAAGCAGGGAACGTTTCTGCCAAACACGTAAAACAACGGTGTGGAGGGAGACTCGGTTGGGCGCGCACCGGGGATGGAAGGCGCGGAGACGAGGCGCCAGCGCGCCTGCCCGAACTGCCCCTGCGTCTGGATCTTGGGCATGAAGCCGTGCGCCGCGCTGGCCGCCAGGTTACTCAGCGCTAGCTGTCCATCCTCCGCCACAAGCGCCCCCGCCAGCTGCCCCTCAAATATGCGTGCCGCTTCAGCCGCCTCCGCCGCGCCGCCCTGCACCGGCCAGCATCGCAGCAGCGTCACCATCGAAGCCTCTGCTAAAATTGTGCCGTGTTTCCTTTGTAGCCCTCACAACTCTACTCCATTATGCGCAATGTGCATGACTGTTTTGATGGCGATAATAATAATTGTCTTCTGCTCGAGTCGCAGGAAAGTGTCCTTCACCCGGAGATACAGATTCTACTTTGTTGACTTCCTTCCGACATGGTGAGCTTGTTTTTGAGCCCGGGCTTGTCCTGGTAAACAATATGCAAAAATGGGAATGATGCACGGCTGTGCGGACTCACCGCCTCGCCAGCGCCGGCCTTGGTAGGAGTGAGCACAAGGTTCTGCTGCCACGCAGAGGCACGCCCCTGAATCAACGCCTGAACCTGCAGGAAAGGCACACCGCCGCCGCTCAGTGATCTGGCCAGCCGCGACACTGTACGCACAATCCTCACACGGACAGCCTTGCAAAAAACAATATCTTTGCAGAAAAAATAAGGACGAGGGCATCAAGAGCGGGTACCTGGGCCCCCTTGAGGCGCAGGTCGAGGAGGGGGTCGAGGCCGCGGCTGGGGGAGAAGACCAGGCGGTTGGGGTGCTCCCTGTCCAGCACCAGCTGCGTCGCCACCAGGTTCACCTGTGCAGCCATCAACACCACCTCAGGTCTCACATCACATGCACCAGCACACGCAGCTCTCGTCACATCAAGCTCATTGTCTCCCCCACTCCCTCTAGTCACTTCTCAAGGCATGCTACATGCCGAAGTGTATACGCAGCAGTTTACAACAAATTCACTCTGGATTAAGATGCCTGTTCAATGCAGAGTTGGCAGTGATGCACGAGGGAATAAAGCACACCTCTCCGCCATCGAGGTGGATGATGCCGGCGAGTTTGAGGGAGGCTGGGTCGGCGGCGCCGTTGAGTTCGATGTCGCCGGAGATGCTCATGTTGAGGACAACTGGGAACATGGCGCGCAGCTCGGGGCCCAAGTGGATCTTGAGCCCCTTCAGCTCCACCGACTGCGCCACTGGCTGCATCGCCACCTCGCCAGCCTGCGCACCAGCCCCTTTTCCTATCACTGAGAATCTTAACACATTCAGTACGGCATGAGGACAAGTCCTTCTGTGCATGGGAACCTCCAAATGATGCTCAACAAGCCACTTGCCGGACAGTTGGATGCACGACTTGCAGCAGCCACACAAGCAATGAACGAGCATGCGAAGTACTTTGGACACATCAAAATCTGATCAAGGTGCAGACAGCCCGTGCTTGAAGCTAATTTTGTTGCATGAGCAATTGTGCTCGCGTGATAATGCTCGAGGCAGGGCAGTGGAAGGGCGCGCCTGCTGCATGTCGAAGCGCGACAGCTGGCGCGCGAGGGCGTCCTTGCCGGTGAGCACCGTGAAGGCCTTGAAGACCAGATCGGTCTCGCGCGCGCGGCCGCCGTCCAGCAGAGCGCCCAGGCCGGACTGCTGGCCGCTGCTGCCTGATGAGGACGCGCCGTTGCTGCCGCCGCCGCTGCCGCCTGGGGGCGACGGCCCCCCCGGCATGAGCGAGGCAACGCCCCGGGACAGGCGGACGTCGCCCCCCACCGCCGGCGCCGTCAGGCTGTTCTGCAGCTTCAGCCCGGCATCCAGATAGCCTGCGCAGCACAATGGCAGGTGTTTAAGGCAGGCAGCCGTCTGCACATTAGCTCCTGCCTTTCATGCACTATACCTGGAGTCTACAAAGGCCAGAAGGAAGAAAGTATCGCAGGCACGCAGTATAGATCATACCTGTATACACGTTGCGGAGGCGCAGCTCGAGGCCATGGATGTCCACAATGAGAGCGCCCACGGAGGACTCCTTGCCAGCAGCCCCCTTTACAGCGTCAGCGCCTGCTGCCTGGGCCAGATTGGCGTCGGGCTTTGTCGCCGCGTCAGCAGTGAGTGGGAGGCCGCCCTTCACCCTGATGCGGCCACGCCGACCCACATGCGCCTCCAGTCCCTCAATCTGCATCACACAGAGAAGCTCGCTGACAAAACAACCTTAAGACAAATGACCATCCATCTACTTTCACTTAATTTCACCACCATTTGTTCATGCAATTGTAGAACAGTCAAGGCAGGTGCCGGGCTGATGTCAGTCGCTGACCTTCAGCGCATTGTCAGCCATGCGCACGGTGCCTCCCAGATTGGTCAGGGGATACTTCAGCCAAGGGCAAGACATGGCCGCCTTGGCAAAATGAGCCCTGCCCTCCACCTGCAATCCCAGCAAAATAACACCTTTCACCAACTGGGCCATTTTCAATACGTGAGCTTGCCTCTACAAGGTGTCACGCTTGCACGTTGTGCCTCTGAAGTTTCAGGCAGGCCGAAAAATGAAGAAAAAAAGAGGGGGCACCTGGGGGCGGGAAGGAGAGCCGTGCACGCGCATGGACAGCTCTGCAGCGCCGCTCTGCCATCTGAGGTCGGGCGTCAGCGCTGTGACCAGCATCATGCCGCCATCCTTCACGCTCACATTCACCTCCAGCTCTTCGCTCCTCCCAGACCCAACACTGGCGCCCTCCGTGCCAGCTGCGGCGGATTCACCGTTCCCTGCTGAGGCAGCAACATAATATTCTGTGGCGCCCAGAGAACAGCAAGCTCATCTTGTACACTTGCATTGCATTTACAGACATGCTCCTATTCACATTAAGTCAGCTAGAGGCGGCAGTCTTCAATTGCACCTAGATTCAGATCTGAGATCCAGACTCTATGGCCTCGCCAGAACAGAGGGCATGTGGCACGTTCCTAACGGCTCCCCTACCTCCAGGAACAAAATTGAATGCACAGCATGCCACATCTGCATGGCGTGCAATACTATTGCAATTTTACCACTCTACACAGATACTGGTGCTCTCACCTGGCAGGGCCGGAGAGGGGCGCAGGGGAATGTTGCCGGAGACGCGGACGTGGCCGGAATGGCGGCCGGCCTCGGCAGGGGCCAGGTCTGCGGAGAAGGAGAGTTGCTGGGCGGCGTCGAGGGAGGCCTGCGCCTGCGCCTGCGCCAGGTAGGTGGGCCCAATGGCGCCGTCGTACAGACGCACCACCACCTCACCCTCCGGCACCGCAGCGCTGCCGCCTGCCGCACACCAACCACAAGATATTACGAATTATTGCAATCCGCGCAGTTGCGGATAACATCTTGCGTGCTCACGTTTGCCGATGCCTTGCTCTTAGTTTGAATCCCGAGCCCCGCAAATTTGATTCATTGCCATGGCTAGAATGGCAGATGCTCACACTGAGTTGGCCAACTTTCTAAAGCAAACATGCTCAGCATGATGTTCCTGTCCTGGAAACCTCCCCAGTGTAATTAACATATCAGGAGGTAATTTCAGCATGTAAATTTTTCGCAGTCCAGGATCTTAGCAGGGACGGACCGATGGTTCCGCGGACATAGAGGAGGCCGTTGACGGGGGAGTTGGCGAGCCCCACGCTGTAGGAGCGGTGCATGCTGCTGCGCAGGTGGCCCCCACGCAGGAACGGCACTGCCAGACCCCCCAGCGTGCCCCCCGCGCCGCCACCGCCGGAGCCGCCTGTGCCACCACCACTCCTTCTTGAGCGCTCCACAACAAACACTCACTGATGCATAAAGGCACTTGCCACTCATGGTGATCTGAACAGAGTATCAAGCCTTCTGTTGGGATCAACAGCTTGCTTTTGGTGGTCAAAAAGCTGAAAGGACAATGAGCAAGTAAGGTTTCCTTGCACGCTAGCAAGGAGCACCTGGTGAACAAAGTAGTGAACAAACTAACAATCAATGCATGTCAAACAGGACACCAATAAACAAAACAAGGTGAGGAAGCAGCGTAATGCAGCGGTGTTGAGGCCGCACCGGCAGCGGCGACAGCGGGAGTGGCGTGCTCGAGGGCGGGCAGTGCGCGGAAGAGCGGCTGCAGCACAGCGACGGGGAAGTCTGTGAGGATGATGGAGGCGTCCTGTGCAGCGCCAAGCAGGCTGCCGCGCACCAGCAGCTTGGCCTCGCCCGCCTTGAGGCCCAGCTCCTCCAGTTTAATGCCCTCTATGCTGTGACAGCTCCCATTGGCCACCACCTGACCAAGCAACCATTGTCATGTCGTCAGCAAAGCCAGAACAAGGTGTGATCGGTCATCACCAACACTGCATTCAGGACTGTACAAGAAAGTCAGGGAATGACTTGTAAAATTGCTTGTTGAAGGATGACAGTGCAGCCAGATGTAATGTTAAAAAAACCCAGTAGATCGCCTGCCATGACGACAGCAGTATCAGGTAAAGTAATGAAAGACTGTACAAAAGAAGGGGAGATGCAATACCTGGTCAAGGCCGTAATCTCCCCACTGCCAGTCCTGGCCGCGCACGTTGAAGTCCACATTCGTGGCGCCACCGCCGCCGCCGTATGCCTGCACTCCTCCGCTCCATTGCCCACGCAGATCCTACACATTGTCCCAGCATTGTCAAACCTTCTCTTTCTCCAGAGAAGAATTTAGTCCTCGGTGCATGCGACACCCTTATAGTGCTGCAGCAAGGCAGAAACGGACATACAATTTCCCGTAATTGTGATTTTCATTGGAACAAACATTGAATTAATTAGCACCTGCAGTCCTGGCAGTGTGCCGCGCGGTGTGCTGCCGCCGCCCGGCTTGGACGACTTGCTGCTCCTTGCCGCTGCCTCTTCAGGCGCGCCAAAACTTGCGTCCTCGGATGACTCCTGCATGCTCGCGTCTGCCTCCATCGCCATGCGTGCCGCCTGCGCCGCCGCTTCCAACTGCCGTCCAAGCTCCTGCTCAGGAATATCTTAATTGACCAAAAGTCCCCTATAGTGCATTTCACATGCAAGTATTGAACCGTGCTTCGAGTGTAGGGAAAGTCAAAAGTGCTCCTCCTGGTTAAGTGTACCATTGCATCATTTATGCCAGATGGGAGAGATCCCAGATGCATGCTGCCAGCTGATAGGTCCGCCACACGGCAATAACCTCCATACAGGGTCGATCAGATGCGCTCTTTTTGCATGGCAACGGGATGTACGATAAAAGATGTGGTGTGTATATTCAGGAGGTGTGACTCACCTGGGCAGCCATGTTGGAGGCGTCCACGCCAGACAGGAACAGGGCCTTGGCGCGCTCGTAGTCTGATGGGGACAGCGCAGTGGCCCTGCTCAGTAGCCGCGCCGCTGGCAGAATCTCCTCCATGTTGGCTGTCGGCACATTCACCTGAGTGGCAACCAGCGAACGTGATAAGTCCAGCTGCCCGTATCGAAGCAGCCAACTGAAGCGGACTGAGACAAATCACACCCAAATCATTGGGGTATCATGGCATAAATGGGACCCAGCGGGCCTTGGATGTAAAGGGAGGAATGGAGCCGAGGATGCCGCGCCCAGTATTCTTCAGGTTGGACAACAGAGAGAAGGTGGGAGTTTACCTGCAGTCGCCAGCGGCCGCCGCCGGTCTCAAAGGGGGACATGTTGGCCGCGTTGGGGGGCTGCGCAGCCGCAGCCATTTCAGCTGCCGAGCGTGGGATCGTGGCACCGGAGGGAATCACGTACTCCCCCTGCACCTCATACCTGCGCCCAGACCATCCATCTAAGCCATATGCATTTTTGTGCTGCAGCATTTACGACATACGCTTGGTGCATCAGCACACTACCTTGCTCATGAAGACTGACAACTGCCGCTCTATAACGCCTTGAGTACATAACAATTGCTCATGAGGAGGGCCCATTCTTGCTCCCACAAGCGCATTAGCAATCCCTTCGACCTTCATGTAGGGAGCCGCTCTAATTAATTACAGAGAGAGTATGGCGGGCGCGCCTGGAGTTGGCCTGCTGCAGCATGGCGCGCTCGAGGCGGACGACGTCGCGTTCCCAGCGGAAGGCGCCGCTGAGGGACTGCCCCTGCAGCCCGCTGAAGCGCGGCCCAGCCACGGCCACCACTGCTCGGCCCAGCCGCTGCTCCAGGTTCACCGACAGCGACGCCTCCTGCACCTCCCCTCGCAGCGACGCCAATTCCAGCTCATCTAGTAACAGGCCTTGCACCGCGCACTCCACCCGGCTCGCCTCCGCGTTCACCTGCGCACATCAGCGCAGCCACCTCGCGTCAAACGCCATTTTCTTATGCTGACACTCTTGATCATCACCAACCAAGTGTATCGTCATGATGTTAGCGGCTTAGTCGATCACAAGTCAATGCAGGGGCTGAAGACACGGTTCATGGTAAGCGCGCGCACCTCGGCCGACATTAGTAGCTGGCCGCAGCGCAGCATGAAGTTGCCGCCCTGATGGCCGTCGCTGCCAGGCGCCGAGGCATCACCGGCCGTGGCGGCGCCGGCCGGCTGCGACAGCAGCGGCGGCTGCGCGGCCGCGCCCGCAAACCGCGGTACGGGCAGTAGCGTACCCAGGCCGCCCAGCCCGGCGCGCCGTTTGCCTAGCAGTGCTCCGCCGGTGCCGCTTCCTGCCGGCGAGGCGGCCGGCGGAGCGGTGCTTGTTGATGCGGCGGCCTTGTTGGACGGTGCTGCATTGGTGGCCGGGCTGGAGCCGGGCGAGAATGGTAGCTTCAGGTTGACGTCCAGCGTCTCGTCCGGCCGCTGCCCCTGTGCAAACACCAGGGATACCATGGTCAGCGGTGGGCTTGATGTCCTTAGAAAAGGACAGATTACTTGCCATTTGATTGGAGATGGGCTCTATCATTGAGGTCATATTCAAGATAACTTGATGCAATGTACCCAAAGTATAATGGACTTTCCAGAGTGACCCACCTTTGCTCGGATCTGGAACCGGTCCTCAGACAGCAGCACGGTGCCGGTGAGGTTGCGAGACAGCTTCAGCTGGTTCACGCGCAGCCCCTCCAGCGTGAGGTCCCCTGCAAACGCGGATGGCCGCCGCTCCTCTTCCTGCTGCTGCTCCTCGCTGCCCTGGCTGGCCTGCTTCTCTGTATTGCCAGGGCCATCCATTGTTGCCATCATGTGTTTTAATAAAGGACCTTATGTAACATATCTGGAGCGTTCAGGCCCTTTCTGTGCTGGCCATACCAAATGACGCACCTGCTACAGCTCCATACATCAGGATGCAATGAAGCCTGCCTGAAAGCAGAAAACTGGGCAGGCCTGAAATAGAGAGCCTCAAGGTGCCTGATAAACACCATAACTTGCAAGTTGAATTGACAGGCCGCACTCACCGGTGGGCACGAGGCGCACGGAGAACTTGGTGCGGCCGTTGAGCTTGAGGCGCTGCGCCTTTGTGGCCGACCCGCGCTCAAGGGCGGCTGCGATCGGCAGCACATCCAGGCCCTTGAAGTTGCAGTCGATGTCCGCACCCTCCAGCTGAGGCTGCGCCAGCGCCGTCGCCTCCGCCTGCATATGTATGTCATGAGCCAAAAAATACAAATAGCTTTATACAATTGTAAACAAGTGGCTAATCTATTATTTCAATAATATGGAGACAATGATTCAGCAGCTTGGGCCTGTGCTGCCAGAACATGTACCCCTGCATACGCCTTAGTGCACGGGCTCATTTGCATTTGTGCACCATAGTCACGCAAATAGAATGCAGAGGAAAGACTCCTTTAAATTCTCACCGTGGATGCATGGAGAAAATTTCTGGTGCAACTGCAGACGTCCAGAATCTGGGAGGGGAAGAGAGAGAATGTCTCCAGGGGCGTGCCTGTGTGAGGACGGCCTTGACCGCGTCAAAGGGAGCTGGCCGCAGGAACAGCGCTCCGCTGACGTCGAGTGACGGAGCGCGGCAGGTGAAGCGGTTGGCGTCGCGGCTGAAGTCGGCGCTGCCGGAAGCTGACGCGGCGGGCGCCTCCCAGCGCACGTGCAGGTCGGGCGCCAGGAAAGAGCCCGCCATCGACCCGTGCACGCTGCTGTCGCCCAGCTCCGTCGCCGCAGGCAGAGGCGTTCCCTGTGGCAAAGTCAGGGTCCCTCAGGGTGCACTGACATGTGCATGGCTGCAACTGGTCCAGTACAGATCAGGTCCTTGAAGTAATAATACTGGAGCTTCACTTTGCTGAGTTCAAATACTACAATATGGACACTGACAGCAAAGAGCGTCAACTCTTTCCTGAGTCTCCCCAGCTGGAAGCAGGGCAATCTTCAGCAGGCTTTCTGTAAACAATAGCGGCTATCCCCACGCTGAGAAAAACATATTATATATCTTTTGTGTGCCTTGCATCAATTTGTGCAGGACAGGATGCTGAAGTGCAAGCAACAGGAGTGGGCCGCGTGCCTTGGGCAGGTAGCGCTTGAGGAGCGATTCGGTGGGCAGGTTGCGGCCTTCCAGCTGCACGCGCACTGCACGCGGATCCATCTCTCCCGCCGGCGACACCCACATGCGCCCGCTGCCCAGCACCTGCCCTCCCCCTAGCGGCTCTGCCTGCCCAACCATGTCAGTATTGTTCAGCCAAGCGCACAGGTGCTCCACCGCCCACCTTTACTAGGTGTCTTAATTATAGTGCTTTGCTCAGGGTATTAAGCTTCCAAAGCATAAAAACAAGCAACAGGAAGGGTAAGCCCTCCGGTAGTCGAGGACAAACACTTGCAATTGCTCCCTCTCATGTTTTGGGAGTATTGCTTAAAGGAGTTGAGTATAAGCAATGACTTAAAGGTCTGCACCTGGATGGAGTGCAGCAGGAAGATGTCGGTGGAGGTGTCAAGTGTCCACACAGCAGAGGCGCTGGCGACAGGAACGCGGTCGTACGCGCCTGCAGCGGCCGGAAACTCACGCAGCGTCTCCTTGGCGCTGCTGTCCTCCATGGCCTCCACATCCTCCCTGCTCGGGGGCATCGCCACCGCCGTGCCTGCGTTCGTCAGCAGACATCCTCAGTCAAGCTACTCTGTAAGATCTGGGCATGCAAGCTCCTGGATAGAACCTTTGAAGCCCCGTTCAATCAGATCCAAGCCACTACTCTGTGCGGTATACGAGGACATCAGGAATGGCCAAAGTTGCAGAAGCACAACCCCCTTCAAAAGGTTAGCAATTGCTGTGAAGACCTGTGGCATGCACCTGAGAAGACGGGCGTCTCGAGGGGCCCGGTGCAGTGCAGCACGCCGCGGACGGCGCCGCCGATGGGGAAGGGTGTGGGGCGGATGGCCAGCGTGCGCCGCAGCTCATTTGCCTCCACGCCCGGCACGCTCGCGCTTAGCCGGTACTGCCCCGTCTCCGGATTAATGTCCATGTCGCCTGCCCCGCCCCACACCGAGTCATTTACGTACCGCTCTCCTTTTCAATCTAGAGGTCTGTGCTTTTAGCAGTGATTACGACATTGGCGCACTGCTGCTCTGGACCCCTTGTGGAGTATTGGTCCCTGTTCTTCATGCATGCAACTGCACGGGCCTTCAAAACTTGCATGCAGCTACCAAGACATTGGCCAGGCACAGTAATGTGGAAAGGCAATCCATAGTGCAGAGGTAATAAAAGCCTACAGGCAAGCCAATCCCAGATTGAGACGGGAAAGGCTGCAATGTGCGCACCGTTGAGGGTGATGGGCACGGCGCCGAAGAAGCCCTGCGCGCCGTGGAAGTACATGCGGTCGCCCTCGAACAGCAGGTCCAGGCGAGTGCGCGAAAAGTCGTCAGGGGCGTCGAAGAAATGGAAAGCCAGGTCGCTGCCTCGCACGCGCCCCCTAATGGCCGGGAACTTCCACGTCTCCCTGTCATTCGACATGATTCGCAGCTTGCCATTAATCCTCCCTGCAACACACCCCAGCTGCTCTCGGAAAAGCTGTGCTTGGTGCAGGTACCCATGTACTGAAGATGGACAGTTGACAGAAGGCCATCATGCCGGGGCAGCCGGATTGCAAGACAAATAGGCCTATGTCTGCTTTCCATGTAGAAAAGAGCAGATGTAAAAGAAGGTCAGGGAGCATTAGTTGACATAGACAAAGATGAAAATCCAGGCGGTGCGGTGTAGTTGACAGCTCACCGCCATAGATGTCTATGGGGAGCTCCACGATGCGCTCTATGAGGGGCGCATGCAGGTTGTCGCCCCAGATGGTGAGATCCAGGTCTGCCAGCCGATCTGGGTGGGCCAGCTCCTTCACGTTCAGCCGCAGGCGTATGCGGCCCCCTGCAAACATTAGTTCGCATTATATGCATGCATGCAACATTCGAGCAGGTCGTGCTGCTGTAAAGAGCTAAGGTGCAAAGATGTTCTAGGCTGCCTTTGCCGTGGCAGCACTGTCACTTGGCATCTTGCATGTCATCTAGGTACAGTAGTAAAAATGGGCGAACCAGCCCTAACACGACAAGCAAAAGCTCAATTTACTGTCAGTGTTGCCGTAGAAGCCGCAGGTCAGGACAGTTGTGCGAGTCCCCGTATGCAATTCTGCAATTGTAGCATGCACACATTCTGCATTGTCCTACAGAAAGTGACGGATTACAGGACTGTCTCAAATTTTCCCTCAGTGGCAGCTTGCTTAGTGCATCACCTGTGGGCTTTGCTGGTTTGCTGCCGGCTTTGACGACGCCAGCCAGCCAGGACTGCTTCTCCTGCTGCGGCTCGGTTATGGTGACGTCCGCGCCGTAAGGCGAGTCTGGGTTACCCTCCGACCGCGACCGCACCCCGTCAGTGCCACCCAAGTGCTCCTTTGCCAGATCCTGCAGCTGCTCCTCCCACTCGCGCGCCTGCGTCCCTGCTTGCCAACAGCATGCACCTCCCATTCAGCCTCAAATAAGCAGCTTGATGCCATTCCAAATTATTTGTGAGGGATGCTGTGTGGAGTATACTAGTCATCTGTTAAACCGTTCATTGTCATTGTCATTGCCTTTGATTGCCAGGCACATCACAGAAGCTGCTACCTGCAAATTTCACACAACAGGAAGCAAATGCACAGCATGCAGACACACAAATTTTGGATCAAGGACAGAGTGTCAAAGATAGCACACCTGTGGAGAACGAAAGAGGGGACTCGGAGGCATAGGTGCTCCTGTCTGCAGCAGCCACCTGGCCCTGTGTCGGCGGGGCGGCCACCTGAGGCACCTCAGAGAAGGAGTGCACGATGGGCGCAGAGGGAACATCGCGCAAGTGGCGCTGCCCATTCGGGTTGATCATCGTGCACTTGTCTGAGACCGAGTCTCGCTCGTGTGCCAACCCTTCGGCAGCACAACAAATGGGTAAAGCACCTCTGCTACAGCATGATATATGTTTCGCCGATGTGCAACAGTCTTGCTAAATGCAAGATGATATGCATGCACAGCAAGCTCCAATCTTGAGCAGCACGCCTATGGCATCCTTTTTCCAGGCAGGAGAGGTTCGATGTGATGTATGGAAGCTTCCTGCAACTCTCCTCACTGATGCAAGTAGAAGCAGCGAAGGGCAGTGCAGCACACCGTTGAGGTCAAGGGTGATCGAGCGGTAGTCGCGGCCGAAGCGCAGCTTCAAGTCGATGTTCTGCACGTGGCGGGGCACGGCCTCCCCCGTCAGCGTCGCATACAAGTCGCCGCCGCGCATCGACACCGCATTCAGCGCCACATCAGGCGGCTTCAGCGACTTCACCAGCGCGCCGATGCGCTTGGCTGCCCACGCGCGCACTCCGCCCATAGAGCCTGCCCAAAGCACAAGACAACTGAATTGTCATACCCCTGACTTGATCGGCAAGTCTTGAAACTGTCAGGTAAGGAGGCTAGGGCTACTTGGGGTTCCACTTCTGAGATTTGCAGGCGCAGCCCTCTCAAGACGCAACATTGCACGATCTTCAAAGCATGTGGAAATGGAGGTACGCGGCCCAGTGCTGTATAACAAGATTGCCGGCGTAAAGACCCATATTGGGCAGGGGACGCACTGGCATCGGCGTCGGGTCGGCGGGGCTTGTAGCGCGGCTCGTTGTCCTCGACTTCGCCGTAGCGAGCGCTGAGCGCGGGCGACTGCCACGAGTGCTTGGCCTTGGACGATGCGCGGCCGCCGCCGGCTCCGTCGGGGCTGGTCGACACGACCGGGGCCGCCGAAGGTGCCAAATCTGGCTTGCTCGTTCGAAGCGCCGCAGCCTCCCCAACCACCGGCAATGCCGGCTCCTGCGAGACCGGGTCCACAGGAGCAGCAAGATCCTCTTCTGCCGTCGGCTGCGGCTGCGGCTGGGACTGCAATTCTGCGAGTGCGGGTGCAGGCTCTGCTTCGGCCGCCGGCTGACTGGCCTGCGCCTGCTCCGGCTCCTTGGCATCCTGCGAGCTGTCGGCAGCTAAGCCGGCCTCCTCAGGCTGCTGGGGCGCTGCAGCGGTGCTGGTCTCTGCCTCTGCAGTTTCGGCCTCTGCGACTTGTGGTTCCGGCTGCGGCTGCTGCTCAGGGAGCGAAAAGGAGGGGACATCTACTTTCATGAGCTCAGCGGCTGCCGGCACCGGAGCTTCTTCCTGCGCGGTGTGACCTTCCTCCCTGTCTCCTGCATCCTCCACGGTGCCCTCTTCCACTCCAGGAGCAGCATCCTCTGCCTCATCGGCTGGCGACTCCTGTAGCGGCTCGCCTAGATCCTCCTCTCTGTGCTCTGCAGCGGGCGGTGCCTCTGGCTGCTCCGCATACTCTGCGCCTGCCCATGGCTCTGACCGCGCGTCGTCGCCCTCAGGCATGTCTGTTGACGACGTGCCCTCTGCCACAGCGGGCTCCAGCTGGCCCTCGGAGCTGGCAGCTACCGCGGTTTCTCCCACCTCCTGCAGCTTATCTTTCTCCGCCATGGCCGCAGCAGTCTCCGCCGTGGATACATACATCCTCCGGTGGGAGCGGTGCAGGGAGAAGTGCTGCAGCCTGTCCTCGCTTGACGCGAAGACCCCTGTCTCCAGGGGTCGCGCATCTGCGTCGGCTGCCGGCACCTGCAGTGGCCCCTGAGCTGCCTCGCCTTCTGCTGAACTGCTGTGATCCATCTCCTGTTCCATGGTGGCGACGATGGGTTCCTTGGGAGGGAACAGCTCCTGGAAGCGCCTGCGCAGGCCCTCCAGAGGGGACGCCCCAGGAGAGAAGAACGGCGCCTGCCACGGCCATGCCCGCTTGGATCCCACCCCGTCCCGCGCAGTTCCCTCCATGGCTGCATTTCCAGCTGCAGTCAGCTCTGTACCAGCGGCCTCTCCAGTCTCACCCTGTTCTCCCACCTCAGCAGCCTCCTTGGCGCCAGCGGTCACCAGCTCGCCATCAGCTGCTCTGGTTTCCGCAACATGAATTGAACTGGCCTCCTCGGCTTCTGGCACTTCCATCGCATCAACAACGTTGGACAGCTCCACGTCGTGTACGGCTTCAGCAGCAGCTGCAGCCGTGTCCACCGCAGCAAGATCCCGGGCATTCCACATGCTCCGTTGCAGGTCCTGCACAAAATAAGCCATCAAGTCAGCCTAACAGTAAGTAATATCTACTACAAACAACGCTTCCAAGAGAACTTAAATCAAGCAACAATTGCAAGTACTGGAGAAATTCAGAGTCACCTGAACAGTGGCGCGGCCGTGGCGCAGGCTGCTCCGCGTGGTGCGGCGGAGCGGCTCTCTCAGGCGCTGCCACTCCGGCTGATGCAGTGACCGGCTGCCGCCATGCTGGTGCATCTCCCCCTCGGGGCCGCCATGCCACCTGGCGTCCCATGACTGATTGCTCCAGGCCGGTCTCGGCCGCAGCGCCTTCTCCTCCTGCCGCTGCCTGATCAGGCTCCCAAACACCTCATGCGCGCTGGGACCCGAGCGCTTGAATTCGCCCGATGAGACGACTGCAACGCTTTCATGAGCAAGCGCTGATTCGTCGTCTGAAGGCGGCTGCGGTAGTGATTCAGCACTGGCATCTGGCGATCCATCTGCATTGGCTGCTGGCTCGTGCGTGTCACTGCTGCCGCTGTCATCGACAGGCACATCGTCACCCATGACATCAACATCCATGCCCGTCACGCTGTCCGCCTGCTCAGTGAGCGCTGCAGGCGCTACACCGGCGTCTGCATGCTGCGCAGGGACCGCGCTGCTCTCTTCAGCCTCCGCTACCGCTGGTGCTGCGACAGCCACTGCGGCCCGGTCACCCACAGCTGCGACGCCCTGTGGGATCGCTTTGCGGCTGGCTGGATTCTGCCGGAGCACATCGAGCGGCATGCCCTTTCGGACCTGCAGGGGTGGAGCCATGCCAAATTTCGGCCTCAGCCAAGTGACGCTCCCCACTCTGCTTGAAGCCGGGGTCCTGCTTGGCTCCCCTGCATGCTGCTCCGCACTGCCAGCCTCCGACTGTCCGTTCGCCATCCACTCGTTGAAGCTTAGTCCATCAAGCTGGCCTCCATCCTGCTCCTCTGTTCTGCTGTTGTGGGCTTGAGGCGTGCTTTGCTGGTCATCCGTTCCCGGCTGCAGCTCGTGCTTCTGACGAGACACACTGTCTCTGTGCTGGTCCTTCTCAGTGGAAAAGCCGCTCTTCACGTCGGCAGCCCCGCTGCCGCCATTGGCATGATCTCTGGCTGAGGAGCCGTTGCCAAAGTAGGCGCTGCCGGTTCCAGCGCCCACTCCAGCATGCTCTTCTTGGTTGTTGCTGCTGTGCGGCTCTTTGCCGTTCGCAGCGCGCACCCAAGCCGTCTCAGCGGTGTTGCTGCCCTTCCGCCGAGACTTAGTGCCCCGACCGGTGATGGATGCGAATGGCGAGGAGCCGCCAGAGGCTGCCGAGAGCTCCACAGCGCTTGCGGCAACACCGGCGGACGCGCGGGAGCTTCCTGCAGCTTCGCCGGAGCCGGGCTGCGCTCCCGGGGCGGCCTCGGCAGCCGGGGCGGGTTTTTGGCGCGTTGCCTGTTTAGGCGCGGGCAGGGCTTTCACCACCCTTTGGCGCCCCTGCGGCAGCTGCGCGGCTGCGGGGTGCGAAGAGGATGTGGAGGGAGGCGAGTCAACGCTGCTGGCCTGAGCAGACCTCTGCTGCAGTATGAGCGCCTCCAGCTCTGCCCTGCTCTGCATCAGCTCCCTGTCGTCCTTTGATACAAGCTCCAGATCAGCGCCAACCTGCAGGGGGACAAATACTGAGTCTTATGGCTCCTCCGTGTTATTGGCAGGCTTGTCAGGGGTCATACTGGCAGCAGGAGAGCAAGGTGGGCCTTTTCAGACTAATCATGTCTCCGTCCCATAATTGAAATTTCCAGCTCTTCTGTGGTATATATACAAGGTCGGTCCAGATTTCTGCCACGCACTCCTTCGCCATCCAAGGGGCCCTGCTGCGCCAAGGTTGCGATAAGCACCTCGTAACCCTAAATATAGGCCAGCACACGCCAGATTTGGCGGCACCCCTGACAGGAGGTCTTTCTAGGGCAGTCTTCCCTCCTTCACCAAAAAGAAGCCCCGGTGCAGGTGCCTCAAGGGTGGATTCCCAAGGGGGACAGCTCTGTCGAGGGCCGGTGGGGCTTCCAGCTCGCATCTGCACGGCTGGAAGTGTGGTCCGCCCACATCCCCCACTAATTCCGGACAGGCGCTAGAAGGAGTGCTGCTTTTGCCTCTCTCCTTTCCTCTATCGAGTGCTAATTCCACACGTGCTGAGATCTTTCCTGGGAAGACCCTCCAAAAGCAATTTGCTTTTGGCAATGGCAGGGACTGCAACCTTCAACACTCCCAATTGTAAGTCCTAATCAGACCCAGCAACTGGGTGTCAGGTCTATGAGCTCAATATGACCGCTGTTGTGCATGGGTGTTTGAAAAGGCAATGCTCCCTCGCAAAAATTCCCAAAGCAAAAGACTCCGGTAAGAGCAACTCACCGCTGGCCGGAAGTTGAGCGCTGAGTCAGGGGCCGGCGCGAGGCCGCGGCGGGCTTCGGCTTTGGCGACCTTGGAGGACAGGCGGGCGGCGTTCCCTGCCAGTGGCTGATCCTGCTCCCCGGCCCCTGGCATGCTCGGCAGCAGGTGCTGCGCTATATCTGATTCCAGCCCCTGTAAAGATTGTCAGAAATTACTCGCTTAGCTACTGCTTGTGCGTGTATCTATATCCTCCAGGGTGCGTGCTATGAGAGCATGCAGGTTGCATCAAGAAAAGTTCAACATGCCATTTAATGGAGCAAGACAATAATTGCAGGACATGATGGGACCTTCGAGGCATGGCACAAAGATTGCTGTACCTTGGTGAGGCCAGGCAGGAAGTTCCTGGCGGAGGGCTCAGTGTCATCCGGGAAGCCAAACCAGGAGAAGTTGTCCGCCTGGACCAGAGACACCTGCACACCAGCACCGATCTTTCTGTACCAGCACTCCAAAATGACAACTTGTCTTTCACCGCTCTTTTGATGCGATGATGCTGGCAGGATGCTGTGGATGAAAGCCAGTGCCATTCACATTGTAGCCTGCCCTTTAAGGGGGATCTGGGGGCCCTGTTCGTATAACATGCACAACTGATGCCTACGCACAGAAACATTGTTGCTGAAAAGCCCACCTTGGCGCTGTCGGCATGCAGGTGCAGCACCAGCTTGCCCTGCACCAGCGACTGCACCGGGTTCACGCACACAATCACCTCCTGCAGCTCTGCGCTCGACAGCTCGGCCGGCCCGGGGCCCAACTCCACCGGCCCAACCGCCGCCAGAGGCCCAAAACCCACCAGCCCCGATGGCGCCACCCACTTCACCCGCCCCAGACCCACCTGCACAGTAGGGTGTGTCATGCTGCCCTCTGGCAACTTTGTGGTGCGTAGGCAATTGACCAAGTAGAGGTAGTCCTCCTTGCCCAGTCAGCCAGAAAGCTTCTGCGACAACCTACACCGGTCCCCGGTCTGTTTTGGAACAGAAGGCGGCCGAACGAGCGAGAATGCCGTCAGAGGAACACCGCAGTTTTGTACCATGCCATCTCCAGAGAACAGGATCTCAGATGTCTTACATGTGCGCATGGCCCGACAGGACTGCCACTACCATCCCCGAGAGCAAGGTGCTTAGCATCCCCGGTCAAAGAGAGAATCTGCGAGAGAGCAGTATTCAAGGCCGGACAGTCGAGATTGAGAGAGGAATGGCTGACCTTGCGTTCCAGCAGGATCTCCGCTTGCGCACATGCCTGGGGGATGTATCTCCGGTTCAAAGACCCGACCACCCACACGTTGGCCGCAGCTGTCACCAGCGCAAGCATCAGCAGCACAGTTGCGGCTGCCTTCACATACCTGCAGTGTGCAACGAGCTCTGTTGTGCATATACTGCTAGCGCTGGTGGAGTAATTTTATTTGGCAGGCCATGGATGCACGGGCAAATGGCCAGAATGAGGCCATACCATTTCTCGAGCTGGTGTCGCTGGCTGTATGCAAACTGCAGCATCGCGTTACCCAGCGCGCGCAGCCGCTGGAGGACCTGGATGGCTTTCTCCATTGCTGTGTCAGGCCAGCCGCTGATGGCTTGGGCTGCAAAAAAGGACACCCTGTCAGATGCAGCCTTGCAGACAGAAACACCCACTCGGTCTGTTCCACTCAAATAGCTCACCTGGGGCTTTTGACTTTGTCCTCTTGACAACCAACTTCCCACGGGAGAAGCCCTGAATGCCGGACCTCCCTGCACAACAGATGTGCCCCAGTAATGCTCAATCATGAGGGCGCCAGATACTGCTTAATGGTGTAATTGACACCAAAACATGTAAAAAATGTGCGAAGGCACAGAATGTGATGAGGCAATCCAATCTCGGTACCTTGGAAAAAGGCGCAGTGACGCGACGTGAGGTGGCCGACACTTTTACAAGGCGCACCAGATACATTTTTTTGGAACAAAGTACAGAGATTTCGTTGTTGCGTTGAGTGAAGGGGCCTTGTGAGAGGCAATAAAAAGGGTCCTCCAAGCAAAAGCATTGCGTTCAAAGGCTTCTAGAAAGTAGCAAAGCCCCTTATTTGTGGTTTTTTCCTACTTCTGTTGCATCTCTTAATCAGGAACGCACGCTCTTCTCAGTCCAGTTTCAATGTGACCAGATGCAATGCGTCAGTCCGTAAGAAAGTCATCAAGTAGCATGGTAGTGACATGCACCTATAAAAACATGCTTTTATTTTCTAAGAAACACTGTCCATGTTGCGAACGAGAAGGAAATGAGGAAGTGAGTGGCGCGCACAGCTAAGAGCGTAGCGGCCATCCATCTCAGAGGCGAGGCACATGCGCATTCACTTTCGAGACGTGATAATGCACGACAATTGTGAGATTTCTAACATCAAATTCTGAAAATCATAGCAATAATTTTATTTAGCAAAGCATTATCTCTAACTGCTGAAGGATATATCAAGTTTGATGTCTCACATGTGTTTGGATGTTGCGGGCCTCAGGGCGCCCTATCCCTTCCAGCCTGCATGCAAGAGCAAGATACTTTGTGTTAGACCTTGTGTATTATCGCACAGATTGAGGGACAGCAAGCTCTGTCGGCAGCGTCTACCCAGCACTGTGACAAGAGCAGAGCAAGAGGGATCTGGCACCGAGGTAGCTCCACGATCCTTGCATTCCTATGCAGATAGTTTCCTTGTCATTTTTTTGTGCGTGTTGAGAGACTCCAGCGCTTGATCAATCCCAGGGATGTCCCTACAGGGGTGACACCATGTTTATGAGGTGGCCTTGGCCACCCTGCAGTCTGACTTTCATAGTCTTTCTAAGCCTCACAGAGACAGTGAAGCAAACTTGCACGCCCTCAAAATGCACAGCGTGGTCTACAGAACAGCGATTTAAGAATTGCTTATCTTGCGGGTGTGCTTGTGCAGAAGAGCGAAGGAGAGGAACCCTTGCCACCCTGGATCCGTGGTGAGCGTGAGCGCAAGCTTGCTGCAGACGAGGAATCAGATTTGCCATTCCCGGTCTACTTGATAGGCTCTGCGTTGGTGGCCATTGCAGCGGTAAGACAGTCTCCCTTAGATAAAACTGACAGTGATGATGGGCTTTGATTCTGGACATTCAAACATTCAATGCAATTGACAAATACTAACATCAACATGCTTTGCTTAAGTTAGTTGGGGGTTTCATTGTAGCTAAAACATGTCCATGGGGGGCCAGGTGGGGTCCATTTTTGAGTTTGCCAACCGCAATCCAATCTTTGGCGTGCTTCCACCGAGCAACTTCCTGTGGGCGCCTATCCTGCTCTTTTTCTCCATTACTGGGTTCCCGTCAGCAGGTGTGTGCGCATCTTGCCTCATGCACCAGGTGTTGCACAGTGCCTAGCAAAGCGCATGAGAAGAAGCACCGTTCAAGAGCATTTGGGCTCTTAAAGTTGAAATATGGAGAGTCACTTGTAATCTCTGACGCAATCCAGTGACCTGGGAATGAGCGAACATCAACCTGTTGTTCTCAACCTGCACCCGCTAAAAATCAAGCTACAATAAGGGGTGATTGTGATATTGATAGAGGGAGCAGGATATGGGAAGCCCTGAAAGCTCTTGCTTATGTACAGGCTTTCTTTTCTTCAAGGCAATCACTGCAGCCAACAAGGAGGCAGAGCGGCAGGACAAGATAGACGGGTATTGATGCGTGGAGCAGAGTCAGTGCCGCACCATGGCACAATGGCTTCATACAGTGTCATGCGTGCCTTGGATCCTCCAATAAAACTGGAGGCAGCTGGGACAGCATGGCTTGTTGCTGTACCTTTTGCCCGATTGGGAGTAGGAGAAGTCCAAAGGAGCGCCAGGGACTGTTGCACAAGCTGCACGCTGCTGGGGAAACGTGGAGTGTGGTCGTAGGCTTAATTGCTTCACACGACTGCATGTCAAATTCTATGATGAGAAGCAGCGGGACTAGAAAGAAGCAAGGGAAAATATGAGGAAGGAAATGTGGTTCAAGTTTCTTGCAAGATTGACAGCCTGGTCCGCTCGAGATACAATTTGTTTTCTGTGAGGCAGAGGTGGTTGAATGTTCCTCCTGAGCAGCCAGAGGAGCGCTGCACTGTTTGAGTGGGACTGGATGTCGCGAGCGTCTGGATCGCCTGAGGTTTACAAAATTGGGAAACAGTACACAACTGTGTCGCCAGTCAGTGTGCCCATGTGTGCACACGTGCTACGCACAGGGCCCAGAAAATTCAATGCTTGAAGAGTCCCACATCTGCTGTCTAAAGACTCGTGGAAGGCATGCCTGATCTATATATACATTACATGCAAAACAACAGTGATTCTGCAGGTCCTACCTATACTGGTAGCTTTACCAGACTCGCAATATGTACACAATAGGCTATACTTCATAAATTTGATGCAATCAATGCTTAAAGATCTGCAATTCTTGGCTCGATTGAAAGATACTTCTCCCACTCCTGTCTTTCTGTTTAGCATGTCGGAGCCCTGATGACGCTGCAGCATGCATGCCAGGGTCCTAGATATACTAATTAATCTGGTAGGACACCGCTGCATATGCATGCGCAGATCGCCACGCATGCCAGTCCTGCTGCATAGCCTTTTTGGTGCATTCCATCAAGCAGTAAGGTCTCAAGGCCAGGGTTTCTTCTTCTGGATTATCCGTTTTGAGCATCGTCAGTGCATAGCCAGACCAATCAGTTCTGTGAGCTGCCTTGCGCCAGTGAGCACTTCAGATCAGCACGTCAGCAGCAGTCATCTCTACTTTTGGAGTCTTCTGCACTATGTGTACCCTTTATTTCCGCCACTGTATCTTCTCTTGGTTGCAAACATGCAGCTGCAGCGTCTAGCAGCGCTAGCATCCCTGCCCTCATCCTAGTTGGGAATGCCGTAATCACTCAGACAGTTTTCTAAATGTACAATTATACAACACACTTGGTGTACTGCTGCGGCACACACCCCCTGCTATTCCCTTAGCATTCTACAGTGCCTTCGGGCGATCTGCGCCTCATTTGGGGCTCCCCTGTCTCTCCTTGGGGAGCAAGCTCCCGCGCTCTTTTATACTTCCCAAGCTGAGGACGTCAAAGAGCAGCGCTGCCTGCTGGCTGACGGCGCTCTCTGTGTCGCTGACATCATCGCATGATGACCTGGCGGGTGATGTCAGCACGGGCTCCTTGTAGTGGTCCATCCAGTGCAGGATCTCCAGATTGCCGTGCGCATCCTCCACCAGCGCGCTGCATGAATCCACCTGCTCACGTAATGCATGCACCTGCCGTCAGGATGACAGCTCTGCACAATATCTCAGTCAGATGCAATCCAGGGTGGTTGGACTCTGCATCACACAACGGGATTGCATCCTTCTCAGTGACCTTCTTCAAGCTCAGCGTGAATTGGCCTGGAGTGCGGAAGATCTGCCAAGAGACAGGCCCGAGCAAAACCCGCTGCTGCAAATAAGTTGGCGGCTGCATCTAGATCTACCCTCTTGTTGGTATTCCCATGGAGGCAATTGCAGTGGTGTGAGTCAGAAACCATGCTGCCAAATCTAACAATAGGGTCAAGTTTGCCTTGGCTCAATGGGGAAGCTACACTTACTGGCTTTTGCTTGGATCTGGCGAGTCCAACAAGGAGCAGGATTTTGGCAGCGTTGATCGGCAGCTTGTGTGCAGATGCTCCTGCAATAAAAGCTTGTCATAGCAAGGGTAATAGTTCAGCGCAAGAGGTCAGCGCGCACCCAGTCGCCGTCGTTGAGGTAGAGGACGCCGTTGATGATGCGGATGCGCGGGCAGTGAATGTGACCGCAGATTACGCCGTCCGTTCCCTGCCTCCGCGCCTCAGCCGCCAGCGCATGCTCGTACCGGTCAACCACCTCCGCCGCAAACTTTGACTGCACAGCACAAGCACAAGAGATGTATTAAGGGCGATCAATGCTTTGTTGTTGCATGAAATGCACTCAACTAGGCAGCCCTTTCTATGAACTTTGGCGCTCACACTGCCTTGATGTCTCCAGTCCCCTCTGTCTACCCGGGAATAGTTTAGATCCCCTGCCAACATGTCTGCTTTGTCCGAGTTAAAAATGGAAACGGCCGGAGGCATGCGGTTGCTCTCGTGCTGATCAGGCACCGTTTATGTACAGAAGACCCTATCGGCAATTTGACAAACTTGTAGGGGCAGCAGTGTTCACCATGAAAGGTCAATGCAAGGAGTGCTCAGATTTACTGAGCAGGCACCTTGCAGTGGATGTGGGCAGCGAGTGACCAGTAGGGGAGCTTGAAGAGGCGCCGCACAGCCTTGATCAGGATGTTGAGGCTTACAAAGACGTCGTATAGCAGGTCGCCCAGAAATCTGGTGGCCGTGTACGACAGGTGCACCGTTGTGTCGCACCTGCAGCCCACAAGCTTTTGCACGTCAAACTCTCACCATCACATATGGACAGCTGACACAGTGCTGAACTCAAATGAAAATGGTGGAAAATGGCTTTTCTTGTCTCTTCATGCCAGTTCACAAGGTGGAAGGAAAGGGGTCTTCCCATGTGGCTATTGTGCCGCATAAAATGCAGAAATGTATTTATAGAAGAATTAAAGCAAGTAAGAGGTGGTGATTCAGTTGGAGGGCGCTTGCCTGTCCCCGTGCAGCACAAGGAAATCCCGGCCGTCTGCTGTGCGATGCAAAGTCTCCATTACAACCTTGACTTGCCCAAATGTGACCAGGCTGTTGCTGCGGCACACATAAGCCAGCATGATCAGTAACACACCAGAGGACATGAGGCAGCAAGTCTTGGGTCAATGGACGTGAAGAGGTGACAAGTGCAATTAAAGCACGGATACCTGTTGAGAAAAGACCTGACGGCCTCATCATGGTTTCCAGGCACATAAATGACCTCGCATGTGTTCGCCTGCGCATGGGCAAATTTTTTTCAAGTACAGGACCCAGGCAGAGACAGCACAAAAGATACCAATCAGTCACTCTCTAAGTTCTTACCATGTCCAGTAGTTGCCTAAGGATCGCGCCATGGCTCTCCGGCCAGTACCTGCCACGCGAGAATTGAGCAGTGAGCGGGGTATGAGCAATAGAACACTCCAGGACAAACAAAGAAATGGAAGGAGCACCCACCATTTATTCTTCAGTTTCCATCCATCAATAATGTCCCCTATAAATACAGACATGGGGCTTTCAGTGTACTCAGCTTCACATTGCTCACAACAATACTATCCTGTATACAGAGCCTTCAGACAAATACCACTTGGGACATGCGTTTCTAGTAGAGCAAACATACCCACGAGATAAAGCTTCTCTGTCTTGATCTGCGGAGCACGCCACGAGCAGTGTTGAATACTTTGAGAGATATTTGCAAAGAGCAGTTACAGGAAAGTGTGTTACCACCGGGAAGCCATTCTGGCAGACTTTATGACAATTGACAAGGTCAAGTTTACTTGCGTACCTGTTGCAGGAACGGAAGCAGAACGTGGGCCTGAGACTGCGGTGTTCCTAAGTGCAAATCGCTGATGAAGACACTTCGGTATGTGAACGTCTTCGAAGCACTCGCTTCCATACTTGGTCTAGAAACGTTAAAGCAAATTTGATTTGCCGCTGACGCATTAGAAAAGTGTTGCCGCCGTGACTGAACGTGCCTCAGAACCACCTGCTGTCGGCAAGACTCTCCTGGCACCCGAAGGATGTTGTTCGAGCTTCCTTGACCCAGCAAATGCATTGTAACCGGCTCTTCGATGCATTGATAAACAATTGCATGACAAGTGCAGTTTTGGGCGCTGATGAAACCCGCTCGCTTGACTTCCCTTTTGGAAAGGCATCGGAACGGAATCTCGGAACCCCATTTTTTTGCAGATACGCTGTTCGCCTCTGTAACGAACGGCTTGTTCAAGACAAGGTACTTTTCTGAAATCACAATCCCAACAATCCGTGAAAGCTATCAATGAAAATTTAAGCAAGAGAATTTTACATTGCAAGAGCGGGAATAACTTAATCCTTGTGTTTCTCAGGCGGCTGCAAATGTCCAAATCTCTAAAGAAGTATAGTGCAACCTGCGAGTCGAGTTCAAGAGGTTTTCCCCCAAAACCATTGATATCAGAGAAAAGGAATTGTTTGTTGCCGCAATGGAGCAGCCTTCACTTCCTGGCGCAGGCTTGCCACAACCAGAGAAAACAAAATTGTCGGGGTACGATCCTGAAGCTGCCTTCTTGGCCAGAAGCTGCATTGTTGCGAATTGACATTATTTGCAAGAGGCAAATATGTTGACCATTGCATGTGACACCTGTGATATAACTTGCATGGCATGCTCTTCTTGCTATTTCAAGTCCATCTGTTGCCGGCTCTTGCACTTTCTACCTGATGGTCCTAGCAACGCACAAGCTGACAATAGTGCATTACTACCAACATGCCGCATGCGGCAAGCTTTGCTGAAGGTGCATGTGCTCATGCACAGGAAAGGGACAGCTGAGGAGCCTCGCCATACTGCAGATGAGGAAGGTCGCCAGTCAAAGGTGGCCCATCCCGGATCCCTGAGGGGCCCTTCACAAAGTGTGTCGTTAGTCCGCCCAATCTAGAGGAGCGCCAGAGGAAATGTGTCCCATGCTTGTTATGGCCTGCCCAAATGTAAATCGAGCTGACAACAAGGGTTCCCGTCAGGGGGCAGGGGAGCTCAAACTAACAGCATTCTTGAATATCAGAAACCAGAAAATTCTCAAGCAAGTGTTGACGTGCGAACCAAGCTCGTTGCCTCATGTGCAGTGGGCGCCACCAGTGGTTTTGTGCCTGCAACGAACTTCATACTTTCGAGTGCAAGACTCAGGTGGCCTCGCAGTCACATGAGGCATATGCAGTCATGCATGAGGTGCACTTAAAGCTGCATTCCATCATGCTGTTGCAGGATCGAGGATGATCTGATGACGAGATAATCGCCAGATCAATGAGGGAGGTGGAGGCGGAGATGGCAGCAGAAGAAATGGTTGGCATCTTATGTCATCTCTGTTCTATGCACGAAACGTCCTCCATCCTTCCATGTTGCCACTTTGAAGAGGTTCTCTTTGCTTCATGGCCGACTGCTTCCCTTGCCGTACACTTTTCAGTGCCTGTTGCATTTCCTGCAACTGAGCAATATGGTTGCTATTGCTCAAGTGCAATGTGCTTATTAAAATTTGAGGGCAAATTCTGTGGGGTCAGATGGAGGACCGGGTGTCTGAAGATCATGACTTTGATCCGATCTGGCGTCACTCTATGCCACCGAATGAATACAAGGTAATCTGACTTGCACCTCAATTGAACATGAAAACCTCATCATACACCTCTAATAAAGAATTGAATGCACGTTACAACATCATGTGCACGCTGCTTCTACCAGTTTGGTAAGGAAACCATTTGGCGCCCTCTGTTTCCAAAGTCAGCATGCGTCTCAGACTCTCTTTGTTACTACAATGCGAGACAATCTACCTGTGCACAGGACTTCTACTCAAGTATGAAGGGCAAGCCAGTGCCGAAGTGCGATCTGGATGAGGAGACCTTGCAGGCCTTGCAAGCCAAGGGCTGCACTTGGGAGCGCTATATCCTGACACAGTCCTTTAGCTACTGGTAGATGCTCAGCCCGATGCATGGCTTGATGATTGCCAACCTGTGGACGCGCATAGAACTGCTGCCCTCGGAGGCCTGGTGGCAACTTGCACCAGAGATCTGAGGCACAGAGGCGCTCAGATGCTGATGCTATACTGGATGCCACAATTCTGATTGCCATGGAACCCCTAATTGCCATCATGGTACGGAGTGGCAATATATAATTTCAAAGCCTACTGCATATGCGCGTCAGATCCATGGACAGTCCATGGAACTGACAGACAGTTGTGAAAAAGTGCTTTAATAAAAAAGTGCTGTACAGAACCTATCACCTTACCAGACAAGGCTAGAAGCGATTCAGCATCACCATCAACTTCGAAATTTATTGTAAACAGATGCAAGATCATCTGATGATCAGAGGGTGTAAAAGAAGGTTCTTCTTTGTATGTCTTTCCCTTTCGATAAGCCGCGGGAAGATGCATGCCATGCAATTATCTGATGCGCAAAATTGAGATTGCAGACCCACAAGATAAACTTTGCAGCACTGATCACTTGCCCTTTCATTCTCACCTCGTTTGAAGTCACAGTCGGTCCTGGACTGTCGGAACCCAAGTTTGTATTTCGAAAAGGGAGCGCCGGTTAACGGCGGTCATCTCCGAAAGCAATGCTGCACGCTGCTCCTGCACATGATGTATTCATGGCTTGATAAACTTCATAAATAGATTAATCGTCTCATACAATTGCCGTCTTACATAGCGTGCTGTGCAGCATGTTGAGTGTTACAGTCTGAAGAGTACTACAAGTAGGTGGAACTCATGGAGATCTAAGAAGAGCAATTAGACTTGAGGCAAAAGAAGCGGGGATCCAAACCAATGCGGAGGTTGTTAAGGAAAGACAGCAATTGATTTTGGCCGTTGAAGAAGTCTTCACCCGCTTAATGCTACAAGCTCACATTGCAGATGTTCGACAGACTCACGGAGATCGAGATGTCTACGACCCATCCGACGTAAGAGAAAGGCAAAAGTACACGTCGATCTGCTCACCATATGCTGCTCATGCTTCTCTTCACTTTTGGCACCATGTGCAACAGGACAGCTTTGCTCTTGTGGATGCCCTGGTGAAGGCCGCTGAAGAATGGCGGAGTAAACCTCCAAGAATGTAAGAATTTCCATTAGTCTCACAAATCCTCTCATAGCTGTGACATTACATTGAATAATTTGGGTCGCAAGTATGACTGAAGCATTCTCGCCAGATGTGTGGAGGTTGGCAGCGGCAGCGGCTACATCACCTGTTCTGTGGCTCTTCTCCTCCAGCATCTTGGTATTACAGCGCACTGCATCTCCACAGACATCAACCCTGCAGCTCTGCAGTCAACTGAGTGCACTCTGCAGGCGCACAATGTGAGCACCTTCTGACTGTCAGACGCTCTCAATTGATCCAGCGTTGTCCTTGCACTGATACTGGAGAGGCTGACTTATCTGTGAAGGGGCTCCTCAGGTAGCAGATAAGGTGGATCTTGTTTATACAGATTTACTGGAGGGCCTGAGGCCTCGTTTGCGCAAGGCCGTGGATCTGCTGGTGAGCCCCCTCTTACTAGTGACCACTCTAATAAAGTGCCTTGACTTGCAACATCAGCGCCATCCTATGGTGCTGTATTATTATTATGTGCCGTCTTAATGTGATTGCAGAGGGCAGTCATCCCTTTTTGAGCAAATCTGAGCCCCAAGGTGTCCGGCACTGGCTGTGAGCAGGTGTTCAATCCGCCCTACGTGCCCACACCGGATGAGGAAGTTCTGAGGACTGGCATTGCCCAGGCCTGGGCTGGTGGCAACAGGGGCCGTGTTGTCATTGACAGATTCCTGCCAATGGTGCGATGCCCGAAAGTCAGGTTTTATTTCTGGTTTTGTGTCAGGAGAGCTGGGGATGTGGGTGCAACGTTGCTGCCATTTCAACCAGGGTCCTGATCGCAAGCTTGGCTGTCTGCTGTAGGTTGAGGACCTCTTGTCTCCTGACGGCCAACTGTTTCTAGTCACAGTAGCAGAAAATGACCCCGAAGAGATCATTGGGATCATGCAGCAAAGCGGAATGTCAGGTGAGCCTCTGGTGTTGGTTCTGTCCCTTGCTGCTCCCTGTTTGCTTTAGCGATGGCTGCTTTCCTTAGCAGCCTGCCACTTGATCTGTGATCTGTTATGCAAGTCAACCGCAGGCAGTGGGAGATCTGCTGTTGTGGTGCAGGCGAGGTTGTCTTGAGAAGGAGGGCTGATGAAGAGCATCTGAGCATCATACGCTGTTCGCGTAAAGTTGATTGTCAATGATAGACCCGGAAAGCGCTGATCAGGGGATTCATGAGGTATCTGGTGTCCCAGGCAAAGGCAAAATTAGGCCCCATGTGTGTTGTCAGAAATTTCTTGCGGAGTAGAGATCTGACTGGAATTGTGTGCGGCTGTATGAGTTCAGACTCCTTAATCGAGTGTTGCAAGGATGCCGTGGTGTCTGCACTGCAGAATTGGACATGATGCTGTGCTTTTCAAGAGACAATCCTGCACTGCTGTCCAGCCAGAGATTCGATACCAAACTTTGAGAAATTACATGCGATTCCATTGGCACATCGATATCGCTAGTGTACAAGCCTCATTGCCCAACTCCTGCTCATGTCCTCTCACTGACCTTCAGGCAATCTTGTCTTGGTAAATTTTCTGTGTTCAATCCTCTGCAAAGCAGAATATGCATGCATGCAATGGCAAATACTACATGAATGACAATGCATCGAATATCCAATTGACGCGAAGTGATTGTAAAACAGCCGACAGAAATCATCTACCGCATCCACCAGACAAATGCTGATTGGTTGCCAACAGTGTCAGCTACTCTAATGAATATCTGTCCAGCCAAGTACTGAATCGGTACAATGATGCGTATGCAACTGGCCTACTCGTGAACAACCTATGGCGGACTTCGAATCCCTGTGCAGTCAATTGCACTGTGCACATGGGTGTGCTTCCAGATTCAGGAGTTCACATGGGCAGGAAAAGCTCAACACCGCTCATCACATTCACTGCGCTGCTATGGGTAGCATCTGTGCAGTAAGCACAGCGAACGCAGCTTCCACATATGCCAGTCTCTCATCCCAAGGTGCACTCGCACATTCTCAACTGGACTCTTCTCTTCACCCGAAGCTGTTCCCTACGTCAGCGTTATGCACCCTCAAACTACAAGCATTGTGCCCAATCACAACCTGTTGACTGCACCACTCTCTGATGCAGCACACTGCTAATCGCGAGGCACAGTGCTCCATTAGCCTGCCTATCCATGCCGCTCCTCGAGAAGCACCTAGCCAGGCGAGGCTGGGGATGGCATTGGGGCTCCCCATGATGCACCCAGCACCCTAAGCCCAGCAATGGCATACAGCTACCCATAACACACCCAGCAGGCTGGCCAGGAAGGGTAACGTGGCACTCTAAATTGCACCCAGCCAGGCTCTGTCGGGGACAGCATGCAGCTCCGCAGCAAGCGGGCAGCAGGCTAGGCCGGGGAGGGCAGGGGGAGGTGGGCGGTGAGCACGGACTTATGGCGGCGCAGCTTGTGCAGCGCGGACTCCTCCAGCTGGCGGATGCGCTCCTTGGTCAGGCCGTACGCTGCGCTCAGGTCCTGCAGCGTCATGCCGCGCCCGTCCTGCCGGTGCAGCCCGTAACGCATCCGTATCACCTGTATTCCCCCGAACAATCTGGTCATTGACATATAAAATTCCCAGCCCCCCACTACCTTTACCTTGGACAAATAAAAGTTCCTGTCAATGATCAGCCCCTTCTGGCTACAAGCTTTGTTTCTCTACAGCCTAGAGACTGGTCGACTGCTTATGCAATCAACTCATGCGATAGATAGGGATGCAAAGACAGGCCTGCTGAGGCACATTCTTTTTCCAGAAAGGCCTCCAGTCATCACCGCATAAACACCAACACCTTTGTTTGAACTTCACATGTCCAGTACATGCACAGCAGCATAATTGTCAAGCACTTCTTCTTGTGCATTGGCAGGCATCTTCCGCATGGGTAATATCAGAAGGGCGCTGCTCACGTTCCGCTCGCGGGCTGGGAGGGTGAAGAGGACGGTGTTAATGTCATGCTGCAGCACGTCGTCCTTCATGCGGCTGCTCAGGCGCGCGGAGAGGCTCTCCTCGGCGCCCTCCACCTCCTCTGCATCAATTTCGTCCCCCAGCATGAAGTCCTCTGAGCTGTCCTTGTAGCTGCCGCCCACCGTGGCCGGCGCGTCCAGCGACTTGGTCGGCAGCGCCGCCTGATTGTCACACGCAAACGCCAAGTCAGCGCATGGCACTTGGCACTCAACTGCATGTAAGCAATGTGATCCTGGGCCGGGAGATGTTTGTTATGTCCATGCACTGTATTTCGCCGCAAGGCAGGCCTTCCTCCCTTCTTGGCGCTTGCACTGGCTTGTATGTCTTGCATTTCACCTTGGTGTAATCAAAGGTGTTCCTCTAGACCCTTGGCCTGAAATGACCTCTCTCAGAGGCACCATATTCAAATTCATGGCATCACTGGGTACTGCAAATCACAGATTATTGGGGGACGCAAAGAATCTCAGCAAGGCTGCATTCCTTGAAAGCCCCCAAGGCACATGCAGGCACTGGATATTCTCGAGAGGATCTCCTGCATGCCAGCACAAGTAAGCGCAAAGAGACAGGGATAGAATTATTTTTTGCGCACCTTGCAGTAGAAGGCGACTTTGGCAGGGGAGAGGCCCAGCACGGCGGCGACCTCCTCGTTGGAGATGTGGCGGCCAAAGTCTTCCTTGGAGGCCAGCTCAGTGCGAACTTGGTTGATGCGCTTGACGGCCTCCATGATGTGCTGCGGCAGCCGCACCACACGCGACTGCTCTGACACGCACCTGCTCACCGCCTGCCGCACAGCACCAGCACATGCGCGTCAGCCCTGACCAGCCCCTATGCTACCATCCTGGGCTGTATCTCATTGAGATCACTTCTACCTTGTCAGACTACTAAGACTTGACCAGCATGCACCCCATTGCAAGTCTGATGAGTCAGTAATGAAGTGGCGATAAGTTTTGTTGCTAGGCGCTAAAATGGAGCTGAGCCGAGCAACATGCGCACAGCCAAGGCCGGGATGACTCCTTTTGCAATGCACGGCATTAGTTATGCTCCGAAATTTGCGCCATGTGGCACTGGACTGGAAGGAGGGAGTGACAAAAGTAGAGTGCACACCTGGCGGATCCACCAGTGGGCGTAGGTGGAGAACTTGAAGCCCTTGCTGCCCTCAAACTTGTCCACGGCGCGCATGAGGCCCAGGATGCCCTCCTGGATCAGGTCCTGCAGCTCCACCCCCCGCCCCACATAGTGCTTGGCAATGCTGATCACCAGCCGCAGGTTGTACTGCACCATGAGGCCGCGCGCCAGGCTCACATTGCTCAGCAGCAGCTCCAGGTGCGCCTCTGATTTCAACCCCTGCACATGACACTCGACAGTCAATTCACATATTGCACAAGAGCCTCTGCATTAGTCGTGACACTTAAAAATAAAACTCACAAATTGCACAAGGGTCTCTGAATTTGTCTGCGCCAGAGTCTTTGCAAAGCTGCGCTGCGCATGACTTGCACAGCAGGTATGTGTTGATTCATGCATGCCATGTGCGTATCAATACAAGGGTAGCAACAAGGAAAGCACCTGCATCTCCACGATGTCTGCGGGTGTCAAGACGCGCTGCAGCTCGGCCTGCCTCTCGTTGACTGCCTTCTCATGGCTCACGCCCTTCTGCACGATGTGCGCAAGGTAGGCCTCTGTCTGCCTCGAAAGAATGCCCGTGTTGCCCATGCTGTGGATAAAGCTCGTGACTGCGTCATCCACATAGCTGCGCCTCCCACTGCAAGGGCATGAGTTGTCAGCCCAAGGATGTAAGATATGAGGTTTCGCAAAATACAGGTGATTCCAGTCTTCCCTGAAGGCATGATCTGTAATAATACCTTGATGACACGCCGTCCGGGTCCACCCTTTTTCCTTTTTCTAGCTCGCTGTTCATTTTAGCAAGCTGTTTTGCTTCTGCAGCCTCCTCCGTCGTAGCCAGAGGGTCGACGACGATTCGTCGTCTCTGCCGCATTCTCCGTACATCCGCTCGAGCTGCAGCCAACGACGAGCTCGCCCGTCGCAGGCCCCGTCTCCTGCTCGCTGATCGGTCCAGGGGTCTGCCAATGCTGGGCGCCCTCCTCGACGACCTGCCGTGCCTCTCGGAATCACGCGTGCGGGCCCGTCGCCGTCTAAGCGGCACAGCAGTGCTTACTGCCTGAACCCGTCTCTCCTTCAAAGACCCAGAGCTCCGCTTGCTGTCTCCTCCCTGCTCCTCGCCCCTGCCTGCCTGCTGCTCTACTTCAACCCTCGAACTTGTTGAAGGCACCTCGATGATCTGCATGCATGTCGTCAACACTCAATCACAGCAGGATTGTTGCAAGGAACAGCCCAGTCAGGCAATTTGGGCAAAATGCTGTATCAATTGTCAAATTGTGCTCACCGTCTCAGGTGCTGGTTGAGCATTGTAGCTCTCCTCCAGCAGCCTGCGCTGCTGTGCCCAGGAGAACTCAATGTCACAGCTGTTACGATGTGTCTGCTGCGGTGCCACGGCCACTGCTGTAGCTGCATGGACAATATTGGCACCGTGGGCCTTCAACACAACAGATCGCTGGCCCAAGTCATAGGAATGCCTGCCCGCCTGCCTTCCCCTCTGCAGTAGCTGACACTGGAAGGGCCTGCAGCCTGGCCTGGGCCCTGAGCTGCTCTGAGACCTCTGAAGCAAGGCATCCGTGTCCCCAAGAAACGCTGTCTCAAAGATACCCATCGTGGGCCCCGAACCTCAAGATATCCGACAAAGATACGCCTCACAGCTTGTTACCGGGTATCCTGTGCGAGATGTCGAGGAATCCTCCTGCGCTAAGCTGGAATGAGGGAGCTCGAGCAAAAAAGTTGCGCCCGAATCCAAGCTCATCCTTTTCGCACAAGATCTTTTGCTTTGAAGGGTTAATACTCAGGGGTAACTAATCAGGAATATAATGGAATTGTCTCTGTACAAACTCGCTCATCGACAGACAATCATGATCTTGATGCTTGAACAGAATCAAGACATCAAGGAGGCGGCCTAACTCAGCGGATAAAGATTTCCTTGCATCCCGGATCACAGGTGTATGCTGACCTCATGGATTTCTGTGGTGGATTGTGGTGATCAAATGATCACACATCACAGCTGCTTCTATGGCAATCAGGGCACCATGTATTTCCTTGCTCGCTGCCTCAAACAATATCAAAACTGCACCAGGATGCCTTCGAGCATCTTTCAAAATCTCAGATTTGCTCGTGTGACCCTTTTGCTGCGTAAAGGCTGCGAGGTGACGCACCTGAATGCAGCTGCAGGAGTTGGGGGGATGAGTTTGAAGATTATTGGGACAAGCTGTTGCCATGGAAGGATGAGTATGAAAAGCAGATCCCGAAGTTTGACGAAGTGCAGCAGGGCGGTGCCAAGACCTTCAATTGGGTAATGCCAGCCAACGAGCCAGCGGTAAACAAGACTATCTAGACTAGATTCTGAAGGCGAGGTCAGCAATGAGTGAGCTAGATAAAGCCTGGAGCAACGTGGCAGATATCACCCCCGGCGACCCAAATGAAGCAGACATTCACCAGTCTCTGTTCAAGGGCACGAACCAGATGGAAGAGGACAAGATGCACCGTCTCAGGCTGAGACTCTCAGCACTGCAAAACAGGCTCAGTTAGTCCTGGACAGCATCATAACAGCTCAGTGCGTCGGAGAGGAGTTGAAATCGATCAAAAGAAAGATATAAGCTATTCACTGTTGCAAGGTGATCTCATCACACCCAAATATCAGCTGATTACCGTGCAAGACGTCTGCAGTCGACTGCGATAGGTTCACAACATTGTTAACAAATTCACTTGCTGCCGCGGCGCTTCAACTTGAAGTGTTCAAACATGCATGGTGTTTGGCATAATAGCGATCATACATGCCGCAAGTCTTGCAGGCAGATGCCATATGGGACGCCCTTGAAAAGGAGGAGGAAGAGAAGGCACAAAGACAAGAAGCGCGGATGGCAAAAATTGCATCCAAGGCAAAGAAAAGACACACGGCAGGGGCCAGTCTCAGGAGCCCAAAGCCAGGCCTTTTCTTAACTGTGTCAGCTGCCTCTGGCGAGGCCTTGCTTCCCGCGGCGGCCGAAAGAGACTGACCGAGGGACAAATGCCATGTGTTGAGATGCTGTGCTGAGCCTAGACATGCCACTGGTCAGCTCATCAACCTCCATTGCGTCTTCACCAGGACAGCCCTGATCTGTAGTGGTTTCCTGATCTGTTTTCACGGGTGGCTGCACGTCCCCTGCACTCTCTGAAGGTCTATCTGCTTGCAAAAAAGAATGCCCAGCTGGGCTACCTTCGCACCGCTGAGATTCTCTTCCAATGAGTCCACGCTGGTCATTGTCGGCTGCGCTGTCACCAGTTGCATCCATAGAATTTGGCCTAGATTTGGCAGTGCGGCGGAATTCCTCTTCCGGCCTGTGCTGCCCCTGGCGCCGGCCAAGGTGCATGGTCTCATAGTGTAATCCGCGCGGGTAGCAGTGCTGATCATGAAGGTGCTGCCCCCGCTCCGCCGATGTGTGAAATGCTTTATTACAACCCTCCACCAGGCACCGGAATACCTGGTCATACAGCAATGCTCCTCCTTTGGCACTCCGTATTGGTATTATTCATGCACGCTCAGACAAGGCCGTTTCTAGTATGGCAGTTTTGCCATGCCCGAGAACAGACCCTCCCAGAGACCCAGCAGTTGCACATCGAAGCTCAAGTTGATGCACGTGAGCACGGTGCAGCCAGCGCACCTTCATGCGCCGAGCGGCTTGAGCAGCAAAGAAGGAGTCGTGCACCTCCTGGATGTGGATGTCCAGCAGGTGCGCATTTGGCAGCTGGAGTTGGCACGTCGTGCACCGGAAAATCGGCCAATCCGAAGGCCTGCATGCTATCCTTGGTCAGAAGCCATGCAACGGACACTCCACATGAGGCTAGCATGCAGAAGGGACGGCCCAGAAAGCACATGACAATGATATGCCCGCCAAAAGAGCAACCTTTGAATGGCCACAAAGGCAAAGGGCGATATAAAAAGTGTGTACAGCACCTGGCGCCTGCTCTTGAGTGAGATGTTCTGCGCTTCTCTGCAGTGCTGTTCTCCTCCCTGTCTGGAGCGCTCTGCAGCGTCTGCTTCGCCAGCAACTCGCGCGCAAAATTACCCTCGGTGAAGAGCTCGTGCGACATTGGGAGGCGCTGGGGGTTCATGATGTGATCAGGTATACTTGATTCTGAAGGTGCACCCCTGCCTGCATCCTCTGCATCCATCTGCCCCAAGGTAATGCTACGCTGTGGATCAGGGCTCTGCTGGTCGTTGAGCGACACTTCTGTCCAGTCCCACTATGCAATTACTGCTGAGAGGCTGTCATCTTCTGGATGGTCATGTGGCGTCCTGCAGCGGCCTGCAAAGCAGCATGGACGACAGTGGTGCACCTGATCTTTCTTTTCTAGAGAACCAATGAGACCGCTTTAAGGAACTCATTCAGAGGCTTGTGAGTGACAAGACGCACGAGTTTGGACTGCAAGTCCTTGCAAGCGTCATCAAAGGCCCTGTAAGCAGCTTGCAGGTCTTGGGTTGCTTTGGACCTCTCCACTCTGCCCAAAACATGCGGATCTTTCAGGACGCAAACAGCGCGGTGATTCTATCACAAAACTGAAAGACTCGGGAAGATAGAACGGGTGCATACTGGATAGATGAGTTAAAGGCAGAGGTCTGTAGTAAGTGAGTAGATGCCGTCAGCAAGCCCTGTACAAGGAATCCACTTCAACAAATAGAAGTCTATCATACACATGCTTTCTAAGGATTGCGAAAAACACACCATACCTCATATTTGCTTTTTATTTGGTCCATCCAAATATTGTTCGCCCCTTCTTGGCCTGATTTTTATAGTGGCATTCAGAAACGAGAATCAATTGGAGCACAATTGAATAAGATTCAGGCTGTGATTATGTAACATGAAACAAAATTCATATTTCGTGTGGCCGATCTGCCTCGTTTCTTTCACAGCATGCATGTCTTCAGCGGCGTTTGTCCCCAGAATGGAGCCCGAGACACAACTATTTTCAACTGAATTAGGCAACATGAGCTGTTGACATTGATGATCATGAAGGATAGATAGTATCAGCAACGTTGTAAAGGTCTTCGTGAGTCGTTGAAGTTTTCCCTGGTTGTAATGGGTTCAGCCGAAGAAGAGTATGTTGCTCTTCGCCGGGTGTTTCGATTCAGACTCACAACAGATAAAGGGAATCTTCGTAGCGCTAGCAATGAGGAGATTTATTTGAGCGATGTTGCACAGGTGACACTGTGCAAATGAACATCTCTTGGAATCACAAATTCTACAGAAGCAGATTTTAAGTGAAATTTGATCGCGCTTGAGATTGTGATCGTCTCCTTACGTACGTTAAATTGCCTGGTACAAATGCAATTGCAAGTGAACCGTAGACTTCACTTCTTTCGACCTACACTTACAACGATCACAGAGTGATCTTGGTAGCGCTGTGGCATTCGCTGTCGTGCTTTTCTGCGAGATCCCAGCTTCGCACAAAAATTTTTGACATGCCTAGTGCGAATAGCATAGTGGGATTCGTGCCTCTTTGACATTGTTTAGCCATTAGAGTGCTCATCAGCTGGAAGTCTTGAAGCTTGACCTGACCACTCAAACTTCGAGGCATGCGCAGCCGTTGCTGCTGCAGCCGTCACCATTACATCTTGCAGCAGCTCCGCACTGTTACAAGCAGGCGATGTGCAGGATCTTGATTGGGAACTTGTCATGGCGCTGCAGGAGCTTGCAGAGGAGGGGGGGCTTCCACAGGAGCAGCTGCGCTTGGACAGGGATAATCTTGAGAGGGTCCTCATGGCACGATTAATGGAGGAACCAGCCGAGGCGCAGTGGCCGCTGCACTACCTGCTGGCCTGCTATGGCCGAGCCTCTGATGAATTCCGGGCTTCTGCCAGCATCAAGGATGCAGCCACTGTGCAGCGAGTGCAGGAATCGCTGCTGTACAGCAAGCAGCTTGTTGTCTCCTACTCTGGCCTGCTCCTCACCATGGACATGTTCCCACAGGTGTGCCCACTCTCTGCCTGCATCGTTCTTATTGCATTGTTCACTAGTCCAGGCAGGTTTACCATTTCATGACAGAGCAGCTGCAAGTTGCGCATGCTAGTCGCTGCCTCGTCTATTTAGGTGTACTTAGCTGGTCCCTCAAATGAACCTCTTTATAACGTCGCGCATTCCCCATCTCCGGATTGAAGTGAGACTGACAGAGGACCCGGCGTTGAGAAGGGCCTGTCGCAAGGGCACAATGGTATATACCAGTAGAGGTGTCAGAAGGCCTCCAATTATGCTGAACCACCTCTGACAGTGCATGTGGGGTGTGAGCAGCCAGCAGTGGCGCAGCAGAGGGGGGCGCTGCAGCTTCTGGACAGCCTGGACAGGAGGGAGGGTGCTGGGCCGCCCACAGCCACGCCCATGCCAGCGGGCTTCCTGGAAGACTTTGCCCAGCGCTTTGAGCAGGAAGGGCTGGAAACAATCATTGAGCCCATTGGTGCGTCCAGATGTTAGTGCACGTTTGGAAATGGTTGGACGTCGAGATGAAAGTACTCCTGATTGTCCATCATTGCAATTGCCACACAAGAAAATGCGGCCCTTTGCCACAAGCCTGCAATTTTTGCACGTTTTGGAGGGCAAGTTTGGCATCAGGCATGCAATGGCCATTGATAAGGAGCAGCATGACCTTATAAGTGGTTGTTGGTCCTTTGAATGTATGCTTTCTGTGCCACAGCGACAGAGGTGTCGAGGAGGCTGGTTGGGATGTCACCTTTGGGGGACTATGGAGCGCCCCTCGCAATGCTTCAGGGCCTCACAGCGATCAGGCCCATCGCGCGCGCATACCAGAAGCTGCCACGGTGGCGGCCAGCTGTCGCAAATGGGCGCCAGCTGCAGGTAGATGGCCTGTTTCTACTTGAATGACATATCAGAATCTTTTGCCGGGTTTTCGAAGCATAGTGCGGCAGCCTGTCCGCCATGACGAAGCCTGTTGGTCACTGAACAGAAGAAGGATTCTGCTCAAGGATTCTTGGGGTATTGGTCTATTGGGTTGCAAGCCGGTGTTGCTGCAGGAAAGATTGAGGCTTGTACATTAGGCCATGCAACTTTTACTTCATGGCGTACTATTGAACATTGTGGCTCATTAGTATGATTCGTGTAACCCACAGAAGCGCGTGGCGTTAGTTTGGAATTTGACTACCTGCCTGGCTTGCAGACGGAGAGCTTGCTGGGGCCGCCATTCTCTCTGGGGGTGATGCCGGACGTGCTGTCCCAGCCGCAGCCGAGCGTGCACCAGCAGTGCTACGCGGGGCTGTCCAAGCAGAACACCATGGAGGTCAACAGGATCCACCACATGCTGCGCGCCATCATGAAGACCATCCACGACACCCTCTACGCCATCTCCATGAACTTCCTCAAGAGCCAGGTGGGGGACCTGCCCGCTGCCGCCAGGGACTTTTCTCTGAAAATGGCGTATGTAGGGTCTTCATGTGTCTCAGTCTTTGAGTACCACTGAAGGCATGGGCGATCTTCAGTGAGTTCTCTTGGGGTCATCGCATGGAATGTGAAATGCTGTCTCAATATGTGGAAAGAATGGTGTGCGAGCATCCTCCTTATGCATGTGCCATAGGATGTTTGGACATGCATATGGATGTGCAGACTTCAGCACTCTACTGAAGTCCTTGTCCTGGGTGGGCCTTTACGTTCCCACGAACAAGACTTCAATAGAATGTTGAGCAAAATGGTGACAGCTGCGCATCAAATGATGTTGCGCGATACAGGACACTAGGGAGGGCATGTTGAGCTGGTTTGCGCTGGCGCTGGAGTGTAATGCAGAGCGCGCCAAGCTGCAGACAAATCCGCGCCTGGCCGCAAACCACTCCTTCTTTGTCAGCCTGGTCACGGTGCTCCTGCGCCTGTGCGACCCCTTCCTAGAGCCCCTCTCCGGCAAAGCCTGGGGCAAGATAGACGCCGGGTGAGTGATACCTGTCATACCTTCTTCTACCGCCTGTTAGTCGTGCAAACTTTTTGGACTGCTATGCATTAACATGCGTACCTGAGGGCAAAGCAATCTGAGTATTGTGTGGTACCGTCAAACTGCAGAATAAGAAGACAATCTATCTTCCGACTAGGTACCTAAGAAATTGCAGTGCTCCACGTCATCCTCTGGATCTCTTTGATCACACTGTGGGTTTACGATGGCTCCTGGAGCCCTGCTGGATCCCTTCCAGAATCTTTCAGAACCCTTATTGAACCTTTCATGACCCCTGCTTCTCCGTCAGGCAATAAGGAGAGCTGTGTGGCTGTTGGCAGGTACGTAATGCGCAGCAAGCGGATAGACTACAAGGACGACACCAAGCTGGCAGTGGACGCAGAGGAGCAGAGGGCGGTGCAGGAACGCCTCAGCTCAGGCGACGCAGCCAGCACTCCCTCTTACCACTTCATCTGCGAGTGCTTCTTCCTCACCGCCAAGGGCCTCCACCTGGGCCTCATCAAGATGATCCAAGACCTCTACAACCTGGCCCGGGTGAAATTATATCTTGCCTCTTGCCTCTGTTTCGCTGCTTGCTGTACAAGTTGCAGCGTCCCATCATTTCACCAGTGGCCGACACTATTGTGGGCGCCTCTTCCATATGCAGAAACAGATTGGCGGGGAATATTAGCGTTGTTTCTTTCATCGGCGGCTGACGGTTGTTATGAGCGTCCCGTGTGTGCCCAGCCCGCAAATGGTTGGTGTGATCAAGCAGAGACATGATCTTGTTGACCTTGGTGGTCTACCATAGACTCTTCAAGATTATTTTTTCTTTTTATCTCTGCTGACCTGTTCCGCACTTTCAAGGATTCGATGCATGGCGCGCATGTGTGGCCGGGCGGCTGAGGTGTTGCATGTGCGCTATTCCCACAGACACAGCAGGGGCTGGAGCGGGACCTGCGGCACATGGATTCGATGGTGCAGGGCATGCTGGAGCAGAACAACCCCATGGTGGACCACTACCAGCGCCAGATCACCATGGTCAAGGCGCGCATCGAGCAGATGGGCGACATGTACATCGGCTACACCGCCGCCATCTCCGTGAGTGCACCTTTTCCAAATTTAAATCCGAAATTGAAAATTTCCGATTTTTTCAATTTCAAGTATCCAAATTATTCCGAATTTTTCAATTTCGAATGTCTTCCATGCCTTTCTGATATTGTGAGGGTTGCGGCCGCCAGCTCCATCCCTTCCAAAAGGCACCTCTGGATGCACTCCGCCAATCCAGCCTTTTGTGTAATTTCCTTGTACAGTGGTGGGTGCTAAACAAGCATAAATTTGCGAGGTCTGAATACTGTAGTATTTGGGGATTTGTGCAGAGCTGCAATTCATTAATGAGTAATTCTTTGCGCAGAGTGACGACTTGCTGAAGAACTCGGTGCTTTTCTATCGGCTGGTGGCTGCCTGGATGCTGCGCATGGCATCCCCCGCCACCGCCACCACTGGCCAGCCCAAACTACCGCTGCCCTCCCCAGCACCCCTGGAGTTCCGCATGCTCCCGGTATGCTACCTGCCTCCATCTGGAAGTTTCTGGCTCTGAATGCATGAGCGGCCGGCTTCTTGTGTTTCTTCTGGCATTGTGCTCTAGGATGGCTCCAGGAGGTCTTGGTATCACACATGGGTGTAAGCCGGTGGATTTTGGGAATGTCCCGAAAGCGTGCTTTATGAATGCTGGCAGTATAACGTATACCCAGCTCGCAAAGGGTCTTGCGCTGCTTGAGTAAGACATTACATGGATGAGTGATGGGTGGGACATGGACTGTCTGCAGGAGTACTTTGTGGAGGACATGGTTGAGCTGCTGCTGTATGTGAGCCGCTTCAAGCCCATGGTGCTGGAGGGGCTGCCCATGGAGGAGCTGCTTCTCTTCTTTGTCACCTTCATGGGCTCCCCAGACTTCATCCACAACCCCTACCTGCGCTCCCGCATGGTCGAGGTCATCCCTGCCGCCTGAGATACTCACAAGCTACCTCCTGAATCCCATCCCACGCAGCCCATCTTTGTCTAGATTTAGGCATGGCATGCGTGGTGTGGTGCTTCGACTGACATTGCTTGCTCTTAGCGGGTTACTTATGGGTGATTTCGTGCAATGTGGACGTTTGCTCGGCTGCCTGCCCTCAGCCGCCACAAAGTGGTCTGCAAAATCAAGACGAGCACAGATGGCTCTTGTCGGTGGTGCATGGGTATTGATTGGCCAAACACTTGGACTTCGGTCCTTGTTGTTTGGCCTAATCATGACTGTGTGCACCTCTGGTAAGAGAGGCACCAGGCCCTGGTCAATGTGCAGCAGGTCAACGTCCTGTCCCAAGGTGGACGCGATCTCCCACGAGCCCTCTCACCTTGTGTTTCATTTAGTGCAGATTTTTGAGCGGCCGCGGGTGCGTGCGTGCAGGTGCTGACGACGTGGATGCCGCAAGAGGAGGACGGCGGCGCGTCGTGGAAGAGCCGGCGCAGCACCCAGGTGGCCGCCTCCGTGCTCCTGCTCATCGACAGCCACCCGCTCGTCCTCAGCAACATGGTGAGGCCTGGCAGCCTCCCGGACTTGAATCCTTGCGTAGCGCCCCAAAACTGATTGACTAGCACTGTAAGATTGTGACAAGGTGCAAGCTTCACGCGGTCTTTAAGAGCAAGTGCTGTTGGAGACTGCAGTGACAGACTGCGCTGACTCTCCTATTGATTGCATGCCTAGTAGCAGCTTCAGCTGGTATGACAGCCAGACAATGCTGTCATTTGGCGCCGTGCCTCTTGAATATACTGTTTCACCATGAGCAGCACACATCATGCCGCACTTGAGATGTTGTCTAGGAGATTCTGTGGGTTATGTCATGGAGGATGAAGGCGTGTGTAGGCACTGCTTGCGCGCTGAGGTGTTGCTCTGATGTCTGCAGGTCAGAAGTGTGCTGCGGCTGTATGTGGACATCGAGCACACCTCGCGCAACAACGCCTTCTACGAAAAGTACAACCTGCGATACAGCATGGGAGAGCTTCTTTGTAAGTAATGCAGCCAGCGAACACACTCCTGCACCTGTCATGCCAGCAGTTTGTCAGCGGCAGAACTTTGGAGATTTCCTCATTTACTGCTACTTATCATGGATGACTAATCATCTTGTGGCAGCAGTGCTTGTTCGGGGTGACTAAGGTTATGTGTGTGTCTGTGGCAATGCTTCTGTGGTGGAACTTCCCGAAAACAGCGCATGATATCTTTTGGGCGGGGTGACTAAGATCATGTGTGGCTGCGGCAGTGCATATGTGGAACAATGCAAGAATTGTCTATCGCGGGGTGACTGACATCGTGTGTGTGCTGCGGCAGTGCACCTGTGGAACATCCCTGCGCACAGGGAGGCGTGGAGGAGGGTGGCCCAGCAGGAGGGCGGCTACGGGCAGCTCTACCAGCACTTTGCACATTTCCTGGAGACCGACGCCATCTACCTCCTCAACGACGCCATGGAAATCCTGCCCAAAGGTGATTCCTGCGCATCCTTCCAGCAAATGCATTGCTTTGGCCGCCTGCAGCTTCTCACATGCGCGCGCTGCTCCCCCTTATTTCTGGGCATGCATTGGAACAGAGGCATGCTGTCGCCCTATATTTAGAAAGGTATTTAAAGGGATGTCCGGCATCTGAGTGTCCCATGTAGCTGGTGTTTGTGCATATTTGGACAAAGCTGCGGTGGCTCATGGATCATTGCATGAGCATCGCATGCCCAGCACAACCTCTGTGGAATCCACCCCTTGACCGGGCAGCGTTTGACACGCTGTGTCAGAGAGTAAAAAATGGCATTGAGTGCGTGCTGAGCTTGTGTGTGCGGCATGCAGTGAAGGAGACGGAGATAATGATGGAGGATGAGGAGAGGTGGAAGGCGCTGCCCGAGGAGGAGCGCCAGGAGCAGGAACAGACCCTCAACCAGAACAGTGCGCTCACTCTCCTCCTGGCACTCATGAAGCGAGCGCCAGGAGCTGAGATCAAAGAGTATTTGCAGATGACTGTCTGCATCCATCAGATATGTGCTTTGCCAAGAACCAGTGCTTGCCTTACTTTAAGCATGCGTTGCCTGTTGCACAGTTGTGGCATGCCAGTGCGCCGCTCAAGCATGCAGCACCTAACAGACAGCCGCTCAATGAGAGGAATATCTCAGAATAGCAGTAAGCAAGAAGCTGACTATGAAAATTACGTATGTGGTGCAGCAAACCAGCTGCGCAGCGATCTGCTGATGGCGGGGCGCAACTTGAGCATCATCCGCAGCTCCACGACCGAGGTCACCGCGCCCTGGTTGCTGCGCGAGATGGCTCCCCGCATTGCCTCCACCCTCAACTACTTCTTACTTCACTTGGCAGGTCGGCCGCGTTGCCTTATTTACCCCTTGACTGGATGCACCATGTCTGTGTACTTTCTGTTATGTGTAGTTCACCCCAAGGAGCAGAATGGAGATCCTGCCTGTGATCCACTCAAGTCAGCAGTAGGGGCATCTAGATTCATCAGTGCTGCAATGCCTCCCCCTTGGTTCAAACCCCCAGGTGTCAATCAGGAAGCTGGGGCTCTCAGCAGCCTGCTCTTCAGCAAATGATCAATGCAATCCAAGTTGATGCTGTGCTAGGTGCCTACTTTGGTGATTATAGATACGAGTGATGACTTATCTCGGAACAATCCTATTTAATACTCTTGGGGCGTACTAAAGTGTGCGCACACCTTTTGTGGCAGGGTCGGGGCGGCGGAAGCTGAAGATCAAGGACCCGCAGCGCTACAGCTGGCAGCCCAAAGAGGTGCTCGCGCAGATCGCGGCCATCTACGTGCACCTCTCGCGCGCCGATGACAACGCTGTCTTCGCGCGCGAGATCGCCAACGACGAGCGCTCCTACAACTCCAGCATGTTTGCCGAGGCCTCGCAGGTGTGTTGCTTTCTGCACTCGCTAACTTGCTCGCCCCTGCCTGCCCTGCTGCGAAGGCTTGAGTGTGCACCTTTTGTGCTATCCTCAGCAGCGCCTGGGTTGCAGCACAGGAGAGACTGTTCTATCATTGGAAGTACTGTGGACATGCCGCTTCAGAAGGACCCCAAAGATTAAACTAGACACCACTTCAGCAAGCATGCCGCTCAAGCTGCACGCCTTACGTGGCCAATGGTGCACAGCGCCAGCAGAGTCTTGAAGCAGGAGTTGTTGTGACGCTGGCCAGAAGTAGCTCGACAGTGACATGTGCGGGCATGTGCGCGCAGGTGCTGCGGCAGTTCATGCTGCTGTCGGAGGGGGAGATACGCGAGCTGGAGTCCCTGGCGGCACGCGTGGTTTCGGCTGAGGCCGAGAAGGTGGCCGAGGAGGAATTGTTGCAGGTGAGCAATGAGCAACAATGCTGGTTTGCATCATCCCCGTTCACCTCAACATACAATTGTGCTTGTTCACTGTCATTGTAACTTGCAACTTTTGAGTTTACAGCAGAAATGAGACCTTCTCAGTTGCTGAAGGAGATGGCAACTTCTGTGGCTTCCACAAGAAGGTTGTTTGTCCCAAGTTGATAAATGACAGGCAATAGAGCGAGCACTGTTATTGGTCCTTTCGTCACTAGTGGTTTGGAAGCACATGCGCCTTCATCATCATTCAAAACCATTTAGTTTGAAATACATGCCCACATTACTGCAGGATCCACCGGAGGAGTTTGTGGATGCACTGATGGACACGCTGATGGAAGATCCGGTCACCCTGCCCACCAGCAAACAGGTCATCGACCGCTCCACCATCTCCAGGTGAGCGGTCCCTCTCCCACTATGACTTGCTGCAAATACGCATGTAAGTTTGTTTGTGCATTTTGAGGGGCTATCAGAGATTTGAAGGGTGGAAAAGGACAGCATGCTGCACCCTCTGTCAGCCTCTTTCAGCACATTTCCGCCAGGACGCTCAGCCCCGAGCAGTGAAGGGTTACGTGTCATGGCGGTAGCTGCTGAAGCATGCTGAATAAGGATGCTTATGGTCCACTGAAGGATGCCTTCTTGAAGCAAACTCTCTGAAATACCAATTGGATAGCGTGAGCAGGGAATGGAAAGTACAGATCTTATGGGATGCTGCAGCAAAGCAAAGCAAGAGCCACATCCTCTTATGCCAAAGGGCAATTCGTGTAATTGTCGGGTTGTTCCTTTCCACATTTTCTTAGGGCGTGAGCGCGTATTGTGGCAACAGGCACCTGCTGTCGGACTCGCATGACCCCTTCAACAGGATGCCCCTGAAGGAGGAGGACCTCATACCCAACACAGAGCTCAAGGCAAGGATCCAGGCGTGGAAGGCCGAGATGCACGAGCAGGCTCGCAGAAAAATGCAATCCTGACCCAATCGCCGCTCAGCCTGCAGCACAGTTAAGCGTGCTGTACTTGTGGTGTCCCAAAGTACTAGAAGAAGCTGCTAAAGCTGCCCTGAGGTTTTTTGTTTTCAATGCACACACTTGCAGCCTGAAGGAAGGCAGTATTGCACACCTATATCAAAATGTATGTGTCTTGATAGATAAATTTAAGTCTTTGTGGCAGCTTCAGACACCTCGTGCGCAGCATGAAGGGTTGAAAGAGCAAAAGCCACTGTAACAAAGTGTTGCGCTGTTACAAATGGCTTCCCAGAGGCCCATACCTGGCATGAGATGAGGCATAATAATAAATTCATTGCCTCATGAATTTTTGAAAGTTGTTCAGTGCAAGTGTCTTCCTTTTCCACTTCCAATTCAATAGCCGTATCCCACATAAACTTTTCTCTGCACTTTTTCAACTGATTGTCACACTTCACACCCCAATTCTAGTACGTCAGTAATTCCGCAGTGCTCACGGCTGTAGATCAATCGGTTTGCACCCCCGGGTAGGGTCGAGTCCGGTGCCTGACCCTGCGCACGTTCCAGGGGTCTCTAAGCAACCGAGCAAACGCATCTAGCATCTGCATCGCGTAGCACTCCTGCCCCTGCCTGGATAAATACTTCCGCGCAAACGCATTCGCCTCCCTCACAATCGCCGCCACCCTCTGGGGATTCTCCTCTGCCCAGGCCACCTTGTCGGCTAGATCCACCTGCCCAAACCCTCCCTCCGGCAACCCGGCCGCCGAAAACCTCACGGGGATATAATGCATGTAGGGCTTCAGCAGTGGGTAGTACCACTCGATCTCGTCCGACTGCACAAACATCACCGCCGACGGCGACGCCAGCAGCCGCCGCAGCCGCAGCGCCGCGCAGTTGCCCTCGACGTTTACTAAGTACTTGAAGCGCTGCACCTGCTCCGGCAGCTCCATGAACTGCACCGGGCGAAAGACCTCCCGCTCTTCCGGCGACAGCAGCCTGTCCGGGTCCTCCGTCAGTCCGCTGTGCACCTGCGCACATTCGAGCACCTTGGCTTCAATTATTCTTTTTGATATTTTTCCTTATCTGTTTTCTGAAAGAGAAGACAAGCAGTAATTCATGTGGAAGGTACTGCATTCTCTGGCACTGGCTGCGCAGCACGGGCACAGCAGCAGCTGTGCAGCTGGCTGCAGGGACAGCCAAGGCCAAGAAGCAAGAGCCATCTTCATTGCTACAGTCTGACCAAAAATCTGGACGGTCGCTACGAAATGACCGCGTGCTGCCTGTGGCACGTCAGCAGTCCTTCATGTAAGATTGGCAACTGTGACGTGCCTGGTCCGGGTGGCGCATGCCGGCGAGCAGCACGGCGCGGCGCTTGCCCTTGTGCCAGCCGGTGGGCGATCCAAGGAAAACGGCGCGCGGCTCACGCGCGTCCCCCGGGCCGGCCTGGCAGCCGCCGGCGGGGCACTGCAGATCCGCCGGTGCCAGCGTGTCCGGCAGCATCAGCGTGCGCTGCTGCTGCGGCACCGTGCAGTAGCCGAACCAGGGCGCCGCGTCCACACCAGGAAATTCTGCGCATGCACATTGACAAGTATGTGAGTTTGAGTCTTGCCTGTGAGCCTGCGGTTACAATCATGCTTGGTTCTAGCGTGGGTGCCTCAGCAGAAGATTGGTGATGTCCGTCAAAATCAGAGCGTGGGGGCGTGGTCCAGACAACAATCCAAGGCAAGTCCATCTAGTTCTTGCAAGGCTCTGGGCAATGGACAAGCACACATGGAGCCTGGATCGTGTAATCCACTGGACCCTCAGGCCAGCCTGACCTCTGGGTGGGCCATTGATCTTGGAGCTCCTGAGGGCTGCTCTGCACAGGGGACTCTAAAAAAGCTAAGGACAAGTCCCCTTCTCTACAGGGGAAAAGGGGCAGCGGCGCACCGGTGGGCTCATCAAAGGGCGAATAGAGCAGCGCCAAATCCGGCAGCCGGGCGCGGCGGGCCAACTGCTCCAGAACCGGCATACCAAAGTACTCCAGGTTCTTCAGCCGCTTGTTGCCCGGCTTGGGCAGGCTGGCGTCCACTCTCAGCTCCCCATCAATGATATACAGCAGAGGCATGCCCCCACTGAACTCCCGCTGCATGCGCGTGCCATTGTAGACCGAGGGGAGAGTGAGCAGCTGCGCAACGGTGAAGCCGTCCCTGAACTGCGAGAGGTAGCCGTCGATCAGGGGCTCGTAGACGGCCCGGTGTGCGGCGCAATGCCTCCTCAGGTACTCTGCAGAGCTGGGCAGATCCACTGCCTGGCCTCTATGAGCGAGGAGCAGCAGGGGCAGAAGCAGGGCGATCCAGTGCATCACAGCAGCATTACGCCCGATCACAAGCTCTTAGGAGGTCGAAACTGAAATGTGATCCTCAACAAGCGTGAATCCTCGCTGTGTTGCAGCTTGGAACTCAGTTGTGAAGCCTCCCAATCATGTGGAGTACATCACAATCTTCCAAGAGATTTGAAATGTAAAATTCTTTGAGTCTTGAAGCCGATCTGATCGAAGATCCCTGAAATCATACTAAGTTGCTTCGACATCTTGGAAACTTGGAATCAGAAAATGACCCTCTGCGACGTCCCATATTATTTGGCTACCAGAAAAGATGTTGCTTTCAAAAGTTAAGTTCATTCCTCAAGCAAGATCACAAGATTTTTCATTCTTCTTGCGATCTGTGAAACTCAAAAGCAGTTGCCGCCAGATCACGGCAGCGCTCGGAAGCTGGTACCGAGCCAACTTTGGCCACTGGTCTCATGCAGCAAATCTTCCCCGTGATTCTGGACCTCAAGCCAACATGCTGTCCTCTTGTCAATATGACCATCAAGCATTCTTTATCAGCCATCAGCTGCGGCCGTGCCTGTGCTTCTAGCACATCTGCAGCCGCTGCCTGTGCCGCGGTACAGATTTGAGGACTACGGTACTTACTAAGTATTGACTCATTAAGTGTTGTGCCAGTCACCATAATTTGAATTCTTGCTGCGCATGTGCCACCTCTGTGGAAGAACTCCAACATGATTTCATGACGTGCTCTTTCCAGCCAAGCAGGAGGAAGGAAGGAAGGAAGGAAGATTACATCACTCCAGCCGCCTAGGGCTGATT
>JADEYI010000314.1_pt1 | contig 76776 bp, 82 predicted proteins | sample 8542331 | NCBI WGS metagenome assembly JADEYI01 (sample SAMN16510988, study PRJNA670497) | mine drainage metagenome | isolation source: biofilm near Copperflume 1 | place: Germany: Marsberg coppermine Kilianstollen | collected 2018-02 | reverse complement strand
ATCCGGCACGACGCGTCATCGAGTTATTGAAGCGCGGCTAGCACGCCGAAGGAGATTCGCCAATGACGGCAAAACGCCTGTTCCTGGAGATCGGCAGCGGCAACGACCTGCACGGCGCTGACTACACGAAAGCCGCGGTGCGCGCGGTCGAGGACGCCATGCATCACAGCTCGCTTGCGCTCTTTCGCAGCCTCGGCATCGATCCGAACTCGATGCAGGTCGAGGTCACGATCGGCGTTCAGCAGCCCGACAAGGTCGATGCCGCCGCGGTGGCGCGCGCGTTTCCGTACGGCAAGGTCACGGTGACGGCGGTCAAGGGAGGGCTGGATGTGCCAGACGAAGGCCGGCCCGAGCCAACCGTCATCGCAAGCGCCGCCGTGGTGGTGCGGCTCGATCCCGCCTTGCTGCGCTGAAATAGGGCTCGAACCTACGACCTGCGGATTGACCGCGTTACCGGTTGGACGTGCCACCCGCTACGGCTTTTCAGGGTCGGAGCCAGCTAGGCGCTGTCCGAAGCGCATAATAGGCTTTCTGAGTTCGTAGATATGGCATAGAGTGGTCGGTGCCTACGGAGGCATCCCGAGGATTGGCCACTCGAGTCGATCCACGAGTACATGTTTAGGCCCGCAGGGGCCGTTCTTTCGGTACGTCCTGTACCACTCTGCGAAGTTGTCGAATGGCCGCTATCCATTGAGGCACAGCAGTATTCGGCTCACGTGCCGTATGGAGATCGGGAGTCAATCGGTATGAAACCAATATTGCGACCCGAACCAAAAGGAGTGACCTATGAGCAACCGAAATGCGTACAAGGGAAGTTGCTTTTGCGGAGCGGTGCAGTTCACGGTGACGGGCGAACCGGCTGGCATGGGCTATTGCCATTGCAGTGACTGTCGGCTCTGGTCAGCCGGTCCGGTGAACGCCTTCACTCTGTGGCAATCCGACTCGGTAAAGGTGACCCAAGGTGCAGACAAGATTCGTACCTACAATAAGACCGCGAAAAGCTCGCGTAAGTGGTGCGCGACCTGCGGGGGTCACGTCTTCACCGACCACCCGCAGTGGAAGCTCGTTGACGTTTATGCCGCCGCGATACCGACTTTTCCGTTCAAGCCAGGGGTGCACGTTAACTACCAAGAAACGGTCCTGCACATAAAGGATGGATTACCGAAAATGAAGGATCTTCCCAAGGAAATGGGCGGTTCGGGCAGCGCGATGCCCGAATAGACCGTCGCGAGATCGCCGCGCTGAAACGGTAACTCTAGTTTTTGCGCTTCCTCGCTTCGTTCGATATCGCTTGGCCGCTGTGCTGGATGTCGTGCCCCGCGCCTTCCATAGTGCGGCATCCAGCGGGCGTGCCGAAGCAATGTGCCCCTTCTGTTCCGGATCAAACCCGATGTTCGATGGCGTACGGAGTGTCCCTGAACAAGTGCCTATTATTTGCGACCGTCGAGTGGCCTCAGTACATCGATCGGAATTGCGTGAATCCGTCCAAACATATCGCCGCAATCGTACTGTTCGGCGCCGCCCTCGCGCTGGGCTCGACCGGGCTGCCTCCCAGGAACTGGGGGGCACGGGTCTCCGGTTGCCGAAGGCCTGGTTGGCACAAACAAACGACGCCGCTGATTCGCACAAGGCCTGCGAGAGCCCGTTGCCATCGGGACCCGGACGCTCCAAGAGCTACGCGGTCCTGGCGCTGGAAATCATCGGCTTCGATGCGCTGCTCAATCTTTACGACCGGCACGCCTTCGCTGGGAACGACTACTCGAGCAACCTGACTTCGATCAGGGACAATCTGCATGGCAGCTGGACGGTCGACAACGACCCGTACAACGTGAGCCAGATCGGGCACCCGAACCAGGTTCGATGTACCACGGCTTCGCGCGCTAGGCGGGCCTGAATTACTGGGAGGCGGCGCGATACACGTTCGCCGGCAGCGTGCTGTGGGAGGTTACGGGAGAGCGCACGCCGCCGTCGATGAACGACCAGATCGCGTGCGGAATCACCGGTTTTTTCTTCGGTGAGGCGCTGTTCCGAAACACGATGCTCGGCAATGACCGCTTCGGTGTGGTTGGAGCGGCCCCGACTTCCACGATACTTTCGAAGCTTCAGAAATAAGATATGGAAATCGGTTGCGCCGCGGCACCGCGCAGTGCTGATATGCTGTGCCCGGGGTCCAGTGTCAATCCGGATGTTCATGCCTATGGCGACGTTTACGGCGGAGAATCTTGCCGCCGCCGCTTCGCGGATTGAGTCCGTAGGCGTAGGAAACAACGTGATCAAGCTTGCGTCACGTTTTCCCCACGGTGCGGAGGTGACAAAGGCCCAAGCTAAAAGCTAAGGCCTTGAGTTAAGGTGGCTCCCCGAGTAGGGCTCGAACCTACGACCTGCGGATTAACAGTCCGTCGCTCTACCAACTGAGCTATCGGGGATCCGGAAAACCCGCTATTTTAAGGATTTCCGGATGTCCAAGCAATCACGCGATGGCGTTTGCGAAAAGAAAATGGCTCTGGGCCTTGCTTGGATTCATCGGGCTCCTTGCCGCAGCGCTCGCGGTGCCGTTTCTGGTGCCGCTTTCCGGCTATATCCCGCAGCTCAGCCGTCGCGTGTCGGACCGCATCGGCGAACCGGTGTCGATCGCCGACCTGCGTCTGCAGCTCTTGCCCACGCCGCGGCTGGCAATCATCGGCTTGAAGCTCGGGCGCAAGGACGAGTTGAGCATCGAGCGCGGGAGCATCGTGCCGGATCTGTTGCTCCTGCTCTCGGGCGAGGTCGTGCTGCGCGAGATCCGCGCCGACGGGGTGCGCATCAAGCACTCGGCGTTCGAACTGTTCGACAAGCTGCCGAAGGGAGGCGGAGGGGGCTGGATTCTGGTTCAGCGGATCGTGCTGCGGCACGTGACCTACGAGCAGCGCGCGCTTAGGCTGCCGCAGTTCAACGTCGCCGTGGATCTGTCGGTCGTTCCCTCCGCGACGGTGGTGCGCGTGTCGACCGACGACGGTGCGTTCCGGGCGACCCTCGATCCCCAGAGCGACGGCCGGTCGCGCCTCGCCGTCTCGGCCCGCAAATGGCGTTTGCCGATCGCGGCTGCGCCGCTGCTGTTCGATTCGCTCGAGGCGAGTGGCGTGCTGCAGCACGGACGGCTGGATTTTCACCAGGTGAACGGAAGACTGTACGGCGGCACGCTCGTCGGCAGCGCGGACACGCGCTGGGGCAGGCAATGGCGCATCATCGGCAAGGCGCAGCTTGGAGGGCTGGAGCTGGTTCCGCTGCAGGCGGCGCTCGGCAAGCCCGCGCGATTGTCCGGACAGCTGAGCGCGCGCGTGACGTACTCGGCGCTCGCCAGTTCGGCGGGGCAGCTGGGGAACGCGCTGGTGCTGAATGCGCCATTCGAGGTCGCGGGCGGGGCGTGGCAAGGGGTGGACTTGTCGCACGTAGCGGAGCTGCCGCTGGGCACGCTGTCCAAGGGAGGCACGACCAGGTTCGAGCGAATGAAGGGGGACCTCGCGCTGCGCGGCAAGGACATCCAGGTGAACGAGGTCTGCGTGCGTTCGCCGTCGCTGGTGGCGGCAGGCAAGGTGATGATCGCGCCCGATCAGGCGCTGTCGGGCAAGCTCGACGTTTCCGTGGCGAAGACCGGGGGCTTCGTCGGCGTGCCGGTGGCGGTTTCCGGGACCACAGCGGATCCTTCGTTGTCGCTCACCAAGGCGGGCGTGATCGGAGCGCTGATCGGCACCGTACTGCTGCCCGGGATCGGCACCAGCCTCGGCCTCTCGGCGGGCAGTAGCTTCGAGGGCAGGACCGAGTGCCAGTGAGCTAGGCCGAGATCACCTTGGCGATCGCGTCCGCCGCGTAGTCGATGTTCTTCGAATTCAGTGCCGCGACGCAGATCCGCCCGGTATCGATGGCGTAGACCGAATATTCCTTGCGCAGGCGTTCGACCTGCGCTTTGGTCAGCCCGGTATAGGAGAACATCCCGCGCTGCTCGAGGATGAAGTTGAAATTCGCCTGCGGCGCGCGGGCGCGGATTTTCTCGACCAGCGCCTTGCGCATCGCCTTGATCCGCTCGCGCATAGAGCCGAGCTCCTGCTCCCACAGCGCGCGCAGCTCGGGCGTGGCGAGGACGGTGGCGACGATCTGCCCGCCATGCGTCGGCGGGTTGGAGTAGTTGGTGCGCACCAGGCGCTTGATCTGCGACAGCGCGCGCGCCGCCTCGTCCGCGCTGCCGGCCAGCAGGCTGAACGCGCCGACACGCTCGCCGTAGAGCGAGAACGACTTCGAGAATGAGCTCGAAACGAAGATCGGGCTGTAGGCATCGGAGAACAGGCGCACGGCGTAGCCGTCCGCATCGATTCCGTCACCGAAGCCCTGGTAAGCGAGATCGAGGAACGGCACCAGCTCGCGCCGCTTGACCGCCTCGAGCACCCGCTGCCATTGTTCGCGCGACAGGTCGACGCCGGTGGGGTTGTGGCAGCAGGCATGCAGCACCACGATCGAGCCGGCCGGCAGGCCCTCGAGCGCAGCCAGCATCCCGTCGAAGTCCAGGCCGTGCGTGCCGGGCTGGTAGTAGGGATAGCTGTTGACCGAAAAGCCGGCGTTCTCGAACAGCGCGCGATGGTTCTCCCAGCTCGGGTCGCTGATCCAGATTTGCGCGTCGGGATCGAGGCGCTTGAGGAAATCGGCGCCGATCTTGAGCCCGCCGGTTCCGCCCAGCGCCTGTACCGTGATGATGCGGCCGCTCTTTGCCAGCTCGGCCCCGAACACAAGCTCCATCACGGCCCGGTCGTAGCTTTGCAAGCCGTCGATCGGCAGGTAGCTGTGCGGCGGCGCTGCCTCGACGCGCTGGCGCTCGGCGCGCCGCACGCACTCGAGCAGGGGCACCTTGCCGTTGTCGTCGCAGTAGACGCCGACCCCGAGGTTGACCTTGTCCGGGTTCTGGTCGGCGACGAAGGCTTCGGTGACGCCGAGAATGGGGTCGCGCGGCGCCATCTGGACGGCAGCGAGAATCGATTTGCTCATGGAAGTGTTCGTTGGAGCGAGGTGCGTATTCTACCGGGCGGCCCGCTGTGGGAAAATGGTCGTTTTGCCGCCGCGTTGCAAATGGCGATCAAGACTTACTCGGGCAGCCCTTTTCGCCTCAATCAGATGTTCCCGCCGGCTGGCGACCAGCCGGAAGCGATCGACAAGCTGATCGAGGGCATCAACGACGGCCTGGCGTTCCAGACTCTGCTCGGAGTGACCGGATCCGGCAAGACCTACACGATGGCGAACGTCATCGCCCGGTTGGGCCGGCCGGCGATGGTGCTGGCGCCCAACAAGACCCTCGCCGCGCAGTTGTATTCTGAATTCCGTGAGTTTCTGCCGGAAAACGCGGTCGAGTACTTCGTGTCGTACTATGACTACTACCAGCCCGAGGCCTACGTCCCGTCGCGCGACTTGTTCATCGAGAAGGATTCCTCGATCAACGAGCACATCGAGCAGATGCGGCTGTCGGCCACGAAGTCGCTGATGGAGCGGCGCGACGTGGTGATCGTGGCGACCGTGTCGGCGATCTACGGCATCGGCGACCCGTCGGAATACCACGGCATGATCCTGCACCTGCGCCAGGGCGAGAAGGTGTCGCAGCGCGACGTCCTGGCGCGGCTGGTGGCGATGCAGTACGAGCGCAACGAGCTCGACTTCCGCCGTGGAACTTTCCGCGTGCGCGGCGACGTGATCGACGTCTTCCCGGCCGAGCACGCCGAGCATGCGGTGCGGATCTCCCTGTTCGACGACGAAATCGAGAAGCTCGAGGTGTTTGACCCGCTCACCGGCAGGGTGCAGCATCCGATGGCGCGTTTCACCGTCTATCCTTCCAGCCACTACGTGACGCCGCGCGAGACGACGCTGCGCGCGGTCGAGGCGATCAAGGCCGAGTTGCGCGAGCGCATCGAGACCTTCCAGAAGGCAGGCAAGCTGGTCGAGGCGCAGAGAATCGAGCAGCGCACGCGGTTCGACCTCGAGATGCTGGCCGAGCTCGGGTTCTGCAAGGGCATCGAGAACTATTCGAGACATCTGTCGGGGCGCAAACCCGGCGAGCCCCCGCCGACCCTGATCGACTACCTGGCGCCGGATGCGCTGATGATCATCGACGAGAGCCACGTCACAATCGGTCAGCTGGGCGGAATGTACCGCGGCGACCGCGCGCGCAAAGAGAACCTGGTCGAGTACGGCTTCCGGCTGCCGTCCGCGCTCGACAACCGGCCGCTGCGGTTCGACGAGTTCGAGAAAGTGGTGCGCCAGACGGTGTTCGTCTCGGCGACCCCGGCGGCCTATGAAGCGGAGAAATCGGCGCAGGTCGTGGAGCAGGTGGTACGCCCGACGGGGCTGGTCGACCCCGGGATCGAGGTGAGGCCGGCTTCGACGCAGGTCGACGACTTGCTGTCGGAAATCTCGCTTAGAGTGAAGAAGCACGAGCGCGTGCTGGTGACCACGCTCACCAAGCGCATGGCCGAGGAGCTCACCGATTACTTGCGCGAGCACGGCGTCAAGGTGCGCTACCTGCATTCGGAGGTGGACACCGTCGAGCGAGTCGAGATCATCCGTGATCTGCGGCTGGGCGAGTTCGACGTGCTGGTGGGGATCAACTTGCTGCGCGAAGGGCTCGATCTGCCCGAGGTGTCGCTGGTGGCGGTTCTGGATGCGGACAAGGAGGGCTTCCTGCGCTCGGAGCGCTCGCTGATCCAGACCATGGGACGCGCGGCGCGCCATCTGAACGGCGCCGCGCTGCTGTACGCTGACGTGATGACCGACTCGATGCGGCGCGCGATCGCGGAAGTCGAGCGCCGGCGCAACAAGCAGATTGCGTACAACGCACAGCATGGGATCACGCCGAAGGGCATCTCGAAGCGAATCAAGGACTTAATCGACGGCGTCTACGACGCGGACGAAGCGCAAACGCTGCTGCGCGCCGCCCAGGACGACGCGCGCTACGAGGCAATGAGCGAAAAGCAGATTGCGCGCGAGATCAAGCAGCTCGAGAAGAAAATGCTCGAGCACGCGAAAAACCTCGAGTTCGAACAGGCGGCCAAGATGCGCGATCAGCTCGTGGAGCTGAAGAAGCACGTGTTCGGCGTCGCGCTGGCGTCCGAATAGCGGTGCGCGGCGTTCTTTTCGTTTGCACCGGCAACATCTGCCGTTCGCCGACCGCCGACGGTGTCATGCGGCGGCTGGTGCGCGAGGCGGGCCTCGCCGAGGAGGTCCGCGTCGACTCGGCCGGGACGCACGATTACCACGTCGGCGAGCCTCCGGATGAGCGTGCGCAGGAACACGCGCGGCGCCGCGGCTACGATCTCAGCAGGCTGCGCGCACGCCAGGTGGCGATGGAGGATTTCCAGTCTTTCGAACTTATCCTCGCCATGGACCGCGGGCAGCTTGAGATACTGCGGCGCGTTGCGCCGCCGCGGCACCGGCACAAGCTGCGCCTGTCGATGGAATTCGCCGACGGGCAGAGCGAAGAGGAGGTCCCCGACCCGTACTATGGCGGGCCGGGAGGCTTCGAGCAGGTGCTCGACATGGTGGAGGCCGCGGCGCGCGGCCTGCTGGCCGAACTGCGGGGCGGGATTAAAGCTTCTTGACGATGCGCAGCGTGAGTGGACCCTGGGGCACGGAGTGGACTTCGAAACCGAGCGCACGCGCAACGCGCAGCATGGGCGGATTGTTTTGCAGCTCTTGCCGTCGGGATTGACGACGTAACGCGCCTCGCCCGCAACCTCCGTGTGCGCGCCCTCGCCGTGGATCGGGCGAATGGGCACCTTCCGGCCGTCGAACAGCGTGTGTTCGCGCTCCAGCCGGAACGGGTAGTCAGCCAAGGGTGCCGGGCAGCGCTACTTCCTGGTTTCGATCTGTTCCAATTCCGGTTCCGTTTCGACAGGCCGGGGCTTGGGCTCGCGCCGCGTGCGACCTAGCGGCTGTGGCTGCTCGGGCTCGGCTGGCAGCGAGCGCGCCTTCGACCGGTCGGTTTCGATCATCACCAGGCCCGACTGGTGCAGCTCAGCAGTCGGCGGGCTTTCCGGCTCGAACGCCGGCATGACCGGAGGCAGCGGCTCGAAAGGCGCCTGCGCCCGCGTCTCGGGCGCTTGTCGCTCGATTACCGGCTCAGGCGTCGGGGCGGGCCGCGGCGCCGGCACCGGCTCGACGACCTGCGGCGCCGGAAACTCGGGCAGCGGCGGCGTGCTCACCGCGAGCACGGGTTCGCTCACCGTCACCGTCACCGTTTCGGGTACCGGCTGGAACGCCACAACCGGCGCTTCGGACGCGCCGCTTTCAGACTGCTGGTCGATGCCGCCCACGGCCTGCTCCGGGCGACGGTCGCGACCGCGGCGGCCGCGGCGGCTGCGGCGGTGCTCTTCACCCTCAGGCGAACCACCGGCCTGCGCTTCCGGCCGTGGCGCCCGTGGCTCAGCATCGGTATGGGGCGGACGCGGCGGGCGCTGATCGGGACGGCGTTCACCGCCGGGCCGTGCTTCCCGGGGCTGGCCGTTGCCCCGCTGCTCAAGGCGGCTTTGCTGGCCATCGCGCCGCCCGCCGCGTTCACCACGCTCGCTTCGTCCGCCTCGCTCTGCGCGCTCGCCGCGCGCAGGGCGCTCGCCTCGCTCGCCGCGTTCCGCGCCGCGCCGATGCTCGCCGCGCTGCTCGGGGCGCCGGTCGCGTTGGCGGGATTCCCGACGCGGCTCGCGAAGCCCCGGACGCGATTCGGGAGCGGGCGCGGCGGTCGCTACGCTCGCGGAATCGGCGGGTTGCTCGAGCTTGAACCAGCCCAGGATGCGGCCGATGATTCCCGGACGAGCCGGGGAGGACATCATGGGCGAGGGCACGCGCTCGGGGCGGCGCTGATGCCGCTGGCCACGCGCCTCCGCCGGGGCCCGCGGCAGCGGATCGGCCACCATAGGCGCCGGCTGGTCCGGAGTGATGGCTTTTACCACCGCCTCCTGACGTTCCTTGACCGGTTCGGCGTCGGCGCCGAGCTTCGGCTCCTCGGGCTGCTCGACCAGCTCGTAGCTCGCTGGCACGTGCTCCATCTCGTTCAGTTCGTCGTGCTTCAGGCGCTGCACCTTGTAGTGCGGCGTGTCGAGGTGCTGATTGGGGACCAGCACGATATTGACTTTGAGGCGCCCCTCGAGCTTCTGGATTTCGCTGCGCTTTTCGTTCAGCAAGAAGCTGGCGACGTCGACCGGCACCTGCGCGTGGACCGCGCCGGTGTTCTCCTTCATCGCTTCCTCCTGCAGGATCCGCAGGACATGCAGCGCCGTCGACTCCGTGCCGCGGATGAATCCCGTGCCGCTGCAGCGCGGGCAGTTGATGTGCGCGGTTTCCTCGAGCGAAGGCTGCAGCCGCTGGCGCGACAGCTCCATCAGCCCAAAGCGCGAGATCTTTCCGATCTGCACCCGCGCGCGATCGAAGCGTAGCGCTTCGCGGAAGCGGTTTTCCACGTCGCGCTGGTTGCGCTGCGCTTCCATGTCGATGAAGTCGACAACGATCAGCCCTCCAAGGTCCCGCAGCCGCAGCTGGCGCGCGACTTCGTCCGCCGCCTCCAAGTTGGTGCGCAGCGCGGTTTCCTCGATGTCGTGGCCTTTGGTGGCGCGCGCCGAGTTGACGTCGATCGCGACCAGCGCCTCGGTGTGGTCGATTACCACCGCACCGCCCGAAGGCAGGTTCACGTGGCGCGCGTAGGCGCTCTCGATCTGGTGCTCGATCTGGAAGCGCGAGAATAGCGGCACGTCGTCGCGGTAGAGCTTGACCTTGCCGACGTTTCCTGGCATCACGATCTCCATGAACGTGCGTGCCTGTTCGTAGATCTCGTCGGTGTCGATCAGAATCTCGCCGATGTCCGGCTGGAAGTAGTCGCGGATCGCGCGAATAACCAGACTAGATTCGAGGTAGATCAGGAACGGCTTGGCGACGTAGCGCCCGTCGGGCCCCGGCGTACGGTCGGCCGCGGCGCTCTCGATCGCGCGCCACAACTGCATCAGGTAATTAAGGTCCCAATTCAGTTCCTCGGCGGAACGTCCGATCGCGGCCGTGCGTGCGATGACGCTCATGCCTTCCGGCAAGGCGAGCTGGTCGAGCGTGTCGCGCAGCTCGTTGCGGTCCTCGCCTTCGACGCGGCGCGAGACGCCGCCGCCGCGAGGATTGTTAGGCATCAGCACTAGGTAGCGCCCGGCCAGGCTGATGAAGGTGGTGAGCGCGGCGCCCTTGGTGCCGCGTTCGTCCTTTTCCACCTGGACGATAAGCTCCTGGCCTTCCTTGAGGGCGTCCTGGATCCTGGCCTTTCCGACATCTATGTCGGATCGGAAATAGCTGCGCGCAACTTCCTTGAACGGGAGGAAACCGTGCCGCTCCTCGCCGTAGTCGACAAAGGCGGCCTCGAGACTGGGCTCGATGCGGGTGATGACGCCTTTGTAGATGTTGCTCTTGCGCTGCTCCCTTGATGCCGATTCGATGTCCAGATCGACTAGCTTCTGGCCTTCTACGATGGCGACGCGCAATTCTTCCTGCTGCGTCGCATTGAATAACATGCGTTTCACTTCCAGTTCTCCTGCGCTCGCAGGGGAACCGGCGGTCCGTCGGTCAGGATTCTCCTAGTTTTCGACCAGTCAAAGCCTTCTTTCGGTTCGGCGACATTGCCTGTCGGTTTGCCAAAACCCGGCGGCGGCCGGAATCCGTGCACCCTTCCTTAAGGGGTGCGGGCGTTTCCGAGGGAAAAACCCTCTGCGCGCGCTTCTAGTACTATCGCTACTCTCGGTGAGCGAAATTAACCTTTGCTTCGGGCCCAGCTTCAGCAGGGCGGAGGCGGGTTGCAGATCCTGGCGGCGCTAGGCGCTTACCGCGAACCTGTGCCTCGCAACTCGAAGCAGCCCCGAGATAATACGGAAAATGAATGACTTAAGCAAGGCTCGGGCCACTCTGCTGGAGGTCGGCGAGGAAAGTGCCGCGCAGCGCATCGACAACTTCCTCATCAGGCGCCTCAAAGGGGTGCCTAAAAGCCATGTCTACCGCGTCCTGCGCAGCGGAGAGGTTCGAGTCAACAGCGGTCGGGTCGGCCCGGACTATCGCCTTCGTACGGGTGATCGGGTTCGCGTGCCGCCCGTCAGGCTGGCTGACAAACCAATGCGGCCGGCGCCACGCCCAGCCGAACTTCCGGTGGTTTACGAGGACCCGGCGCTGCTGGTCGTCGACAAGCCTTCAGGCACCGCCGTGCACGGCGGCAGCGGCGTCAGCTACGGGGTGATCGAATCGCTGCGGGCGGCACGCCCGCAGGCCAAGTTCCTCGAACTCGCGCATCGCCTCGACCGGGACACTTCCGGGCTGCTGATCATCGCGAAAAAGCGCAGCGCGCTGGTCGAATTGCACCGCATGCTGCGGGAGGGCGAACTGGAGAAGGTGTACGTGGCGGTCGCGGCGGGGCGCTGGCGCGGGGGGACGAAGGAATTGCGCGAATCGCTGCACAAGCACGTCACCGCAAGCGGCGAGCGCAGGGTGAGCGTGCGCGCGCAAGGCCGGCCGGCCGCGACGCGCGTCAGTCCGCTGGCGCAGAGCGGCGAGCTGAGCCTGCTCGAGCTGCGCCTGCTTACCGGGCGCACGCACCAGATCCGCGTTCACCTGGCGCATGCGGGTCATCCCATACTGGGGGACGACAAGTACGGAGACTTCGAGCTGAACCGGGCACTGGCCAAGCAGGGCGTGAAGCGCCTGATGCTGCACGCGCGCAGGCTGGTGCTGCGGCATCCCGCGAGCGATGTCGTCCTGCGGCTGGAAGCACCCTTGCCGCCGGACATGCGCGAATTCGTCAAGCAGAGGTTCACGGGCCATGGCGGTGGCTGAGCCGCGCTACGCACTGCTCGTGTTCGACTGGGACGGCACCCTGATCGACTCGGCCGCTACGATTGCGGAGTGCATCCAGGCGGCTAGCTGCGAAATGGGGCTGCCGGTACCCGATCGCGAGCGCGCCAGCCACGTGATCGGGCTCGGGCTGCAGGACTCGCTGCGGCATGCGGTCCCGGACTTGCCGCGCGAGCGCTATGTTGAATTTGCCGGGCTGTATCGGCGCCATTTCCTGGCGCGTGAGAGCTCGATGTCGCTGTTCGAGGGGGTGCCGCAACTGCTGTCCGAGCTCGCCCGGCGCGGGCACGTGCTCGCGGTGGCAACCGGAAAGAGCCGCGCCGGGCTCGATCGCGCGCTTGAAGCGAGCGGGCTCGGCGTGCATTTTCGCGCCTCGCGCTGCGCGGACGAGACCAGCCCCAAGCCGAATCCGGCGATGCTGCTCGAACTGATGCAGGAGCTGGACATGGAGCCGCACCGGGTGCTGATGGTCGGCGACACCTCGCATGACCTGCAGATGGCGCGCAACGCAGGCGTCGATGCAGTGGCGGTGAGCTACGGCGCACACCCCGAGCAGGCGTTGCGCGCGCTCGAACCGCACGCCTGCGTATCGAGCGTAAGCGGCCTCGCGCGATGGCTGACGCAGAACGGTTGATTTGCGACGCCGCGGCGTTGACGGAGGGAGGGCGCGGGGTGCGCTTCGAGGTTGAGTACTTCGGCGAGCCCGCGCCGGCGTTCGTGGTGCGCTTCGGCGGCACGGCGAGGGGCTACCTAAATCGCTGCAGCCACGTGGCCCTGGAGCTGGATTGGCGCGAGGGGGACTTCTTCGGCGCCGACGGACGCGATTTGATATGCTCCGCGCACGGGGCAGTTTACGACTCCGCCAGCGGTGCGTGCCGGGGCGGACCCTGCAACGGCGCGCCTCTCGTGCCATTGCGCGTCACTGAGCGCGACGGCAAGATCTTCTTCCTGGGATTCGCAGATGACTGACGACGGCGGGCAGTGGGAACGCGGGCTGATCGAGAGGCTCGCGACAGCGGCGCTCAAGGAACAGCGGCGCTCGCGCATGTGGGGCATCTTCTTCAAACTGCTGTTCTTCACGTACCTTACCGTAATGATCCTGCTGGCGGTGGACTGGCGGGACAAGACCTCCGAGGTGGCCGGCGGCAGCCACACCGCACTGGTGGAGTTAAACGGGCTGATCGCGCCCGGTTCTGATGCGAGCGCGGAGAAGATCAACGCATCGCTGCGGGCCGCATTCAAGGACAGTACGACGAAGGGCGTCGTGCTGCGCATCAACAGCCCGGGCGGCAGCCCGGTGCAGGCGCAGAACATCTACGACGAAATCCGGCGCTTGCGCAAGAAATATCCCCGCATCCCGCTCTACGCCGTGGTAGAGGACATCTGCGCCTCGGGCGGCTACTACGTGGCGGCCGCAGCGGATCGGATCTACGTGACGCGCTCGAGCCTTGTCGGCTCAGTGGGCGTGCGCATGGACGGATTCGGGGTCACCGGCCTGATGCAGAAGCTCGGCGTGGAGCGTCGCCTGCTGACCGCCGGCAAGAACAAGGGCATGCTTGACCCATTCCTGCCGGAGGACGAAAAGCAGAAGGAATATGCGCAGGCGATGCTCGACCAGATTCACCGCCAATTCATCGGCGACGTGCGCCAGGGTCGCGGCAAGCGGCTGAAGGAAACACCGGAAACCTTCAGCGGCCTTGTATGGACCGGGCAGCAGAGCCTCGAGCTGGGACTGGCCGACGGCTACGGCACGCTGAATTCGGTCGCGCGCGACGTGATCAAGGCAGAGAACGTCGTCGACTACACGCAAAAGGAGAACCTGGCGGAGAAGTTCGCGCGCCGCTTCGGCGCGAGTGCCGCGAGCACCCTGGCGGAGTTCGCGGTGCGCGACGCGCCGACGCTGCGCTGAGACCCGCGCCCTCTCAGCTCGCGAGCAGCAGAAACACGCTCGGGCGGCGGCCGGGCTGCGGCGGTGCGGAGCGCCATTCCGCGATTGAGCGCACTACGACGGTTTCCTGCGGCAGAGTGAGGTCGGTGGCAACGCAAAGGCGCGTCTGCGGCGCGCAGACGCGCAACAGGGACGTCACTATCGCCTGATTGCGGTACGGGGTTTCGATGAAGACCTGGGTCGCGGTCTCTGCCCTGGATCTTTGCTCAAGCTGCCTAATCCGGCCCTCGCGCGCTCCGGTTTCTCGCGGCAGATAGCCGCAGAACGCAAAGCGCTGACCTTCCAGGCCGGAGGCCATCAGCGCCAGCACGATGGACGAGGGCCCGATCAGCGGCGCCACCCGGAAGCCTGCGCCCTGCGCTGCGGCGACCAACAGGGCGCCCGGATCGGCGATCGCCGGGCAGCCCGCTTCGGACAGAAGGCCGAGCGCGCGTCCCTCGCGCAAGGGGGCGAGCAGAGCGCGCACCGAATCGTTGCGGGTGTTTTGGTCGAGCACCTCGATGCGCAACTCACGCAGAGCGCACGGCATGCCAACCGCGGCCAGGAACGCGCGCGCGCTCTTGGCGTTCTCGGCGACGAAATCCCGCAAGCCACGAACAATGCCCAGCGCAGACTCGGGCAAAGCGTCGCCGGGCAAGCCGCCGAGCGGAGTTGGAATCGCGTAGAGCGTGGGGTGCATCAACCGAGCACAGGCATGCCGGCCTGGGCCAGCATCGTGCTCAGGGCGATCAGCGGCAAGCCGATGAGAGAGGTGGGATCCTCGGTCTCGATCCGTTCGATCAGGACGATGCCAAGTCCCTCCGATTTCGCGCTGCCGGCACAATCATAGGGCTGCTCGAGGCGAAGATAGGTCTCGATTTGTCGCTCGTCGAGAGAGCGAAACACGACGCGGCAAGGAACGATGTGGGAGCGGGCTTCGCCCGTGCGGGCATCGAGCAGACTTACCGCCGTATGGAAATCGGCCACCTTGCCGCTCAGGCTGCGCAGCTGGCGCAGCGCGTTGGCATGGTTGCCGGGCTTGCCCAGACGCTCGTCGCCGAGCGCCGCAACCTGGTCCGAGCCGATCACCAGCGCATCGGGGAAGCGTTGCGCGACCGCGCGCGCCTTGACCAATGAAAGGCGCCAGGCGGTATCCCGAGGACGCTCTCCGGGTAGCGGCGTCTCGTCGGCGTCCGGTGCAGCCGACTCGAAGCGCAGCGGCAGGCGCCGCAGCAGGGCGCGCCGGTATACGGAGGTGGACCCGAGCACCAGTTCTCTTGGTTGATCCATGACTTTGTTTTGACAAGGTTTTTCACGGATGATATCATTTTCCGTTTATGCTGCACCGCCCTGTCATCGACGGATTCGATTTTGCTCTATCGCGTGCCCGCCTGAGCGGTGTCTGGCCGATAGAAGATTTTCCCCGCCTGGGTCCGGTATTGTCGTCCGACGCGCGTGCGGTCGAATATTCGCTCGAAGGCATGCCTGACACGCAGGACCGGCCGGCTTTGCACCTTAGAATCCGGGGTGCGCTGCAGCTCGGCTGCCAGCGCTGTCTCGCGCCCCTCGAGTTCCCGCTGCGGATACACGCCGTGCTGGTGCTGGCGCGTTCGCAGGCGGAAATCGACGCCCTTGCGGTAGAGGCAGAGGGGCCGGACTGGGTGGTAGCGAGCAAGGCAATGGAAGTGCACGAATTGCTCGAGGACGAGTTGTTGCTCGCGGTGCCGTACGCGCCGCGTCACGAGCATTGCGCCGCGCAGGCGCGAGCGGGGGCGGGAGCCCCCGCGTCGCCGTTCGCGAATTTGCGAGGCTTGCTCGGGACGCGCGAGACGCAAGCGCGAGGCAAGCGCAGTTGAATCTCCGGCAGCTCCAACTGCCGAAACCACGAACCTGATCAAAGGAGTTTCGCCATGGCAGTGCAGCAGAACAAGAAATCCCCTTCCAGGCGCGGAATGCGTCGCGCGCACGACTTCCTCGGGCAACCCGCGATCGCCGTCGAACCGACCAGCGGCGAAGTGCACCTGCGCCATCACGTCAGCCCGACCGGTTACTATCGCGGCAAGAAAGTCGTCGAGCAGAAAGGCGAGTAGGCGGCGCAGGCCGAGCTGCGCGCAGCGTGTTGCGCGCGCATTCGTCGAGCGATCCCGCCGCGTGCTCGGGCGCGGTGATCACGCTTTAGGCGCCGGATGGACATAACTGTTGCGGTCGACTGCATGGGAGGGGACCACGGACCCCACGTGACGGTTCCCGCCGTGCTGGAGTTCCAGCAGCGGCATGAGGACGTCGACGTGGTGCTGGTGGGCTTGCGCGATGGGATCGAAGCCGAGCTCTCCGCCCGCCGCGCGGCGACCGGCCCTAGGCTGCGGGTGCACCACGCGAGCGAGGTGGTCACCATGGACGAGCCGCCGGCCGGGGCGCTGCGCTACAAGAAGGACTCGTCCATGCGCGTGGTCGCAGACCTGGTCAAGAAGGGCGAGGCGCACGCCTGCGTAAGCGCCGGGAACACCGGCGCGCTGATGGCCATTTCGCGCTTCGTGCTCAAGACGCTGCCCGGCATAGACCGGCCCGCGCTCGCGACCGTGGTGCCGAACATGCGCGGCTCGCATACCTACATGCTGGACTTCGGCGCCAACGTGGACTGCAGCGCCGAGCACCTACTCCAGTTCGGCATCATGGGGGCAATGCTCGTTGCCGCGGTTGAGCACAACGATCGTCCGTCGGTCGGGCTGCTCAACATCGGCACGGAGGACATCAAGGGCAATGACGCCGTGAAACAGGCTGCGAAATTGTTGCGCGACAGCGGGCTCAATTTCTTCGGCAACGTGGAAGGCGATGACATCTACAAGGGAACGACCGACGTCGTGGTCTGCGACGGATTCGTGGGCAACGTCGCGCTCAAGGCCTCGGAAGGGGTGGCGCGAATGATGGCGGCGACGCTGCGGGAGGAATTCACCCGCAATCCGCTGCGCAGGCTTGCCGCACTCGCCGCCCTGCCGGTGCTCGGCGCATTCCGCCGCCGGATGGATCCGGGCCGCTACAACGGCGCCAGCCTGCTCGGTCTGCGCGGCATCGTTATCAAGAGTCACGGCTCCGCGGACGTGTTCGCCTTCCGGCAGGCGCTTTGGCGCGCTGTTGAGGAAGTTCGCAACAACGTCCCGCAACGCATCGCGCAGCGCATGGCGCAGCTGCATCCGCCCGCGCAGCAGGAGCGCCCTCCGGCGCCGGTCGAATGATCTATTCCCGAATCGTTGGCACCGGCAGCTTTCTGCCGCCCAAGATCGTTACCAACGACGAGTTCGCGGAGCGCCTGGATACCAGTGACGCCTGGATCCGCGAGCGTACCGGAATCGTGCAGCGACACATCGCTGACGAGTCGCAGTCCTCGAGCGACCTGGCGCTTGAGGCGAGCCGCCGTGCGCTGGAAGCCGCCGGCGTCGGCGCCGGTGAAATCGATTTGATCGTGCTCGCCACGTCGACGCCCGATTACGTTTTTCCCAGCGCCGCTTGCCTGCTACAGGCCAAGCTCGGAATAAAGGGTTGCCCGGCTTTCGACGTACAGGCGGTGTGCAGCGGTTTCGTCTACGCGCTGGCGAGCGCGGACAGCTTCATCAGGGGCGGGATGTACAAGCGCGCGCTCGTGGTGGGGGCCGAGGTCTTCTCGCGCATCCTCGACTGGAACGATCGCGGAACGTGCGTGCTGTTCGGCGACGGCGCGGGCGCCGTGGTGCTGGAGGCGGCGCAACACCCGGGCGTACATGCTACGGTGCTGCACGCGGACGGCAGCCAGGCCGGAATGCTCTCCGTGCCAGGCAACGTTTGCGGTGGTCGGATTCTCGGCTCGCCCTTCCTGCAGATGAATGGCCAGGGTGTTTTCAAGTATGCGGTCAAGGTGCTCGACGAGGTCGCGCGCGAAACAATGGCCGCCGCCGAAATGGATCTCTCTCAGATCGACTGGCTGATTCCTCACCAGGCGAATGTGCGGATTCTGGAAGCGACGGCGAGAAAGCTCGGGTTGCCGCAGGAACGCCTCGTCGTGACCGTGGATCATCACGGCAACACCTCCGCGGCTTCCATACCGTTGGCGTTGGACGAGTGGGTGCGAGCAGACAGGATCCGTGCTGGACATCGAGTGCTGATGCAGGGTGTCGGAGGGGGATTCACGTGGGGCGCGGCGCTGGTGACGATGTAAGGGGCGAGAAAGAATGAAATTGGCAATGGTGTTTCCGGGGCAGGGTTCGCAATCGGTGGGAATGCTGAAAGCGTATGCCGAACTGCCCGGAGTGGACCAGGTGGTGACCGAAGCGGAGGCAGTGCTGGGCCGCGAGTTCGTCGCTCTGCTGGATCAGGGGCCAGCCGAGGCGCTCAATATGACCCTGAACACGCAGCCGGCGATGGTGACCGCCGGCTACGCAGCGTACTGCGCCTGGCGCGCGCTCGGCGGCCCGCCGCCTGAGGTTGTGGCCGGCCACAGCCTGGGGGAATATACGGCGCTGATCGCGGCCGGCGCGATCGGATTCGCGCAATGCCTGCCACTAGTGCGGTTCCGCGCCCAGGCGATGCAAGAGGCGGTTCCGGAAGGCAAGGGCGCGATGGCCGCGATCCTGAACCTGGATGACGACAGCGTCCGCGCCGCATGCGTGGAAGCGGCGCAGGGCGAGACGGTGCAGGCGGTCAATTTCAACGCGCCGGGCCAGGTGGTGATCGCGGGGCACAAAGCGGCAGTGGCGCGCGCGATGGAGGCCTGCAAAGCGAAGGGCGCGAAACGCGCGCTTCCGCTGCCGGTAAGCGCTCCGTTTCATTCGAGCCTGATGCAGCCTGCTGCAGTGCGCCTGAGGGAGTACCTCGAGCGGGTCGAGATTGCGGCGCCCGCCGTGCCGTTGATCAACAACGTCGACGTGGCGACGCCACAGGACCCCGGGTCGATCAAGGACGCGCTCGTGCGCCAGGCCGCGTCGCCGGTTCGCTGGGTCGAAACTATTCAACGCATGTCGCAGAGCGGCGTGACGCATGTGATCGAGTGCGGCCCCGGCAAGATCCTTGCGGGGTTGGTCAAGCGCATTGCCCCGCAGTTGCAGGGCATAGCGCTGTCCGATCGCGCCGCGCTGGAACAGGCGCTCGCCGCACTGAAGGGAGCCTGAGCATGCTGGCCGGAAAAGTCGCTTTGGTCACAGGGGCTTCGCGCGGGATAGGGCGCGCGATAGCGCTGCAACTGGCCGCGGACGGCGCGACCGTCGTCGGAACCGCAACCAGCGAGACCGGGGCGCAGGGCTTCGGCGATGCCCTGGTCCAGGCGAATGCTAAAGGCGCGGGGAGGGTGCTCGATGTGCGCGACGCTGCGCAATGCGACGCGCTCGTTGCCGCGATCCAGAAAGAGTTCGGCGATATTCTCGTGTTGGTCAACAACGCCGCCGTCGTGCGCGACAACCTTGCACTGCGCATGAAGGACGCCGAGTGGGACGATGTCATCGAAACCGACTTGCGGTCGGTGTTCAGGCTCTCGCGCGCCGTCATGCGCGGCATGATGAAGGCGCGCTGGGGACGAATCGTGAATATCACTTCTGTGGTCGGCGCCGCGGGGAATCCGGGCCAGGCCAACTACGCCGCAGCGAAGGCGGGCGTCGTCGGGATGACCAAGTCGTTGGCCCGCGAGCTTGGCAGCCGCAATATCACCGTAAACTGTGTCGCCCCCGGGTTTATCGACACCGATATGACACGTGCGCTGTCAGAGGGGCAGCGGGCGGCGCTTCTGACCCAGATTCCGCTCGGACGGCTGGGTCAGGCAGGCGATGTCGCCGGCGCGGTCGCCTTTCTCGTGTCGCCCCCAGGGGGCTATGTGACCGGGACCGTGCTACACGTGAACGGCGGCATGTATATGTAGCAAAAGCGCTTTCTCGGTACGGGCGGAAACGACCGTTTTGGTAGAATACGGGCCCTCTTGGCCTCAAAGGGAAGGAACCATATGGAAAACATCGAACAACGCGTGAAGAAGATCATCGCCGAGCAACTCGGCGTCAACGAGGCCGAAATCAAGAACGAGTCGTCGTTCGTAGACGATCTGGGGGCGGATTCACTGGATACCGTCGAACTCGTCATGGCGCTCGAGGAGGAATTCGAAACCGAGATTCCGGACGAGGAGGCCGAGAAGATCACCACGGTGCAGCAGGCCGTGGACTACATCAAGGGCCACCAGAAGTCTTGAGCATTTCTGAAGGCGCAGGGGTGCTCGAGATTTTGCCCCCGGCGACCCTCAAGGAGCGAAGTTGTCCCGTCGCAGAGTCGTCGTAACTGGGCTCGGCATTGTGTCGCCGGTGGGCGTCACGGTACCCGAGGCCTGGGATAACGTGCTGGCAGGCAAGTCTGGCATTACGCGCATCACGCGCTTCGATCCCTCGCGCCTGGCGAGCCAGATCGCCGGCGAGGTCAAGGGCTTCGACATTGCGCAGTACCTGTCGCCCAAGGAAGCTCGCCGCATGGATACGTTCATCCACTACGGCATGGCTGCGGGGCTGCAGGCGTGGCGCGACGCCGGCGTGAGCGTTTCCGGGCAGGACGCGGAGCGCGCCGGAGTAAATTTCGGTTCGGGCATCGGCGGGCTGCCGTTGATCGAGGCGACACACGATGAAATGCTGAAGAGCGGCCCGCGGCGCATCTCGCCATTCTTCATACCGGGCACGATCATCAACATGATCGCCGGCAATCTGTCGATCATGCTCGGTCTCAAGGGACCGAACCTCGCGATCGTCACCGCATGCACGACCTCTACCCACTGCATCGGCGAGGCCACAAAGTCGATCCGCTATGGCGACGCCGATATCATGATCGCGGGCGGTGCGGAGGCCACGGTCACCGAGCTCGCGATCGGAGGTTTCGCGTCGGCGCGCGCCCTGTCTACGCGCAACGACGACCCCGCTGGCGCCAGCCGACCGTGGGACCGCGACCGCGACGGGTTCGTGCTCGGCGAAGGGGCCGGCGCGGTGGTGCTGGAGGAATACGAGCACGCCCGGGCACGTGGCGCACGCATCTACTGCGAGGTCACCGGCTACGGGGTATCCGCCGATGCTTACCACATGACTGCGCCCAGCGAAGACGGCGACGGCGCCTATCGCTGCATGCGAAATGCCCTCAAGGACGCTGGCCTGACGCCCGACGTGGTCGATTACATAAACGCCCATGGCACCTCGACCCCCCTCGGCGACGTCGCGGAAACGATTGCGGTGAAGAGATTGCTCGGCGAGCATGCGAAACAGGTGGCCGTGAATTCCACCAAGTCGATGACCGGGCACCTGCTCGGCGCGGCGGGCGGCGTGGAGGCGGTGTTCAGCATTCTCGCGACGCACCATCAGGTTTCCCCGCCGACGATCAATCTGCAGAACCCCGATCCCCAGTGCGACTTGGACTACGTTCCGAACGCGGCCCGCGACATGAAGGTGCGCGTTGCCATGTCCAACTCGTTCGGGTTCGGCGGCACCAACGGTTCCCTGGTTTTCGCCCGGATTTGAGCGGCGAGCGAGCCCTTCGCCTCCGGCTTTCGCCCTCGCGCGGCCTGGCCGCGACCATCGTCGTAGTGCACGGGGGCGCAGCAGTTTGTGCCGGGGTCCTTGTGGCTGGTGTGACGGGAATCTGTCTTGGAGTGCTCATTGCAAGCCTAGGCTTCGCGGCGGCCTGGGATCGGGCTCTCCTGCGCGGCAGGCGATCGGTGCGCGTGCTGCAGGTCGCAGGTGAAGATAGCGTGATCCTAGAGCTGGCAAATGCCGAGCACGTCCGGTTGCGCATTTCCCCAAGGCGTTTCGTCAGCGCGCTCGTCGTGATCCTTCCGGGGTCCCCTTCGATGCACCGCACCATCGTCGTTTGGCGCGACATGCTGGGTCCGGACTTGTTCCGCGCCCTGCGCCTGTGGGCGCTGTGGAGGCGGGTTCCGGACACCGGAAATACGCGGCCCGTGACATAAGCCCGCGGCCCCGAAGAACTATTTTCTAAGGCAACTGTCTGTGAAACAGAGCTGTTGTAAGCCGCGGGCGGGTCGGGACAGCGCGATGGCGGCACCGGCGCGCACCTTGGGAGCCTGCGGTGGCTGACCGCGACATCGACAGTCAGCTGGTTGCACGGGCGCAGCGGGGCGACAAGCACGCGTTCGGGCTGCTGGTCGAAAAGTACCAGCGCAAGCTGGCGCGTTTGCTGTCGCGGTTCGTGCGCGACCCGGCCGAGGTGGAGGACGTGACGCAGGAAGCCTTCATCAAGGCCTACCGCGCCTTGCCGGGGTTTCGGGGGGATAGCGCGTTTTACACTTGGCTTTATCGAATAGGGATCAACACTGCCAAGAACTACCTCATAGCGTTGGGGCGGCGAGCGCCGACTTCGACCGAGGTGGGGGCGGAGGAAGCGGAGGGGTACGACGATGCCGAGCAGTTGCGCGATATCGATACACCCGAGAGCCTGTTGCTGTCGAAGGAAATTGCGCAGACGATGAATGCGACGATCGAAGATCTGCCGGAAGAACTTCGCACAGCCATTCAGCTGCGTGAGATCGAAGGCATGAGTTATGAAGACATCGCGCAGATCATGAACTGTCCGATCGGCACCGTCCGGTCGCGCATTTTTCGAGCACGGGAAGCGATCTCCGAGAAGCTTCGGCCGCTGCTCGAAACGGCCAAAGACAAGAGGTGGTAGAGCATGAAAGCGAAGATCTCGATGCTGATGGATGACGAACTTGGCGAGCGCGAATTCGACGATGCTCTGGCTTCGCTCGCGCGCGATGAGGAGGCGAGACGGGCATGGCGCACCTACCACTTGATACGTGATGCCCTGCACGGCGAAAACGTGCCGGGGACGGATTTGGCGGCCGGCGTTGCAGTGCGTCTGGCCCAGGAGCCGACCATCCTAGCGCCGCGACAACATATGGCGCAAAGCCCGGTGCGTGGGCGGTGGATGGCGTTGTCCGCGGCGGCCAGCGTCGCGGCAGTCGCGTTGGTGGGTTGGCTCGCTTTTGCGCCGCGACCCGTGCCCGACGCAGGTTCCGTTGCGGGGCCGATCGCCACTGCACCCCGGACGCCCGCCGTTCCGGTGGCGCAGGCGTCGGTTCGTGTGCCGTTGCCGAGGGCAACGGACGATTACCTGCTCGCGCATCTAGGCTACTCACCGCGCCTGACGCTGCAGGGGGTAGCGCCGTACATCCGCACCGTGTCGGATGAAGCCGTCAATAGCGACGCCCGATGACGCGTAGCTCGCCCAGAGCGGCGCTGCTCGCGCGAGCGATATTGATCGTCGCGGCGGGGTGGGCGGGGATTGCGCAGGCGCAACAGTCGGCGCCCGACGACGCAGTGCATTGGCTGGGAAGAATTTACCAGGCGACCCAGAATCTTTCCTACACGGGGACATTCGTCTACCAGCAAGGCGGCCACAGCGAATCGTCGCGAATCGTCCGTCGCGTGGGCTCCGGCGGGAGCGTTGAAAAGCTGGAGGCGCTGGACGGGGCGCCGAGAGAGGTCCTGCGCACCGAGGACGAGGTCAAGTGCTACCTCCCTGAACGACGGACCGTGAAGATCGATCGGCGCGGCGACAGACGCGCATTTCCTGCCCTGCTCCCGGCACGGATCGGTGCGCTCGAAGAGCACTACGTCATCAGCAAGGGCGAGATTACCAGGGTCGCGGGATTCGAGTGTCAGGCAATCCTGCTAACGCCAAAGGATGAGTTGCGCTATGGCTACAAGCTCTGGGCGGACCTAGCTACCGGAATGCTGCTGAAAGCGGTCACCATGGACGAAAACGGCAAGGCGCTGGAGCAGTTCACGTTCACCCAGCTGGCGATCGGTCCGGTGCCGCTGAGCGAGGTGCGCCCGCCGCAGACCCCCTCGAGCTGGCACGTCGAGGACGCGGATGTCATGCCCGTGGACCTGAAGACGACCGGGTGGAGCGTATCTCCCGATCTTCCGGGGTTCAAGAAGGTGGTCGAAGTGAAGCGCAAGATCCACGAATCGAGGCAGGTCGATCAGGTGGTGTTTTCCGACGGTTTGGCGGCCGTTTCCGTCTTCATCGAATTACCCCCCAGAAGCGGCAAGCGGCAGCGTATGGGTTTGTCCAGCCTGGGCGCGATCAACATCTATACTCGCGAGGTGGCAGATCATGTTGTTACGGTGGTCGGTGATGCGCCTGTAAAAAGCGTGAGGCGGATTGCCGACACCGTACAGTTCCATTCTCCGAATTGAAGTCCATGGGAAGCCAGATGCGAGTACAGAAGCTAGTTGCCGTCGTGTGCATGCTCGGCCTGGTGGGGCCCGCCGTCGCGCAGACGCGCGAACTGCCGGATTTCACCCGACTGGTCGAGGAGCAGGGACCGGCGGTGGTCAATATCAGCACCAAGCAGGCGGTCAAGCGCAGAGCGCTGCCTCAGATCCCCGGCATCGGGGACGAGGAGCTGCAGGAATTCTTTCGCCGCTTCATGCCGAAACAGCCAATCCCCGAGCCGCGCTCGGAGAGCCGCTCGCTCGGGTCGGGCTTCATTATCAGCCCGGACGGCTACATCCTCACCAATGCACACGTCATAGAAGGGGCCGACGAGATCGACGTGCGGTTCATCGACAAGCGCGAATTCCAGGCCAAGGTTGTCGGTGCGGATCGCCGCACTGACGTGGCCCTCATCAAGGTGGAGGCGCGCGGACTGCCGGTGGTCAAATTCGGCGACCCGTCGCGACTCAAGGTTGGCGAATGGGTCGTGGCGATCGGTTCTCCATTCGGATTCGACAATACCGTCACCGCGGGCATCGTATCGGCCAAGGGGCGCTCCTTGCCGGATGAGAGCTTCGTGCCGTTCATTCAGACCGACGTCGCCATCAACCCGGGAAATTCGGGCGGCCCGCTGTTCAACATGCGCGGCGAAGTGGTGGGCATCAATTCGCAGATCTACAGCCGCACGGGCGGGTTCATGGGCCTGTCGTTCGCGATTCCGATCGACGTGGCGCTGGATGTCCAGGGGCAGCTCAGGGAGAAGGGTAGAGTGTCGCGCGGGCGCATCGGCGTCGTGATCCAGGAGGTCACCAAGGACCTTGCGACATCCTTCGGCCTCGACCGGCCGCGCGGCGCCCTGGTGAACACGGTGGAAGAGGGCAGCCCGGCGGCGCGTGCGGGACTTCAGCCAAGCGACATCATTCTCGCGTTCGGTAGCAAGCCGGTGCAATCGTCGATCGATCTGCCGCGCATCGTCGGCGCCACGCGGCCGGGATCCCGGGTGCCGGTCGAGCTGTGGCGCGACGGCGCTTCGAGAACTACGAATATCACCGTCGGAGAGCTTCAAGAGGAAAAGGTCGCAGCTCTCGAGCCGCCGCCGGAACAGAAACCGGCGGATGTCGCGCCCAATCGCCTCGGCATCGTGGTGAGCGAGCTTACGCTGCAGCAACGCAGAGAACTGAAGTTGACGCACGGCGTGGTGGTAACGGACGTGGGACTCACGGCGCGCGCGGACCTGCGGCGCGGTGACGTGCTGCTGATGCTTGTTCAGAACGGCCACCAAACCGAACTCAAATCGGCGCGACAGCTTAACAAATTGCTGGCAAGCCTGGACAAGGCAGCAGTGTTCACGCTCCAGGTGCGGCGCGGCGAGAGCACGGCATTCGTCACGATCCCGGGGCTCGCCGACGAGGGTTGAGCAGTGGTGCGCCTGACCCTGTACGGGCGTACCTACTGCCATCTGTGCGAAGACATGCTGCGCGCGCTTGAGGCTCTTCAGGACGAGCTCAAGTTCACGGTACAGACGGTTGACGTCGACGCCGATCCCGCCCTCGAGGATCGCTACGGGGAGCGAGTGCCAGTGCTCGTCGGTCCAGACGAGCACGAGATCTGCCACTATTTCCTCGACCTGACGGCACTGACAGACCACCTTGCGGTAAGATAGCGTTCGTTTCCCAGAAGGGTGCCGCGGGCACCCTTTTTTGTGATGGCGCAAAGCCACATCCGCAACTTCTCGATCATCGCGCACATCGACCACGGCAAGTCGACGCTCGCTGATCGCTTCATCCAAATGTGCGGCGGCCTTTCCGACCGCGAAATGGCGGCTCAAGTGCTCGATTCGATGGAGCTCGAGCGAGAACGCGGGATCACCATCAAGGCGCAGACCGCGGCGCTCCGGTTCCAGGCGAAGAACGGCGAAACGTACTTCCTCAATATGATCGATACGCCGGGGCACGTCGACTTTTCCTACGAAGTGAGCCGTTCGCTGTCGGCTTGCGAAGGCGCCGTGCTGGTGGTCGATGCTACCCAGGGCGTCGAAGCCCAGACAGTGGCCAACTGTTACACGGCGATCGAACTGGGGGTAGAGGTGATCCCGGTGTTGAACAAGATCGATCTGCCCTCCGCCGAGCCCGAGCGGGCGATCCAGGAGATCGAGGATGTGATCGGGATCGATGCGCACGACGCGATCCGCGCCAGCGCTAAGACGGGAGAGCGCGTTACCGACATTCTTGAGGCAGTCATCGCGCGCGTTCCGCCGCCGCGAGGCATCGAGGACGCACCGCTAAAGGCGCTGGTGATCGATTCGTGGTTCGACAACTACGTCGGGGTGGTCATGCTGGTGCGCGTCGTCGATGGCCGCTTGCGGACCAAGGAGAAGGTCAAGCTGATGAGCACCAGCGCGGCGCACCTGTGCGAGCAGGTCGGGGTCTTTACGCCGAAGGCGCAGGCGCGGGACGAGCTTTCTGCCGGGGAGGTTGGCTTCGTCGTCGCGGGGATCAAGGAGCTACGTTCAGCGAAAGTGGGCGATACGTTGACCCACGCGGACAAGCCCACCCGCGAGCCCCTGCCCGGATTCAAGGAGGTCAAGCCCCAGGTTTTCGCCGGGCTATACCCGGTCGAGTCGAACCAATACGAGGCCTTGCGCGACGCCCTGGAAAAGCTGCACCTGAACGACGCGTCGTTTCACTATGAACCCGAGATATCGCAGGCGCTCGGCTTCGGGTTTCGGTGCGGATTCCTCGGGCTGCTGCATATGGACATCGTGCAGGAGCGCCTGGAGCGCGAATACGGCATGCACCTGATCACCACGGCACCTTCGGTGATCTACGAAGTGATGATGCGCGATGGATCTGTCGAGCAGGTGTCGAATCCGGCCAAGCTGCCGGACCCGGACAAGATCGAGGAGATTCGAGAGCCCGTCATTTCGACCACGATCTTCGTGCCCCAGGAGTACGTCGGCGCCGTGATGACCTTGTGCACGCAGAAGCGCGGCGCTCAGACCAACATGCACTATTCCCCGAGTCACGTGGTGCTCTCTTACGATCTGCCCTTGAACGAGGTGGTCCTGGATTTCTTCGACCGCCTGAAATCGCTCACCCGGGGCTACGGATCGCTCGACTACGATTTCAAGGAATACAGACCGGCCGACATGGTGCGTCTCGACGTACTTGTCAATGGCGATCGCGTCGATGCGCTTTCCAGCATGGTCCATCGCTCCAACGCACAGTCACGCGGACGGGACCTGGTTACGCGGCTGCGGGGCCTGATACCGCGACAGATGTTCGATGTCGCGATCCAGGCGGCGATAGGGTCGCACATTGTCGCGCGTGAAAACGTTAAGGCACTGCGCAAGAACGTTCTTGCGAAGTGCTATGGCGGAGACATCACGCGCAAGAAGAAGCTGCTCGAAAAACAGAAAGAGGGCAAAAAGCGAATGAAGCAGGTCGGCGCCGTTGAGATCCCGCAGGAGGCATTCCTCGCGGTCTTGCAGATGAGCGACAAATGAGTTTTGCGCTTTTCCTGCTAATGCTGTTGGTGGTTACCGGGGCGGTGTGGCTGCTGGAAAAAATGTGGCTGCGCAAGCGCCGCCCGGCACAGGCTCAGCAGCCCTGGTGGGTCGAGTATTCCGTCAGCTTCTTCCCGGTCATCGTCGTGGTGTTCTTGCTGCGTTCGTTCGTCGTCGAGCCCTTCAAGATCCCTTCCGGATCGATGATCCCCACGCTCCATGTGGGCGACTTTATCCTCGTGAACAAGTTCGCCTACGGCATCCGGCTTCCGGTACTGGACAAGAAGATCATCGCCATCGGCAATCCGCACCGCGGGGACGTCATGGTGTTCCGTTATCCGGAAGATCCGTCGCTCGACTACATCAAGCGCGTCGTAGGCCTTCCGGGCGACAAGATCGAATACCGCGACAAGCGCCTGACGATCAACGGGCAACCTGTCCCGGAGCGGCAGGTCGATGATTACCTGTCCAAGGAGCGCATGCAGTTCTACAAGCGGTTTGTCGAAAATCTCGGTGGCGTGAAGCACGAAATCCTAATCGACGAGAATGCCTCCGCGTACGTGCCCCAGGTGCGCACATTCCCGTTCTCGAACAATTGCAACTACAATAGGGGCGGACTGGTGTGCACCGTGCCGCCGGAACACTATTTCATGATGGGCGACAACAGGGACAATTCGAGCGACAGCAGGGTATGGGGGTTCGTTCCCGACGCGAACATCATCGGCAAGGCTTTCTTCATCTGGCTCAATCTGAACGATCTGAGCCGGTTTGGAACCTTTCACTAACGCGCGTGCCGGGAGGGAAGATGCGTAACAGGCAACTGGGTCTCAGCCTCGGCGGTCTCATTTTCGGATCGGTCGTCCTGATTTTCGTGATTTTGCTCGGACTGAAGGTGGGGCCCAAGTACATGGAATACTTCACCATCAAAGAAGCGATTACCGCGATCGCAAACTCGGGAGAAACGTCTCCGGGCGAGATTCGCAAGTCATTCGACTTGCGACAGGCGATCGACGACATGCCATCGATCAAGCCAAGCGATCTAGTGATTTCCAGGGATAGCGGGCAAGTGGTGATCTCGTTCGCCTACCGCAAGGAAATTCCCCTATTCGCCAACGTGGGCTTGTATATCGATTTTCAGGGGAGTTCGTCCGGTCCCTAAGCACCATTGACCCGGCCCGTGACGCTGGAAAATTGTCTCGGTTACCACTTCCGCGACGCGGCGCTGCTGGACCAGGCCCTTACGCACCGCAGTTACGGATCGCCCCACAACGAGAGACTCGAGTTTCTCGGCGATGGCGTGCTCGACTGCGTCGTCGCGGAATTGCTCTATGGTCGTTTCCCGTCTCTTTCCGAAGGCAAGTTGACACGTTTCAGAGCCGGTCTCGTACGCGAAGAGACGCTATGTGATCTCGCACGAAGGCTTGCGCTCGGCAAGCACTTGCGCCTAGGCGAGGGCGAGCTTGCAAACGCAGACGGGCCGCGGCCATCTATCCTGGCCGATGCGATGGAGGCGGTTTTCGGGGCCGTGCTGCTGGACGGCGGATACGAGGCTGCGCGCCGGGTGGTACTCGCGGTCTACGGCGGTGCACTGGAAGAGCTTGATCCGGACCGAACCGGCAAGGACGCGAAAACGCGCTTGCAAGAGTATCTCCAGGGCCACCATCGTTCGCTGCCCGAGTATCGCGTGACCGCGACCCGCGGGGCCGCGCACATTCAAACTTTCGAAATCGAGTGCGTGGTCGCGGAGCTGGGCTTGCGCTCGACGGGCAGCGGAACATCGCGCCAACGCGCCGAGCAACAGGCCGCAGAGGGGATGCTGCGGGAACTCGGACAATGACAAAGTTTCGCTGCGGAACCGTCGCCATCGCAGGACGGCCCAACACGGGAAAGTCCACGCTGCTCAATCGGCTGGTTGGCGAGAAGCTGTCGATCGTGTCGCCGAAAGCGCAGACTACGCGCCATCTGGTGACTGGAATATTGAACACTGGCGACTGCCAGTTCGTCTTCATAGATTCGCCCGGCCTGCAATCGCGCCACCGGGATGTCCTGCATCGGACGCTGAACCGGCGCGCGGCGGACGTGGTCCGGGACGCGGACGTCGTGGCGTTCGTCGTCGATGCCGCGCGCTACGGCGCGGAAGACCGGGCCGTTCTGGCGCGCATTCCCTTCGAGCGTAAGGTCGTGGCGGTAATGAACAAGATTGATCGAGTGAAACGTGCTGCCGAATTGATTCCATACATCGAGCGACTGAGCAAGGAACGTGAGTTCGCCGCGATCGTGCCGGTAAGCGCGCGCAGCGAGAAGAACCTGCCGGAGTTGCTGAGCGTTCTGCGCGGCGCGCTGCCCGAGGCGCCCCCCATGTACCCGCCGGAGCAGCTGACCGATCGCGACGAGCGTTTTTTCGCTGCGGAATTGCTACGCGAAAAGCTGTTCCGGATGCTGGGCGAGGAGTTACCGTACCGCTGCGAGGTGGTGATCGACAGCTTTCGCGAAGAAGGTCGCCTGCGCAGGATCGAGGCGACGATCCTCGTCGAGCGCGAGAGCCAGAAGGGCATCGTGGTCGGCAGCAAGGGTGCGCAGCTCAAGCGCATGGGCGAGGCTGCGCGCAAGGATATGGAGCGGTTGTTCGGCGGCAAAGTCTACCTCGGCGTCTGGGTCAAGGTTCGGCGCGGCTGGACCGACGACGAGCGTGTCCTGCGCGGGTTGGGCTATGGATAACCGGGCGACGCGGCGCAGGGCGGACAACGAAGCGGGGTTTGTCCTGCACACGCATCCCTACAAGGAGACCAGCCTTGTCGTCGAGGCTTTCACCCGGCGCTTCGGCCGCGTGGCGCTGCTCGCGCGCGGCGCGCGACGCCCGCGCTCGGCGATGCGCGGCGTGCTGCTTGCCTTTCACCCGTTGCGGCTGAGTTGGAGCGCTTCGGGTGAGCTCGGCACGCTGGTTGCGGCCGAGTGGGCGGCGGGACTGCGCTCGCTTGAGGGTCTCGGCTTGATGTGCGGGTTCTATTTAAACGAACTCCTGCTGCGGCTGCTGCCGCGCGAGGATCCGCACGAAGAGCTTTTCGACGCCTATGCCGGCAGCCTGGCGCGCCTCTCGGCGCGGGCGCCGCACGCCGCGGTGTTGCGAGGCTTCGAGCGCCGGATGCTGGCGGAACTCGGGTATGCTCCGGTGCTGGAGCGCGATGCCGCGACCGGCTTGGCAATCGAGCCGGAGCGGCGCTACGCTTACGAGCCAGACCGCGGCCCGGTAGCGGTGACGGGCAGGGAAGGGCGCCCGGGCGTTGGCGCCGACGTGGTAGTCAGCGGCCGCACCCTTCTCGACCTCGCGCGCGATGAATACGAATGCGCCGAGACGCGCGACGAAGCCCGCGCGCTGCTGCGCGCCTTGATCGCGCATCGACTCGGAGGACAGACGCTTCATACGCGCACCGTGCTGATGGAGCTGCAGGAGCTATGATCGAACTCGGCGTCAATATCGACCATGTCGCAACCGTGCGGCAGGCGCGCCTCACCTACGAGCCCGACCCGGTCTGGGCGGCCGTCGAGGCGCACTTGGGGGGCGCCGACGGCATCACCGTGCACCTGCGCGAGGATCGGCGCCATATCCAGGACGAGGATGTGAGGCGCTTGCGCGAGCTCACGCATATCAAGCTCAATCTTGAAATGGCCGCGACCGAAGAGATGATCGGGATCGCTTGCGGCGTGAAGCCCGAAATGGCCATGCTGGTGCCCGAAGGACGGCACGAGATCACGACGGAAGGTGGACTTGACGTCGTCTCGCAGGAGGCGAAACTTAGGAACGCGATCACACCGCTTGCCGCGGCCGGAATCAAAGTGTCGGTATTTATCGACGCAGAGTTGCGTCAGGTGGAGGCAGCGGCTCGCATTGGCGCGGTAGTCTGCGAAATACACACCGGCCCCTACGCGCACGCATTTCATTCCAAAGGTCGCGACCCCGAGAGTCCGGCGGTGGTGCGCGAGCTCGACAAACTCAAGCAGGCCGGAGAGGCGGTCCGTGGTTTGGGCATGCGCTTCAACGCCGGCCACGCCCTGAACTATTTCAACGTCGAGCCGGTTGCCCGGTTGGTCGGCGTTCGCGAGTTGCATATCGGACACGCCATCGTGAGCCGTGCCGTGTTCATCGGCATGCGCGAGGCGGTACGGGAGATGAAGCGCCTGATCGTCGAAGCTGCGCGCTCGCTTCAGCAATGATCTACGGCGTCGGCACGGACATCGTAGAGATTGCGCGCGTGCAGAAAGTGCTGGCGCGCTACGGCGAGCGTTTCGCGCAGCGGATACTGTGTCCGCCAGAGCTGGCCCGATTTCGCGCGCATCGCCAGCCCGTCGCATACCTCGCGAAGCGCTTCGCCGCCAAGGAGGCCTTCACCAAGGCGCTCGGCACGGGGATTCACGCGCCGGCAAATTGGCACGGCGTATGGGTCGTCAACTTGCGTTCCGGCCAACCCACGCTTGAGTTTACGCCGGCGCTCGCCGCACTGCTGGCGCAGCGCGGAGTAGGACGCAGCCACTTGTCGCTATCGGACGAGAAGGCGTTTGCCAGCGCGACCGTGATTCTGGAGTCCGGGACATGAGCGTGACGCCGGGTCCGGCCATCATTGACGTCATCGGCAGCGCGCTGACAGACGAAGATCGGGCGCGCCTGCGGCACCGCGCCACTGGCGGCGTAATCCTGTTCGCGCGCAATTACGAGAATCCTCAGCAGTTGCGCGCACTCGTGACGGACATTCGCGCCTTGCGGCCAGACCTTCTGTTGTGCGTAGATCACGAAGGTGGGCGGGTGCAGCGCTTTCGGGCCGGATTCAGCCAGTTGCCGCCGATGCGCCAGTTGGGGGAGATGTGGGATCGCGACCACGGCGCTGCGTGCGCCGGCGTCCGGGCGGCAGGTCTCGTGATCGCGGCCGAGCTTGCGGCGCATGGACTCGATTTCAGTTTCGCTCCCGTGCTCGACCTTGACTATGGCAGCAGCAGCGTGATTGGTGACAGGGCATTCCACGCCGAGCCCCTCGCCGTGGGAGAGCTTGCGGTCGCGTTCATCGACGGCCTGGCGAATGGCGGGATGGCGGCGGTTGGAAAGCATTTCCCGGGTCACGGCTACGCTGCCGCAGACTCGCACGTCGACGTTCCGCGTGACGAGCGTCCGTTGCAACAGGTTCTCGCGCGTGACGTGGCACCTTACAGGCCAGCGATTGCGGCGGGCCTCGCGGCGGTGATGCCGGCGCATGTGATTTACACGCAAGCCGATTCCCGTCCTGCTGGCTACTCCCGTTTCTGGCTGCAAGACATTCTGCGCGAACGCTTGGGCTTCACGGGCATGATCTTCAGCGACGATCTTTCGATGGCGGGCGCAGGGACCGCCGGATCGATTCCTGAGCGCGCGCGCGCGGCGCTGGTGGCCGGCTGCGACATGGTGCTGTTGTGCAACGATCCGCCGGGCCAGGATTTGCTGCTCGACGCGCTGGGCGACGCCGAACCGGTTCTGCCGTCGCGGGTGGCGCGCCTGCGCGCGCGACAAGGCAAAGATCAGCGCACTAACGTGGCCTATCTTAAGGCCGTGCAGACGCTGAGCAACCTTGCCTGAGGACGGTCAGGCGCGCTCCATGTAGGTGCCGTCGTTGGTGTTGACCTTTATCCGCTCGCCCTGGTTGACGAACGGCGGCACCTGGACTGTGATCCCAGTTTCCATTCGCGCCGGCTTGAAGGTGGTGGTCGCCGTGGCATTCTTGATGGCCGGCTCGGTATCGGTGATCGTCAGGACGACGGAGGGGGGCAATTCCACACCGATGGCACGACCGCTGTAGAAGTTGATCTGCACTTCGGTATTCGGTAGCAGGAACCCGGACTGTCCCTCCAGAAATTCCGCCGATAGCGAGAGCTGCTCGTAGTTCTGCTTGTCCATGAACACGTAGCTGTCGCCGTCCTGGTAGAGGTACTCCATGTCGCGCGGCTCGACGAACGCGCGTTCGACCTTGTCTTCCGTACGGAATCGCTGGTTCGTCTTGGTGCCGGATTCGATGTCCTTCATTTCAACCTGCATAAAGGCTCCGCCGCGGCCGCCGACGTGCACGTGGTAGCACTTGAGGACGCGCCATACGCGTTTGTCCCATTCGAGCAGATTGCCGACCCGGATCTCGACCGCCGATACTTTCGCCATTGGATGTTGCCGAATTCCAAAAGGCTGGAGTTTTACACGAAATCAGAGGCATGGCGCTAGAATTTGGGGCAAGACCATGAGCCAAGCGTTCGACCCGAAGACCTTCGTCGCCGCCCTTCCCGGACTGCCGGGGGTGTATCGCATGCTCGGCCCGGACGGCGAACCGCTGTACGTAGGCAAGGCGCGCGATCTCAAGAAGCGCGTGGGATCCTATTTCAACCGCAGCGCGGCGATCAGCCCGCGAATTGGCATGATGCTGACGCAGGTCGCCTCGATCGAAGTGACGGCAACCCGCTCCGAAGCCGAAGCGCTCCTGCTGGAGAATAACTTCATCAAGAGTCTGGCGCCGCGCTACAACATCCTGTTCCGCGACGACAAGTCGTACCCATACTTGATGATCACCGGCCACGCCGTTCCGCGTATCGGCTTTCACCGAGGTGCAAAGGACCGTCGCAATCGATATTTCGGCCCCTTTCCTCATGCGCACGCCGTACGCGAGGCGATTCAGCTTCTGCAGCGCGTGTTCCGGCTTCGTACCTGCGAGGACAGCGTGTTCGAAAACCGATCGCGCCCATGCCTGCTGCACCAAATCAGACGCTGCACCGCGCCTTGCACGGGTCTCATAAGCCCCGACAGGTATGCCCAGGACGTGCACAACGCAGTGTTGTTCCTGGAGGGGCGGGAAGCGGACGTGCTGGGAGGGTTGACACAAAAAATGGCCGCGGCAGCCGCCGCACGGCACTACGAAGAAGCCGCGATTTACCGCGACCAGATCCGGGCGCTGTCGCAGGTGCAAGCACGACAATACGTCGAGAGCGAGCGCGGCGTGGACGCAGATGTGGTGGCCTGCGTGCTAGAAGGCGGAATCGCTTGCGTGAACCTGGTCATGATTCGCGGTGGCCGGCACGTGGGCGATCGCAGCTTCTTTCCGCAGAATGCCGAAGGGGCCACCGCCGGCGAAGTGCTCGCGGCTTTCCTCGAGCAGCATTATCTCGAGCAGCCGGTCCCGCCGCTCATATTGACCAGCGACGAGCTGGATCGCGCCGCTCTCGAGACGGTACTGCGCGAGCATTCGTCGCGTGGAACGCAGATCGCCGCACCGGCTCACGGCGAGCGCCGCGTCTGGCTCGACATGGCGCGCAAGAACGCTCAATTGGCCATCGCGCATCGCGAGCGCGAGCGAACTACTCAGGAGGCGCGCACCGCTGCGCTGCGTGAGGCACTAGGGCTGCCAGCCTCCACGCAACGGATCGAGTGTTTCGACGTCAGCCATACGATGGGGGAGGCCGCAGTTGCCTCGTGCGTCGTATATGACCAGCACGCAATGCAGAAGAGCGAATACAGACGGTATAACATTAGGGATGTCACCCCAGGTGACGATTACGCTGCAATGCGCCAGGCACTTGCGCGGCGCTACGAGCGCGTAACGGCAGAGGCAGGCAAGATTCCGGATCTTATCCTCATCGACGGTGGCAAGGGGCAAGTCGGCGCCGCCAAGGCGGCGTTGGTGGAACTCGGCTTGAACGACGTCGGCGTGGTCGGCGTTGTCAAGGGCCCGCAGCGCAAGCCGGGACTCGAGGAGCTGGTGCTTGAAGCGGAAGGGCGCAGCATGATCTTGGCGCCGCAGCGCCCCGGCTTGCATCTGATCCAGAGCATCCGCGACGAGGCACACCGGTTCGCCATCATCGGCCACCGCGCCCGGCGCGGCCGATCTCGCACGACCTCTGCATTGAACGAAATCCCCGGGGTTGGAGCCAAGCGGCGGCAGCGCCTTCTGGCGCACTTCGGCGGATTGCGTGAGGTGCACGCTGCCGCCGTCGATGAACTGTGCAAGGTGGACGGCATCAGCCGCAGCCTTGCGGAGCAGATCTATCGCCACCTCCACGATCAGGCAGGCCGCTGATGCCGCTCAATCTGCCCAACCTAATTACCTGGCTGCGCATCATTCTGATTCCCCTCATCGTCGGCGTGTTCTATCTGCCGGATGCCTGGCTGCCGATGCCGAACAAGAACCTGGCGGCAACTGCGATCTTCGTCTTCGCCGCCGTTACCGACTGGCTCGACGGGTATTTGGCCAGGAAGCTCGACCAGACGTCTGCGTTCGGAGCGTTTCTCGACCCGGTGGCGGACAAGCTCATGGTGGTGGGAGCCCTGATCGTTTTGCTGCAGCTAGACAGGGTCGAGTCGGCCGTCGCGTTGATCATCATAGGGCGTGAAATAGCGATATCTGCGCTGCGCGAATGGATGGCCAAGATCGGAAAGGCCAAAAGCGTGGCGGTCGCGTTCGTCGGCAAGGTCAAGACCGCCAGCCAGATGATTGCTGTGCCGTTACTGCTCTACCACGACGATCTTTTCGGAATGATCAATTGCCAGGTGCTCGGCACGGTGCTGATAAACGTGGCCGCCGTGCTAACGGCCATTTCGATGATGTACTACCTGCGCAAGGCCCTGCCGCATGCCGCGGCGACGGGTTGAGTGCCGACCGGGATGGCCTTATAATCCATCGCTCGTTATTGCGGGAATAGCTCAGTTGGTAGAGCGCAACCTTGCCAAGGTTGAGGTCGGGAGTTCGAGACTCCTTTCCCGCTCCAGATACCATCGGGGAGAGCCTCCAGGGGCTCTCCCTTTTTGCTCCGAACCCAGGCGGGGTGGCAGAGTGGTCATGCAGCGGCCTGCAAAGCCGTGGACGCCGGTTCGATTCCGACCTCCGCCTCCAGATTTTTCCGCGACAATCCGGCATTGCCCGGGTGGTGAAACTGGTAGACACAGGGGACTTAAAATCCCCAGGCCTTTACCGGCCGTGCCGGTTCGACTCCGGCCCCGGGCACCACATCAGCTGCGGCCGAGCCTCAAGCGGGAATAGTTCCTGCCGAATACATGTGCGTATTCTCGCGACCCAACCAGTCTTTGCGCCAGCAGCACGCCGAGCCCACCCACCGGTCGGGTCCGTACGGTACTGTCAATTCCAACGGGGGCGTGACTGAAGGGATTGAAGGGGCGAGCGTTGTCCTCGAACGTGATCGAAATACCCGCCTCGTCGCATGAAAGACCGATCCAAATGGGCTGTTCGCACTCACGGCCGTGCCCATGACGGATACAATTCGTGAATAATTCCTCAAGAACCACATTTGTTCTTAGACAGGCGTCGCGCGCGAGCCCGGAGTCGGTGCAAAATGCCTCCAGGAATGTACGGAGGTCCCGAAGCGCGCTCATGCGGGCCGGAAATACGTGGGTTCGCGTGTTCGTCACGTTCGGGGCATTATAGTAAGGGACTTGCTAAGGAGGCATTATGCGCGGAGCAATGACTTTGGCGGGACTGGCGCTGGCGGTCGTGGCATTCGGCGCTGCGGCGGAGGACGCGGGGCAGATCAAGACTGCGCAGGGCAGTGCGCAAATCGAGCGTGACGGCCAGCGCATTGCGGTGGCACCCGGATTCCACGTTCGTCAGTCCGATTCGATCATCACGGGCGATGACGGAACCGTCGGGGTGACGCTGGCCGACAACAGCCGGCTGTCGATCGGCCCGAACACGGTCGTGTCCCTCGACAAGTATTCCTTCGACAGCACCACATACGAAGGCCAGATGGATGCGTCGATCAGGAAAGGTACCCTCGCCGTGATTTCGGGCAAGCTGGTCAAGCACACCCCGGGGGCGATGAGGATCCATACCCCAGCGTCGATCATGGGCGTGCGCGGCACGAAGTTCATCGTCCACGTTTCGGAGCCGCAGAGCTGATATGGGAGCTTTGGTCTACGCCGTGCTGCTCGCGGCGTATGTCGTCTTCGGCGTGCCGACACACCCGCTCGGGGAGGAAACGGTCGTAGTCCTCCCGGGCGAGAACGGCAAGCTCGGCGGGGTCGTGGTCCGCCGCGGACTCCAGGAACAGGTCCTCGATACCGCATACGCGGCAAGCCATATTGGCACCAACGGCGTACTGGAGCGAAAACAGTTGCTGCCGGAGCAAGTACAGCAGGACTTCGAAAAGACAATCTCGGCGCTGCCGCTCAAGCCCACCGCGTTTATCGTGTACTTCGTCTCCGGAAGCGATGAACTGACGCAGGACTCGAAGGCAAAGTTCGATCAAGTGCTGGCCGAGATTCGCACGCGTCCGGCGCCAGACGTATTGCTGATCGGTCACACGGACACGGTTGGGTCTATGGAAAGCAACGACGTCTTGTCGCGCCAGCGTGCAGAGAAGGTACGCGAGATACTCGTCCAGGCCGGTATCAAAGCCGACCGGATCGAGGTGACGGGCCGCGGCAAGCGGGACTTGCTCGTGCCTACCGCAGACAACGTGGGAGACCTACGCAACCGTGGAGTCGAAATCAACGTCCGCTGAGCTTGATTCCGCGCCAACGCAGGCAAAGAAGCGTCAAGTCGTCCGATGCATGAGCCCCGTGCACGAATTGCTGCACGCCATCATGCAGGGCACGGATGATGTCATTCGGCTCAGCGGATTCGGACACGCCTTGCAGCACCGCCTCGACGCGTTCGACTCCGTACAACCTGCCTTGCGGGTCCATGGCGTCGGTCACGCCGTCGGTCAACAAGCAAAGCCACTCCCCGGGGGCAAGCTGCCGATAGCGGGTCGTGTAAGAGTGATCTTCCAGCACGCATAGAGGCGGTCCGTCGCCGATCTCGAATCGCTTCGGCGGGGCATCCGGCTGCTTGCTGTAGGGCGGTTCGTGGCCCGCGTTCGAGTATTCAAGGATTCCGGTACGTACGTCCAAGATGCCGGCAAAGGCGGTCACGAATAACCCCTCCGGGTTCTCGCGGCCGATTTCAGCATTGGCGCGGATGAACGCGGCGCCGATATCCCGTCCGATGCGCATCGCCGTACTCTTCAGCAGCGTCTTCGACAGCGCCATGAACAGGCTCGCTGGCAAGCCTTTGCCAGATACGTCGCCGACGACGAACAATAGTCGATCTGCATCGATCATCGCGCAGTCGTAGAAATCCCCGCCTATGGTGCGCGCAGGCTCGAGAAGTGCCGCCAGCGCGAAGCGTTCTTCGTTGGCGAAAAGCGCTTCCGGCACCGGCAGAAGGCCCATCTGGATGCGGCGCGCTGCCTGAAGCTCGCCAGCCACCCTTGCGGCGGCTTCGCGCATCGCACGACGCTGGCGGTCGGCTTCGGCGAGAGTGCCCGCCAGTACCGTGCCGAACACGAGGACGACTCCGAGCCCCGGCGAGGCGACGTCGACCAACAGCCCGTTCCTAAACGCGACGAGACCAACCGCAAGCAGCCCGAGCAGCACGGCGCCGAACGACGTCGCGGATGCCCATACTCTCAGGGCAGGCACGGCGCCCACCAGCAGCAAACCCGCGATCAGCAGCAGCCCGGCTTCAATCCAGGGGGCGCCATAGGGGCGCCGCAGGTATTCGCTGCCGAACATCTGCTCCAGGATCTGCTGGTGAATTTCGACTCCGGGCACGCTTTCGCCGAGCGGTGTTGCCTTTCGATCGAGCAACCCCAGTCCGGTGACGCCGACCAGCACCAGCTTGTTGCGCAGCACCTGAGGCGCGAGTCGGCCGTCCAGAAGCTCCGCAGCCGAGACCACACGCTGCGGGTCATGCCGGCCGAAGTAGAGCCATAGCTCTCCGTCGCCCTGGGTCGGAACCGCGATGTCGCCCAAGTGGAGGATCAACCGATCGTGGCCACTTGCGTCGAGGCGTATCGAGCCAAGCCCTGCCGCGACGCGGAACATCTCGACCGCGAGCGACGGCACGTACACTTCGCCGATCTGAGCCATGATCGGTACTTGCCGAATGATGCGCTCCGGCTCGCCCACGTTTATCAGACCGCGTCCGGCCGCGGCCCGATCCAGCTCGAGAAGGCTCTGCAGTTGCCCCTCGAACTTCGGCAACGGCGGCGGGTGCGGGGCATACAGCCTGACGGGCGCCACCTTCGGCGGCGCCGGAAAGCGAGCGTCACGGTATGGCAAGCCGGCAACGGCGAGCACGACCTTTTTGCCGCGGATCGCCTGCATCAATGCGGCATCGCCCGAACCGTCTGGAGACGCCTCGTCCGGCTCCGAAAAAAGGATGTCGACTCCGATCACCGCCGGGCCGGTTGCGGCAATTCGCCGCAGAAGCTCCGCAATACGCGCGCGTGGCCAAGGCCATTGGCCGTACCTGGCAAGCGACTGGTCGTCGATTGCCACGATAATTGCCGGTGCCGATTTTCTTTCCCGCGGGTAGAGCCGCTGATAGCCGTCGAACAGGAGGTCGCGCACGGAGCGCACCAACGGTGGCTGCAGGATAATCGCCAGTGCGCTGGCCAACAGCACTGCCACGCCGGCCGCGCGCTTGGCGGACATCATCCTTAGAGGTCGAGCTCCAGGCCGTCGTACGCCGCCAGCACCTCGAGCCGGTGTCCTTGTTGCGTGAGCTCCTCGAAACGCACCGTCTCTCGCAGGATTTGCTCGATGTCGGCGTCGTCATTGGCCGGTTCGTGATGGAACAGCGCGATGCGCTTCGCTCTCGCGATCTGGCACAGCTCTACGCCCATGACGTTGCTCGAATGCCCCCAATCCGCTTTCACCGAAACCGCGTCAGCGAGCGAGTACATCGCGTCGAACACAACGAGGTCGGCATTGCGAAAGAGTTGAACGAACCCATCCGTATTCAGGTCGCTTTCGAGCTTGTGCTCGGAGTCAGTGGTGTAGACGAGACTCTTGCCACCGCACTCGAAACGATAGCCGTAGGAGTCGCCGTCATGGAGCTGCAATTTCGGCGTTACGGCGACGCCTGAAACCTGAGTCGTCTGCCCCGACGGGAGCCGAATGAACTCGATACTCGCCGCGAGATGATCGAACGGCACCGGGAAGCAGGGAGGAGATTGCTGCAGCCGGAACGCGTGCTCGATCACGTCGTGGCAGCCGTGGATACGTATGCGTGTTCCCGGCAAGTAGGCTGGCCCGAAGAATGGGAATCCCATGATGTGGTCCCAGTGCACGTGCGACATGAACACGTTTACGACTGCCGGTTGTCCCGCGTTGCGCGCGAGCACATGTTCGCCGAACGCCCGCGCGCCGCTACCCATGTCGCAGACGAAATATTCCTTGCTGCCTGGCTCGAATTCGACGCAGGCCGAGTGCCCGCCGTAGGTCCGACGAAGCGAAAAGGGGAAGCGCCGCTCGACGAAGGCATTAGCCTTCTCCATCGTATCGAGTTGCTGGCCATTGGCGGCCACGAGAGCCTCCACCAGTCGGTCCCGCACGTCGCGCCAAGTCAGTGAGACCGGAATCGAGCCACGAGTGCCCCAGAACCGGACCCGCACGTCAGGCCCGATCGTAGGCTAGTGCGGATTCCGGCGAAAGAGATTCCAGCGCGGCGCGCACCGTTGGAAAGGCTTCCAGGATCATGCTGAAACGGCTGATCTCGAATATCTCGGCCACCACCGGTTGCATGGCCGCGATCAGGATCTTGCCGCCGTGCGCCCGAGCCTGCTTCGCCGCCAGCATGAAGCAGCGCAGACCCGCGCTCGAAACGTATTCCAGGGCCCCGAGATCAAACACAACGCCGCGCGCCGCCGTGCTTCCCGGTTCCTCCAAGTAGCGCTCGAGAGCGCTGTGAAAAGCCGCGCAGTTGTCGTGGTCGAGCCTCCCCGCTGGAGAAAGCACCAGGACGTCGGCGTACATGGACTTGGAGAGATTCACGGCATGGCCTCTGGAACCGAACCCCCCGTATTGTAATGAACTAGCCCGGTCCGAGACGGCGTTTGAGCTCGAATTTCTGCACTTTCCCCATGGCGTTCTTCGGCAGCTCGTCCACGAATACAATGCGGCGCGGATGCTTGTAGCGGGCTAGGCGGTCGTGAAATAGCGACAGCACGCCACTCTCGTCGAGCGCAGCGCCGAGGCGGCGCACGATGCATGCACACGCGGTCTCCCCCCACCGTGGGTCTTCAACGCCGATAACCGTGGATTCCGCGACTGCCGGGCAGTCGGCCAGCACGTTCTCGATTTCGGCCGGATAGATGTTTTCGCCGCCCGAAATGATGACGTCCTTGATACGCCCGGCGATCCACAGGAATCCGCCGTGGTCACGACGCGCCAGATCGCCGGTCTTGAACCACCCCTCGTGGAATACGCCCGCGGTTGCCTGGGGATCGTTCCAGTAACCGCGCATCACGTTGGGCCCGCGAACCCATATCTCGCCCACCGTGCCCGCGGGGGCTTCTGTGCCACGATCGTCGACAGCAATCCTGATTTCGCAGTGAAGTGCTGGCTTGCCGGCGCTGCCGACCATCGTCATCGCGTCCTCCTTCTGGAGCACGGACGCGATCGGGGCCGTTTCGGTCGAGCCGTAGATCTGGCCCACAGGGATGCCGCGCGCGTGAAATGCCCGGATCATGGAGTCTGGAACCACCATCGAGCCCGAATTGATCATCTTCAGCGACGACAGATCGGTCTTATCCCAATTCGGGTGAGCAAGCACGGCCTGCATCGTGGCCGGCACGAGCAGACTGATGGTCGGCCGTCGCGCGGCGACTTCCGCCAGCCATTGCCCGGGTTCGAAGCGTTGCTGCAGGGTCACCGTCGCGCCCGCCAGCAGCGCAGGCAAGGTCTGGTTGTTCAAGCCGCCTACATGGAACATCGGCAGCGGGCTTAGTACATGATCAAGCTGGGAAAGGTCGTGCGCATGGATCGAATTGAGCGCGTTCCATAACAGCGCGCTCTGGCGCAGTACGGCGCCCTTGGGACGACCCGTCGTGCCCGATGTGTACATCACCAGCATGTCGTCATCGTCGCTGCCGGGAAGGGCAGGCATGGCCTCGCCCTCGCGCCATCTACCGTCGAGGGTGAGGCACGACGACGCCCCGAGCTCAGCGGCGTGCGCGGCGAACTCCGGCTCGGTGTACAGAAGTCGCGGCGCACAGTCCTGCACGATGAGTCGGTGCTCGGCTACCGTTAGGCGCCAGTTGAGTGGCACCAGGATTGCACCCAGGCGCGCTAGCCCAAATAGCAGCACCAGCATGTCAGGGTTGTTGTAGCCGAGAAACGCAACCCGGTCGCCGCGCACGATTCCGCGCGATCCGAGCGCGCGCGTCGCCTCTTCGATCCGCTCCCACAGAACCGCGTAACTGAGATCCGTGCCGCGAAAATGAACCGCCGGCTTGGTGGGAAAATGCTCTGCCCAGCGCTCGATGATGCGCGATAGATTCACTTCAGTCGTCGCTTTCGCCCGGTTCGTAGAGCGCTTCGCGTCCGATTCGGTCAAGGCACAGTTCGGCGGTCCACGGCAGCATCAGGGCGCCGCAGCGCGAGTCGCGGTAGAGTCGCTCGAGAGGCAGCGCTTTCAGCATCGACTGGCCGCCGCAGGTCCGAATCGCAAGGCGGCACAGGTCGTTCGCATTTTCCATGATGGTGTACTGCGCCGCGTAGGCGCGCAGGCGTGCATCCTTTGGGGGGTCGACGCGGGCGTCATCGAGCATGCGCAGGAACAGCGCCCTGGTCTGCTCGAGCGTGACCAGCATTTCGGCAACCGCAATCTGCTTGGTCGGATACATCCGGCGCTTCACGGGCGGCATGCCATCGACTTCACCGCGCAAATACCTAACCGTGAATTCAAAGGCGGCAATGGCAATGCCGAAGTAAGTCGGCGCCAGGGTGGTGAACATGTGCGGCCATCGGCTCGCCGCCTGGAAGTAAACGCCGCGCGGCATCATCTGGGCATCGTCCTGGACGAACACGTCCTTGAACAGCAGGGTGCGGGAAACCGTGCCGCGCATCCCCAGGGGGTCCCAGTCCCCCGTTATCGTGAGCCCCGGCGCGTCCCCCGCAACCGCCATGTAGAGCGTGTCTCGCATCGTCCGGTCCGGCTTGTCCTCGGTGCACAGGACGCCGTAGTAATCGGCCGCACCCGCGAGCGAGGCGAAGATCTTTTTGCCGCTGATCCGCCAGCCGCCGTCGACCTTGGAGGCGAGAGTGCCGAACGGCGCTTTGCCGGCGGCGGCCGCACTGCCCTCGGAGAACGGCTGAGCGTAGACCGCACCTTGCCCGACCACGCGCTCGAAGTGGATCGTCCGATGGAGCTCGTGCTCTCGTTTCTGGTCGGCCGTCATGTCGAGGTCATCCGCAAGGATGCCGGGCCATAGGGTCGAGCACGCGTGCATGTTGAAAGTGAGGGCGGTAGCGCCGCAGTACTTGCCGAGCGTCGCCGAAACGATCGCATAGCTCCGTAGGTCCGCGCCTTTGCCGCCGAAGCGCTCGGGCACGCACAGGCCGAGCAGGCCGGTCCGGCGCAGGTCGTCATAGTTCTCGAACGGGAAGCTCGCTTCACGGTCGTATCGTGCCGCGCGCTGCGAGAAGACGGGGCCGACGGACTCTGCGAGCGCAACCAGGTCCCTTTGCTTCGCGCTCAGCGGATAGTTGGATCCGGTCACCGAGTAGCGTGGATCGATACCGGACAGGATGGAGGTCATGCTTTTTTCCGATTCGTGTGGCGCTCGAGGCATGCGGCAAGGGCGCGGTTGAATTCCGCAGGCTGATCCATCGGGCCAAGGTGCCCGCAGCCGTCGAGCAGGACGTATTCCGCGGCGGAAATCTTCTGCGCCATGCGCTCCATGACAGAGGGCGGGGCGGTTCGATCCTCTCCGCCTGCGAGTAGCAGAGTCGGAATTTCGATCCGGGGCAGCAGCGCGCGCCGGTCGAAGGTTGTGAGCAGTTCGACGGCTTTGCGATAGGTCGAGGGCGGCACTCCGGCCATGATCTGCTGGGCGCGCTCGAGGCCGCCGGGCCGGGACCTGCTGCCCCGCATGCTCGCCATTAACCGTGCGGAGATCTCGGCCATGGATCGGCCCTGGTTCAGCGGCGCAATGCGCGCGGCGATGAACTGGCGCTGGAAGTCGCCGCCTGAGCCGCCGAATGCCGCGCTGGTGAAGCACAGCGCGAGCGCCTTGATACGTTGCGGAAAACGGGCGTAGGCCTCTTGGGCGACGAATCCGCCCATGCTGTGCCCAACCAGGACCACCGGTGAATCGCCCAGACGCTCGATCAGTGACAGTAGGGCGCCTGCAACCCGCTCCAAGTCGTACGGCTCGACCAGCGGACTCTCGCCGTAGCCGGGCTGATCCCAAGCCACCGCCCGATAGCCGAGTCCGGCGAAGTAGGGAAGCTGATCGTCCCACGCGGCGTGTCCGCCGCCGACCCCATGCAGGAAAACCAGCGTATCACCGCCGCGGCCCTGTTCGACGTATGCAGGCGGGCTCACGCCAGCTCGCCCCGCAGTTGTCCGTCCTCAACGATCGTCGCGCCGTCGAGCCGTATGGTGCAATGCCGTAGGGGCAGGTCGTAATGGCCCAGGGTGTAGCGTCCCGCGACCTCGTTGGCGCCGGTCGAGTAAAGGAAGTTCCCTGCGAAGGCGCGCTGCTCGGTTCCGTTCACGTCTCGCCGATCGTACATGACCATTGCCTCCCAGCGCGCCCGCGGGTTCATGCCCCAGCCGACGTGGGATACGGCGTAGGCCTCACGGTCCCCCCAGGCCGCGAAATACTCCCGCATCAGCTCGGCGTCGAGCGAAGTGCCCTCGATTGCGGTGACGTAGTCGCTTGCGATTCTGAGTGTTACGTGCGATTCGATATACCGCTTGAACGTCAGATTGAGGTCGCCCGGCGCAAGCACCAGAGTGCCGTCGACCGCCCCGGTACGCGGGAAGCACAGGCACAGTCCGCCCGGCCAGTGCGACAAGGTGCCAGGTCTCTCCGTGTACCCCCACACGCCTCCGACGCGTGCCCCATCGATCCGGATATCGAGCCTGGTTCCCGCGGCCGAACTGACTTCCATGCGCTTTGCTTCGCGCAACCGCCGCATTCCCGCCTTCACCCTTTGCTGGTCCGAGGGGGAGGGCGCGAGGCGCTCGAGCACGTCGGGATGCTCGTCAGAAATGTAGAGCACGCGCGCCCCGCCCTTGAGGATCTGCGGCAACTCTGGGGCGTGCATCAGGCCTTCCACGGTGCAGTCGGCGACGAAGGTACACGAGGCGAGAGCGTTTATCGCGGCACCCAGATCGTGCAGTACGTTGGACGCGCCGGTCGATCGGATCGGCACCGGCGCGGCTTGGCGAGGTGTCGGGACGACGACGTGGAAGGCGCGGGCGCCCAGCCGCAAAAGCGCAAGCTCGGCGAGGCTGACGTTCAACTCGCGCGACTGCGATTCCGACAATACCGCGCACAGGTCGCCTGCAGACACTTTGCAGCGCGCGAATACGTCGGCAAACAAGTCAATCCATTTAGCTTCGATGCGGTCGGCGATCATCGCTTTTCCAACCCTAGGCTCGTGCGCCGGCGGGCGCTGTAGTATCGCATTGTCGGTTAGAATTCATTCATGATCGTCTTCGATCTGCTATGCGGCAACGGGCACCGTTTCGAGGGCTGGTTCGGCTCTCGTCTGGAATTTTCCTCGCAGCGCAAGCGCGGATTGCTCAGTTGTCCGAAGTGCGGTTCGGCGAGCGTCAAGCGGGTGCCTTCGGTGACCCGGATCAACACGGGCGCCGAGCCGGCCAAGGTACCGGCTCCGCAGCCGGAGCGGCAGGATCCGCAGCCTGCGGGGCGCGACGCGCTCGCGCTGGCGCAGATTTTGTACTCCCGGATGCTGGACGAGATCCTGACCAAGACCGAGGACGTGGGCGTGGAATTTCCGGCCGAGGCCAGGCGCATTCATTACGAGCAGGCCCCCGTTCGCCCGATTCGCGGCGAGGCAACTCAGGAGGATCACGAAGCGCTCCTGGACGAGGGGATCCCCGTGGCGAGGTTTCCTATCCCACCGGCGGGCCGTCTGAACTGATCTAAATGTTCGCATATGTGTATTATGTTAAATACACAGTTCGGTCACGCACGGATGTGATTCAACCCCTTCAACTGCCCGCCGCCCAAGCTTAACCTTCGATCTACTCCCTGCTCGTACCGCAATGCCCGGCGTAGTCGCCTCGCCCGGGCATCGGGGGTGACAGAAAACCCCCTTCAAAGGTCGGATTGGCGCGTGCCAGCATGATCCTAGCGGCCCCCAGGACGCCATAGCGCACCGCCAGGATGGATTGCCGGCGAGGTCGGTCGGGTCTCAGGTTCGAGCCCGCGGTCCAGCGAGCGGAGTGTGTCGTAGGAATACGAAGAAACTGGATTAGAATAGCGATCCTAAGATACTTTATTATTTTCAATACATAACGATATTAATCTACCCTAACATATATCGTTTATACGTTATCATTATGTTTACACTAATATAGTATGCGTTACATTTGAGCTATCCAACATCCCCGCGAGAAGCCCCTCTATCTTCTTCTTGGCCGATTGACCAGCCTCGTCAGCGGAAAACTGGATCCCCACCCCTTGGGCGCGTTTGCCCTGAGCGTCGGCCGGGGTGATCCATACCACCCTCCCGCTTACCGGAATCTTGGCCGCCTCGTCCGGGAGCGACACCAACATGAACACTTCGTCGCCAAGGCGGTGTGCGCGAGCCGTCGGAATGAAGATTCCGCCGTTTTTCACCTGGGGAATGTAGGCGGCATAAAGCGCGTTCTTTTCTCGAATGTTGAGCGAAAGGACGCTCGGTCGCCCGCCTTCAGCGCTATCGGACTTGTCTTCGACGTCACTCATCACCGTCTCCCCTAGGCAGGCATCGCGGCGAGCATATCCGAGGCGAACAGCTTGGGATTCAGCGGATGTCGCGCAAGCGCCCGGTTGTGCCCCATGGCGCGCGCGAACGCAAGCCATTCGTATGCCGACGCAGACGTCGCTGCCGAACTGCCCGTGGCGTATTTCGGCTCGGCGCCGAAAGCCGCGAATGCCCGGTCGAGCGCGAGCTTTTGCAATACCTCTGCAAGCGCCTCGACCTCTTCGCGATCGCTGGTCGCGGCCCCCTGAGTCGTACCTGCCAGTAGCGTGTTGAGCAGCCTCGTAACCGTTTCCCCGCGCGGTCCGGAACCGTATTCCAGCGCCTGCAGCGGGGCACCGCCCGCAAAATCGAGCCAGCGGGCTGCGTCGGCCACGCCATTCGCACGCAGCCAGGCCTCGGCCCCCGCACGCTCGGGCAAACCCACCGGCAGCGCAACACACCGGCTTCGAATTGTGGCGAGCAGGCGCGCGGGGCGATGCGAAACGAGCACGAAGACCGCACCCGAAGGCGGTTCCTCCAGGCTCTTCAGGAGCGAATTCGCTGCGTGCAGGTTCATGTCTTCCGCCGGGTGTACGAGCGCGATTCGATGCCGCCCGCGATGCGAGCCGACGTTGAGAAAGTCCGCCAACGCACGCACCTGCTCCACCTTGATTTCGAGGCTTGGCCTGGCCGACCGGCTGCCGGCCCGGTCCGCCTCCTCACCCTCGATCGCGACCGGCTTGGAAATTGCTTCCGGCTCGAGCCAGCGCACGTCGGGATGATTGCCGGCGACGAACCAACGGCAGGCCTCGCAGCGGCCGCACGGGCACTCGGTCGTCGGACCCTCGCACAGCAGGAATTGCGCAAAATGCTCGGCAAGTGCCCGCTTGCCGATTCCACCCGGACCATGAATCAGTAGTGCGTGCGGCAGCCGCTCGGCAGTGCTCGCCAAGTCAGTCCAAAGGGTCCTGTTCCAGTCGTGAATCACTTTATTTTCAATTAAATGAAAGGTTATCTTCCAGATTTCTCTGAATATTCGCCAGACTTGTCGATCCGTCAATGAGTCGGATTCGGCCGGGTTCCGCTATGCCGCGCGCGAGGTATGCCTCTCGCACCCGCTCGAAGAATTGGCGGTCCTCGCGCTCGAAGCGGTCCAGTCGCCGGCCCGTTGCGTTCAAGCGCTGTTGGGCGACTTCGTACGGACAATCGAATACCAGCGTTCTGTCCGGACGCAGGCCGGGGTGCGTCGCTTCGGCAAGCTGCTGGATAAGGTCCATCGGAACGCCTTTTCCGGCCCCTTGATAGGCGGCGGTCGCGTCGCTGAATCGGTCGCACACGACCCAACTTCCGGCTTCAAGCGCCGGCCGGATCAGCTGACGAACGTGGTCTGCGCGCGCGGCGAACATGAGCAGCGTCTCCGCCAGTGCACCCATTGGTTCGTTCAGCACGAGCTCACGCAACTTCTCGGCCAATGGGGTGCCGCCCGGCTCGCGCGTCACCAGCACTGTCCTGCCGTGCGTGCGCAGCCGCTGCGCGATGAACTCGATATGGGTCGACTTGCCGGCGCCGTCGACACCCTCCAGAGTGATCAGCTTCCCGAGTTCGCTCATGCGCCGCCCTTGCCGCCCTCAGTCGCGCCTGTGCCGATTGAGGCGCTGGTATTTCGTCACTGCGCGGTTGTGGTCATTCAGCGTCCGCGAGAATTCGCTCGATCCGTCACCGCGGGACACATAGTAAAGGGCGTCCGTCTTGCCTGGCCGCAGCGCCGCGCGCAGTGAAGCCAGGCTCGGCATGTCAATCGGCGTCGGCGGAAGACCTGCGCGAGTGTAGGTATTGTACGGGCCGTCCTGCTGCAAGTGGGCTTTGGTCAGGTTGCCGTCGAAACTTGCCCCCAGGCCGTAGATCACGGTCGGGTCTGCCTGCAGCCGCATGCCGATGCGCAGGCGGTTAAGCAACACCCCCCCGATCAAGTCGCGGTCCGCGGGGCGGCCCGTTTCCTTCTCGATGATCGACGCCATGATCAGCGCTTCATAGGGGGTGCGATACGGCACATTCGCGTCGCGCGCCGCCCATTCCTGCGCCAAGTGGCGCTGCATCGCACGATAGGAGCGGCGCAGCACGGCGACGTCGGCGGAGCCCTTGGCAAACAGGTATGTATCCGGGAAAAACAGCCCTTCGGGCTCGGTCTCCGAGGCCTCGATTCGCGCCATGAGTTGTGCCTTGTCCAGGCCCTGCGTTTCGTGCCGAAGGTAGGGGTTCTGGTCGAGCGCAAGCCGAAACTGACGGAAAGTCCAGCCTTCGATAAGCTTGACCTCGGCTTGCGTGACGTCGCCACGCGTCAGCTTGCCCAGCAACTCGAGCGGCGTGACCGGCCGCGTCAGCTCGTAGCTGCCGGCCTTGATGTCCTGTGCACGACCCAGGACACGCGCCAGGAGCTCGAACCGCCCGGCCCCGACCCGCACGCCCGCCGTCGTAAGTTGGCGGATTGCGCCGCGCAATGCCGTTCCGGGCGGAATATCGAACTCTACGGGAAGCTTGTCGAGAGCGATCGGCGTCCGTACATACCAGGCAGCATAGATGGCGCAGCCCAGCCCGGCCGCGACCAGCAGAAACAACAGGCGTTTGACCAAGGTATGCAACTGAATCGTCGTCGGCCGAGTATGCTGACACGGGTAAAATCAATATTTTACGACGGAACGAGTGGTGACTCGTCGACGATGAGCTCAGCGGCGCCAGATCAATCAGGGTTGCGGGTAACACGGCTTCGCCGGTACGGCCTTTTGTCGGTGGCGGGCGACGACGCGCGCAGCTTCCTCCATGCGCAACTCACGAACGACATCGACCATCTGCCCGCTGATCAGGCCAGATTCGCCGGCTGGTGCTCGGCCAAGGGCCGGCTGCTCGCGAGCTTCATCGTGCTGCCGCGCCCGGATGGGATCTTGCTGCAGCTAGCGGCCGATCTCGTGCCGCCCGTGGCGAAGCGGCTCGGAATGTTCGTGTTGCGCGCCAAGGTCAAGATTTCGGATTTCGGCGAGCGCTATGCGCAGCTCGGAGTCTGGGGCGAGCGCGCCGTCGCTCGCCTCGCGGAACTCGGTGTAACGCTGGGCCACCTACCCATGGCGGTCGCGACCGACGGGGAACTGACGGCGGCGCGCGTCGAGCAGGACCGGGTCCTGGTCGTTGCCCCGCTAGCGCAGGCCGAGCGTCTGCAAGCCGACCTGGGCGCGGTAATGTCCGACGAAGGCGAATGGGCGCTACTCGATATTCGGGCCGGACGTGCGCTAATCGAGCAGGCGACCCAGGATCTCTTCGTCCCGCAAATGGTCAACCTGGAAGCGGTGGGCGGCGTCGATTTCAAGAAGGGCTGCTATCCAGGACAGGAAATCGTCGCGCGCGCCCAATACCGCGGGCAGATCAAGCGGCGCATGATTCGCGGCCGGCTCGACGCCCAGGTCGACGCCCGCCCTGGAACCAACCTCTACAGCGACGACTTTCCGGGGCAGGCGAGCGGAACCGTCGTAAGCGTCGCCGCCGCAAACGGCGGCAGAGAACTACTCGCAGTGGTGCCGATCGCCTCGGTCGAGAACGGTGCCGCAATCCGGGTCGCCCCGGCCGGCCCGGCGCTCGAAATCCTTCCCCTCCCCTACTCAATTTGAGTCCCGCAAGCGTCTACGTCTACTACAGGGTCGATCCCGAACGATTGCGGGAACTGCAAGACGTCGTCGAGCAACTGTTCACTGTCGTCCGGCGCGAGGTCGGCGTGACGGGCTGTTGGCAAAGGCGACGCGACGATCCGACGACGTATATGGAAGTCTATCCAGACGTCGACGACGTGCCCCGCTTCGAAGCCCTGCTTGCGCGCGAGTGTGAACGGCTGGGTGTGTACCGTTGTCTGGCGCCCGGCGGCGCCCGCCGAGTCGAGTTCTTCGTCGCGGTCGACTGAGCCATGTGCCTGATCGTCTTCGCCTGGCGGGCACACCCGGATTTTCCGTTGGTGGTCGCTGCCAATCGCGACGAGTTCCATGCCAGGCCGACAGCCGCGGCCCGATTCTGGGACGATCAACCCGGAATCCTCGCCGGGCGCGACCTGGAAGGCATGGGTACATGGCTCGGGGTCACCCGCGGCGGCAGGTTCACGGCGGTGACGAACTATCGCGACGCGGCGCCGGCGCCACGCGAGGCGATTTCGCGCGGAGTGCTCGCCAGCCGCTACCTAGTAAGTGGCGAAGCGCCGAGCACATCCGCGGCCGCCGTCGAGACGCACGGTAAAGCATACCGCGGGTTCAATTTCCTTGCGGGCGATCGAGCGGAGTTGTGGTGGGTATCGAACCGCGGTGGGCACGCGCGCAAGGTCGAGCCGGGCATTCACGGATTGTCCAATCACCTGCTCGATACGCCCTGGCCCAAGGTGACTCAGGGCAAGCGGCGCCTGGGCGAAGTGCTCGAGCTCGTGCCGGCGGTCGAGCCCTTGCTGGCGCTGTTGGCGGACACGGCCGAGGCCGCGCAAGGCGATCTCCCGGACACGGGTGTCGGCGCAGAGCGCGAGCGGCAGCTGTCGGCGGCGCGCATCGTCTCGCCGACGTACGGAACACGTTCGTCGAGCGCACTGGTGGTCGGCGCCGACGGCAAGGTGCGGTTTGCGGAGCGCGCCTACGGGTCCGACGGCGCCGAGCTTGACACCCTGCGCTTCGAATTCACTCTGAATTAGGCGAGGACGCGCCGCATCGCGCGGTGAGGGATCCCCGCCTCGAGGAACTCTTCGCCCTCTTCGAGAAACCCGTGCGCGCGGTAGAACCCCTGGGCGTGGGTCTGCGCCAACAGCGCGACCTCCGTGTCGCCGCGCTCCCGCGCGGCCTCGATCAGGCGCGCAAGCAAAGCGCCGCCGACGCCCCTGCCGCGCCATTCCCTCAGCACTGCCATGCGCCCCACGTGGGCGACGATCCGAGCGCCGTGCGCTTCCCCCGGCAGCAGCCGCCCGGTGCCCACGGCGCGGCCCGCTTCGTCCCGCGCCAGCGCGTGCACGCAATTCGAATCGTGCTGGTCCAGCTCCAGCTCCGCCGGCACGCCCTGCTCCGCCACGAACACGCTCTCACGGATGTGAGTTGCCTCGGCACGCGCCTCGGTCCATGCGGATAGTTCAATTCTGATCATCGGGTGAAAGTATAATTTTACGTTTTGCTGCAGGATAGCTATGCGTAGTCTGTGGAACAACGTTGACGCGGCGCGCCATTCCGGTCCTCTCGGCCCGCGCGTCTATGCCTCCCGGCTACTGGGAATGGACCGGTCGCTCGTCCTGCACGGCGGCGGCAACACTTCGGTCAAGCTGCGCCAGACCAACCTCTTCGGCGCAGCGGAAGACGTGCTCTACGTCAAAGGCAGCGGATGGGATCTGGAAACGATCGAGGTCGCCGGCTTCACACCTGTCGCGCTCGATTACGTCCGGCGTCTAGCGCAGCTGCCCGCGCTGTCCGACCCGCAAATGGTCAACGAGCTGAACACGCACACATTGCGCGCCGGTGCTCCCTCGCCCTCGGTCGAGACGATCCTGCACGCGATCCTGCCGCATGCCTACGTCGACCACACCCACGCCGACGCCGTGCTTTCGATCAGCAATGCGCCGCGCGGCGAGCAGCGCGTGCGAGAAATCTACGGCGACAAGGTCGTGGTGATACCGTACATCATGGCCGGGTTCGATCTGGCGGCATACTGCGCGCGCGAGTTCGCCGCGCAGGCGGGCCCGCAAACCATCGGCATGGTGTTGCTGTCGCACGGAGTGTTTTCGTTCGGTGCCGACGCCAAACAGTCCTACGAGCGAATGATCAGGCTCGTGTCTCTGGCCGAGGATTACCTGGCCTCAAAGAAGGCGTGGCAAGTCGCGCTGCCGGCGCCGAAACCGCCGGACGCCGCACGCGAGGCGATCGCCCAGTTGCGGCGCGCGATATCCGACCTGGCTGGCGCTCCGCTGATTCTGAGGGTCAACGATTCCCGCAAGTTCCTCTCGTTCGCGCAGCATCCGGAGTTGAGCCGCCTGTCCCAGCGCGGGCCCGCTACGCCGGATCACGTGATCCGCACCAAGCCGCTGCCGATGCTCGGGTTCGACGTGCAGGCGTACGCGCGCGGCTACCGCGATTACTTCGCAAGGCACGCGGCGCAGGGAAAAGTGAAAAAGACAATGCTGGATCCCGCGCCGCGCATGGTGCTGGATCCGGCGCTCGGATTTGCCGCGGCGGGCCGCACGGCGCGTGATGCGGCGATCGTCGAGGAACTCTACGATCACACGATCAACGTCATCCTGCGTGCCGAGGCGCTGGGCGGCTGGCAGGCAGTCGATGAGCGCCACATCTTCGACATCGAGTACTGGGACCTTGAGCAAGCCAAGCTACGCAAGGCAGGCGCGACGCCACCGTTCGCCGGCGAAGTCGCGCTGGTGACCGGTGCCGCCTCGGGCATCGGGAAGGCCTGTGTCGAGGCGTTTCTGAAGCGGGGCGCGGCGGTCGTGGGTCTGGATCGAAACGCCGCGGTCGAGACCCTGTGGACGCGTCCGGATTTCACCGGAATCGCCTGCGACGTCACCGACCCGAAAGCAGTCGATGCAGCGCTGAGCGCGGCGGTGAAGCGCTACGGCGGCCTGGACATGGTGGTACTGAATGCCGGCATCTTTCCCGCGTCGCAGCCGATACAGGACATCAAACCGCAGACCTGGCGCAGCACCATGGCAGTCAACGTGGAGGCCAATCTGAACGTCATGCAGGCATGCCATGCGCTGATGAAGTCGGCCCCGCGCGGTGGGCGCATCGTCGTCATCGGGTCGAAGAACGTGCCGGCACCCGGCCCCGGCGCGGCGGCCTATTCGGCCTCCAAGGCCGCGCTCAATCAGCTGGCGCGGGTGGCGGCGCTCGAATGGGACAAGGACGGCATCCGCGTCAACTCGCTGCATCCCAACGCGGTGTATGACACCGCGCTCTGGACCGACGAGGTGCTGGCCGCCCGGGCCGCGGCCTACGAGCTGAGCGTGGAGCAGTACAAGCGCAACAATCTTCTGCGCACCGAGGTCGCGTCGAAGGACGTTGCCGAGCTCGCCGCGGAGCTTTGCGGGCTGCTGTTCGCGAAGACCACCGGCGCCCAGATTCCGGTCGACGGCGGCAACGAACGCGTGGTCTGATGGCGGTCGACACAATGCGCTGGACCGGCAAGACGCTGGAGCTGCTCGACCAGCGCGCATTGCCGCAGAAAATCGAGTACCTAAGCTGCCGCACGGCCGCCGACACCGCGCGTGCGATCCGCGAAATGGTGGTACGCGGCGCCCCGGCGATCGGCTGCGCCGCCGCCTTCGGCATCGCGCTCGAATCCAGGCGCCCAGGCGATCTGGAGGCCGCGTTCGAGCTGCTGGCGCATAGCCGACCCACTGCGGTGAACCTTTTCTGGGCGCTCGAGCGCATGCGTCAGGCATTGGCCCGAGGCGGCGCGTCCTCGCTCGAAAACGAAGCACTCGCGATCTACCGAGACGACCTTGCGGTAAATCGTGCCATCGGAGCGCACGGCGCCGAGCTCGTTCCGGATCGTGCACGCATCATGACTCACTGCAATGCGGGCGCGCTCGCGACAGCGGGTCACGGCACCGCGCTCGGCGTGGTTCGCTCGGCGCGTGACATGGGCAAGAGCGTATCGGTCGTCGCCAACGAGACACGGCCGTATCTGCAGGGAGCGCGACTCACCGCATGGGAGATGGTGCAGGAACGCATCCCCGTCACGCTCGTGACCGACAGCATGGCGGGCTTTCTGATGAGCCGCGGCGAGGTCGACCTGCTGATCGTCGGTGCCGATCGCATCGCAGCCAACGGCGACGTCGCGAACAAGATCGGCACCTATACGCTGGCAGTACTGGCGCAGCGCCACGGACTGCCGTTCTACGTCGCGGCGCCACTGTCGACCTTCGATCCCAACATCGCGCAGGGCGACTCGATCCCGATCGAGGAACGTGCGGCCGACGAAGTGACCGGATACCGCGGTTCGCGTTGGGCGCCTGACGGCGTGGCAGTGCGCAATCCCGCCTTCGATATTACGCCCGCAGAACTGGTGACCGGGCTGATTACCGAGGTCGGCGTCCTGCGCACGCCCTCGCGCGGCGGCGTGGCGGCACTGCTTTCGCGCTCTCGCAGCGGCGCTTGACGGGCGCCTGAGGCGCCAAGCCCAGGGCTGATCGCGGCTTGCCTGTTGACACTTATTCGTATTAAGGTTGCAGGTCTGGCAGCAGTGCCTGCACAGGACAGCGAGACAATCCCAAAAAGGAGGAGTCATGAAGGTTATATGCTCTAAGACTGCGCGCCTGACGGGCGCGGCGGCCGTTGCGGCTGCATTAGCGTTTTCCGGGCAAGCGGCGGCACAAGACACGATCACGCTCGGCTCCGCGATCTCGATCACTGGCAAGTATTCGCAGGAAGGCAAGAACGCGAGCGACGGCTACAACTTCGGCGTCAAGCGCATCAATGAGATGGGCGGCGTCAAGATTAACGGCAAGACCTACAAGTTCGCGATCAAGTACTACGACGACGAGTCGACCCCTGCACGCACGGCCCAACTCCTGGAGCGCATCATCAACCAGGACGGCATCAAGTACATACTTGGCCCATACGGTTCAGGACCCACCAAGGCGGCCGCGCCAGTGACCGAAAAGTACAAGATTCCGATGGTGGAGGCCGAAGGCGCGTCGCGCTCGCTCTTCACCCAAGGCTATCGCTACTTGTTCGCCGCTCTGTCGACTTCCGAGCAGTACCTCGCGCCGGTGATCGATCTCGCCGCGGAACTGGCGCAGAAGCATGGCAAGAACCCAAGCGATATGAAGATCGGGATGGCATTCGAAAACGATCCGTTCTCGCTCGACGTGCGGGACGGCGTCGTGGACGAGGCCAAGAAGCACAATATGAAGATCGTGGTCGACGACAAGATGCCGCGTGACCTGAGCGATATTTCGGCCACCCTCACCAAGATGAAGGCACTCAGGCCGGACATCATCGTGTTTTCGGGCCACACCAAGGGCGCAACGACCGCGACGCGGCAAATGAAAGAGCTGGGTGTCAACGCCTCCGTCGTCGGCATTACGCACTGCGAATCGGCCAAGCTGACGAGCCAGTTCGGCGCCGCGTCCGAGGGCATCCTGTGCCCGACGCAGTGGGCCGAGACGCTCAAGTACAAGGACGACGTGTTCGGGACCGCCATGGACTACAACAAGGCGTTCCTTGCCGCACACTCCGAGTACAAGAACGTCCCCTACCAGGTGGCGCAGGCTTCTGCCGTGATCGAGATCTGGGCCGACGCATTCCGCCGCGCGCAGAGCCTCGATACCGAGAAGCTGCGCGATGCACTCGCCGCGACGGACCTGCAGACCTTCTACGGCAACATCAAGTTCAGCAAGGCCGGCAACAACATCGCGAAGCCCATGGTGCTGCGCCAGATCCAGGACGGCAAGTATGTCGTGGTGGCGCCGACCAAGTACGCTTCCGAACCGGTCGTGTACCCGCGCCCGGCCCCGAAGCAATAGCTCTCGACTGGTCAACTATTGTGGCGTAGGCGCGCCGGCCGTTACTGGCCGGCGCGATCGCGTTTATGTGGGACAACATACAGATTCTGGTCACCGCACCAGTCTTCAATGTCCAGCTGCTTCTGAATGGGCTAAGCGTGGGCGCAGTGTTCGCGCTCGCCGCGTACGGCCTGGCGCTGGTCTGGGGCGTGACGAGCGTCAAGAACCTCGCCCAGGGCGACTTCGTAATGCTGGGCGGCTACCTCGGCTACGAGCTGTCGCGCCACGGCGTCCACCCGATCGCGGCGATCGTGCCCGTGGCGGTTCTGATGTTCGGCTACGGCTGGTTGATCTACAAGTTGATCATTCGCCGCGTGATCCAGCTCGACCTGTTCACCTCGCTGCTTGCGACCTTCGGCTTGGCGATCACCATGCAGCAGGTGATGAACTTGGCGTTCGGTCCCGACGTGCGCACGCTCAGATCCGGCTTTGGAAGTTTCCAGCTGTTCGACGGGATGGTCGATATAACCCAGATCCGCGTGATTGCGTTCGGAATGTGCATCGTGCTCGCGGTGGCCATGGTGCTGTTTCTGAGGAAGAGCCGGATGGGACAGGCGATCCGCGCCACCGCGCAGGACCCTCGCGCGGCGCGCGTGCTCGGGGTCGATACGGACTTGGTCTACGCGCTAACATTTTCGATCAACTCGGCGATCTGCGGCGTGGCGGGGGTAATGATCGCTATGATATGGGTGATCCAGCCGTTCTACGGTATTGCCTATTCGGTCCGGGCTTTCGTCATCGTGACCGCCGCCGGGCTGGGCAACTTCCCCGCGGTGATCGCGACTGCGCTCGGGCTCGGGGTGATTGAGCAGTACGGCGGGTTCGTGCTGGGCGCCCAGTTCCAGCAGGCGACAGTCGTAAGCCTGCTGTTGATCATTCTCATCTGGCGTCAGCTGCTGCTGCGGCGCCACCGGCTAGCGCTGCAATGACCCGCAAATCGCTCGTACTGCACCTCATTCTGCTTGCCGCCGGGATCGTGGCGCCCTTCCTGTTCCCGGCGCACACGATTCAGTTCGCGGTGTTCTGGATCTTCGTGCTGTTCGCCCTCACCTGGGACACGATGGGCGGCCAGATGGGATACAACTCGCTAGGAAACGTCGCCTTCTTCGGGTTTGGCATGTACATCTGCGCGATCGTCCAGATAGCCCTGGTGTACAACGTCGGCGATTACACTGCCGCCAACGGCGCCATCAAGGTCGACTTTACCGACCAGCAGTACTACACGGGACTGGCGCTGGGTGTGTTCCTGGCCGCGATCGGGCCGGTTATCCTCGCCGCGATCCTCAGCTGGGTCCTGCTGGGTCTGCGCGGCCCCTACTTCGCCATCGGTACGCTCGGCGTGGCAATCGCGGCCGCAGAGCTGACGAGCGCGTGGGGCTGGGTCGGAGGTGGCAGCGGGATCGCGATGCCGGTGTTTCCGGGCGGCCCCGGAATGCGGGAGCGATTCTTCTACGGCGCCTGCATGCTGGCAACCATCTTTTGCTACCTCTTCCTGCGCTGGCTTTACAGCACGCGGTTCAGCCTGGCAATCAATGCGATCCGCGACGACGAAGAGAAGGCCGAGGCACTGGGGCTGCACACCGCGCGCTACAAGACGGTGGCCTGGTCCGTATCGGCGTTCTTTCTCGGGATAGCGGGCGCGTTATTCGGCAACATGACCGGATTCATCGAGCCGCTGGAGACCGCGTACCCGACCCTCACGTTCGGCATCTTCATGATCGCGATGGCCCTGCTTGGCGGCAAGGGAACGCTCTGGGGGCCGATCATCGGCGCCACGCTGTTCTACACCCTGCGCGAGCTCACCTGGACCTACCTGCTTGGCTGGCAATACATCGCGCTCGGCGTGCTGATCATCGTCAACGTGGTTTACTTCCAGCAGGGGATCCTGGGATGGGTGCGGGACCGCAAGCCAGAGTGGTTCGGCGTGCGCGTCGAGACGCAGCCGGCCAAGGCTCCGGGCAAGCCATGAACCGGGCCATCATCGAAGTGCGGGGCGTCACCAAGGCTTTCGGCGGAGTCGTCGCGAACCACAATGTCTCGCTCGAGGTCGAACCCGGAGGAATCACCGGGCTGATCGGCCCGAACGGATCGGGCAAGACGACATTGTTCAATTCGATCGTCGGCCAGCATCCTATCGACGCCGGAGCGATCCTTTTCGAGGGCCGGGAGATCTCGCGCCTTACCGTGCAGCAGATCGCGCGCCTCGGAATGTTGCGCACGTTCCAGCAAACGCGAATCTTCGCGAAGATGGACTGCATCAAGAATCTGCTTATTTCGCTGCCGCACCGCGATCACGCCTGGCGCAACATGTTCGGACGCTACCAGCCCGAGCTGATCGAAAAGGCAGAGCGGCTGCTCGAGTTCGTGGGGCTTTATTCCAAGCGCATGCTGGTCGCCGGCTCGTTGTCGTTCGGGCAACAGAAGCTGCTCGAGTTTGCGATGGCGCTCATGAACGATCCGAAAGTCCTTCTTCTCGATGAGCCGACGGCGGGGATCAATCCGACCCTGATCAACGGCTTGATCGATCGCCTCAAGCGTGCCAATCAGGAATTCGGCATTACGCTGTTCGTGATTGAGCACAACATGCGGGTGATCATGAACCTCGCGAACCAAATCTATTGCATGTCTCACGGCGAGCTGCTCGCCAGCGGCTCGCCCGCCCAGATCCGTGACGATCAGCGCGTGATCGACGCCTACCTGGGAGCGCACTGACGTGGCGCAAGAACCTACGCGCGCCGGCGGCTACCACGAAGGCTCGGTAGACGTCGTCCTATCGGTCGATGACGTCGCCCGCCAGGCCGAGGAACTGCGCTCCGAGATCCCCGAGTCGGCACTCACGGCACTCGCCCGCAATGAACCGTTTCTTTCGATCCGGAATCTGCGCGCCGGTTACGGCAACATGGAGATCCTGCACGACTTCAGCCTGCACGTCGCACGCGCGCAATCTCTTTGCCTGATCGGACCGAACGGGGCGGGCAAATCGACTATTTTGCACTCTGTCTACGGATTTACCCGGATCTTCGGTGGCGAGATCACTGTCGGACAGGGCGGCAACAAACGCGAAATCACCCACCTCACGTCCGATCGCAAGCTGAAGGAAGCGCGCGTCGCCTACATCCTGCAGGACAAGTCTGTGTTTCCGAACATGACTGTCGAGGAAAACCTACTGATGGGAGGCTATCTGCTGCACTCCCATGCCAAGGCCAAGGCCGCTGCCGAGCGCGTGTTCGACAAATACGACCGCCTGGCCGCGCGCCGCAGTCACGCCGCCAAGGTGCTCTCGGGCGGCGAGCGGCGCTTGCTCGAAATTTCGCGCGCGCTGGTGATGGAGCCCGATGTGCTGCTGGTCGACGAGCCCTCGATCGGTCTCGAGCCGCGCTTCATCGACATGGTATTCGAGATTCTGCACGACCTCCAGCACCGCGACGGCAAGACGATCCTAATGGTCGAGCAGAACGCGAAAAAGGGGCTCGAATTCGCCGACATCGGTTACGTGCTCGTCGCCGGTCAGCTGGCACTGGCAGGAAAGGGCGACGAGTTGCTGCAGAACCCGGAGGTAGGCCGCCTGTTTCTGGGAGGCTGACGTCTTGGCGGTCTTAGCCGCGAATCTCGACCGGCGTGCTCGGTGGCACAAGTTCGAACAATTCTACGATGTCCCGGTTTCGCATTCGAATGCAACCGATCGATCCCGGCTTGCCCATCTCGGCCGTATCAGGCGAGCCGTGGATGTAGATGTAGCGCCGCATGGTGTCGACATCGCCCAGCCGATTGAAGCCCGGCTGGCGGCCCGATAGCCACAGAATGCGGGTCAGCATCCAGTCGCGACCCGGGTAGCGCGCATGCAGCTCCGGCGTCCAGCGCTCCCCTGTCGGCCGGCGGCGCACGAACACGGTATTCTCGGGCTGTCCCGCGCCGATCTTCGCACGCACGACGTGGCGCCCGCGGGGCGTACAGAAGCTGCCGTTCTTCTCCCCCAGCCCGTTCTTCGAGGTGGACACCGCGTAGCGCCGCACAGTCGATCCGTCGTCGCCCAGCAGCATCAGGAACTGTCCGGGGACGTCGATCTCGATTCTCATCCCTGGCGCCTCGCGGCGAAGAACTCTCGCAGCAGCGCCCCGCATTTCTCGGCCAGCACGCCGCCTTCCACCACGGCATGGTGGTTGAGCCGAGGCTCGGCGAACAGGTCGATCACACTTCCCGCGGCACCGGTTTTGGGATCTGCGGCTCCAAACACGACACGCGCGATGCGGGCGTGGAACATTGCTCCGATACACATGGCGCAAGGCTCGAGCGTCACGTAGAGCGATGCGCCAGCCAGGCGGTAATTTTCCTGCGTGCGGCAGGCTGCCCGGATCGCCTCGGTCTCCGCGTGCGAAGTCGCATCCGCGGCGGATATCGGCCGGTTCCAGCCCTCGCCGACGATCGTTCCGTCCAGCACGACCACCGCGCCGACCGGTACTTCCCCTTCCGTTCTAGCCCGCTGCGCGAGCTCCAGCGCGCGGCGCATGAAGACAGTGTCGTTCATTCCCACTCGATCATCAACGGCACCTGCAAACCGTTGTCACGTATAGAATTTTTTTCGGTGAGTAGCATTTCTACCGTCAGATCTACCGTCATTTGTATCTGATACCCAAAATTAGCATTCAGCATCTATCGCCTGCTATCGAAACCTATCGACGGTCCAGCGCGCGTGCCCTTCAGAATCTATCGGTACCTATCGCTGGCAACGTTTTTCTCGCCATGCAAGCTTTCAGTATCTGTCGAGGACTATCGGCAGCGCAGATTCAGTCGCAGAAAATTCACGCTACGCGACGACTTCGAGACCACGCTTCTGCACGAGGTGGAGCAACTTCAGCGCGGTTCCGGTCGGGCGCTTCTGACCGATTTCCCACTTCTGCACGGTAGAGACACTGGTATTCAGCAGCGCAGCAAATACCGCCTGGCTGACACGCGACTGAACCCGAATTTTTCTGATCTTGCTGGGCGACAAAGGCTCGACCGGCGGCAGACACAGGCGGTCGAATTCGCGCAGCGTGACCTGCTCCATCACGCCAGCGGCATGCAGCCCCTTGGCCGTCTCGTGCACGGCCTCAAGAATTGCCGATTTAGTCTTGCGCATCGCAATTTACCTCCATCAATTCACCTGCACGTTGTGCGGTAACCAAAGCCGGCGGCGACAGCGACAACAGGTGCGAGGCCAGTTTCTTCAGAGAATCTTCCTCATCCTTGTCGATATTGCTCCGGACATTCTTCGGAAAGCCGAATACAAAAAACCATTTGCCACCTTTGTTCGTTGCCACCAGCGTCCGATACCCGCCGCTCTTGCCTTGCCCTGGGCGCGCAATCCGCTTCTTCAGCAGCCCACCGCCGAGATCGGCCTCATACAATCCAGCCTGCATTTCACGAACGGCTTCACAGAGGGCACGTGTACTCAATTCCTGCTTCCTGGCCCAACGATCGAACCATCGGGTCTTGTAGATCGTCATCCATGCCCCAAGACGCTATTTATAGCACCGAGTGCTATACATTGCAAGCGGAAGCTGGGAAGGATACCCAGTGCTGGAGGCTCCCCTATTCACCGAAGCGGTGCTTTCGTAGCGCGATATCTTCTTCCGCCCTCTTCGTTTCCGAGTCTCGCATCTGTTCAAGATCCGACGTGTATCGCGTCGCGAAGGCCCGCACCTTCTCGTCTGGATCGGACCGCCAGTCGGCGATTTCCTGTTTCTTGCGCTCGTAGGCCTCGGCCATGCCGAATTCGCCCGAAACGACCCCTGTAGTTTCAAGAGCAATCGCGACTTCGTTGAGCAAGGAACTGCCGGCATCGACAGCTTTGACGATTTCCTTGCAGAGTGTGTGGGTAAAAGGTTCGCCGTGATAATTTCTGAGCAAACCGAGAACGAACTCCAGATTGCCGTCGCCCCCCTCACGAACTAGCCGCAGAAGCTCTTCCTCAAACTCCTTTGAAATAGTGGGAAAGATGTTCTTTAGCAGGGTCGCGCCGCGATAGGCGAACAGCGTGTTATCTGTGCGGTACTGGTCGAGAACGCTGCGCACCACCGGACCCGGGTTCTTAGAAAGTACGTCCTGCAGCTTGTGAAACTCGAATGGAATGGCATCAAAGTCCCTGGAACCTTCTCTGGATCGTGTCTGCGCCTCGATCCGAATACGTTCGATCAAGAATTGCACGACGCGCCCGGCGTCCCGCTGAGCAAGGCTGTGAAGTACCTCCTCGGCGTGATAGTCGATCTTGTCCAGCACAAGCAGATTGCGAAGCACGCATTCCATGCCTTCCGCGTCCATCTCCGCAAAGAGATCACGCGCTTCCTGACGAAACCACGCCTCGAATATCCAGCTGGCGTTTTTCATCTCTGTCAATTGATCGACGGCCGGATAAAACAGCTTCTGAACAATCTCTCGCCCCGCATCCCGCCAACGAACAAGCGCAACGGTTGCGACTTGGCGAACACTTGGAATGTCGCCAATGGCCGTCGTCTTTTCCAGCAAACGCTCAAGCAACTCGATGTTCACATCATCCGTCGAAAGAAACATCTTGATGGCAGCAAACAGATGGTGGTCCACGCCGAGCTGCGCTTCCTCGATCCATTTCTCGATCAGTTCGCGAACCTGATTCCGATGATTGCCGTTCCACAGGCTACTCAGAACAGGTATGAGAAAGCGCGGTATCGCCGCGGTATCCTCGGTTATCAACCGCAAGGCTAGAGCGGGTTGTGCAGACGCGAACTCCGCGAGGAAGTGATAGAACACCGGAAAGGTTGCAAGGTCATCGGATTCCGTTTTCGCGAACGCCAGTATCCGCTCCCGCCATGCGGGATAGATGTCAGTCGTGATTGATTTCGCAAAGTCGGACGCTTTACTGCGTCGCTCCTTTTCGATGGGCTCGATCTGCTGACTGGTTCTTTCGTAAGTGGACCAATCGCCGAATACCCCTTCAAACCCGATCAGGGTGCGATAGATGGCGTACTCGTCGTTGCCGGCAATAGCCTTCTCGACCTTCAATGCGGCAGCCTTGGTTTCGTCGTTGAGCGAATGGACGAACATCCAATAGCTATTGGACTCGATCTTCTGGACGATCTGAAAATCTTCACGCACAACTAACTGCGCGAAAAGCTCCAGGATTTCCACCGTATTCCTAGCAATCATCGCCCTTGTTTTCTCGTCAGCAGCGCCGCGATGGTCGGTTCGCGTACCCTCGCTCAATGCATTGATAGTCGCCAGCTTTTGCTGCGTGTTTTCCCCAAGCGAATACAGACGAAACAAGAGTTGGATGCTTCTCGCACGAACGTCGGAGACGGACGGATGCGCCGGTACGATGCCCTGAGAAATGGTTGCGGATTTGTACGTCCAGGACACGCCTTCGAGAATAGGCGACAACATGCCAGAAAGCAGGCGCAACGCCGCCTCATGGTTCGCCTTCAACACCTTCTCGTCCATTGATTCCAGTACATCGAGACCCGCGCTTTGGGGCGCGGGACCCAATCCGCCCTCTCGATCGGAGCCGTAGAAGACGTCCAGGTCGTACTTTGCAATAGAGTCGATGCCGCTACGAGCTGCCTTGCGTACTCTCTCCGATGGATGCTGAAAGAGCGCCAGACACATGCGCAATACCGCCTTAGTCTCGTAGTATCGGAGACGAGCGGCAGTCTCAACCGCTTTAGCAATGAGGCTCTGCGCGTTGCTGTACTTGGCAATGTAGTCCGCGAAGGACTCGTGTGCTTGCGAATAGGTAAGTTTGCGGGCCTCGATCGTCCGAACGAAATCTTCAATAACGGTCATCGTTCGCGCGCTGAAGCGATAGCCGATAGTGCTCAAGACATCGAGGCTTTCCGACAGCGCTTCGTACTCGCTCTGCGTTTGGAGCGTCGCCGCGGCGTCATCCAGCTCCGCGAGCAAAGCGGCCTTTGCGGCCTCCGTATCGGATTGGGCTAGGCGCGTTAGCGCCTTCAGGCGGACGTCATTTGCCATTGCGCCCCCGGTGCTTCTTCAGCCAGGCAATGATCTCCGCCTCTACAGCGGGAGCCACCATGTCCGCGGTAGTGCGATCGACAACCAGATAGTGATGTCCCGTATCCTTAACGAACCCATTCACCGTTAACCGATCCGCAACGTTCCTTGCAACGTCGAGATTGACGCCGGCATCTGCCAAAGCGCTGAGGAGATCGGTCTTTGTGGGAGAGTCCAGATAGGCGATATACGCCAGCACTTTCATGTCCAATCCATCAAATTGCTTTTGCGCCTCAGCCAATTGGCGAGCAACATCCGCCACACCGGGCGGAAGAGGCTGATCGCGGTCAACTGCCGGTGCCGGTCGGGGAACCGGCGCAGAACGTGGTGGCTGTTCGCTCGGGACGGGCGCCTGTTCTGCCAAATCTTCGGCTCCCAGTGCCGCCAGATTCAAGGTCGGATTGGTCCTGGTCAACTCCTCCACGACCCGTTGAAGGTCTCGATACCCGACTACAGTGATGCCGAGTTCCCGCGCCTCCGCAACCAAGTCCGGGTGAAACTTGTCGCCGTCGAAAAACGCCTTTTCATCTCTTGAAACAAATCGGACCTCCGAATCCGGTGGTTGGCGCAGAACACTTTCCCAGATCAGGCAATCCTTGTAGCCGTGATCCGACTTCGAGGTAGGCCGTCTGCTTCCCAAGGAGCGCGTGCCAGCTGCGGCTTTAATCTCATCCGTGAGCGGGTCGGACAACGTGAGGGACTTGAGCGTCTCCAGACGCCTTTCCGCACCGACCCGTACGGCGTCGTCGTCCGGGACGGAGTGGTCAAACGACAGTCCCAGAAGGGTGCCAAGGAGGCTGAACGATTTCTCGACTTTTCCTCGCTCCTCGCCGGCCGTCCGGACAGCGAGGTCGATGTACTCCTTCTGCAGAATCTCAGGAATAAGAAGGTGTCCTGTCGTGGCGCGCAAAAGGCGCACGAGTTCCGGCCCGCCCTTCTTTCGCAGGAGGTGGGTGTCTCGAACGAAGACATTGGTGTCAACAACAACAATCAATGGTATTGCCGACCTTGAATGGGTTGAAGGGGCGACCCGAGGAGCGTCCTCCTAATGCCGCGACTGCTCGATTTTCTCATTTCGTGTAAATGCTGGACTTTGCTAAGGCGAATCGCTTCCAGGCGCGGGCGCGATGCCGAACTTTTCCAGTTCGGACTGGAGAAAAGCCCAATCGCAATCCGAGGAGCGCAGAATTTGGCGGAGGGTACCGTTCGCCATGGCAGCATGAAAATAAAATCCCATCTGAAGACTTGGCGGAAACTCCATATTGCGACCGTCCGCCATGGCGAAATGCCCCATCCCCAGTGCAGACAGAGAAACGCGCAACTCATTCTCTTCAACGAAGGCTTTGTCCTTCAGATAGGTGTACAAAAGGGGATTGGGAAGATAAGGGATGTTCCCCTGATGGCTTTCCCAATCGACATAGCTCACCGTTCCATAGTTGATGTTGAAGATTTGGCGGCACTGTGCGCCATTGCAGAGCAACGCGGCGTTTCCTGCCACCAGGGTCCTGTTTAGTGTCTCTCGCAGTTTCCCGAATTCGAAGACGATGCAGACTTTTCCCTTGTCGCAACCGTTCGCATAGTTCGCCCAGATGAACTCCGAGTTCTCCAGGGAAAAGCAGCACGCGTAAGTCCTCGACCGTGAACGAGCGTAGTAGTCGGCCGCGGTGAACTCGGGCGCTTTCTCGAAGCGGACGCCTTCGTTTCCTGACAGATCCTGCGGCAGCTGTCCGCCGTCGTTTGGATCGGCGCCCGGAAAATCCGTGTAGTGATCGACACGGTTGAAATGAAAATAGCTGCCTCTAACCGAGCACAGCAGATTCTCGACCGTCATCATCTTGTAGAGGAGCTGATCTGCCGCCGGTGCTTTCAGCATGCCAGCGTGGGGCTCGATCGCGCCCAGCGGAGCTGGAGGATGATCGGTCATCAATCCCTCTCCACATCTACGGAGCGCAGCGACGGCATTCGCCAGCTATCGACAAGTCCAAAGACGCGCGCGCAGATCACGACGATCCTATGCAGCCACGCCGATAACGCTGGCAACAGCAACTGAGCTGGTGTGACTCATGCTCACCAGCCACCGTCCGATGGAACGCTCCTTCTCAAGCACCGACAAGCGACGATGTAGCACTACAACAGGCGCGCCGCTGTCCTTTGACACAGTCTCGACATCTGTGAACGCGACGCCATCGCCCCAGCCAACACCCAGCGCTTTCAATACAGCCTCCTTGATAGCAAGCCGACCGGCAAGCCTTTCAACTTGACGCGCACCCTGGCCAATGTCAGCCAGTTCCGTCGCAGTAAAGTACCGATCCAAGTGATTACCTGCCGCCAAGATCATCAGACGCGAGCAATCAGCGAGGTCCACGGCGTCCACACCGTGCCCTACTATGTATCCAGAAGGCGTCATTGATCTTGGTTCTGTCATCTGCGTTTCGAAGCCGTGTGGCTGGACGGAAAAGCTGGCCGCGCCCACTTCGCTCCTGGCTTGTTAGGTGGGCCAAGATACTTGAGATCCTTTGCATCAAGATCAACGAGAATACGACCTCCACCAGTTTTCAGGACAGCACGCCACACGTCAAATCCAAGAAGAATCGCGCGCTGCCACTCTCCCATCGACCGGTCGCGGACTTCGAGAAGCGAAGTAACGCCTTTGATGGTCCGGAGTAGCTGATAGTCGAGATCAGTCACGCCTTCCAGCCATTTGTGCCCTTTCGCGTAATCGAACGCGAGCGCGGCGACGCCTTCGTCAATCACTTGGGCTCGCCCACCATCTTGAACCTCATCCACCTGCGGGTTGCTTCGCCGCTTGCGTTTGAGGAGCTTTCGAACTACGGGCGACCAGCCCAGCACGGCGACGTAGCCCAGATGAAAGACATCGTGAAACCGATAGCCATCGGGGTCATCCGCGTTGTCGGTCAGATCGTCGCCGATCCGTTTGCCATTCATGTGGGCGCGAATCTTCTTCTTGCCCCTGACGACAACCTCGCTCAGCTGAACTTCAAACTGCCGAGGGAATCGCTCGCCCTCCTTGTACTTGGCGTCGAAGATGATCAAAGACGTATCCTGACTTCCCCAGCGATCCTTGGTCTTCTTCAGATTACCTTGCGCGATGTCTTCCAGCTTTAGATCGAACTTAGCTGCGACATTAGCGACATACCAAAGCAGATCGCCAAGTTCCTCTGCGACACGATCTTTGAAAAGAAGATGGGCGCTACCATCTCTCAAATGCTTCTTGTACTCGCTCAGCAACTCGCCCGTCTCGCCGGCGAGACCCAGCAGCGGCACGACGAGATCGACACCGGCTTGCGCGTTCTTTCTGCCTGGAACGCGATCAGTCTTTTGCGCTTCTCGCTGATAGTTGTTCAGGTTCATTGTTGTGACTCCCTCAGATCCAGGCGCGCTTGCAGCGCACGAGGATTCAATGCTTCGTCACGGCCAGGCGGCTCCATGGTCGGAGAAGGGTTCGCGCTGATCTTGTCGTTGATGCCCCATTTCGGTGGATACCACGGCCGCTCCAGCGGGCCAGTTGGCGAGAACTTCTGTTTGATGCGAGTGCGACCTGATATGCCCGACACCTCCGGATGCGCGACCCGCGCATACTTGTCCACCTCGCAAAAAAGATTCTGGCAGTCGATCAACTGCAGGCGCCGCCCCCAAAGCGGCTGGAACTCAATGCCTAGTCTTTCGAACTCGCGCTCCTGATTGTCAGCCACAAGACGAATCAGTTCGGCCTCATTTAGGCCAGCGCTATCCGCAAAGCACTTTCGCAAGCCATCCCGCGCGCCAGGTCCTGGAATGACAAACTCCATCTCCGAGAAGTCTGTGACTTCGCTGTAGTTGATGTCGGTCACGAACTGATAGGCAAGGAAGTCACCGATGGTTGGATAGCTTCGCAGCAGCTCGAAGGCAGGCTGCATCTTTCTCATCTTCGACAGCTTGCCCGCGAGATCATCGGCCATCATCTTTTCGAGCAATCGCAAGTGGTTCTGGTGTTTGGCTACGTGGCCGAACGCCGATCCGCCTGGCGGCATGATGTACGCGGCGGAGTAGATGCGGCCTCCCGCGCGCATGGCCTCCCCTAGCAGCTGATCGTAGTGCTCGAACTTGTACGCCTTGTACGTGACCGCACCAAAGGTGTGTTCTAACAACTCCCATGTCTCGATTTTGTTGAACAACTTGAACAACAGCGTTCGAAAAAGCACTTCCGCATTGGACTTGGGCAAGTCGTCACGATAGATCACGCGTCGGATCAGATATTGGCTGACCCGGTCAGCGGCCCGATAGGCGTTCGTAAACTTGTGAACCAAGATGATGGGATCGTGCGTCCACGGCTCGGCTTGCTTAGCTAGACGGCGGAAGTACACATTTTGACGCTCAGCAGCGAAACGCCAGTAGGTGTCGAATACTGAACTCACCTTGATCGGTAGTAGGTGCGAGGCACCTTCATCGATCAAATGTTCGCGTGTGAATTGACTCTGCGTATCAGGCAGCAATACGTTGGCAGACCGGCGCTTCACGTTGCCATCTCAGCTATTGACTGAGAAGACTTCACGCTCGTGGCCGTAGATGGCTGAGCGAGGCAAGCCCTGGCGGCCGCCACCAGGGGCTCCAGAGCCTGATCGGACTTCGAGATGCGTTCAAATTTCGCGACGCCGACAATCACATTCATTCTGCTCATCTTCAATTTCATTTCGTGTGCCATGAAGGCCCCCAACTGGGCAATGCCCAGATAGTTGCCGTACGCCTTTACAAACAATTGCTGCGTGGCGTAGAACGCATTGACCACGAGCCCCGCCTTGGTCGGCTCGAAGCTCACGTGCTGCATGCACGGGAACTGCAATTGCGCATTGGCGACGTGATCCCGTTCAGGGTCGAACACGCTCGCCTGGAACATCGAGCGCCTCACGCCTTCGCGCCCTTCGAACTGCGACAGTATCCATTCAAGCTGATTGCCGTCGCACGGTCCGCGGCCGTAGCTCACAAGGCGCTCGAAGTAAAGACCGCGGCGATTGTCTTTCGGGTTCATCGCTTGATACCGAGGGAACGCGTCGCGGTAATACTTGAAGAGGGCTGCGCGGTCGCCCTGCGCTACCTGCCAAATGCGTTGAGGGAAGATGGTGAACGCAACGTCCTCAACGCTGCGCATCTGTTTAGCCAACAACAACGTATCAAGCGCTGTACGCACTGCTGGTGTCTCGACAACTCCTCCGTCCTCATCGAAGCCCGACACGCTCAAGATCAGCGGTGAAATCTCCGGACCAGGGTGATCGAGCACATGAAGCACGGCCTTCCCCCAGGCGCGGGATAGGCCGGATTCGTCCACGAGAACAGGACTGGTAGATTGAGCGCGCTTAGTCATCCACGGTCTCCTCAAGGTGACGGAAGCGCGCGAGGCCAACGTACTGGCGGCGAGCAATCCTGACGTAGGTCGCCCACGATGAGCCCGGAATCACCACTCTTGTAATTCCGACCTTCATGGCCCGCAACAGTCGCCCGCCCGCGAGATCGCGCTCTGGCATCAGCATCGCAGTATCGACAACGACTCCGGAGGGCAGTATTAACAACGCGCCCTGCTCCATGTCGAGAGTCGGCGAGTTCCAATGTTGGTCCGCAATCGTCAACGGTTCGGAAACCACCTGTCCTAGCAACTCGGTCCTGATCATCTTTGGAGTGATCCGTCCAAGCTGCGCCCTCTGGACTGGAGAAATCATGTCGATCCCATAGGCCAAGTGGTTCACCAGCGTTGCCTGCCCCACACCGAAATTGCAGGCGATCGCATACATGTCGAGTGCCGATGCCTTGTTCGGATCAAGGCCACGCTTCACAAATGCCTCGCGCAACCCCAGCGTCGGCATCAGTACGAAGGCCGCGAATGAATCGGCCAGAACTTCGTTCGGAGGACGATCGGCGTTATTGGCATGATCATCGCGAAGTTCATCAATCGTAGAGCCGTGACCGAAAACGTGATGACCCAACTCGTGTGCGCATGTGAACGTGCGCCTGGCAAGTGGCCTTAAAGCCGAGACATGGATGCGGGGTTTCGGCTGGTGGTCATACATGCCTTCCATGTTGATGTCGTTGAAGCGCACGTTGACGTTGTGCGCGTCGCATAGGCCATAGATGCACGCGGGGCTCTGGAGATCGAGTCCGGCTTTGGTACGCGCGGCGATCGACGCCTGCATGCCTTGCATGACAAGCGCCTTCTGCGAAGCGAAGGAGGAGGATGGAAAGGGTCGAGCACTCATTTGCGCGCGCCTCCGTCATCGTCCGGGTCCGTATCTGAGTTGCGCATGGACGCCAGCAGCCTCAAGAGTCGGTCAAGGTCATCTGGCTTAAGCTTGCCCAGTTCGCGCGCGGCAAGTTGCAGCCGTGGGTCATCGGCTTCGAGTTGTTCGGCCGACTCGCCCAATAGCCACGACACCGTGACATCGTAGGTCTCTGCGAACTTCGTCACCTCTTCAGCAGAGACACGGCGATTGCCTGCCTCGATCTCCGAAATCGTCGGCCGATGCATGGCTAGTAATTTGGCCACCTGACCCTGCGACAGGCCGGCCACCTTCCTCGCCTCTCGCAGGCGCGTCGCAATCGCTCCGCGTATCGATTCCTGTATTTCAGTCATTGCGCATTCACTTTCTGGGCTGGAGCTGATGGTTGCGTTTCAGCCAACGCGACCACGATTGCTACGGCTTCATCGACCGTGAGCGCGATGGTGGTTTTCTCGCGCCGAAAGATGTTTACGTCGTTGGCGATCGTGATGCCAAGCTTCACACCGAGCATTCCGATCGCAACCGGCCAAATCTTGCTGTCGAACTTGGGCAACTCCTCGATGGGTTTGGTGGTTCCTCCGATTGCCGGGCATTCCAAGCCACTCGCTGTCTGAATGTTCTGCAGGACCTCGACCAGTGCGGCCCGAACCTCGTTTGCGTCCATTGGATTCTCCAAGTCGACCATTACGGTCGGTAAGATAATCTTACCACAATAACCGCAAACCGCAAGTTCTCTGCACCAAATCGCTTCGATCGAGCCGCGGCACGCCATCTGGCGAGCCCTCGCAGCTTGAGTACTGTCAGAAATATCTATATACTTCTACCACTTTAGAGCTATCGCCATGCAAACCCTCACCAAACAAGTCCTTGAGCATGCTGCCGGATTGCCGGAAGGCACGCCTTTGGTCGCCAAAGAACTGCTGCACCTAGGTAGCCGCGCAGCCGTAGATCAAGTGCTGTCCCGCCTAGTGCAACGTGGCACCCTGCTGCGCGCGGGCCGCGGCATCTATGTTCTGCCCGTCGAAAGCCGCTTTGGCACCCGCGCGCCTTCGGCCGTCAAGATGGTCGAGGGCCTGGCGAATCAGCGTGGGGAAACCATCGTGTCGCACGGCGCCGCTGCCGCTAATGCGCTGGGCCTGACCACACAGGTGCCGATGCGCGCCGTCTATCTCACGTCCGGTCCCAGTCGCCGTTTGAAGTTGGGCGCACAGATGGTCGAGTTCCGACACGCGCCGATTTGGCAACTGATCTTTCCCGGGCGGGCAGCCGGCGAGGTGGTGCGTGCACTCGCTTGGCTGGGTCCGGAAAAAGCCGGCGAAGCGATCCAGAAACTACGCTCCAAACTGCAGGCATCCGAGCTAAAGGAAGTCGCGTCGGCGCGATCGCGCTTGCCGACGTGGATGGCCCAAGAGATCAGCGCCCTGGTGACCCATGGCTGAGTTCTTCCAGCTCTCCACCGCAGAACGTCTGGATGCGCTCAACGCAGTCGCCGATATATCCGGGTTGCCGCCGCACCTGCTGGAAAAGGACATATGGGTCGTCTGGTCTCTGCACCAGCTTTTTACTGGCCCTTATGCGGACCATCTCGTATTCAAGGGCGGCACATCCTTGTCGAAAGCCTACGGAGTCATCCGGCGCTTTTCCGAGGACGTGGATCTGACCTACGACATTCGTGCCATCGCGGGCGATTTGGTTGGCGATTCCGATGTGCCTCTGCCGGCCTCCAAGAGCCAGGAAAAGAGGTGGAGCAAGGAGATTCGTACGCGGCTGTCGGACTGGGTTGCCACTGAGATCGTGCCGCGGATCAAGCAAGCCATCGATCTCAATGGTTTACCGGCAAAAGTGCGTGCCGAGGGCGACAAAGTGTTTATCGACTACGCCCCGCTGGTCACTGGCACAGGTTATGTGTCGCCAGCCGTCATGTTGGAATTCGGCGCCCGCTCCACCGGCGAGCCTAGCGAGTCACGCGTCATCCGATGTGATGCGGCCGCATTCCTTGAGGCCGTGGAATTTCCGACTGCAACACCGCAGGTCATGCGCGCCGAGCGGACATTTTGGGAGAAAGCCACCGCGATTCACGTATTTTGTGCTCAAGGTGCATTCCGTGGCGGGGACCGTTTCGCTCGTCACTGGCATGATTTGACTCGCCTTGATGCTGCCGGCTTCGCAGAGGCGGCGATCGCGGACAAAGCACTTGCCCAAGCAGTTGCTGATCACAAGAGTATGTTCTTTGCGGAGAAGAACATGCATGGCGTTGTCATCGACTATCACGCCGCCATCGCGGGTGGGCTCCAGCTCGTACCTGATGACGACGCGCTGGAAAAATTGGCCGCCGATTATCAACACATGGTCGATGACGGTTTGTTTTTCGATGACGCCGAGCCTTTCGAGGCATTACTGGACCGATGCCGGGCAATCCAGCAGAAGGCGAATGCAGCCCGACCACCGGAATAGTATTCAATCGACATGAAATAGAAATTCTCTGCCTGACGCCTTGTCTGGTTGGAGAGCAACAAAGGGGCAACATGGTTGGAGGAATCGATGTGCAAAACAAGCGAGGCTCGGTATGGCATCGTTGGGACCCGCACATTCATACTCCTGGTACAGCCCTCAACAACCAGTACACCGGTCCGGATCCTTGGGAAGCCTTTCTCGGCGGAATCGAAGCATCGGACCCGCCCATCCGAGCCTTGGGTATCACCGACTACTACGGCATTGAATGCTACGAGCAGGTCATCGAGCAGCAGCGCCAAGGGCGCCTTACTAATGTCGGACTGATCTTTCCGAACGTCGAATTGCGGCTGAGCATCGAGACCTCCAAGGCGTCTGCGGTCAACATCCACCTGCTTTTCTCGCCGGAAGATTCGGATCACGTCGAGCAGATCAAGCGCTTCTTGCTTGAACTCGATTTCTCTTACCAAGGCGGCCCTTACCGTTGCCAGCGCGGCGACCTTATCCGGCTGGGACGAGCGCACCTGCCCAGTCTGGCGGACGACGAAGCGGCCCGCACAGAGGGAGCGAACCAGTTCAAGGTCAATATCGATCAACTCACAGAGGCGTGGTCAAAGAACGATTGGGTCAAGAAGAACGCGTTGATTGCCATTGCCGGCGGCGAGAAGGATGGAACGTCCGGATTGCGTGACACAACCGCTTCGTTCGCCGCGCAGCGCAAGCACGTCGAAGGCATCGCGCATATCGTCTTTAGCGGCACTCCGCAACAGATCAATTTTTGGCTCGGCAAAGGATCCGCATCCGTCGCTGAACTGGAAAGTCAGTATAACGGTCTCAAGCCCTGCTTGCACGGTTCGGATGCCCATTCAGCCACCAAGGTGGGACTACCCTATGAGAATCGCTTCTGCTGGATCAAGGGAGACCTCACGTTCGAGTCTTTGCGCCAGGTATGCATCGAGCCTGAAGAGCGGGTTTCCATTGGCGTGGAACCTCCTCGTGGCGCCTTGGAGGGGCACACTATCAAAGCGGTGTCCGTCACCAATGCGCCGTGGATTTCTCAAGGTACCGTTGAATTGAACTCGGGCTTGATTGCCGTAATTGGTGCACGGGGGTCAGGCAAGACCGCGCTGGCCGACTTGATCGCGGCGGGCGGCCTGGCACTCTCCCCGCATCTCAACGACAGGTCGTTCATTCTTCGCGCGAAGGACTACTTGGGCGACAGCGAAGCCGAACTGCGTTGGGCGTCCGGCGAAAAAACTGGCAATCGCCTCACCCATTCCAACATGGAGGACTTGCTGGACATCCCGCATGTGCAGTACCTGTCGCAACAGTTCGTCGATCAACTCTGCTCCGCAGAAGGCCTGGACGACGCATTGGTCAAAGAGATCGAACGAGTGATCTTCAATGCGCACCCGCTCACCGATCGGTTTGGTGCCGACTCTTTCAAGGAGTTGCTGGACATTCGCCTCGAAGCCTCGCGTCAGAAACGCGAGCGCCAGCAGCACACCCTGGGCAAGGCATCTACCGATCTCACCGATGAGCGCGTCAAGAAGGACGGCCTTAAGGCGCTGGAGAAGGATCGCGACGAGAAAAAGCGCGCCATCGAGAAGGACAAGACCGACCGTAAATCGCTCGTTGCCAAGGGCAACGAGGAACGTGCCAATCGTCACGAACAGGTCTCACTCGCCGCTGACGCGAAGCGGCAGCAGGTCGAGCAGGCCAAGCGGAGACACCAAGCCCTGCTACATTTGCAGAACGACGTACTCGACTTCCGTACGCGGCAAGCGCCAGATATGCTGGCTGAGTTGAAGGAAGAGCGCGAAGAGGCTGGACTGAGCGCCACGGATTGGGAAGCCTTCAAGATCGATTACGTCGGCGCGGTTGATTCGCTATTGACGGAACGCATCAAGCAAGCACAACTGCTGGTCGGGAAATTGCAGGGGCCGGCAAAGAGCGACCCTCCCGTCCCGCAGAATACCGATCCGGCCTTCGCGCTGATTCCGCAATCTGCCAATCTTGCCGACCAGACCCAATCGTTGCTGGAGCAGGAGCTGGCTCGCCTGCGCACCGTGGTCGGTGTCGATGCTCAGAATGCGAAGCGATTTACCGCCCTGTCGGACAAAATCACGAAGGCCGACGGCGCCCTGACCAAAGTTCTTCAGCAGATCGAGCGCATTCAGGGCGCGGACGAGCGCATCCGTACGCTGGTAGACACGCGCCGCGCGGCCTATGCGGGAATCTTCGAGGCGATCCTCGAAGAGGAAAGAGAGCTTGCTACATTATATGCACCCATCAAGGAGCGTATCGACCAAGCGGCCGGCTCGCTTTCGAAGCTATCGTTTTCTGTTCGGCGTCTTGTTGATCTCGATCAGTGGGCGCAAGCGGGCGAAGCGTTGATGGATCTGCGCACCAGCGGGCCGTTTAAGGGACGCGGTGAGCTCCTGCGATCTGCGCGCGATGGACTGCTGCCTGCATGGGCCACCGGCGATGCAGCGCGGGCCGCCGCCGCGCTGCTCGAATTCGTCAAGGCGAACGAAGCCGCGATCAGGACCCATATGCCAGAGGGCTCTAACTTTCGTGCTTGGGCGCGTGGCGTCTCTGACTGGTTGTACAGCACTAATCACATCACCGTGGGCTACGGTCTCCAATATGACGGTGTGGACATCGAGCAATTGTCGCCCGGAACGCGCGGCATCGTACTGTTGCTGCTGTACCTCGCCATCGACGCGGAAGACGATCGACCGCTGATCATCGACCAGCCAGAAGAAAATCTGGACCCTCAATCGATCTTCCACGAATTGGTGTATCGCTTCCGGGACGCCAAGAAGCGGCGTCAGATCATCATCGTGACGCATAATGCAAACTTGGTGGTGAACACTGATGCTGATCAGGTGATCGTCGCCAACTGCGGGCCGCATCGGTCTGGCCAGTTACCTTTCATCACTTATGAGAGCGGCGGCCTCGAAAACGCAAGTATTCGCCGGCATGTCTGCGATATCTTGGAAGGCGGAGAACGTGCATTTAGGGAGCGCGCGAAGCGGCTGCGCGTGGGGATTTGACGATCGGCTCGGCAAACTTGTTGGCGCCGATTGAATTTTGACCAGTGGTACCGGTTGAATTTTGACCAGTGGTACCGGTTGAATTTTGACCAGTGGTACCGGTTGAATT